>Ga0315905_10002219_pt1 | contig 20448 bp, 20 predicted proteins | sample LakEriMetagenome_5_FD_203522 | JGI IMG/M metagenome (GOLD analysis project Ga0315905, IMG submission 203522) | Freshwater fungal communities from buoy surface, Lake Erie, Ohio, United States - Buoy 4 MA121 | ecosystem: Environmental > Aquatic > Freshwater > Lake | place: USA: Lake Erie, Ohio...
GTGTGTCATTCTTTGGTATAGCTTGCGAGGGTGCTGTTGTAATACTTGAAAGCAGAGCTACTGATGCAGCAATTGCTACAACTCTGCTGATCTTCTTTGTTGACATGTAATTCTCCTGTAGTTAGTTGTTAATGGGTACGTGGAAAAAGCCCGCAGATGATGCGGATTTAAAGCGGATGAGGGTTTTGCTTTATTACAGACAGATAGAAGATTGTGTGCGCGCAAAATCAATGTGGCGGCGCTTAATTAACATCTTCGAAAAAGACATGTGCATAAGTTAATTAATTAAAAAATCAAAGTCAAATTCATAAGCATTTAAAATCAATGTTTTTGTTGCATAAAAAAGTACTTGCAAATAATTCGCAAAAGAGAAATCCCCGCTAGTTGCAATAACTAGCGGGGATTTCTTAACGGGGTTGGATAAGAGTTATGAGCAACCGCTTGTGTTTCCACAACCTTCGCATACGAAGCAGGCCCCTGACATACGCATCTTCACGCCACATGTCATACATAGAGGTGCATCTGATTTGATTCCCATTGAATCAAGCAGATCTGATGAAGAACCAATTGTTTGTGCAACTGGCGCCGCTTCGATCTTTACGTCAGCTTTTGCAACCGCAGGAGCCGCCACAGGCGCAACTGCTTTTGGGGTATCAGAGCCCGCGACCGGTGCGTACTCGCCACCATTGTCGAGTGCTGCTTGACGCTCTGCTGCTGTGTAGAGACCCATTGCGCTGCGTTCTTCAAATGGCATGTAATCAAGTGCTAGACGACGGAAGATGTAATCCATCATTGATTGCGCCATACGAATATCAGCATCATCTGTCATGCCTGCTGGTTCAAATCGCAAGTTAGTGAACTTCTCAACGAATGTTTCTAGTGGAACACCGTATTGAAGACCGATTGATACTGCGATTGAGAAAGCATCCATTACGCCGGCAAGTGTTGAACCTTGCTTACCAAGCTTTAAGAACACTTCACCGAGTGCACCATCTGCGTAAGCACCAGCGGTCATGTAACCCTCGGCGCCACCAACTGAGAATGATGTTGTTGTTGCAGGGCGTGACTTAGGAAGACGCTTGCGGACAGGGGACGCAATTACTTGCTGATCAACTGGCGCATCTTTCTTCTTTGCTTTGCCATCTGAAAGTGGTTGTCCAACTTTGCAGTTATCGCGGTAGACAGCGAGTGCTTTCACACCCATCTTCCACGCCTCAAAGTAAACCTCTTCAACTTCTTCAACTGTTGCATCTTCTGGCAAGTTAACAGTCTTTGAAATTGCACCTGATAGGAATGGTTGGCATGCAGCCATCATTCGCACGTGGCCCATTGGAGCAATTGAACGTGCACCAAGTGCGCAGTCAAATACTTCGTAGTGCTCAGGCTTTAGTCCTGGTGCATCGATGACGTGACCATTAGCTGCAATGAATTCAACGATCGCTTCGATTGTCTCTTCTGAGTAACCAAGTTTGCGAAGCGCGGCCGGCACTGTCTGGTTAACGATCTGCATAGATCCGCCACCGACAAGCTTCTTGAACTTAACTAGTGAGAAGTCAGGTTCGATACCAGTTGTATCGCAATCCATCATCAGACCGATTGTTCCAGTTGGTGCAAGAACTGAGATCTGCGCGTTGCGCCATCCGTTCTTATCACCTGTTGAAAGACATGCATCCCATGCTTTGTTCGCTTCTGTCCACACATCACGATCAAGTGTTGTCTCTGACTTAGCAGCAGATGAAGCCGCAGCGTGCTTGCGCATTACGCGAGCATGTGGCTTAGCGTTTTGTGCAAAGCCTGCGTACGGTCCAACGATTCCTGCGAGTTCTGCAGAGCGCTTGTATGTAACACCTGTCATCAGCGATGTGATCGCACCAGCTAGAGCGCGTCCACCTTCTGAGTCATAAGCAAGGCCTGATGCCATAAGGAGTGCACCGAGGTTTGCATAACCAATTCCGAGCTGACGGTATGCCTTTGTGGTCTCGCCAATTGCCTCTGTTGGGAAGTCAGCGAAGCAGATTGAGATATCCATTGAAGTGATGACGAGTTCGCATGCACGAGCAAATGTCTTTGCATCAAATGAACCATCTTCTTTTAGGAACTTCATCAAGTTAAGGGATGCCAAGTTACAACTTGAGTTATCTAGTGACATGTACTCAGAGCAAGGGTTTGACGCATTGATGCGACCTGTCTCTGGGTTTGTGTGCCAATCATTGATGGTGTCGTCATATTGAATTCCTGGGTCGGCGCATGCCCACGCAGCTTGTGCCATCTTTGTAAAGAGTGCACGAGCATCAACACGTTCGATGACATCGCCAGATGCGCGACCGACTAGACCGAAGTCTTCGCCCTTTTCAACTGCGCGCATGAATTCATCCGATACGCGAACTGAGTTGTTTGCGTTCTGGTACTGCACGGAAATAATGTCTTTTCCGCCAAGGTCCATATCAAAGCCAGCATCGCGTAATGCGCGAATCTTGTTCTCTTCGTTGACCTTTGTCTCAATGAACTCTTCGATATCTGGATGATCAACATCTAGTACAACCATCTTTGCTGCGCGACGTGTCGCACCACCAGATTTGATTGTTCCAGCTGACGCATCAGCACCGCGCATAAAGGAAACTGGACCGGACGCAGTTCCACCGGACTTGAGCAATTCCTTAGAGGAGCGAATACGTGAAAGGTTTAGACCAGCACCTGATCCGCCTTTGAAGATCATTCCTTCTTCGCGGTACCAGTTAAGGATGCTCTCCATTGTGTCATCGACTGAGAGAATGAAGCACGCACTTACTTGCTGTGGTGCATTTGTTCCCACGTTAAACCACACTGGTGAGTTGTATGCAAAGTACTGGTGCAACAACATAAATGTGAGTTCGTGTTCAAAAATTTCTGCATCTTTGTCAGTAGCAAAGTATCCATGCTCTTTACCAGCTTTGACGTAAGTAAGTACTACGCGATCAATAACTTGCTTGAGTGACCACTCGCGGTTGTCATATCCAACTGCGCCGCGGAAGTACTTTGTTGTAACAATCGTTGATGCATTTACTGACCAGAAGTCAGCGAATTCAACACCACGTTGTTCAAAGACGGTCTCGCCAGTCTTCCAGTTTTGCTGCACCACATCGCGACGCTCCCACTTGACTTCGTCATACGGGTGCACGCCTTCCTTCGTGTAGATGCGTTCGATCGTTAAGCCCTTACCTTTTAAGGTGTTGTGAGCTTTGATCTTGACTGGGCGGTTGATGACCGTATCTGACATTTTTTAATCCCCGTATTCGTTAGTTAGTACTTTTAATTTTTTGCATGGATGTATTGCTTTTTACTTCATCAGTAATTGGGGAATTACTTTTATTGCTACTTGTTGTTGCTGTGCTTTGGGAATTCGCACTCGAAGGCAGTGCTCGCAGTAAAGCGATCTCGCCTTCGAAATCTTCAAGGGAGGCAAAGTTACGGTATACCGAGGCATAACGTAGGTAGGCGACCTCATCTAGTTCTCGGAGTGGCGCGAGAATTGCCAATCCAACTTCCTGTGCTTCGATATCTGCTTGCCCTGTTGCGCGAAGGGTTTCTTCAACGCGTTGAGCCAGCAAAACTAAATCATCTTCATTTACCGGGCGTCCCTGGCACGCCTTGCGCACACCAACTAAGACCTTCTCGCGGCTAAATGGTTCTGTTGCCCCGCTTCGCTTAATGATGTTAAGCAAAGCTACTTCTTGTGTAGAAAATCTCTGTCCGCACTCTGGGCATTCGCGGCGACGGCGGATCTGTGTGCCATCTTCAACCGGGCGAGAGTCCACGACTCGTGAATCATCGTGTCGGCAGAACGGGCAGATCATCGCGGCGTGTCCTTTCTAGTAAATCCCACTATTTTGAAAAATCCGATGTATCGGGAAGAAGGAGAAATATACGCCATAAACACTACTTATGGAAAGTTTTCTCGTTTCGACCCCTACATATAGTGGAAACCATAAAGGATTCATTGAAGGTTTGCCGGTATTGCTAGCCCTTTACGCTCACACCCGCGTGTCGCGAGCGCATGGGTCGGCCTAGAATCTCTGCTGCCCGCCTAGGTATGTCGCAAGGACGGCTATCTGCCGCATGGCATCAGCATCCGCCGTAAGCGGGTTGGTATCGACCACAGCAAAGTCGGCGTACTTGCCGACTTCGATACTGCCGATCAGATCAGCCTTTCCAAGGGCTTTAGCCCCACCCATGGTGTGGGCCATAAAGGCTGTGGCTGCATCAATTTTTAAATCATCGGCGCCTAGTTCTGTGCCGTGCACAGTTAAGCGATCCATCGCAGCAGCCATCGCTTCAAATGGATTTGGTTTTCCGACTGGGGCATCGGATGAGAGAGCAAATGCAACATTGTTTTTCACAAATTCGCCGAGTGGATTAAAGCGCTCGCCAATTTCGTTGCCAACAGCGGTTACAACACCGTCTCCCCAATTGTGATGGTGAATTGGTTGGTTGACCGCAAAAATTTCTAGATCTGAAAGCTCGTGTGATTGTTTCTCTTGTGGCAGACCGCAGTGCTCGACTCGAACAATTGGAAAATTGCCATTAACACTCTTGATATCTTTTTTGCGCATCGCACGAGCAGAAGAAATAACCATTCCGATTGCAGTTGGTGATTGTGCGTGCGTTGCAATGTGATAACCCTTGTGCGCACAATCCAAAAAGATTGATTCAAACTCTTGTGCATCGTGATAGAGCTGACCTTTGCGATTCTTATCTGCTTTATATCCTTCTGGGAAGTACGCAGTCCAGCCACCTAAGGTGCCATCGGCATACATCTTGATGCCATTAGCCGTCAGCATTGTGTTATCAATTGCCGTATCTGCACTGAGTTGTTGTGCGTGGCCTACTTGTGATGAAATCAAATACATCGAGTAACGAACTTTCAGACCGCCATTTTTCTTGGCATCTTTATAGGTATCAAATTCGCGCTGGCTTACTTGCGCATCTCCCACCGATGTCACACCGTGTCGAATAAATTCGTGCTGTGCTTGCATAAATTGCTTAGTCAGCACGCTTTGATCATCCGGCAAATGAAAGTTCGGTCCGTGATTTGTTACCTTCACGCCATCTTTGCCAGTCAAAATATCGCACGCGGCGTCCCAGATAACTCCTGTTGGATTGCCGGCTGCATCTCTCTCGAATGCCCCACCCTTTGGATCTGGTGTTGCAGATGTGATGCCGCTTTTTTCTAGAACCAATGTGTTTACTGCCCCACCGTGACCGCTGGCATTCATTACATAAATATCGCGAGTGGTGCTGACCTGATCGATATCTTCTTTTGTTGGGTGGCGTCCTTCTTCGAGGTTGCGGTGCTCATAACCAAATGCACGTAGCGGAACACCTGCAGGAAGTGCTGCTTCTGCCTTTTTTAGGATCGCAACAATTTCGCCAATATTTTTTGCTTTGCTCGGTCCAACATCGACCCAATCCATCATCTGTCCATACATCAGCGGGTGCGCGTGTGGATCAACAAAGCCTGGCAATAAGAATGCGCCTTTGAGGTCGATTACTTCAGTAGCCCCTTCAGATAGTTCTGCAGTGGTACCGATTGCGCTAATTAATCCATCTTTAACAGCCACCGCATCGGCGCCTGCTGGGATATTTGCACTCGGCGAAATTATCTTCGCGTTAGTAAAGACCTTCATTTGATATCCGCCGGTGATCCTGGTTCTGTAACAACAATGACGCTTGGAGTTTTCATAGTCAACGCTTTCTTGAATTGCGTATGCAACTCTGCCGGTGTGCGAACGCGAGATGCGTTCATACCAAAACCTTGTGCAACAACTGTTAAATCAAATGATGAAATATCCACACCATTTCGATCAGCCTTCGCGCGATCAAATGAGTCTCTGATTTCTCCATAGCCTGCGTTGTCCCAAATAATTGTCACAATCGTTCCGCTGACATCTCTCGCGGTTGCTAGCTCTGAGATAGTAAACAAAACTCCACCATCTCCAGCAATGATTACAACAGGATCATTAGGCGCTGCCACCTTCGCACCGATTCCCATTGGCACCGCCGGTCCTAAAGTTCCAAGACCATATGGCGCAAGCCAACGCTTCGGAGTTGACCACGGTGTGTAGTGATGGGCGGTGTATGCAAGTTGTGTTGAATCAATTGAGACAATGGCATTTTCTGGCATCAGCTCTGAAATTACATCGAGCCATTCAAAGTGCGAGCGCGATTGATTAGTCCAACCAATATCGCCACGCGCAGTTGCAGCATCCGTTGCCGCGCTTTCATAACCACTTATAAATCCACTGGCGTTTAACGCTGCCACCAACTCTTGTGCAAAGTTGGCAGCATCGCTGACAACACCGATGTCGGCTTTTAGCCCTGATTGCAATTGGGTGCTATCTAAATCCACTCGAATCATTGCCTTTGGTTGTGGCACACGCTTGCCCGTATAAATAATGTCTACATCGCTAAATTCAGTGCCTATTGCAATGACTAAGTCAGCGGATGCAATTAGTGCCTGTCCCCCGCTAAATGGCAGCGTTGTGCCGGCGTTTAAGGGATGTCCATCAGGCAACAACCCGCGTGCATTTCCTGTGGTGATGATCGGAGAATTCAACTTCTCTGCGAGCGCCGTGATTTCTTTGTGCGCATAATTTGATCCGCCACCACAGATAAGAACAATCTTCTTCGACGAGCCGACCTTTGCAACAACTTTGGCAAGATCATCGGCGCTCACATGACGAGCAGGCAATGCCACATCAACTTTTTTGATCTCTGATACATCTTTGCTTAAGACATCAAATGGCACCGAGATATGCACTGGACGTGCGCGATTTACCTTCCAGCTAGCAAAGGCTTGCGCAACAACTTCTGCGAATTGATCTGGGTCAGTCACAGTCACACTGGCATCTGTTAACTGTGTGAAAAAACCTGCTTGATCTGGCACATCGTGCAGAGGTCCACGGTTTTTGCCACTGAGTTCAGACTCTGTACTTGCAGCCAAAACCAACATCGGAATCGAATCGTGCCAAGCCTGCGCAATAGGTGTTGCAGCATTTAATACACCAGGGCCCGATACCAACACACAGACGCCAGGTTTGCCTGATATTCGCGCATAACCATCTGCCATAAATCCAGCGCCTTGTTCGTGACGCGGAACAATTCCTTTGATGCCAGTCTCTGTGATGCCTCTGTAATACTCGATGGTGTGCACACCCGGAATACCAAAAATTGTGTCTACGTCATATTGCTTTAGCAACTTCATTGCTTGGCTACCGAAACTCACTTTACTTACCTGCCTTTGCGTTAAAGAAGTCGATGACGTTTTGTGCTTGAACCGTAATGTATGCCTTTTGCGTAAATTGCGAAAGATAAGCAACGTGAGGCGTTAACAAGACCTTTGGATTATTTACAAGCGGGTTATCACTCTTTGCAGGTTCGCCATCAATGACATCGAGTGCAGCCCCTGCTAAGTGGCCACTCTTCAGTGCTGCGGCCAACGCATCTGAATCAACAATGGATCCACGAGATGCGTTAACAAGGTACGACCCTGGTTTCATCGCTGCAAATAAATCAGCACTAAACATGTGCTTGTTATCGGACGTTGCTGGAATATTTATCGAGAGCACATCTGATTGCTTAAGCAACTCGTCAAAGCTGACAGATTTAAACTCTGATTGCGCTGAAACAAATGGATCGTGATATATAACGCTGCCAAACATAGGGGCTGCGTACTTTGCAACTAATTGCCCGATACGACCAAAGCCCAAAACACCGAGCTTTAAGGTCGAAATGCGCGGTGGCACAACTGGATAAGGCGTCTTAAACCACTCAAGTCTTTGTGCGGCATCCGAAAACTTATCTACACCGCGCAGCATCGCTAACGTGATGGCAAGGGTGTGTGTTGCTACCTCCTCTGCCGGTAGCGCACCCAGTGTCACCAAAGCAATATTGCGATCGGCCAGCGCTTTTGTATCCACGTTATCTGTGCCGGTGCTGAGCATTGAAACAACTTCTAGTTGTAGCAGTTGATCGATTAAATCTTTAGAGATATTTGCATAACCAACCAAGAGCGCTTGAGCACCTTTAGCTGATGCAACAATCTCCTTGGCATCATGAGTTTCAAGGCGCACAACGTCAAAGCCGGCGGCCTTAAGTAATTCGATACCAGCAGATGGATCTAAATCATCGGTATCTGTATATACCGCTAAGCGGCTCATTGAACGTGTTCGAGGAACTTCTTGGTGCGCTCGTGTGCTGGCTTTGTAAAGAATTGATCTGGTGGCAACGCTTCAACAATTTCGCCCTGATCAAACATCAACACTTCATTAGCCACACGACGAGCAAAGCCAACTTCGTGAGTCACAACAAGCATTGTCATGCCATCTTCTGCCAGCTTTTCCATCACCTTAAGCACTTCGCGCACAAGCTCTGGGTCCAGTGCACTAGTTGGCTCATCAAAGAGCATTAACTGCGGAGCCAATACAAGTGCTCGAGCAATTGCTACGCGCTGTTGTTGACCACCGGAAAGTTCGGAAGGGAAAAACGTTGTGCGATCGCCGAGGCCCACACGCTCGAGCATGTGCATTGATTGCTCGCGGGCATCTTTCTTATCCACGCCCTGCACTGTGGTCAGTGCGCACATAACGTTTTCAACAGCGTTTAAGTGTGGGAACAAATTAAACTTCTGAAAAACCATACCGATACCGCGGCGGCGAAGAGCCAATACTTTTTCACTCTCAGGCTTTGCCCGTGATCCATCAGCATTTCCTGCAATTAAATCGCCATTAAACAAAATCTTTCCAGAGTGCACAGGCTCTAGAAGCGCAATTAAACGCAGTAGCGTTGATTTACCTGATCCCGAAGGACCCATGATCGCCTTAACTTGGCCCGCGTTGATTGAGAAATCAACACCTTTGAGAATGTGGTTATCACCGTAATACTTCTCGACTTTTTGAACATCGATAAGACTCACTTGTTCACCTTCCCACTCTTCTTAGTCGTAGAAATCCATGCGTATCGCTTTTCTAGACGGGCTTGTAAAACCATAAGGATTGAAACGATTACCAAGTAATAAACAAGCGCGCCTGCGTAATACTCCACGAATCTAAAGGTCGCAGAGACACCATTGCCCGCACGGGTCAATAACTCTTGTAATGAAATAACAGAAGCCAACGATGTGTACTTGATCATTCCGATGTACTCATTAGCAGTAGGCGGAATAGCAATACGAGTAAGTTGTGGAATAGTCACTTTGCGCATTACCTGCGTCGGTGTCATTCCAAGGGCGCGTGCTGCAAGTGCTTGTCCGTCATCAACGCTCATAATGGAAGAGCGCAAGATCTCGGCCATGTATGCGCCTTCAAGAAGAGACAGAGCAAGCAGCGCGGCTAAGAATGGGCTGTACCACTCTTGGCGCAGTGCAGGAATTAATTGTGGAAACGCGTTCCAGACAATGAGTAATAACAAAAGCGCTGGGATCGCGCGAAATAGCCAGATATACACACCAGCAAATGCTTTAAGAACGGGGTTCTTACCCAGACGAAAAATAGCTAAAAAGAAACCAAAGAAGATGGCGAGCAATTGAGAGAGCGTTGCAAGAGATATAGATATCGCTGCGCCCTTGATAAATGCTTCAGAGACTAGGACTTCAAAGAATAAATCGCTTTCGAAATCCATCTGCTGGCTCTCCCCCTTACATCGATATTTTATAAATAAAGTGATGCTGGCGATTTATCCGCCAGCATCACTTTATTTTTACTACTTTTACTCGAAGAAACTTCGAGATTTAGATTGGCTCTCCTGTTGTGGTGAGCTTCTCCGGATCCAAGTTGTACTTCTTAGCAATCTTGGCAAGTGTTCCGTTGTTGATCAACTTCTCAACTGCCTTCTTAACTGCTGGAGTGAGGTCTGAACCCTTCTGCATGTAAACAGCGAAGGAAACATCTCCAAGGAAGTAACCCTTAGCAACTTCAAGCTTCTTTGCATTCTTGTTCACGATATCGCCACAAGCAACATCTGTCTCAACAATGCCATCTACTTTTCCGTTCAAGAGTGCAGCAACTGTCTCTGCAACCTTTGGATATGATGAAATCGCAATTGCTTTCTTTCCTGTGTCCTGACAAATCTTGTCCTGTGCTTTTACAAGACCTTCATTTGCAGATGCGCCTTGAACAGCAATACGTGTTCCGCACATAGAAAATGAGATGTCAGTAATCTTCTTTGGGTTTCCCTTTGCAACAACAACGCCTGGACCTGTCTCAAGGTAAGGAACGCCATCTGCAACAGCTAAACGCTTGTTGCTCAAGTACAGCGCAGTCCACACAATGTCGCAACGACCAGCGGTGAGTGCAGGAATAAGACCATCAAATGATGTAGCAAGTTGCTTGATCTTTACCTTAAGTTCTTTTGCAAGTGCTGCTGAAGAATCAGCATCAAATCCAATGATCTTTCCTGAAGTTCCATTTGAGTAGTACTCCATTGGTGGATACTCAGGATCAATACAATTTGTTAGCGTTCCCTTTGTTACAAGATCCGCTTTCCAATCTGCTTGTGCTGGAGCAATAGATCCAAGCACGAGCGCCAAAGTTGCGATCGAAACCGCAATAACTGACTTCTTTGAATTCACTGACAATCCTCCCCATACCTAATTGACTGGGGAGAGCGTATGTGGCAATTGCCCCATTAACAATAGATTTTGGGGTGAAAAAATCCTGTGAAACCTACGCCAGCGGAACGCGGATCTTCTGCCCCGCGGTGACATCACCATCAGATAAAGAGTTGGCGGTAACAATGGCATCAACCACTGAACGGACGTCTCGACCATCGGCCACGGCTTGAGCAATCGACCAAATTGAATCGCCACTGCCCACGGTCAAAACCACATAACTAGTAGTTCTTGAATCAGCAGAATCAGCGACCACATCGCCAGCCCCGGCCGCAAAAGCAAAGCCGGCTAGCAAAATCACAGCCAGAGAAAGCACCACGAGAAAACGAGCAAGTCGACCTCGGCGATTTAAACCGGACGGAATGGTCGTAGCGTTAAAGGTATTAAAGCTAGCTGCGTATGTACTCATGGTCTTTACTCCTGCTGCGTTTAAACCTTGGGGAAGGTTTTTCGAACACTTGTTCGATAGGAAAACCATACCCCCACCCACTGACACATGCAAGTTATTTTCGAACATATGTTTGAATATTTTTCAATTCTCCCCTACCCTTATCTCCATGAGCACAAAGAAGCCTGCCCCAGCCAAAAACGCCAAAGTATCCGAACTGCCTGATGGCCCAGCCGGAGCCCACGGCCTCACCGCCCGCCAGCTCAAGATCCTGACAGCCATCAAAGAGGCCGTGGACACCAACGGCTATCCCCCAAGCATGCGCGAAATCGGCATCGAAGCAGGGCTTTCTTCTCCCGCATCCGTTAAGTACCAACTAGAAGAGTTAGAAAAGAAAGGCTTCATCCGCCGCGACCCAACCCGTGGCCGAGCCCTTGAAGTATTGCTACCTGGTGAATCAGAGAATGCCGCCCCAGTAGATAAAACAAAGTACATCCCTCTTGTCGGTCGCATCGCAGCCGGTGGTCCAATCACCGCTGAACAACAGATCGAAGAGACTTTCCCACTTCCAGAATCCCTCGTTGGTTCCGGTGAACTCTTCATGCTCAAAGTTGTTGGCGAATCAATGATCGAAGCTGCAATCTGCGATGGCGATTACGTAGTCATCCGCTCACAAAAGGATTGCAATAACGGCGAGATCGTCGCTGCCATGATCGATGGCGAAGCAACAGTTAAAACCTTCTCCCGCAAAAACGGTCACATCTGGCTACTACCAGCAAACCCAGACTTCGAACCAATCAATGGCGATACCTGCGAGATCCTCGGCAAGGTAACTGCTGTGATGCGGAGTGTTAGGTAGTTAGGCACGCTTCTGACGAAGCACTTTATCTTTCCTTGCGTATCTACTTAATTACTGTGGACATATAAGAATCAAACGCTCTTCAGATTTTTAAGGAATAAAAAAAATTGAATTAAGTATAAAATTTCCCACTAATATCCAATTACGAGCACGCCCTTGAGAGGCAACTGCAATCTTGTTGACGCATAATGAAAAAATTTCTTTCGCCGACAATATCTTGTGCTTCATCAATGATTAAGTGTTTGATAGATTTAAGAAATTCCTTCACATCGTGGTTTGTGAATATCAATCGTGATGCTCGAGAAATGTTTTCCTCAAAAGTTTCACTTGGGTTACTTATCGAGTCAAAACCAAATCTAAGTTTGCCCGCAAAGGAGTCCAAGGTCGTAACTCGAATACTTGCGGAAAGTTCTTGTGTTTCTAGGTAGCTCTTTATTCGTTCTCGGATTTCGAATACCGCAGTGTTCGTGAAACTGACCACAATTATCTCGTGAGGCGCGCAGAATCCACGATTTATTAACTCCGCTATCCGTTTACACGCTACTGCCGTTTTACCCGTTCCTGGTCCGGCATCAACTATTTGGCGTTCATCTCCTGGAGAGAGAATTACTTCAAGTTGCTCCTGCGACCAATCAATTTGAACCATCCGCCTCCTTTGTCATGATTATGTTAGCTAACAAATTTCCGTGACACTAGTGTTTCGATTTCACCATTGCGCCATGCACACTTAAAGATCAAATTTTGTCAATTCGAGCTCTTCATGAGAAAAATCGGATCGATGCTTTTTGTGGACATAAAATGAAGATACGGGTAAGCGCTGACATTTCTCAGTATTGTGGCAGTTCACTCTGATATCTTTTCCTTAGGTCAAGAACTAAGCGTTAAGCCCTTTAGCTTGCTTAGTGCCAACCGCGCTTACTGCGCACGGTGGTCCTATAGGAAGACCTGCTGATGATGAAAGAGGCCATCAGATGAGCAGGAGGTTGAACATGGACGAGTTAATTCTTACTGGGATATCACATGGAAAACATGAGTTCTCACTGGAATACCCAAAAGTTGATGGTGTAGAAATCTGCATGGCTCATTGCAAATGCGGATACAAAGTACAGATTAATCACTATCGAAGTTACGCGGGTATGAAAGATTTACAAAAGAAGTGGGAAATCCATATTGGGATCTGGAAAGGTTGGGTCTAATTCGCAATCACCTATTTTCCACACTTAATTGTGTATGTACCTCCCACAAGTTATGCAAAAAATAAGCATTGAACCCATCATTGAAGACTCTTACGGGAGCTTTCCATCCGCAAGAACAGGTTAAGTAAAAAGTGCGGAATGCTTGGAATTCCTCCCAGTGGAATCCAACCCAGTGTTCCTTTGCGATCATGGGAGGAATCTATGGGCGAGTACTGACAATGCGGGCTCATCTGTCAGTCCCTCGAGTTATGTTTATGCCATGGTTACTGATGACGATGCTGAAGGTCTTGATTCTTCGCAGCTAAAGAATGAACCTGTTGTAACTATTTTCAATCCAAATACGGGTAAACGACATATTCTTAACCAGCAAGAATTTAACAAGTATATGCATATGACTAACGGAGAAGTTCTTAATTGGATAGTAGACGATACAGAAGAAACAAAGGCATAATTAAGTTTTGGCTAGTACTTACGTTTAGTGCAATACGTGCGGCGAACGGTACAAGAGTTAATTCTTAGAGGATCTCCTTAGTTCAGTTCTAGAACCTTTCCAGCCGCACTCAATGCATTCGTATTTAGGCATATCGTCAGAGATGCAGCAGCCACCGATTGTGTAGATAGCGGGATCAGGTTCTTCCATGGGCATTCCGTAGAGGATTGTGCGTATGGATGTTTCAGAGAGGCACTTTGGGCAACGTTTGGTGGGCATGGGGAAAAGATAGAGAGAGGCACTGACAGTATTGACCCGCTATCTACTACCCTTTATTTATGAACAAACTCCTGGCTTTTACTCGTTATGCAGTTTTTATACCCGCTCTTGCATCGATCTTGGGTGCGCTGTTGCTGATGTTCCAAGGATCGGTGGCGATGGTTGTGGCAGTTATGGATGTGGTGAGTGAGGGCACCAAGTTGAAGTTAACGATTGTGGAGATTTTGACTGCAGTTGATGCAATTTTGCTGGGAACAGTTCTTCTAGTTATTGGTTATGGCCTATACGAGTTATTTATTGATGAAGATCTAAAGGTGCCGCTCTGGTTACAGGTTCAAGACCTTGATGATTTAAAGTCAAAGCTGATCGGCGTTGTAGTTGCAATTATCTCGGTGATCTTTGTCGGTGTCTTTGTTGATACCGACCGAGCTGCTGATGTTATTTCTTATGGCGTGGGTGCGGGTGCGATTCTGACTGGCCTTGCATTCTTTGCCTATGCAACCCGTAAAGATCCATCAGAGAGAAACAAGCGTGTGCGAGGTGGCACAAGCGCTACTTAAGTAAGTGATGTGGTTGTTGCGGTGTTTACTGCTTAAAGTATTTGGTATTACTTATTGGTCTTGAGGTGCTCAGCTGCATCAGCGAAGCCTTCGGCTTCTAGCTTTGCGATGAGGTCAGCCTTTACAGCCTTCACAACGTGGTGAGTACCGTTGCAATTCTTATCTGGATCTGTTGTGTATCCGCAGCCGCATGCGCCCATAGTTGTTCTCCTTGTGTGAGTAGATGCAAACTCTAGCGTAGGCAGATGATTAAGTGCGGCATAGGGCGAAGTTAGCCGTGGTTGTCAGTGGGGTTGCTTAGGCTATAGCCATGAGTGAATCGCCATCTACGAAGTTCATTGCCCTTGTCACCATTGTTGCTGCTCCCTTTGGGCTGGGAGCGTTTTTGTTGGCGTGGGCGCCGGCGCAGCAATTTAGTAACACTGATCCGCGCAATGATGGATATGTGCAGCCGCGAAGCATTAGTCAAATGATCGAGACCGTTCAGACATCGACTGTGACTGTGTTTTGTGAGTTAGGTAAAGAAAAGTTTAGTCAAGGCACAGGGTGGGCAATTGATCTGCCTAATGGTGTGGAGAAAGATTTTCAGACATCGTTGATTACCAATCACCATGTGATTGAAGGGTGTATTGGGAAAGAGGGAACACTCACGGTTGGGCTTTTGTTTGAAGATGCTGTTAAGGCAAAGATAATTAAATGGGATGAAGAAAATGATTTAGCTCTGCTTGCAGCTGATCTGGATATTCCGCCACTTGGATTATCTGAGTACGAGCCGTGGCCTGGGTATTGGAATATGGCCCTTGGAAGCGCAGATGGGTATGAAGGCTCTGTCTCCTTTGGAACCATTTTGAATACGACGACTAATCAGTTGCTGCTAACTAACAATGTTTCTAAAGGCAATAGTGGTGGTCCAGTAGTTGATAACGAAGGGAACGTTGTTGGAGTTGTTACCTTTATTGCTAAAGATGAGCAGTACAACGTGGCTATGTCGCTCAATGCATTCTGCGCAAAGATTTTGACCTGCGAAGAAGATTTTTACTGGCAGCGCGATTAATCGCGGTTTAAACCTGTTGTCTTGACGGTGCTTTCGGTATTCTGAGGCCTATGAAGATGCGCTCTTTGGTGGTTCCTGTGGCGGCAGTGCTACTGACATCGCTTGTGTCCCCTGTTGCAGATGCGGTTACTGCGCCGAAAGTTAAAAAATACAGCGTCACTATGACAAAGGCGCACTTGCCAGTTGCTCCCAATAAAGGCACTGATGATTATCGATGCTTTTTGTTAGATCCTAAAGTTAAAGAAGATTCGATTGTTCGAAGCATTGAATTTATTCCGCAGCGCAAGAACTATGTTCATCACGCAATTATCTTTCGCGTGACAGAAGCTGACATGGCTGAAGCAATTGCCAACGACAAGAGTGGAATCGGATGGCCTTGTTTTGGTGGCACCAGTCTTGGTGGAATGCTCTCAACATTTATTTCATCCCCATGGATTAGTTCGTGGGCGCCAGGGCGCGGTAAAGATATTTCGCCAAAGGGATACGGAATACCTTTTAAAAAGGGAGAACGTTTTGTTTTGCAGGTTCATTACAACTTGCTCGCTGCAGAAAACGGAAAAATAGAAACAGATCAATCCAAGATTGTCATGGAAGCCGTGCCCGCAAAAGGTTCAAAGATTAAGCAGTTACAGCTAGAACTATTTGCTGCCCCTGTTGAATTAGCGTGCCCACCAGGTGTGACCGGTCCGCTCTGTGATCGCAGAGCATCACTGTTGGATCTTGCAGCTCGCACTGGCACTGCAAGTATGCAGCAAGCACTGGGTCTTAATGTGATGTGCAGGCAAAATCCCAACCGACCAACACCATCGTTGACATCGCGGTGTGACAAGATGATGACAAAGCCGTTTAGTGTTGTTTCCGCGGGTCCACATATGCACTTATTGGGAAGAACTTTAAAGATAATTCTTAATCCAGGACGAGATGATGCGCAGACGATTCTGGATGTGACTAATTACAACTTTGATGATCAGTCACCAACTCTGTTAAAGAAGCCTATTTCGATAAATCCTGGTGACACAGTGCGTGTTGAGTGCACATTTGATCCGACACTTAGACAGAAGATTCCACAGCTAAAGGTCCTTGAGCCACGTTATGTGACATGGGGCGAGGGATCATCAGATGAGATGTGTCTGGGAGTTCTCTCAGGTACTACTGAATAAGTGTTGCGCCGTTAAACAATCGGCGCGGATGGTTCTTGCTCGGTTGGATTAGCCACAACAGTTGCTGCGTTGATTCCCCAGGTGTCCTCGGTTTTTGTCAGCGCATACATCATTGGGTAATTAGTTCCTGATTCAGTGGTTACTTGGACATCGAATAAGAAGTTATTGCCCTCTTTGATGCAATTACTGACGGTGTTGGTGCGGGCACTTAAGAGAAATCCATAGCCAGTTGAAATGATTGCAGTGAATTCTTCTAGTGATCGATTTGATTGAAAAGATTCGGATGCAAAGCCAAAAGCACTTTCGAAATCTTGCTTACTAAAGGCGGCTAGTTGTCCTTTGATCCATGCGCTGCCACCGTCGATTTCTGATTGCGAACAACTTGGTTGGGGTGCGGCGCTTTCTTGTGTTGCCTTTTCAGTGGTTGTAGAGGAAGAACAACCAGTGAGTAAAAGAGAGAAAGCCACTGCTAGTGCGGTGGTTGCTGTGATTGTTGCTTTGCCCATGTTATCTAGTACTCCCCTTGGGTCAGAAAGATACAAGAGAGCGCTTCATTGCGCAGGAGGAAAGAAAGGTTCAGGCGTAGAATTTGGGCATGGAATGGATTATTACGGCGCTGGCGATTGTGGTGATCTTTTACTTCGCCAAAGATGGTTCTAGTAACAGAAAGAAGAAGTAAGAGTTACTTCCCGGCTTTGCATTTTTCCGAACAATACTTCACGTTTTCCCAATCGCGAGCCCACTTCTTGCGCCATTCAAAGGGCAGATTGCATCGCTGACATATCTTGGGTTCGAAACCGTTTTTGGTTTTAGCTTTCACGTGTTAAAGATTACTGGAGTTGTCGCTTAGTTACTCTGTGTAACAAAATAAAAGTAGCCCTGCGCGACGAACTGCAGGGCTACTTTTTTTGCGAACCGCTGGTAGGATTCGAACCTACGACCACCTCCTTCGTCAAAAAGAGTGCTCTATCCGCTGAGCTACAGCGGTACGCAATTGGGAATCTAGATTGAATGCGTACCGCGAAAATAAGAAACTTACGTAGCTGTGGATAAAAAATGGTAGTGTTTTATCAGTCAGAGCATCGCAATACAGAGTTACAAATCAAAAACCCCGTCGTACTTGACGGGGTTTTTGATTTGTTACCTAAGAATTAAAGCGTGGCCATCTTTTCGGCAACTTGCTTGGCCGAAGGATTAGTCATTGCGGTGCCATCTGAGAAAACCAGAGTCGGCACGGTGCGGTTGCCAGCATTTACTTTCTCAACAATTTCGGCAGTTCCCGGTACTTCTTCGATGTTGATCTCTTCGAATGTAACACCGAGATCTGCGAGTTGAGATTTCAGGCGCTTGCAATAACCGCACCAACTAGTTGAATACATGACAAAAGACATGAGTTATTTACCTTCTTCTTGGGCACGGGTTAAGCGTTGTGAGATGTAGACAGGGATCAGTGAAATAAGGATAACGAGTGTTGCTACAACGTTTACAACGCTCGCATTATTTGGTCTGGACATCTCTTTGAGGATCCATAGCGGCAAGGTATCCACGCCAGGTGGAGCGGTGAAGATTGTTACGACAACTTCGTCAAAGCTAAGGGCGAATGCAAGCAGTGCTCCGGCAACAAATGCGGTTCTAAATTGCGGGAAAGTAACAAGCCTAAATGTTTGCCATAAGCCTGCGCCAAGGTCAGCCGAAGCCTCTTGCAATGAAGGATTCATGCGCTTGAGGCGAGCAAATACATTGTTAAAGACCATGACAATACAAAATGTTGCGTGGGCAACAATCATGCCAAAGTAGCCGATGTTAAAACCTGCCGGAGATAAAAACGAGTTGTAAGTATTGCTAAAGGCAACACCTGTGACAACACCAGGAAGTGCGATAGGAAGAACAACTAAGAGATTTACTGTGCCCTTGCCGAAAAAATCAAAGCCCTTCAGAGCAAAAGCAACGAGTGTTCCCAAGAAGGCGGCGATTATGGTCGAACCTGCTGCCACGATGATTGAGTTAAGTAAAGCGGTGCGAATTGGTTGGTATGTGGCTGCGAATTCCCACCATTGAACTGAGAAGGTGGCAATGGGCCAACTTGAAATATTTGATTCGTTGAAAGAGTTTAAAATCAGAACAAGTAGCGGTACATACATAAAGATTAAAACAAAGCCAACAATGGCCATCAAAATTATTCGGCTAGTTCTTGAAAGTCTTAGCATGGCTACATCTGCTCCAATGAACCGGTGCGACGAGCGACCATCAGATAGATAAGTACGAATGCGATTGGCACCATTGAAAACGCTGCTGCAACTGGTGGGTTGAGGTTGATGTTGGACGCGATGATCGAACCGATCATTTGTGTGGATCCACCAGTGAATTTAGCTACGAGGTAATCCCCCAGGCTTAATGAAAATGTGAAGACTGAGCCAGCGATGATTGCAGGAACAATCAGTGGCAAAACAATGCGATAGATAGTGGTGAAACCTTTAGCGCCCATATCACTTGATGCATCAAAGAGATTTGGCGGGATCTGGCGAATTGCCGTGAATACAGGTAGTGCCATATATGGAAACCACAAATAAGTAAGAGTCAAGATAACGACTGGAATAGAAAATGTTGGACCTGATATTCCAATCGGTGCTAGTGCCCAGTTAAAGAAACCTTCTTCTGTAAAGACCAGGCGCATCGCAATAATCTTTACTAAATAACCTGCCCACAATGGCAGTGTGATTGCAACGGCTAGTGCGTTTCTAACCCATGGACGAGCAATCTTTGCCATGTAAATGCCGAGTGGGACTGCAAAGAGAACAGAAACAACAGTGACAGCAAGTGCGATCAATAAGGTTCTGATGGACGTAGAAATGTAAGCCTGGACTGTGAAGAGTGAAATGAAGTTATCAAGAGTAAAGCCAGGTATCACCTTTGATGTGAATGGATCTACAAACCAAAATGCTGTAATTAATAACAGGAATAGAGAGAGGATGTAGACGCCCACGATCCAAAACATTGGCAGGGCGATAAGGCCAATTAACCGTAATCTGGCGCGCTTATACAGATACGAAGAGACCGGCTTTGTGCCGACCTTCGTTGTAACTGCGCTCATGTGAACCTGTCTCTATTTTTTCTTCTTATATAAATTTGATAAAGAGTGTGGGGATCTCTTGTAAAAATCCCCACACTCTTTATTTACTTGTTTTTGACTAGCTGGTTAACCCTTTACGGTTGCCCACGCATTAGTCCATTCCTGGAAGCTGGTGCACTTAACGTCCTTGCGACCATCAACACAGGTTTCAATTGGAGTTGTCCATGGAGCAACTTTCTTCCAGAACTCCTCATCTTCTGCCGCAAACTCATCACAGTGAGCTTGTGCCATAGCACTTGATGCACAGAATGCAGTATTAGCTGGTGCCATACCGAAGTTCATAGCAATCGCACCGTTAACTGATGCTGTGCTTGTGTAATCCATCCATGCGTAAGAACAGTTAATGTTCTTTGTCTTTGAGCTAACCAACCATGAGTCATACCAACCAGTTGAACCTTCAATTGGAAGTGTTGTCTTTAGGTTTGGCTTAGCTGCGAACTTGCGAAGGATTTCCCAAGATGTTCCGACAACTGTGTTGCCACCAGCGAATGATGTTATCTGCGCTACTGCATCTGACCAGTACTCGCCGATAATTGTGTTCTGCTGCTTGAGCAATGCAATTGCTGCATCTAGTTGTTCTTGATCTAGAGCATATGGGTTTTGAATTCCTAGCTCTGGCTTGTGATACTTCAAGTACACAGCAGCATCTGCGATGTAAATTGGTGCGTCATAAGCAGTGATCTTGCCCTTGTATGGGCTATTTGTTTCCCAAACAACATCCCAGCTCTTTGGCTCACCCTTTGTTACATC
>Ga0315905_10002222_pt1 | contig 20446 bp, 13 predicted proteins | sample LakEriMetagenome_5_FD_203522 | JGI IMG/M metagenome (GOLD analysis project Ga0315905, IMG submission 203522) | Freshwater fungal communities from buoy surface, Lake Erie, Ohio, United States - Buoy 4 MA121 | ecosystem: Environmental > Aquatic > Freshwater > Lake | place: USA: Lake Erie, Ohio...
GAGGTGCCGGAACGCTTTGGGAAATGGCAGAGTGTCTATTCCCAGTTTCGCCAGTGGTGCCGGGGCGGCTTATGGGACTCGCTCCGGCGTTGGATGGGCACACAGGCGCAGGGCGCGCTGCGCTTTGCCGACGGCAGCAATATCAAGCTCCACCAGCATGGCCTGCAGGGACCAGCAGACCTGCGCGCGCACTGCTGCCGACTCTGGCTGGCATGCATTTTGTAGGTGACAACCGCTTCGACAGCGAAGCTTTCCGCGCAGCTCTCGGTGAAGCAGGGGTTGCCGCCATGACCATTCCGCGCCGTGGCTATCAGACGATTGCGGAGCAGTCGGCCCCGTTCGATGCCGCCGTCTATCGCTAGCGTCACAAGGTCGAAAACATCTTCTTTCGCCTCAAAGTTCACAAGCGCATCGCCCTGCGCGCCGATAAAACCGCCTCCTCCTATCTGGGCTTCTTTTTATTTGCCGCCCTCCTCCACCGCCTCTCCATTTGCTAAGACACCGTCAAGTCTCTGCGGAAACAGAGATAACAGACAGCATGAACAGCAGGATGGCGGACCATTTCATGCTTTCAGTGTCACAGAGGCCGCCGTTTTTCTGCAAGACTGCATTCGCACTGAAATGCCCCGCCGCTTTTACAGCGGGCGGTAAAACATCAGCTCACCGGAAATCATATCTGTGGGGGCCATTTCACGTTCGGTCACCCGTTTGATGTCGTTCAAGTTTTGCTCCGCGATGAGAATGCGGCCTTTGCTTCGCGTGGCGATGATGATCGCGGTGTGCTCCGGACCGGTGATGGCATCGGGGAAGCGCGCATGGCGGAACTTGATGATGTCGCCCGGCATCGGCTGCTATTTCTTCAGGTCAAGCAGACGGCCCCAGACGCGGGGGCGCGTCCCGGGCGGCGCAGGCCGCAGGCGCGGAATGCTTCATCGGCGAGCGTCCAGCGCACACCGTCGCCCACGGCTTTGCCGGAGTTGGTGTGGCAGAACGCGACAAGCTTTTCGCGGTTCGCGGCTTCGCGTTAGGCCTGCGTCGCAGCGGCATCACGCTGCTGACGCCACTGCTCTACGGCGGCTTTGTCGTCTGCCTGAAGACGGTCTGGATTCAACAAAAATACCCGGCCGTCCACGCGATTGAACTTCACCCAGTCCGGGCCCGCATCCAGAATTTCGGCAGCAATTTTCCGGCCTTCCGTGTCACGGAAGAGACGCGGTGCAGCATGCGCCATCGTGGCGAGCAGTAGCAGAAGAGACACCACTTTCATAAAACCTGCGTGACACAGCAAAGCCGCCAGCTCAAGCCGGCGGATTTCACAGCGCGCGCAGGACGAATTCCGGCAGCCAGCCCTCTTCGCCGGTGGCATTGCGGCACCAGAGCCAGCCGCTGACCTCGCGCAGCGCGGTCACGGTTTCGCCCTGCTGCACGGAGAGATCGCGCGCACTGAAGGGGGCCAGCACTTTTGCGCTGGTGCCCTCCACGCTGAGAATTTCCTCCGGCACATAGCTGCCGCGGCCCTCCGTGGTGCTTACCCAAATCCAGCCCGTCCACGACTTGTCGCGCGGTCCCACGGTCACGGTATCGCCGGCCTGAATGCTGAGCGGTGAGCGGTCGAGAACGGTGTAGTTGGTGTTGGCTGTGAACTGTTTCATGGCTGCGAAGAAATGCTGCATCGCGCCAGTCCCGCAAGCCGTGCGTTTGCGAATGTTGCGCCGCTACATTTCTCGCCACTCATGCCGCGGGTAGCGCCGCTCCATCTCCTTCTTGATGGCCGGATAATGGTTCTTCCAAAAACCCGCGAGATCACGCGTCACCTGAATGGGGCGGTGATTCGGTGCGAGGATGCTGAGCACGAGCGGCACGCGGCCGCCGGCAATCTTCGGCGTATCGCGCTGCTTAAAAAGCTGCTGGATGAAAACGGCCACGCTGGGCTCCTCCGGGCGGGTGTAGTCGATCTTCGCGGCGCGTCCAGTGTCGAGTTCAATACGCGGCGGTGCGTGACGGTCCAGCGCCATGGCCTGCGCATGGCTCAGCCAGTCACGCAGGGCCTGCATGGGCGAGAGGTCTTTGATCTCCCGGTAGCTGCGGCAGCCGTGGAACAGCTCCTCCAGCACCAGACGTTTGTCCTCTTCGGTGAACTCTTGCAGCTCCAGTTCCGGCATCGCTTTGCGCAGGAAATTCAGCCGGGCAAACCACTGTTCCGTGCTCTCATCCCAGCCTGTTAGGGTAAGATTGCCCCGCATCACTTCATCCGCGAGAATGGCGGCGGCAGCGGACGCATCCGGTTCGCCGGTTTGGCGTTCGCGGATCACGAGATCGCGAAAGCGCACACGCTCCCGTTGAATCACGCGGCGCTGCTGCGGGTCAAAGAACGGCGCCTTCTCCAGCGCGAAGTCCTCCGGAAAGAGATCGCCCAGCCAGTCCTCCTTCAGCTCCGTGAGCATCTGCAGCGTCACGGTGACATCGCGTCCCTGCACTTCGGCAATTTCCGCCGCTACGAGCAGTGACTCCCCGCGCACCACGCTTTCTTTACTCACCGAACCGCGCCGGCCTCCGACGATGTCGCAGGCGCTCCCGCCGAGGCTGGTACGGCGCGCCACCTGGTCGGAGTAGCCACTGAGCACCACTTTCGCGAGCGTTTCGGGATCCGGGATGTCGCCCGCGCTGCCGGTCGCGGCACCGCTGATGTCCTCCAGCCGGTCCGCGAGCCTTCCGGCTTCCGCTGCGGCCTTGCCATTGAGACCCAGTTGCCCGCAGGCGTCCGGATGAAAGCGCCGCTCGGCTGCGGCCTGCCACGCGCGCAGCAGGGAGAGGAAGTCACTGCAGTCGTCCGCCGTCTGGAACTTCCGCTGCGCTTCGCCCGCATTGCGCATGAACAGCGAACGCCCCTGGAGCAGCGCCACGATGAGCGCCACCGGCGGCACACAGCCGTGCTCCGCCGCGGCCTCCATCATGCGTGCCTGACGCGGGTGCAGCGGATAGCGGGTAAGGCGCCGGCCGGTTTCGGTAATGGCGCCGGCTTCATCCAGAGCACCCAGTTCATGCAGCAGCCGCACGGCACGTTCCAGTCCGCGGGCGTCCGGCTTCTCAAACCAGCGGAACGCGTCCAGATTCTGCACACCCGCGGCCTTCAATGTGAGCACCACTTCTGCGAGGTCCAGCCGCAGCACTTCCGGCACCTCTGCGGCTGGGCGGCGGCCGTGGCTTTCCTCACTCCACAGACGGTAGCAAATGCCTGGCCCCGTGCGCCCGGCGCGGCCGGCGCGCTGATCGGCACTCGACCTCGCAATGGACTGCACCGTGAGCGTGTTGATGCCGCGGTTCGCATCCCAGGAAGCAATGCGCGCCAGCCCGGCATCCACCACTGCCTGCACACCATCAATCGTCAGCGAAGTCTCGGATACATTCGTTGCCACCACGATGCGGCGGCGTCCGGTATCCGTGACGGCCGCGTCCTGTTGAGCTGGTGTCAGTTCGCCGTGCAGCGGAAGAATATCGAAACCCTTCGCCCATTTCTCGCGCGAGAGCGCATCCATAGCTTTGCGGATTTCATAGCCGCCGGGCATGAAAATGAGCGCATGGCCCTCCTTTTGAGAAGTCAGCGCATCGCCGCAGACCCGCGCGGCGTGGTCCCAAATCTCACCGCGCACGGCGGTGCGCTGCGGGGCGTAGCGGATGTCCACGGGGAACGTGCGGCCGGCGGAGACGAGGTGCACGGCGGGTTCCAGGTAGGCCTTCAGCGCCTCTGTCTGCAGCGTGGCGGACATGACGAGAATGGCGAGGTCCGGCCGCGTGGATTCCTGCACATCCAGGGCGCGCGCCAGGGTGATGTCGCCATACAAATGGCGCTCGTGAAATTCGTCAAAGATCACCGCCGTGACGCCGCGCAGGTGCGGGTCAACCATCATGCGGCGCAGAAGGATGCCTTCGGTCACAAAGCGGATGCGCGTCTTCGCGCTCACTGCTCCCTCGAAACGCACCTGATAGCCCACCTCGTCGCCCAGTCGCACGCCCATTTCCTCCGCCACCCGACGCGCCAGCATTCGTGCCGCAATACGCCGCGGTTGCAGGATAATGACTTCACCGCCCTGGAGCAGATCATGGCGCAGCAGCATCTGGGGCAGTTGTGTGGACTTCCCGGAACCCGTCGGCGCTTCGATCACATACCGCCGCCGTTCCGGTGTGCCGCGCCACGCCGATACCAGTGCCGGCTCGATTTCATAAATGGGGAGGGATGCCATGCCGTCCGTTCCCCAACTCCGCATCGCTCCCCGCGAAAGCGCAAACTGCCGCCTCATCCGCCTCATCCGCTGCCCGGTTTCTTCAGCCGGGGATATTTGAGGGGAAATAGAATTGACTTGAAGTGACGAAATCGGCACACTGCCTCCACGATACTGGAAAATACGCGGTTTTCCTGTCTCAGCTGTCCTCCTGCAACTGTCGGCCGTGTGCCGGGAGTTGGGGGGCTTTCCAACCTATATACCGATCTTTATGAAGAGAATCAGCCAAGCGCTCTGGGCCTGCGGGACCCTCCTTACGACCATCCCGGCCGCCGCGGCTCCCGTAACCGTGAGCAATCCGAGCTTTGAACTCCAGACGCCGGAACTGACCTCCGGTCAGTGGACGGATAATTTGGAACCGAGCTGGAAGGAAACCGGCGGCCCGAATAGCCCGAATGCCTTCATGGAATGGCTGAACCTTGTCGGTGAAGACGGCACGGATACCCTCGGCATGGTGCTCGGTCAGGATGTCTGGCAGGACCTGGCGGAAACGTATCAGCCCAACACACTCTACACGCTCACGGTGAAGGTGGGAAATCGCAGCGGGGCCACGGCGGCAGGAAATCAGAGCGTGTATGGGCTGGCCAATACCGCAGGGATCATGGTGGCGGGCAATGCGGTGGATGCGTCCACGTTTGTCGCGGCGGGGAACTTCGCGGACGCACCGAATGTGACTTTGGATACCTATGCCGACCCCTGCGCCAGTGGCCCTATCCGGGTGCTGCTCCAGGCTCGCGGGGTGAACCGCTCGCACTTTGACCACATCAGGCTCGATGCCTCGCCCGCAGCGGCTGCGGGGCGCCCCGCCGGTGCGTTGAATGCCGTGGGCTCCATCACCGCGGGCACTGCCCAGTTCAGTGGCTCTGTTACCAATGCCGGCAGTGCCGCGCCTGCGGTAACCTTCTACTACGATACCACCGACAAAGGAGGAAACTCTGCCGCATGGGCCAGCAGCATCGTCGTGCCGGGCACGCAAACAGGTGCATTCTCGGCAAGTGCCTCCGGGCTCCAGCCGGCGACGACCTACTATGTGAGGGCGCGGCTGAACAATGCCTCCGGCGCAGTGTGGGCGGCTCCCTGTGTGAGCTTCACTACCCTGGCGGCTCTATCGGCGGTAGTAAATGTGTCGGCCACCTCTGTGGGCGGCACCTTTGCGACGGTGGGCGCGAATGTGACGAACACGGGCGGAACAGCACCGGATGTGACTATCTTCTATGGTGCAGCCGATGGCGGGACTAATGCAGCGGCATGGGCCAGTAATGTCAGCATTCCGGCCCTCAGCGGTTCCGCTACACGTGTCCTCACAGGACTCTCTTCGGCTACGCAGTATTACTTCCGTGCGCGAGCCGTAAATTCGGGCGGTGAGGTATGGGCAAACAGCACCGAGACCTTCACTACCATCGCCATCAGTCCGCCCTCGGTAGAAAACCGCGGAACCAGCGGCGTGACGGGCTCCTCCGCAGAGATAAGCGGTGAAGTGACGGAAAGCGGCAACGATGCGCCTGTGGTCACCGTTTTCTGGGGCACCATAGATGGTGGCACTAATGCCGCTGCCTGGACCAGCAGCCGGGAGTTGGGGCCGGACGCAGGTGACTTTTCCACCCTGTTGCAGAACCTCTCGCCGCTGACGACTTATTACTACACCGCGCGTGCTGTGAATGCCGCAGGCACCGCATGGGCCAGTCCCAGCCGCAGCTTCACTACCGGTTCAGCGACACCGTCGAGTATCATCATCAACGAAATCAACTACGACCCAGCCGACCCGACGAAGCGCGAGGAGTTCATTGAGTTCCATAATCCCACTGCCGCCACTATCGACATGAGTGGCTGGATTCTCGACGCGGGTGTGGATTTCATCTTCCCCGGCGGTGTCACCATTCCCGCAGGCGGCTATCTCACGGTGGTGGAGAATGCCGCGGCCTTTGCGGCGAAGTATCCCTCGGCTCCTGCGCCCGCTGGAGTCTGGGCTGCCGGAGATCAACTGGCCAACAGCGGCGAAAATATCCGTCTGCGCGACAGCGGTGGCACGGTGATTGATGAAGTGGACTACGGCGTGGGCTTCCCGTGGCCGACTTCCGCCAAAGGCGGCAACTCCAGCATTGAGTTGATGCATCCGCACTTGAACAACGACCTCGGAGCCAGTTGGCGCTCGTCGATCAATGCGCCGGACACGAATGTGATCCCACGCGGTTCCACCGGCTGGCGCTACCGCCAGACCCCAAGCGAACCGCCCGCCACGTGGAAGGAGTTTGCCTTCGATGACACCGGTGCCGAGTGGGCCGGCGGCGGCATGCCCATGGGCTTCATTGGTACCACGGCTTTCAATCCAGCCGTGACGTTTGCCACTACATTGAGTTTTGGAAATACGGCCGACCGCACGCGGGCTTATTATTTCCGCAGGAAGTTCACCCTGACCAGTCCCCAGGCGATGTCCATCAACATCCGCCGCGATGACGGTGCGGTGGTCTGGATCAACAACGACGCAACACCCACGGTGCTCTCTGCGGATGCGGCATGGGCTGCGCCCTATCCTTATACCGCGCTGGCGCCAAATGCGACACAGGTAGGAGTGTATCTAAACTACACCATTCCGGCGTCAAAGCTGGTCGCCGGCGATAACATCATCGCCATCCAACTGCATCAGTCCTCCGCTACCTCCAGCGACCTCCTCATTGATCTGGACCTCGGTATTCTCAGCCCCAAGGGCGGAAGTCCGGGTGTCGCGAATACCAATCTCGCGACCGCCCTCGCCAATGTGCCGCCTGCCATCCGCAATGTGGAGCACTCTCCGGAGATGCCCGCCGCCGGGCAGCCGGTGGTGATCTCTGCGCGCATCACCGGTCCTAATGCCGTTGGCACCGTGAATCTGACTTATCAGGTCGTCAGCCCTGGCAGCTACATTCCACGCTTAACTCAGCCGGCGGCGCCGACTTTTACCCCCGCGCTCAATCCTGCCTACGAAACCGGCTGGGTGACCCTCGCCATGAACGATGCCGGCACCGGCGGCGACGCGGTGGCGGGTGACGGGACCTTCAGCGCTGCCATCCCGGCCAATGTGCAGCAGCACCGCACGCTGGTGCGCTACCGCATTGCGGCCGCCGACGCACTCAGCAACGCCGTCACCGTGCCCTATGCTGACGATGAGCAGGTCAACTTCGCCTACTTCTGCTACAACGGCGTGCCGGGTTGGAGTGGTGCCTTCCGTCCGGCCAATATCACCACTCCTGCCGTCGGGACGACCACCATTCAGAACTTCCCGCCGGATCTGCTGAACACCATAGAGCCCTATCATCTCATCGCGCTCGATGCGGACGTCATCAACTGCCAGTACAACAACTCGGGCTCTCTCGACCGGCCGTTCTCCGGCACCTTCGTCTATAAGGGCAAGGTCTATGACAACATCTCGTTCAAAAACCGCGGCATCGGCTCCACCTACAACACCGGCAAGAACAAGTGGGCCATCAAGTTCAACCGAGCCCGCGACTTTCAAGCCTACGACAACTGGGGGCGTCCGTTCAGCGAAACGTGGAACTCTGTCAGTCTCGACGCCAACGCCTATCCCTGGGCGGGCCTCTTCCGCGGGGCCGCCGGCATTGAGGAGGCCGCGAGCTACCGCCTGTTTGAACTGGCCGGAAATCCCTCGCTGCGCACCACCTACGTGCATTTCCGCGTCATTCGCCGGCCTAACGAGTCCAGTGCCGCGGGCACCCTGGTGACGGAATCCCTCGGAACCAGCTTCGACGGTCAGTATTCCGGCGACCTCTTCGGTCTCTACATGGCGCTGGAGCCCACCGAGGCCAATTTCGTCAGCGAACGCAACCTTCCTGACGGCAATCTCTACGCCATCGAAGGCAATAACGGTGACCAGAAATACCAGGCGGCCAATCAGCCTGCCGGCACCGACTGGAATACCTTCCGCACCAACCTTGCCGCCGCCGGTCAGACAGAGGCGTGGTACCGTGCGAACATGGATCTTCCCGCGCTCTTTGACTTCATGGCCCTCGGCCGTCTCACAGGAAATGTGGATGTTCGCCCCGGCGACAACTACCGCTTCTACCACCGTGGCAGTGACGACCGCTGGGTCGTGCTCGCCTACGACCTTGATATGATGTTCATCGCCGGCACGCACTGGGCAGGGACGATTGACGGGGTCGTCATGGGAGCCGCGCCGAATGCCGCACAGGCCATCAAGCGTCATCCGGCGATCGCGCTCGATTTCCGCAACCGCTGTCGGGAACTCATGAGCCTCGTGGCCAGCGATGCCGGTGCGAGCGGCGGCCAGATTGGTCAGCTTCTTGATGAATACGCGCAAATGGTGAACCCCACCGGCGTCCCGCTCACCTGGGCTGATCTTGATGCGGCGATGTGGAATTTCCACCCGCGCACCACCGGCAACACCGCTGCCAGCGGCCAGAACAATGCCCGTGCCAACTTCTTCCGCGAGACGTTCACGGATGGCGGGCGTGGAGGTTTGGGCGGCTCGGTTGCCACCGGTTCCTGGATCCGCTCCATCCCCAGCATCGGGAATGGAATCGGCAATCACGAGGGTTTTGTTCAGTGGTTCACCAACTATTCCACCAACACCTATCCCGCCGGCACCCGCTGGATTCGCAAGGCCACCAATGCCGGTCCATTCCCTGGCGGCACCGGTGCGGACACCGACGTGAACCGTCAGAAAGGCTACGGCTACAAATACCTCGAATGGGAATCGCTGCACGGCGGCTATCTCAACTGCACCACGAATCCTCCTGCCGCGACGGCCATAGGTGACCTCACGGCTGCGGGCATTGACCGCTACTATGCCGGTGATTCTCTCGCCACTCTGAGCAGCGGCAATCATGTGCTCTACCCTGACAAGCCCGTGGTCACCTACACCGGCACGCCGGGTTACCCAGTGAATGACATCGTGCTCCACAGCAGCGACTACCGCGATCCACAGAACGATGCCATCGCCGCGGTGCAGTTCCGCATTGGAGAAATCTCAGCGCCGGGCATTTCGCTCTACGATCCCACGCAGCCGCGCATTTATGAAATTGAAGACGTTTGGCGCTCCGCGGAAATCCCCATCACCTCAGGCACAAACATTGCCGACGTGCGTGTCCCGGCCGGCGTTCTGCGCACTGGTCATACCTATCGTGCCCGGGTGCGCCACAAGGACGCCACCGGCCGCTGGAGCTTCTGGAGTGAGCCGCTGCAGCTCGTGACCAGCGCTCCGGATGTCTCCCCATATGTCAGCGCTCTGCGCATCTCCGAGATCAATTACAACCCTGGTGAAGTCACTCCGGCCGAAGCCGCTCACGCCAACTGGAACGTTACCTGGAATGAGCAGGAGTTCGAATTCATTGAGCTTCGCAACATCAGTGCGCTGCCCATCGACCTGACGGCTGTGCGCTTCACCAAAGGTATCGACTTCGATTTCCCGGATGGTGCCACCCTCGCCGCTGGCGCCTCTGCGGTTGTTGTGAAAAACCCCGTCGCCTTCGCTATGCGCTATCCGTCCATCACTCCGGCGGGCACCTATGGAGCGGACAGCCTCGCGAACAGCGGTGAGGAACTCAAACTGAGCTTCGGCGCCGGGGCGGCAATCATTGAGTTCACCTACGGTGACAGCAATGCCGCCGGCTGGCCCGACCTGCCGGATGGTGATGGTCCCACGCTGGTCCTGATCAATCCGGCGAAGCCTGGACTGAATCATGGCGATCCGGCGGAATGGCGGGCGAGTTATTTGCCGAATGGTCAGCCGGGCAGCAGTGATTTCATGTCCTATGCCACCTGGGCGCAGTTGAATCCGGCTGCGGGAAGCCCTGGCGGGGATGAAGACAAAGACGGCTACGACAATCGTCTCGAGTATGCCCTGATGGGCGACCCCACGGGATCATCCACTCTCCGTGCTCCAGTGGCGGAGTTCTCCGAAGTCAGCGGCCTCGGCACTGAAATCTACGCACAGCTGACCTACACACGCCGTGCCGAAGCTCCGGATGTGAGCTTCCACGTGCAGTTCAGTACCGAACTCATGACCTGGAATATTCCAGCCAGTCTCGTGACCAGCACCGTCAACGGTGATGGCACGGTCACAGAGGTCTGGCGCTCGGATACGCCTGTGATCACCCGCAACCGGCTCTACGGCCGGGTGCAGGTCACCGAACCCTGAAGCCACTCCTGTTAGACCAAAAGGCGGATCCGGCGACGGGTCCGCATTTTGGCGTTTTGGGCTTACGCTGAAAAGTAATCGCGGTCCGGCGGCTCCGGGTCCAATAAGACGCATGATAAAGCGTGTTGTTGTTCTGCTGCTGGCCAGTGTGGCCGCTCCGGTTGTTGCTGCCTCCACGGGCCCCAAAGAGGGGGAACCGGTGAGCTATTACCGCCATGTGCGGCCGGTCCTGCAGGGTGCCTGTCACGGTTGCCATCAGCCGGCGAAGGCGAAGGGCGATTATGTGATGACCGACTTTGCGGCGCTTGTAAAAGGTGGTGCCGATGAAGGTAATGCCATCGTTCCTGGAAAGCCGGAGGAGTCGGCGCTCATCCGCAGCATCACTCCGGGACCGGATGGCAAAGCGGAGATGCCCAAGAAGGCGGACCCGCTGCCGCCTGCAGAGATCGCACTGATCACCCGATGGATTCGGGAAGGCGCCGTGGACGATACACCGCAGGGCGCGCGGCAGCGGTTCACCCCGGAAAACCCGCCGGTCTATTCCCAGGCGCCCGTGATCAACTCACTGGCCTGGTCTCCCGATGGCCGTTTGCTGGCTGTGGCGGGATTCCATGAGATCATACTGCATCACGCGGATGGCTCCAGACAGGCGGGCAGGCTCATTGGTTTGTCTGAGCGCATCACCAGCGTGCGGTTCAGTCCGGACGGAAAGCTCATCACTGCGTCCGGCGGTTTGCCCGGCCGCATGGGCGAAGTGCAGGTGTGGGAGGTGGAGGGCGGAAAGCTCGCTGCTTCTGTGCCCGTCACCTTCGACACTGTGTATGGAGCGTCGTGGTCGCCGGATGGTAAACTCGTTGCTTTTGGCTGTGCGACCGATAAGAGCCTGCGTGCCGTCGAAGCGCAGACCGGCAAGCTGGTGCTCTTCATGGCCGGGCATGATGACTGGGTGCTCGATACCGTGTTTTCGACGAAAGGCGATCACGTCATGTCTGTCGGCCGCGACATGACAGCGAAGCTGACGGAACTGGCCACGCAGCGGTTCGTGGACAACCTGACAAGCATCACCCCTGGCGCGCTGAAGGGCGGGCTCGCTGCCATCGACCGTCATCCACAGCGGGATGAAATCCTTGTGGGTGGAGCCGATGGGGTGCCGCAGATCTATCGCATGGTACGTCTCGTGCAGCGCCGCATTGGCGACAATTCCAACCTCATCCGGAAGTATCCGCCGATGGCTGGACGCATCTGGGCGGTGGGCTACAGTCCGGACGGAAAGAAGGCGCTGGCTGCTTCCAGCCTCGACGGCAAAGGCCTCGTCAATCTCTTCAGCGCGGACTTCGACACGGCGCTTCCTGACAATATCAAAGGGATCTTCGGCAAAGTGAGCACCTCGCGGTCAGCGGAAGAGAATGCCCTGGTGGAGAAGTATCAAACCGAAGGCGCAACCCTGCTGCATTCCGTGCCCATGCCCTGCGGCATCTACACCGCACAGTTCAGCCCGGACGGCACTGTCATCGCGGCGGCCGGGCAGGATGGAATGGTGCGCCTCATTAATACGGCGGATGGGAAGGTGGTCCGCGAGTTTCTGCCGGTGACGCTCTCCCCGGCCCCGGCCACGCCGCCTCAGTAGCCGGTGAGGCTCTCGGTCTGGGCGAGGACTTCGAGAAACGGCACGCCGGTGCAGAGTCCGAAGCAGTCGTGTTTCGTGAGTTTGTTGCGCGTGATGGCAGGGCTGGTGATGCCGCAGAGGAAACGAGCCAGCGCCCGGGGACTGCGCAGGGCGGCGTGGCGTTCGGCCACGAGGCTGTGAATGGCTTCCACGTCCTCCGGCAGCAGCCGCGGGACAGGAGACTGCGGGAGTTCCAGCGGCTGAGTGCGCGGGTGACGGCAGTTGCCGCAATGCCCGCAGGCTACGCTCATTTCCTCACCAAACCGGCGGAGGAGAAATTGGGTCAGACAGCCAGGATGGGAGGCAAAGGCAAGGACTTCATCCAGCCGGGCGACATCCCGCGCTTCCCGGTCCTGAAAGCGCGCGGCAAGCGATTCTGCGAGGTCCTGCGGCCGTGCCTCGGCGGCCCCAGGCAGGCGGCGGTAGAGGTGTCGCAGCGATGCAGGGAACTGCCGGATGTCTCCGCTCTCTTCCAGCCAGGTGAGCGCCTTCACGATGCGTTCGCGCGGCTCGTTCAAAGCCACCGCGGACTCCTCCGGGGTGATGGTCAGGTATTTCCGGCCGCGCTTTCCTGTGGCGAAGAGGGCGCGGAGAAAGCGCTGCCGTTCTGCGCTGTGCCCGGCGAGGATGCGCTCCTCCTCCTGGATGAACTGAACCCGTGTGGAGGCATAGAAGGACCCCACGGGTGCCAGAATGTCTTCCATTTCCAAATAAGTCAGGATGGTCTCCAGAACGAGCGGGCGCACGTCGGTGGCCTGAGAAAGATCGTAGCGGGAGATGTCGAAGGAGTCGCCGAGGCGCAGGAGATGATCGGTCACCATGCGGACGGCTTGCACCGTCGGCGTGTCGCCATAGATGAAGTTCTCGAGGACAATGCGGTCGTCCGCGCAGGCATACAGCGCGCAGACGGAAGGTGCCCCATCGCGTCCGGCGCGTCCGGTTTCCTGCATGTAGTTTTCCAGCGTTTTGGGCAGGTTGTAGTGGAGCACGCTGCGGATGTTTGCTTTGTCGATACCCATTCCGAAAGCGATGGTGGCTACCATGATGTCACAGTGGCCTGACATAAAGGCATCCTGAGCTTCGGTCCGGTGGTCATCCGGAAGACCGGCGTGATAGGCCTGCGCTTTGAGGCCGGCGCGCTGTAGGTGCGTGGCCACGCGCTCTGCGGTTTCCTGCAGGGTCACATAGACCACGGCCGGGCGCAGCGCGGCATCCCGCAGGCGTTCTGTGATCATATCCAGCCGCCGGGCGGCCGGTGCGGGGACGATCTCCAGATGCAGGTTGGGCCGGTGAAAGGATGTCTGCACATGATCCGCCGCGGTGATCTGAAAAGCCTCGCGGATGGAGGCTGCCACCTCCGGTGTGGCGGTGGCGGTGAGGGCGAGAACCGGACCCAGCTTTAAGTTCCGCGCGACAGCGGCAATGCGGAGATACTCCGGCCGGAAGTTGTGGCCCCATTCCGAAATGCAGTGGGCCTCATCAATGGCCAGCAGCGAGATTTTCCAGCGCTTCAGCCGCTGGATAAAGGATTCGTTCGAAAGCCGTTCCGGTGAAATGTAGAGCAGCCGGATTTTGCCCGATGCGAGGTCCGTGTAGAGAGCGGAGAGTTCCTGTGGAGAGAGTGTGGAGTCGAGCCGGGCGGCGGCAATGCCGCGGCGCTGCAGGGATTCCACCTGGTCCTTCATTAGGGCGATGAGTGGCGAAATGATGAGCGCGGTGCCTGGACGGAGCAGGGAGGGGAGTTGATAGCAGAGCGATTTGCCTGCTCCGGTCGGAAAGATGGCGAGCGCCGGGCGTCCGCTCACCAGTGCGGACACGACGGCTTCCTGACCTTCCCGGAAGGTGGAAAAGCCAAAGTGCTGCTGCAGCGCGGCGGCGAGATCAGATGAGGGGTGAGAGCGGGCGGTGGCACCGGACATGATGGGAAAGGCCTAATGAGGAATCCTCGCAGGGGCAAGACGCATCACTGACCGCAGTGGCAGGCTCAGGCCGTTCTGTCGCGGCGCGGATAGCGGCGCAGGATCTGCTCCAGCCGGCGGGTGAGTTTGGCCGGGTCTTTGGTTTCACATTCCCAGATGACAGCGGAAAACCAGCCTAACTGGCGCAGCGCTTTGCGGTGCCGGGCATCCCGGGCGGCATTGCATTCAAGCTTTGCCTGCCAGAAAGCGCGGTTCGCTGTGGGCATGGTGGCTTCGCGGCAGCCGGGGTGCTGGTGCCAGAAGCAGCCGTGGACAAAGATCACCAGCCCCCGCGGCGTGAGCACGATATCCGGCTTTCCTGGCAGGGCGGCACCGTGCAGGCGGAAGCGCTGACCCATGCTATACAGCAGCCGGCGCACGGTGATTTCAGGTTTCGTGTTCGTGCTCCGGATGCGCGACATATTCCACGAGCGCTGCTCCGGTGTGAGCCGGTCGCGACTGACGGGCTTTCTCGCAGAGGGCATGGCATTACTTGCGTTTGCGCTTCCGGTGCTTCTTGCTGCGCGCTTGGCTTTGCGCGGCGGGACGGGGTATCGCAGAATCGACGGCAGGTTCTGCTGTCGTGACCGGTTTCTCTGCGGGCTCCGATGCTTGTTCAGGCTCGGGCTCTGGAGCCGGTGCCTCTGCGGGCGGCTCTGGTTCAGGCTCTACTGTGACTGGCTCCGGTATCGGCGTTTTCGCCAGCGGTTCTGAAGCTGGTGCCGCTGGAGCTGGTGTGGAGAGAGTGCGCGAGGCCGAACGCCGTGAGGCACTGGTGCTGGTTGGTGCGGGTTGGGCAGAAGCTTTGCGGCCGGGGCCTGGCAGAATGTGGGAGAGTAAAACGCTGGCAGTGAGTATGGCAAGCGATGGCCCCAGCGGCATCCAGTGATGATCGCGGCGGTAGAGCCACAGGCTGATGCCGATGAGCGCGACGGCGGCGACGAACGCTCCGGGCCAGAGGCGCGACTTCCGCCAGTGTGTCAGCCACAGGCAGAATAGCAGCGTTGCGCCCGGGGCGATCCATTGCAGCGCGGGCGACAGCGGGTGCAGGAAGCGCGCTGTCTGGATGGCGGCAATAGCGCGTGCCGTGAGGGATGCCGGGGAAACCGGCGTGCCGTTAGGAAGTTTGAGGCGACGCGAGGCTGTGTCGTCGTGGCCCAGCCAGAGCAGCCGGGAGGGCAGGCTTTCGATGACGCGGCGCTGCGGGTCGCCTGGCGGCAGGTCGCTCATGGCGCGTTCCTTTGTCAGGACAAAGACATCGGCATTCACCGTGGGCACCTCCGGCGCGAGCGAGAGGTAGTAGCGGAAGAAGCCGGCTTCATCGATGGGAATGCGCAGCGTCTTTCCTGCGGTGATGGCGATGCCCGGCTGCACGGTGACGCTCTCCGGTTTCTCTCCGGCCCAGTCGAGCAGCGCACGCAGCGCCAGGGTGGGCACCACTTCGTCGCCCATGCGGGCCAGCATCGGCACGCGGCACCAGTCGCCGTCCACGGAGAGCTTTTCGGCGGCCGGCAGGAGGTCGATGTCGCCCGCGGCGCAGCTCCCCGGCAGCGCTGGCGGGCGGATGCTGGTAAAAGCGGGCACTTTGCCGGCATCGCCTTTGACTGCGAGCACCGGAAAGCCCTCCGGCAGCGTGGTGCTGCCATCCATCGCCGCGGTGGATGCTGGCACCGAACTGCTGAATCGCGGCACGGACTGGATAGCGGATTCGAGGCCGGCGCCGGCTTTGCGGAAGGGCATGGGTGCCGCCACTGCTGTCGCCTTCGGGGAGTAGCCGGGCACGTTTTGCAGAATGACCTGCCAGTCGCTCTCCGCCAGCGGCCAGCTGGAGAACACGCGGTTGATCTGGTCCACATCGTCGAGCCGGGCGAGGACGATGCCCGATTCTTCGAGTTGCCCCGCGGGCTGATCAGGTGCCGGGTTGGCTTTGAGAAACTCCCGGTGCACGCGGTCGAAGGGTTCCATCGTGCCGCGTTCCTGCTCGCGCATGAGGAAGACCCCGAGCGTGCCGCCGAACAGGAGGACGAGCAGTGTGTTGCGAATGCTCATGCGGATTCTGTCAGGGCATCCGGGCGCAGTTCCAGCACCTCATGCAGCGACGGCAGCAGACCGGACTGCGCAATGACAGCGCGCAGGTTTGCCACGGCCGGCGGGATGTGCCGCAGGAAGGACTTCTTGCCATCGCCCACGCCCAGTTTGCCATAGGCACCGAGGGCCTGCATGAGGCGCTGGCAGGCACACATGGCCAGGAGGTGCGGGCTGCATTCGATGGCATCGTCCGTCCGCAGGCTGAAATAATAGTCGCTCAGTTCCTCGCGTTCGGCAGGCGTCAGATTCACATAGGGATCGTAGAGCAGAGAGGCGATGTCATATTCCGGCCGTCCCGGGCGCAGGCCCTGGTAGTCGATCATCCAGGTGTGGCCGTCGCGCACGATGATGTTCTGCGACTGGAAGTCGCGGTGCACCGGCGAGCGGGGCAGGGAAGCCAGGGTGCGGCGCAGTGCGGCAAATTCCTCCTGTGCCCGGATGATACCCAGCCGGTCCTCGCCGGCGGCGGAGAAGCGGCGGGCGAATTCATTGAAGAAGTAATCCTGCTCCCATGCATAGAGCTTCTCATCAAAGGGCGGCTGCATCTGCTCCTGCAGGTGCGGCGGGATGTCCTCCCAGCGGAAGCCGTGCAGCCGTGCCACCTGACGCAGCGCGCTGCGGTAGAGCGGCAGCCGCATGGCGTCGTCGGCGCGCCAGTCCCACAGGTCCTGACGGCCGAGATCCTCCAGCCAGGCCAGCTTACGCACCGGGTCGTGGTGGAAAATCTCCGGCACCCGCGCTCCGGTGAGGCCGATGACCTCCGTGGCGGCGAAGAAGGACAGGTTGTCCGCGCGCCGGTCGGTATAGACCATCAGGATGGTGGAGGGCGGTCCGTCGTACGGTCCGTGGGCGGAGACGCGGTAGTAGTGGCGGTCGGAGCCGCCCTTTTGAATGAGCACGAGGTCCAGCCCGGCGGTGGCCCATCCGGGAACACGCAGGCGGGATTCGTGGAGGAGAAAGTCATCGTCCCAGTGATCCATGAAAATGCAGGCCGCGTCAGGCTTGCGGGGAGGCGCGGCGCGGGAGAATAGAGGCCGCTTTCCGCTGCGCAATGGCGCGCGTGATTTCTCCATGAGCACCGCCCCGACGCCGTCATCCCTCCGCGCTTTTCTGCAAAGCCGCGGCGGTGCCGTGCCGTGGCGGCACTGGATGGAGGCGGCGCTCTACGATCCGGAGCGCGGCTACTACGCGGCGCAAATCCGCACCGTGGGGCGGCGCGGGGATTTCTCGACCTCCGCCACGCTCAGCAGCAGTCTGGGGAAAGCGGTCGCGCGGTGGATTGTCCAGCAGTGGAACGCCGCGGGGCGGAAGCTCCCGCTTATTGAGATCGGCCCAGGAGATGGCTCGCTGCACCGCAGTGTGCTGGCGTGTCTGGGATTCTGCGGCCGCCGCGGGCTGCGCTCGCATCTGGTGGAGCGCTCCCCGGTGCTGCGCGCCGTGCAGCAGGAACGCCTGCGCCGCTGGCGGCGCCGCATCACGTGGCACGACACGGTGGAGACGGCGCTGGAGGCCGCGGACGGCGCGGCGCTGCTCTTTTCCAATGAACTCGCCGACGCCTTCCCCGCCACGCTGCTCCAGTGGCAGGGCGGCCGCTGGCACGAGGTGTGGCTGCGCATCGCCTACGATGGCGGCATCGTGGAGGAACTGCGCGACTGCCCGCCGGGCCTCACGTCCTCGGCCTGCGGCATCCCGTGGGATGATGGCCAGCGCATTGAGGTCCTGCAGTCATGGCGCGAATGGCTCACCGCGTGGCGTTCGCAGTGGAAGGCCGGGGCCATGCTCACCATCGACTACGGAGGGCGGCCTGCGGAGATTTACTACCGCCGTCCGGGCGGCACCGTGCGCGGATTTCTCCATCACCAGCGGCTGGACGGCGCGGCGCTCTACACGCACATGGGCCGCTGCGATGTCACGGTGGATGTGAACTTCACCGACCTCCGCCTGTGGGGCGAGGCCCTCGCTCTGGAGACGGTGGAATGCGTCACGCAGCGGGAATTCGCCGGGCGGTATCTCGATATCGAAGGCGACCCGCTCTACGATGTAGGCGGGCCGGCTGAGGCCTTTCGCTGCCTTGTGCAGCGCCCCGCTGTCCGCTGAATTTTTGACTTCGCTCAAATTTGCCGCCCCTGGATAGGCACAGGAATCGACAAAAACCGCACAGCGGCGGCGTTGGAAGCATGATTCAATCGCAGCCCATGAAATCCACCGCCCCCGCACTGCTCGCTCTGCTCCTCACCATGCCGGCCCTTCCGGCACAGCAGCTGGAGTATGAAGGCGAGCCGCACAATTACTTTTCCGCCCCGCTCAGCGACACCTGCACGGAATTCGACAAAGCGCTCCAGGCCGGCACCATCAAGCTCACCCTCAGCGAGCCCAAACGCATGGTGCAGGAAGTGCTCGACGCGCTCAAGGTTTCCAAAGACACCCAGGTGCTCGTCTTCTCCAAGACCAGCGTGCAGAAAGACCGCATCAGCAGCAGCACACCGCGCTCCATGTGGTTCAACGACGAATGCTATGTCGGCTGGGTCCCCGGCGGGCTTATGGAATTCGCTGCGTTGGACCCGCACCTCGGGCCGATCTTCTACTTCCTCAATCCCGACCGCCCTGACCGCGCAGTGCCGCGGCTGGACCGCACGGAGAACTGCATGAACTGCCACGGCGGCAGCATGACCAACCGTGTGCCTGGCGTCTTTGTCCGTTCAGTTTTTCCTGACAAAGACGGCGGCCTCCTGCTCCAGGCCGGCACTTCGCTCATCGATCACGCCAGCCCCATCCCGGACCGCTGGGGCGGCTGGTATGTCACCGGCAAGCACGGCACCACTGAGCACATGGGCAATGTCACGGCCACCCAGGACAAGGACGGCACCGTCGTGCTCGACAGGAAGATGGGCATGAACGTCACCGACCTCAGCAGCTACTTCGATACCTCGCGCTATCTCCGGCCGGACAGTGACATCGTGGCCCTCATGACCCTGGAGCACCAGGTGGCCATGCACAGCCGTCTCGTGGAGGCTGCCTACGACATGCGCACCGCCATCACGCGCCAGGCTGCCCTGCGCAAGGAACTCGACGAGCCGCCCACGGATGAATTCGTCGGCTCCACCAAAGTCGTCGCAGACAGTCACTGCGAGAAGCTCCTCAAGTGCCTGCTCTTCTGCGAAGAAGCTTCGATGCCCGATGGCGGGGTGGACGGCGGCCCGGCTTTCCAGGAAGCCTTCCGCGCCAACCGCAAAGCCACCGCCGACGGCAAATCGCTCAAGGATTTTCAGCTCATCAACCGCCTCTTCAAATACCGTTGCAGCTACCTGATTTACAGCCGCTCCTGGGATGCACTGCCGGATAAATTCCGCGAACTCCTCTACCGCCGTCTCTTTGACATCCTCACCGCGGAAACACCCACCAAAGGATACGAGCACCTCAGCGCCAGCGAACGCCGCGACATTCTCGACATCCTCCGCGCCACCAAGGACGGCCTCCCGGACTACTGGAAAAAGGCCTGATCCCGCGCGCCGGACCGCTGACCCCGCCGCTGAGGGTAGCGCCCCCGCCGCCCGCGGTATCAATACCGCGCCGAATGGGGGCGGTCCGTTTCCCGGGAAATCCGCTCTCTTTTGATGGGGATTACTTAAATTATGGGCGCGGCGGGAATTGGCGGGGAGACTTATGCGGGGGGCGGATCGGGTTTGCCGAGGAAAAAGAGAATCCGGGTGCGGAAACTCTTGAAGGCCGGGAGGCCGCAGGCGGTATGCTTGAGGCTTTGAATGGTGGAGTTGATCCCCTCGCTGGCCGCATTCGTGATCCGGTGAAAAATGTAATTGAGGATGCCTTCTGCGTGGTGCCCGGTCATGTCCGCGACTTTTTCCAGCGGCTTCAGTCCGCCAGCAAAGACCGTCTCCATCCACTGACCGGTGAACCGGCACGCCCGGCCCCGCTGCCGGCAACTCCAGAAGTGATCGAGTTTTTTCTTCAGCGGCCACGCGGTGCCGGTCTGCAGATCCTGCACCAGCAGCGCCCGGAGTTTCTGTGAGGCTTTGAGCCGCATGTCTCAGTGGCTGATCCTCACGCCGCAGCATTCCCCGGGCCACCGCCCGGTGCATCACTCCCTCGACCTGATCGTCGCTCAGCCGCGCCGCGCCCCGCCCCGTGCGGCACTGCTCCAAAAGCGCGATGACGCGGCTCTCAAAACGTTTGGTGAAGCGTCCCTCCGCTTCCGCCCAGGGCACCCGCACCGTCATGGTGCGCCCGTCGCTGAGCACCACCCGGGGCACGCGTGCGCTGATGACTGTTTGATACTCACAGGTGT
>Ga0315905_10002223_pt1 | contig 20434 bp, 19 predicted proteins | sample LakEriMetagenome_5_FD_203522 | JGI IMG/M metagenome (GOLD analysis project Ga0315905, IMG submission 203522) | Freshwater fungal communities from buoy surface, Lake Erie, Ohio, United States - Buoy 4 MA121 | ecosystem: Environmental > Aquatic > Freshwater > Lake | place: USA: Lake Erie, Ohio...
CCACGTCTGGACACGCACCCCCAAGCATCCAAACTTCGTCTCACCGAGGATCTGCCTCGGGCTCCGGGTGTGTACATCTTCTCCGACGCGAACGGTCGTGTTCTCTACGTCGGAAAAGCGACGAACCTGCGACAGCGCGTGCGCAGTTACTTCAGCACCGGCGAGAGTCGTCGCAAGGTCGGATCGATGCTGCGCGTCGTTCACCGCGTCGACCACATCGAGACTCCCGACCCCGTCACCGCCGAGATCCTGGAAATGCGTCTCATCCAACGGGTGATGCCGCAATACAACCGTGCGGGAACCACCAGCAGCAAGTACTGCTACGTGCGTCTCACGCTCGAGGAGGAATGGCCCCGCCTCGTCATCACCAAGAATCCCGGCACCGGAAAGGCCTCCGGAAGCCTCCACATCGGACCACTGCCCAGCAGAACCTCGGCGCGTTTGGTGGTGGAGGCCATCGAGTCGGTGGTACCGCTACGACGTTGCACGGTTCGCATGGGGCGCACCTACGCCGCACCCGCGGATGCCCCGGTTTGCTCGGCCGCACAACTCGGCGTGGCCATGTGTCCCTGCTCGGGCACCGCCGACCCCGACGCGTACGCCGAAGTGGTCCGCTTCATCGCTTCGGCCCTCACCGCGGATTCGTCGTCGCTGTTTCGCATGCTCGAAGAAAAGATGAGGTCGCTCGCGATCGCGCAACGGTACGAGGAAGCGGCCAACGTTCGCGATCGCATGCAGGCACTGTCGCAGGCCCTCACGCGGCAACGTCGGTGCGACCAATTGCGATCCGCCGAGCGCCTCGTGATCCGCCATCAGGGCGTCGTTCTCGACCTGGACCACGGTGTCCTGGTGGGGACGCGCCTCGACGACCAGATCTTCACACCCTTGGCGACGAACCCCGGCCCGATCCTGTCGGCCATCGAACCGTTGCTCGCACCGACCGAACCGCCCACGAACCTCGGCGTTCCCTTGTCCCGCGATCTCTACGACGAGTTGATGTGCGTCTCTCGATTCATCGAATCCCAGGCGACCCGGATCGACATTCTCGAGTGTTCGGGCGGCTTGTCGTCCCCTCGGTGTCCGATCCCCGAACCCGGCGGATCACCGTTGCGTCACGTGGCCTGACGAGCACCCGCAACGTCGATCGCCAGTTCCATCAGTCGCCCGTCGTCGTCTCCCAGCGCAACGCGCACCCGTTCGACCACTCGGGCGGATTCCTCGCCGACGGTGAGGGCGGCCACGCTCGGACCCGATCCCGACAACCAGGCGGCGATGGCACCGCACTCTCGGAAGGCGTTCAATACGGTTCGCGACCGTGGCGCGACGACGAGTCGAGCGTCCTGATGAAGACGGTCGCTCACGCCGAGTCCCAACAGACGTCGATCACCGATTCGAAGGCCTTCGGCCAGGAGCAACACGCGACCCAGATTGAACACGGCATCGTCACGATCGACGCTGTCGCCGAGAGTGGAGCGACTCTTCGACGTGGAGGTGCTCGACGACGGCACCCACACCACCAGTCGTGCGTCGAAACCGACCGGTAGATCGATCACGGTTCGATCGGCCACTGCGACCACTCCTCCGTGCAGGCTGGCCGCCACGTTGTCGGGGTGACCTTCGATGATGGCCGCACGATCCAGAATCTCGTCCCGATGCTGATCGATGAAGGCGTCGACGTCGTCCGGGGCGCGACCCTCGCGCGACATCATCCCCACGATGGTGCCGGCCACGATCGCCGCGCCGGAGAATCCCAGGCCCCGACCCGAGGGGATGTTGCTCTCGAACCACACGTCACCGTGGCCACCGGCAGCCAGAAAGGCGGCCCGTGCCGGGTGCTTGTCGGACAACTCGTGATCGTCGCGCCCCGGACCCATCCGGACGTGCAGACCGACCGCCATCGCCAGAACGTCGAACCCCGGACCGAGATTGGCCGATGAGCCGGGTACGGCGACGATCGGCCCGTCGCGCTCAGGCACCACAGTCGGCCAACGCCGCTCGCGACTCGGTGATCAAGCCCTCGAGAACCGTGCGAGCCGCACCGGAGTCGATCGACACGGCCGCGCGCTGCAGGCCCTCGTCCAAACTGGCGACCGCGTCGGCCACCATCAGGCCGGCGGCGGCGTTCAGCAGGACGATGTTGCGAACCGGTCCCTGCTCTCCGTCGAGAAGTCGGCGCACGACGTCGGCGTTGTGATCGGGTGTGCCCCCGACCAGTTCGTCCATGATCGCCGGAGCCAAGCCGAGCGACACCGGGTCCACGACGAAGCTTCTCACCGCTCCCCCGCGCAACTCGAGCACGGTCGACGGACCGGTGGTGGTCATCTCGTCCAGACCGCCCCCGTGCACCACCCAGGAGGAAACGGAGCCGTGCAGACGCAACGATGCCAACATCCGATCGGCCACCAAGGGATTGGCCACGCCGATGAGTTGGCGCTTGACACGACCGGGATTGGCCATCGGGCCGAGCAGATTGAACACCGTGGGGATGCCGATCTCGCGTCGGGCCGGCGCCGCGAATCGGAAGGCCGGGTGGTAACGCGCGGCGAGACAGAATCCCATGCCCACCCGCTCGACGCAGCGCTTCACTCCCTCGGGGGAGAGTTCCACGACCACACCGAGCGCCTCCAGCACGTCGGCGGTTCCGCATTGCGACGAGGCGGCTCGTGCGCCGTGCTTGCACACCGGAACTCCGGCGCCGGCCACCACGATGGCCGACATGGTGCTGACGTTCACCGAATGGCTGCGGTCACCACCGGTACCGACGATGTCGATGGCCCGCTCACGAACCGACTCGTCGAGCGGCACGATGGCCGCGGCATCCAGGACGGCGTCCAACAGACCCGACAGTTCCTCGGGTGTCTCCCCCTTGGCGCGCAACGCCACGATGAACCCGATCAACTGCGCCGCCGTGGCATCACCCTCGAGGATGGTGGTCATGGCCGCGCGCGCGTGACTGGCGGGAAGATCGTTGCGTTCGAGCAGCGTCGACAACAGGGTCGGCCAACCACCGATGGAGTCCAATGAAGGGGTCTCGTCCATGACGCGGTCAGGCTAGCGAGACGCGGTCGCGCTACCGGAGGGGATTGTCAGGCGGTGCGACGGCGTTGGCGCACGATACGCCGTCGCTCACGTTCGGTGGTTCCACCCCACACGCCCACCTTCTCGCGACTGGCCAACGCGTGTTCGAGACATGCGATACGAACATCGCACCCGTCGCAGATGGTCTTGGCCACATCGGCCTCGTCGTCGGTTTCCGGAAAGAACACCTCGGGGTCCAGACCCCGACATGCTCCCAAGTCCCGCCAGATCACTTCGCTCGCCATTTCCCCACGTACCTTCCCCGTGGCGGACAATAGGACGGGGTCGTGCTCTTGTGAAGAGGCCCGCGAAAAAGTGGCCGTGACCTGCCCCTCAGGGCAGAAGATCGCCCAGGAATTCCTCGCGATTCGCGTCACTCAGCGTGATCTCCTCGAGATACGCGGGATGGTCGCAGGCGAACACGGTCTCGCCGGAATCGAGAGCGTTGACGTCTTCCGGGGAGAAATGGAACTGCACGTAGTGCACCGCGGCGGTGATCGTCTCGCGCGTGAGTTGGCTGGCGTGTTGGGCCTCGGTGATGGCCCGTACGGTGCGACCACCGGGAAGACGGAACACCAACGACGACTCGATGCCCACCAACCTGGGGAGCCACTCGCGCATCTGATCGTCGGAGGTGAGTTCGATGAACAACGTGGCGCACAACTGGCCGGCTTCGGGGATCATCGGATTGTAGATGTCGAGCTCGGTTTGGATCTCCTCGTCGGTGGCCAGACGCTCGACGCGGGCCATCTCCTGGATCTGATGACGGATCGTGTCGCGGTTCTCGAAGACGACGGACACGAAAGGTCCGAGCGCCAGACGACGACGTTGCTTCATCGCGATGACCTTGGCCTTGAAGGCCTCGCGCTCGCGCTCGTAGGCGCGCACGTCGGCGATGTCGTCGAGGGTGAGCTTGCGGGGGGTGATGGTGTTCATGTGTTGCTTCCTCCTCTGGTCATTCTTCGGGGATTCCGTAGGCGCGTGCCACGACCTGCAACGGATGCAGCGAGATCTGGCCCGTTTGCTCGTTGATGGCGCCGTTCGCCAGGTGGCAATCACCGGTGACGACGTCGCCGCCGGCCTTGATGATCTCGTCACCCAACTTGCGTCCGATCGGGATGGACAATTCGGCGTTCTCGGCGCGAAGACCCCACATGCCGTCGATACCCGAGCACTGCTGCACCAACTTGATCTTGGCGCCGGTCAGCTTCATGAGGTCCCGACTCTTGAGACCGATGTTCTGGGCACGCAAGTGACACGGCGTGTGGTACGTGATCGTCTCGGGGATGTCACCGTTGAATTCGGTGTCGAGCGACGTTCCCTCGGCCTTGTGCAACTTGATGAGGTACTCACTCGCGTCGTAGGTGTGCTCGGCGACGAGCTGAGCGTCGGGGCCACCGACGTAGTCGAGGTAATCCTTCTTCAGGACGTAGCCGCACGTCGGTTGAGGCACGACGATGTCGTTGCCCTTGCGAACCGTGTTGGCCAGAGCGGCCACGTTCTTCTCGGCGATCTTGGTGAAGCTCTCGATGTCGCCGCTGTGCAGGAACGGCGCACCGCAACACTGCGTGGTGTCGGCCAGTGTGCACTCGACGCCATTGCGTTCGTACACCTTCACGAGGTCGTGTCCGATTCCGGGCGCCTGGTACTCCACCAGGCACGTGGGGAACACCGCGACACGACCCTGGCGCTTTCCGATGCGCAACTTGGGGCGACGCTTGAACCAGGTGGTGAAGCGCTGCTTCGCGAAGGGAGGCAGCACCCGCTCACCGGACACGCCCGTGGTGACTTCGATGGCCTTGCGAACGAAGGATCCGGGCTTGGCGCCCATCATCTTGTTCATGACCGGTGCCGTTTTGGTGGCCACCTTGCCGAGCAGGTCGGTGCGACCCATCACGTTGGTCGTCACACGGTCACGGAGGGAGACCTGATCGTTGGCGTGACGCATGGCGTCGGCGCGCAACATGAGACGGGGGAAATCCAGTTCCCACTCGCTCTGGCCCGGGATGTACGGGCAATTGATGTAGCAGAGCTTGCATTGGAAGCACTCGTCGATGACCTGATCCTGCTGCGCCACGGTCAGCTTGCCGGCGTCCTGATCGTCGTGCTGATCGATGAAGTCGAAGAGCGTCGGGAACGACGTGCAGAACTTGAAGCACAGACGGCACCCGTGACAGAGGTCGTACACGCGCGTGAGTTCGTCGCGGACGTCCTTCTCGTCGAGGTATTTCGGGTGCTTGGGATCGTACGTGATGGTCATCGGGGGTTCCTTGCGGTGGACTCGGGTGGCCGCCTCGTTCGAGGCGACCACCCGTCGTCATCGTTGCGGGCTTCGCAGCCCACTCATTCTTTGGACCATTTGGCCCTGAGGATCAGAGAGCCTCGAGGCTGCGTCGTTCGGGCTCGAGAATCAGAGAGCCTCGAGGCCCTGCTGGAAGCGGCCGGCGTGGCTCTTCTCGGCGCGAGCCAGAGTCTCGAACCAGTCGGCGATCTCGGCGAAGCCCTCTTCGCGGGCGGTCTTGGCGAAGCCCGGGTACATCTGGGTGTACTCGTAGGTCTCGCCGGCGATCGACGCCTTGAAGTTGGCCTCGGTGTCTCCGATGGGCTCGCCCGACGCGGGGTCGCCGACCTCGGCCAGGTACTCCAGGTGGCCGTGAGCGTGACCGGTCTCGCCTTCGGCGACCGAACGGAACAGCGCGGCGGCGTCGGGGTAGCCCTCGACGTCGGCCTTCTGGGCGAACCAGAGGTAGCGGCGGTTGGCCTGGCTCTCGCCGGCGAACGCCTCCTTCAGGTTTTCATGTGTCTTGGTGCCGTGGAGGCTCATGACATTCTCTCTTTCGGGTTGGTGGGTTTTCTTGCTTATCCCCGAGCCGAGGCCCGGGAAACCGTGTCGGACGCACAAGTGACGCACGTCCCGCTGAACAAAATGGAGGCTTCCTCGATGTGGAAGCCATCGAGCCCGTCGACCTTCAGACGATCGGAACCCGCGACGTACACATCGCGCACCTCGCCACACGAAGAGCAAACCACGTGGTGGTGATCATCGGTGTTGGGGTCGAATCGGGTGGCGCCGGTCCCGACGTCGATCAGGCGCAGTTCGCCCATGGACGCGAGGTCGGTGAGGGTCTGGTACACCGTGCGCAACGAGATGCCGGGCATCCGTGCGCTCGCCTCGGCGAACAGGGCCTCGGCCGTGGGGTGCACCGTGTTGCCGTGCATCAGCCCGAACAACAGCTGGCGCTGCGGGGTGACCTTGAGCCCGTTGGCCCGGAAGGTCTCGGTGAGTTCGGCCGGTGACTTCACGATCGAGAAATTAGACGCATCGATTCTCAATCTGCAACGGGTGCGAACTAGCAACGAGTGAAATCCGTCTCAGGTCGGCCCCCTCTCCGCCCGGGGTCGGTCGGGGGTACTGTCGCGACATGGCCCGCCCCGAACAGATCGTGCGCGCGGACCAGATCTCACGCTTGAGGTCGCAGTCCTTCGACGTTCTCGTCATCGGCGGGGGCATCACCGGGGTCGGTGTGGCCCTGGACGCGGCATCTCGCGGTTTGCGAACCGCTTTGGTGGAACGCGACGACTTCGCGTCGGGCACCTCGTCCAAGAGCTCCAAACTCGTGCACGGTGGTTTGCGTTATCTGCAGCAGGGTGAGGTTCGATTGGTCTACGAAGCGTTGTACGAACGTCAACGGCTTCGTCGCAACGCACCGCACCTGGTCTCGATGTTGCCGTTCATGCTTCCCATCCTGACCAAGGACGGCTTGGTGTCGCGCAAGATCGCGCGTGCCCTCGGATCGGCACTCTGGATGTACGACATCACCGGTGGCGCGCGCATCGGACGTGTTCATCGACGCCTGCGCAAGAAAAAGGCCCTCGCCCACATGCCCACCATGCCGACGCAACGTCTGGCATCGGCGTACATCTACTACGACGCACAAGCCGACGACGCCCGACTCTGCCTGTCCGTTGCGATGACCGCTGTCGACCACGGTGCGGTCATCGTGAATCGATGCGCCGTCACCGCGATCACGCGCGACGAGTCGGGGCGTGCGAACGGTGCGACCGTTCGTTGCGACGGAGAAACATTCGACGTTCCGGCCACCGTCGTGATCAACGCCGCCGGCGTCTGGACCGACGAGATTCGCACGTTCGAGACGGGTGTCGACCCCGACACCATTCGTCCCGCCAAGGGCGTGCACGTCACCGTTCCGTGGGACAAGGTCCGCAACGACATCGCCGTGGTGATTCCGGTACCCAAGGACAAGCGCAGTCTCTTCGTCGTTCCCTGGGGACCGCGTCCGGACGGCACTTTCACGCACACGTACGTCGGAACCACCGATACGGACTATCGCGGACCCGTCGACGATCCTCAATGCACCAAGGATGACATCGATTACGTGCTGCGGGCACTGAACGCCAGTGTCACCACCGGCATCACCGCCGCAGACGTGACGGGAGTGTGGGCCGGGCTACGCCCGTTGGTGAAACAGGTGAACGCCTCCGACGGAACCGGTCAAGGTGGCAAGGCCGCGCGCACCGCCGATCTGTCGCGACGACATCTCGTGCATCGTGGCGAGTCCGGGATCATCACCGTGACCGGCGGCAAACTCACGACGTATCGGGAGATGGCCGAGGACACGATCGACACGGCACTCGTATCACTCCCGAAAACCGACGTTGGACGCTGTCGAACGAAACGCCTCAAGTTGCGCGGCGCCATGCGCCCGCGAACCGACGGCTCCCTCGATGCGCATCTCGAATCCCGACACGGCACCGATGCGCGCCTGATTCGCTCCCTGATCGCCGAACATCCCGAACTCGCCGAGCCACTCGTGACGGGCTTGCCGTACGTGCGCGCCGAGGCCATCCATGCGGTCACCCACGAGATGGCGACCACCCTGGACGACGTTCTCGTTCGTCGCACCCGTTGCCTGTTGTTCGACCGCGAGGCCACCTTGGCCGCCGCCCGATCGGTGGCCGAACTGATCGCCCCCGTGGCCGGTTGGGACGCGACACGTGTCGACGCCGAAGTCGCGGCGTTCACCGAGATCTGCGCTCACGAATCAACCGCGGCGCTCGTCACTGAGAGCGAGATGTACCCATGACCACCGAGATCACTCCCCCGATCGAACTGATCGCCGACGGTGACGTCGTCGACCGCTTCACCCATCGGACCCCGGACGTCTCCACCGCACACCTCGAGCGGATCGCGTCGATCTGCCCGACCGACATCAGCCCGCTCGTCACGGCGGAGGCCAGTCGGGATTGGTGGCCGTTGAGCATGCATTGGGCCTTGCGCGGCGAGGTGCCCAAGCGTGCCGTCGCGGTGTGTCGCCCCACGTCCACGAACGAGGTTTCTCGACTGCTCGCCTATTGCAACGAGAACGTCATCCCGGTCACGGCCGCCGGTGGTCGCAGCGGTGTGTGCGGAGCGTCGACGCCCGTGCACGGGGGCGTGCTGCTCGACACCACCGCGTTGCACGGCGTGCTCGCCGTCGACGACGAGTCGTTGATCGTCGAGGTTCTGCCCGGCACGTTCGGACCCGACCTCGAAGCACACCTGCGTCCACTCGGACTCACGGTCGGACACTTTCCGCAGAGCTTCGACATCGCCACCGTCGGTGGCTGGGTGGCGTGTCGTGGCGCGGGCCAATACTCGACGCGCTACGGGAAGATCGAGGACATGGTCGTCGGTCTCGAGGTGGTGTTGGCCGACGGATCGATCGTGCGCACCGGAGGCGCTCCACGGGCGGCAGCGGGTCCCGATCTCGACCAGATCTTCATCGGCAGCGAGGGAACCCTCGGCATCGTCACGCGCGTGTGGTTGAGATGTCATCCGCTCGCCACCAGCGAGCGACGAGCGGCGTTCGGTTTCACCACCTTCGAGAGCGGACTCGATGCCTGTCGACGGGTCCTTCGTCGCGGTGGCACACCGGCGGTGTTGCGGCTTTACGACGCCTCGGAGAGTCAGCGCGGCCAAGGCGGAGACGGCATCGTGTGCGTGCTCCTCGTGCTGGACGAGGGTGACCGAGCCAGCGTCGACGCGTCGATGAGCATCGTCGAGGAGGAGTGTCTGGCGACCCCCGGGTGCGCGCCTCGCGACGTGGAGTTGGTGGAGCGCTGGATGCACCACCGCAACGACACCAGCGCGTTGCAGGCTCTCACGAAGAAGGGTTTCGTGGTGGACACCATGGAGATCGCCGCGCCCTGGAGTCGACTGAGCGAGATATTCGACGCCACTCGCGCCGCGATGCTCGCCGTGCCCCACGCCCGCACCGCCACGTGTCACCTCTCCCACAGCTACGTCGACGGTGCGTGCTTGTACTTCACCTTCGCCGCGAACCCTCCGGCCGACGCGGTGGAGTCCACGTACACCGCGCTCTGGGATGCCGGCACTCGAGCCGTGCTCGCTCACGGCGGCAACCTGAGTCACCACCATGGTGTCGGCCTCAACCGCGCACGCTTCGTCCGCGAGGCCCTCGGTTCGGGCTTCGCCGTCCTGTGCGCCGTGAAGTCCGCCCTCGACCCCAACGGAATCCTGAACCCGGGCAAGATGGGGCTGCCTTTGCCGGCGGGCTGGGAAGGAGTGCGGTGGCCGTGAACTCATCGACGACATCAAACGACGGGCGCTGGGATCGCGCCGCGATTCGCGCCGGCGGGATGGTCGCATTGGTGTTCGCGGTCCCGTTCTCCGTGGCGGCACGTGTCATCGCCGGCGACGAGACACCCGAGGGTGGCAAGGCCACGCTCGTGGTGTTGTTGTCGTTGTGCGCCGCGATCGGTTTTCTCCTCGGCGCCGGTGTCTCCGCGTGGCATCAACAACGTGGCACCCCTCTCTCCCACGGAATCGTCACCGCGGCCATCTCCTACGTCGTTCCGCAGGCCATCCTGATCATCCTCAAGATCGCCCGTGGTGGCGAGGTGCGTTGGACCGGCGTGATCTTCAACCTCACCATCATGATCACGATGGGCGTGCTCGGTGGATTGCTCGGATCGTCGATGCGTAAGCACGGCGCCCGCCCGAGCGGTCAACGTTGACGTGACAGACTCTCGTCATGAGTAGCTCCGTCCTCGTCATCGACATCGGAACGAGCGGACTACGGTCCGCCGTCGTGCGTCCCGACGGATCCGTCGATGGACTCCAACACCGTCCGTTCGTGCCGTCGACGCCGTTCGCCGGCCTCGTGGAATTCGATGCGGTCGAGATGGCGCGCTTGGTGCTCGAGGTGGCGCGACTCACCCTCTCCGAGGCCGGACCGGTGGGCTCGGTGGGCATCACGAATCAGAGGGCGTCCACCATCGTGTGGCGTCGTAGCACCGGTGTTCCCATCGGACCCGCCTTGGGTTGGCAGGATCTGCGCACCGTCGGTGAGTGCATCATGGCCAAACTCGAACACGGACTCGGGTTGGCCCCCAACCAATCCGCCACGAAGGTCGCGTGGCTGTTGAAGAACCACGTGGGTGACGAGGCGGCGGTGTCCGCGATCGCCGACGACCTCGCTTTCGGAACCGTCGACACGTGGATCGCCTGGATCTTGTCGGACGGAGCGTTGCACGTGACCGATCACGGAAACGCCGCGGTCACCGGACTCTGCGAGATCACCGCCGACGGTGGGCCCCGTTGGCATCGACGGGCGTGCGACGCCCTCGGGGTACCGATGGAGATCCTGCCCACCATCGTGTCGTCGTCGGGCGTCATCGGACTCGCCACCGCCCTCGACGGTGCTCCCCCGATCGCGGCCTTGGCCGGCGATCAACAGGCGTCGTTGATGGGCCAGTCCTGTGTGCGTCCGAACATGGCCAAGTGCACGTTCGGAACCGGCGGCATGATGAACGTGTTGCTCGGTTCGCGGGCTCCGGAACGACCCGAGCGCCTCGCACACGGAACGTTCCCGATCGTGGCCTGGAGTCGATCGACAACGCCCACACCCGACGTGTGGTGGGCCTCGGAAGCAATCATGTTGTCCGCCGGCACGAACGTCGAATGGTTGCGCGACGATCTGGGCATCATCGCCGACGCCGCCGACAGCGATGCCATCGCCGCCTCCTGCGCCGACACCGACGGGGTCATGTACGTGCCGGCGTTGCTCGGCCTCGGAACGCCCAACTGGGACTACGGGGCGCGCGGAGCATTGCTCGGCCTCACCCGGGGATCGGGGCGCGCCCAGGTGGTGCGTGCGGTGCTGGAAGGCGTGGCCCATCGCGGCGCGGACCTTCTCGAGGCCATCGAGGCCGACCACCCCGACGTGCGGGTACCCGAGATACGCGTGGACGGGGGCATGAGCCGTAATCACACCTTCGTCCAAGCCTTGGCCGACGCCACCGGTCGTCCGGTGGCCGTGTCGCCCCTGAGTGAGGCCACCACCCTCGGGGCCGGCTATCTGGCCGGTCTGGCCACGGGCACCTGGGCCACCCTCGACGAAATCGCCGACCTCTGGCGCCCACTGTCGCTGGTGGAGCCCCGGGCCGAGGTCGATCGAGCCCGCCACCGCCAGAAATGGGCCGAGGCTGTGACCCGCGCCTCCGGTTGGATACCCGAGCTGTCGAGCCTCGACTTCTAGAGTGTGGAGTTGTTCGGACGCCTCGACGGATCACGTCGGGTGACCGGTTTCGAAAGGACATTCGTGAGCACGACCCCCGTGACCAGTACCAGCGACATGAGCGCTGCCACGCCCCCGCGTCGACCGACGCCGGCCGACATCGAATTGCTGGCCTTCGCTCAGGCCGCGGAGCTGACCGCGCGTGATCTGTACGAGCAAGCCGTCGCCGAAGGCGCCGGAGCGGATCAGGTCGCCAGCCTGGTCGCATTGGCCGCGCATCACGACGCGTACGCCCAGTCGTTGTCGGCCCTGCTCGGCACCGATGCACCTCAGACCCGCAACGACGACTTGTTCTCCTCGCTGAAGTCCGGCTTCGGCTCGAACACCGAATCGACGGCCCTGGCGGCGCACGAACTGGAGAACACTCTCGTCGTCACCCACACCGACCTCCTCGGTCGTCTCGACGGAACCGAGGGTGCCGCGCTGGTGGCCTCGATCCTCATCGGCGAGTCGCGCCACTGCGCCGCGTTGGCCGCCTTGGCCGGCAAGTCTCCGGTGAACGACATCGACTTGTTCCTCACGACGTCCGACGTCGAGTCCCTCGCCCCGCAAGCCTGATCCGGAGATGACCATGAACGATTTCAACCGTGATGAATTGCGTCGCGCGCTGCGCACTCCCGCCGACCATGGCACCGATGCGTTCGGTTCCATCGTGAAGGCCACCAGTGGTCTGAACTTCGCCCGCTCGCTGTCACGGCGCCGTTTCTTCGTCGCCGGTGGAGCGACGGTGTCCTTCGCCGCCTTGGTGGCCGCGTGCGGCGGGTCGGAGTCCACCGGCATCGCCCGCTTGGGTGACGCGCCGACGCCGAACAAACTGGTCGAAGCCGAAGTCACCGACATCACCTTGTTGCGCACGGCGACCTCGCTCGAGCACAACGCCATCTTCGTGTACGAGACAGTGGCCAGCGCCGGTTTGCTGACCGGTGATGCCGCCGAGATCGCCAAGCGATTCCTCGATGACCACCGCGCCCACGCCGAGGCCACCGCGTCACTCACCACGGATCTGGGCGGAAAGGCCTACACACAGCCGAATCCCCGTCTGCAGTCGGTCTACATCGAGCCGGCGCTGAAGCTCATCGTCGGCGACGAAGCGACCGGAGTGCCGCCGACCGATGACCCGGCCGCCGACGTTCTGGCGCTGGCATACGCGCTCGAGACCATCGCGGGTTCCACCTATCAGGCGTACGTTCCGTTGCTCGTCGACAAGTCGTTGCGCGCGGCCGCCATGGGAATCGGCGACCAGGAAGCCCGCCACGCGGCCCTGCTCGGCGTCGTGCTGAACCCCGATCGTCTGGTCTCGTCGATGGGTCTGTCCATCGCGGCCGAGTACCAGGAGGACACCGAGACCCCGGCCGCGGCCTACGCATCGCCCTCGGCCTTCGGAACCCAGGCGCCGGTTCCGGTGACGCTGGGTGCCGCCAACGAGAGCGGCCTGCGTACCAACGTGAACCTCGAGACCCCCAGCCTGAACTCCATGGTCTACGAGTACCTCGACGCCGAGGGCTGAGCCCGCCCGTACACTTCCCCTCGACGGTGAGTCGGTCGGGTGACCGCGGCGAGGAAACTCGTCGAGGAAAGTCGGGACTCCACGGGGCAGGATGCTGGCGAGAGCCAGGTGGGGGCGACCTCACGGACAGTGCAACAGAGAGAGACCGCCGATGGCCGGGCAACCGGATCAGGTGAGGGTGAAACGGTGCGGTAAGAGCGCACCAGCGCGACGAGTGATCGTCGTGGCTCGGCAAACCCCATTCGGAGCAAGGTCAAGCAGAGGAGACGGGCGGCCCGTCCAGCCCGGGTAACCGGGTCGCTCCTCGGGTAGGCCGCACAGATGGATGGTCACCGGGTCGGGTTCGCCCGGCCCACAGAATCCCGCTTACAGACCGACTCACCGTCACCCATCTCCTCGCGGGACGGGTCACTCGCCGCGGGCGACGGCGGCGGCGACGACGCGGTCCAGTTCCTCCAGTTGCAGCGGGTCCTTCACACCCAACAACCGCGCGTAGAAGCGCAAACCTTTGGGAGATCCGACCACCCGCACCGGGATGCGATCGCCCAGATCCGCACCGAACGCGGTGGGGATGTCGACGGATTCCACCCCGGCGTCGAACAGGTCGGACTCGTCGGCGGCCAGTGCCGCGGCGTCGAAGCCGCCCAAACCGTAACTGTCGGCATCGACGAAGAAGGTGTACTCGGCCACGAGAGGAATGTAGGCGTTCGCGTTCGTCGATGTCTCGTTGGTGCTCGCTCCGGACACGGGCACTAACTTCTCCCCCATGAGCACGAGCCTGCCCCACGTTCCGCTGAGCGACATCGACCTGTCGTCGCCCGAGTTCTGGACCGCGAACCGCGCGTGGCGCGAGGGGGCGTTCCGCACCCTGCGCGACGAGAAGCCGTTCGCCTTCTTCGAGGAGCGCGTCATCGAGGATGCTCCGTTCCCTCCCGGGCCCGGCTACTACGCCGTCACGCGCCACGACGACATCTGGCAGATCAGCCGCAACCCGCAGCTCTTCTGCAGTGGCAAGGGAAGCAACATCGGAGACCTGCCGGTGGAGATGAACGAGTTCTTCGGATCCATGATCAACATGGACGACCCCAAGCACTTCCGCCTGCGCAACATCGTCTCGCGTGGATTCACCCCCAAGGAGGTGTCCCGCATCGAGGATCAAGTGCGTGACCGCGCCGCTCGACTGGTGACCGAACTCATCGAACGTTTCCCGAACGGCGAGTGCGACTTCGTCGAGGAAGTGGCCGCCGCCCTTCCGCTCGCGATCATCTGCGACATGATGGGCATTCCCGAGGAGGATCACAAGAAGATCTTCCATTGGACCAACGTCATCCTCGGTGTGGGTGACCCCGAGTTCGTGGGCTCGTACGAGGACCTCATGACCGTGGCCCTCGAGATGTTCATGTACGCCCAAGCGTTGGGCGAGAGTCGCGTGGGCAATCCGCAGGACGACGTCACGTCGGCCATGATGAACGCGGTCGTCGACGGCGAGCGCCTCACCGCCCAGGAGTTCGGTTCGTTCTTCATCCTGTTGGTGGTGGCCGGCAACGAGACCACCCGCAACGCCATCAGCCACGGCATGAAGTTGCTCACCGACAATCCCGACCAACGCAAGATCTGGTTCGACGACTTCGACACCCACACCCGCACCGCGGTGGAAGAGATCGTGCGTTACGCCACGCCGGTCATCCACTTCCGTCGCACGGTCACCGAGGACACGGTTCTCTCGGGTCAGGAACTGAAGGCCGGCGAGAAGGTCGTCATGTTCTACGCCTCGGGAAACCGCGACGAGCGCGTGTTCGAAAACCCCCACGCGTTCGACGTGACGCGAGCGGTGGCCCCGGCTCAAGTGGGCTTCGGTGCCGGTGGACCGCACTTCTGCCTCGGCGCCAATCTGGCCCGGCGCGAGATCCAGGTGATGTTCGACGAGATCCGTCGTCGTCTGCCCAACATGCGCATCACCGGAGAGCCGGCCTACCTGCAGAGTTCGTTCATCAACGGCATCAAGCGCATGCCGTGCAGCTGGTCCTGAGCGTTCGCACTCAGTCCATCTCGCCGGCCAGGTAGTGGCGGCGACACAACAACTCGTACCGAACGACGTCGCCGAACATCGGCTGCGGAGCATCGCCGGTGTCGCCGACCACCACCGTTTCGCCCTCGTACACCACCGTGCCGTTCACGACGCGGGCGTTGTGCGTGGCGCGCGACCCGCACCAACAACGCGCTTCCACCTGCATCTCGACGCGTTCGTCCGCCACTTCCAACATGCGTCGGGTGCCCTCGAACAACAAGCCGCGGAAGTCGGTGATCAACCCGAAGGCGTACACGTCGACGCCGAGCTCATCGACGATACGCGCCAACTGATCGCATTGGGTCACCGAATAGAACTGCACCTCGTCGCACACCACGAAGTCCAGCGGCGAACGTGAGCGCGCCAACTCGAACAGGTCGAGGTCGGCCGAGACCTCCACGGCCGGCGCGGAGACCCCCAGGCGACTGGTGACCTGGGTTCCGTCGCGGTCGAGCTTGGTGAGCAACAGTCCGTTGCGATCGCGAACCGCCAGATTGTGATGGATCTGCAGGGCGAGGGTGCTCTTTCCCGAGCCCATCGTGCCGAAACTGAATCGCAACGTCGCCATGCCGACTCAAAACTAGTCGCCCACCGGCGTGCAGTAGGCAGTCCTCAGCCGGCGCGGAAGTCGGCCACCACCGCGGCGTGATCGCTGGGCTGAACGCGTCGACCGTCGATCTCCTCGGGCCCCACACCGGCCAACCACACGCGACGTGGATGCCCCATGGGCTTGGGGCGAGGCCACGACACGAACAGGTAATCCAAACGACGATTCGGCCAGTTGGCATCGGCTTGGTACTCGTTGTCCGAGCGCCACGTGAGACCGTCGCCCTCTCCGCATTGCTCCCACACGTCCGACAGCACCAGGTTCGCATGTCGGGGTTCGGTCCGGCCGGTGAGTCGCCGTATCTCGTCGCTGTCGGGAACCGCGTTGAAGTCTCCCCCGACGATGACCGGCAGGTCCGATTCGGAATCGCCACGCACGTCTCGAATCAAGTCCGCCAAGGCGTCCGCTTGACGAACACGAACCGCGGACTCGTCGAAGCGATGATTCAGATGCGTGCACACGAACGGCCAAGCGCCCCACGGCGTGTCCAGTCGCACGTGGACAGCCTTGCGATAGCCGGCGTCGGAGTCCTTGCCCGGAAGAGTGACCTGCCCATGAGACCCGACGGGCCAACGGGAAAGAATCGCGTTCCCCATGGCCGTCTCCTCGCCGACGTTGGTCGACGAACGACGCGGAAACCACGGGCCGTCGGAGACGAAGCGATGCATCCCCAGATCGCGCGCGAGGTCGTCGGCGAAGGTGCGCACCTCGGTGCCGTTTCGCACGCAGAAGACCTCCTGCAGACACACGACGTCGGGGTTCTCGCGCGCGATCACCCGACGAATGGCCTCACGACGATGTTCGAAGGGCCCGAACTCGTACCACAGGTTCCACGTCATCACCCGCAACATGCGGGGTTCCTCAGCCGGCATTGTGTCGGGAGTCGAAACGTCGTTCGGCGTTCATCGAGATGAACCGTAGATCACCGGAGGGAGAGAACGATCCCTGGATGTCGACGATCATGTGCGTGGCGGCCGACGTGTACAGACAGAACGAACCGTCGGCGTCCACCGGCACCACCGCGAGGTTCGCCGCGGTGCGCCCGGGAACCACGTTGGCGTTCGACGCCGTCTCGGTGCTGGGCGACAGCGCCGAGCACTTGTCGGCCTGCACGTAGCCCGACGCCACACTGTCGGTGAGGGTGATGTTCACCAACACCGCCGATGCTCCGGCCGGTGCAGTCAATCGCAGGATCCCCCCGGCCGGCCGACGCACACCGCAACCATCGACGTGACACTTGCGCGTGTCGACGAGTCGGGTCTGGGGGGTCAACGTGAGTCCCCACTGACCGGACGGCGAAAAAGCGCCCTGCACGTCGACGATCTGATGCAGCTCACCGGTGGTCGCGGTGCAGAAGCCTCGAGCGGCCCCCACGTTGCCCACGGTGACGATGGCCAGATTGGACACGATGTCGTTCGAACCGAAGTTCAGATTGGACGAGGTCTGCCCACGCGCCGCGAGCGACTCGCAGGAATCCGCGGTGAGGAAACCGCCACCCTTCGCGGTGTCGGTGACGGTCACGTTCGCGAGCAGCGACGTCGATCCCGCCGGGGCCTGGGGAACCGGGACACCGTTCAGCGACGCGGTGGTGGCCCGCCCTCCGAGACGGCACGTTCCGGCCGCGTCGCAGCGATCGCCCTTGCGGGTGTCGAGCACGCGCGTGGGAGTGACCAAGGTGAATCGACCTGACGCCGGACCCGCCACTCGCGCCGGAAGGAAGAAGCCTTGGGCGTCGACGATCACGTGCATCGGGTGCGAGTTGTAGACGCAGAAGCGTCCGAGGGAATCCAGCGGCACGACGGCCAGGTTGGCCACGGTCCCGCCCCCGCTCACGTTGCCGTTCGACCACGCGCGCTCGCCCGAGACGGCGACGTCGCAACGTTCGGCGGTGACGAAGGCGTCGGTGGACGCTCCGGTGAGGGTGATGTTCACCAACGCCGCGGTGGCTCCGGCCGGGGCCTGCAGCACGATCGGCGTGCGCCAGCCGGCCTGGGGACGATCGGCCCACGCGCACGTGCGCACCGTCGTGGTTCCCTCCACCTGGTTGCTGCAATAACGGGTCACCGATGCGCCGTTGAAGCGGGCGATGGCCACCGCGTCGTCGGCCGTTCCGCGGAACTCGAAGTGCATGGGGTCGCGCAGGATGCTCGACCGTTGCATCGTCGGCGTCGAACATCCACCGTTCCAGCCGTAGCCACCCCACAGCAGACCCCACTTCTGTGCGGTGTCCACGACCCACTTGGGAATGTCGGTGCGCATCGGCACGGCGCACGCGGTGGAGGCACCGTTCTCGGCCGACGGTGCGTAGCGAATCTCGGGGTTGGCGCCCACGTTGAAATCGATAGCCAGTCCCCACGAATGATTCGACAACGACTTTTCGTCGAGGCCCACGCAGTCCTTGCGCGTGTTCGACGTGCAACGGAAGTTGTAGCCGATGACGTCGCGAACCTTGTAGCCCTTGGCCTGGATCTCGGTGAGGAAGCCCTCGAAAAGCACGAGGGCCCCCGCGGGGGCCTGCACTGCTCCGGCTTTGATGGACCCGATTCGTCCGGCGTTCTTCCAGAGCGCCTGCTCCCACGCCCGTAGGGCCTCACTGCCGGTGTACGACCATCCGAGCCACTTCCAACCCGGCTTGGCCGAACCATCGGCGTTGAACGGCATCGGCGGCGTTCCCCAACCGCGCGCGGCCGGCTCGGAGAACTTGGACACCACGCACGAGGTCACGTCTCCGCCGGCGATCTGCGCGTCGGTGCAACGCGCGGGCATCGAGGGTGTCACCCACGGGGTGGAGTCGGAGGAATCGATGTTCGTGGTTCGCACGGTGGCCGGGGCGGAACTCGCCTTGGCCGACGCGGGCGCGGTCAACATCGCGAACATCATCGCCGCGTACACCAGGAGTCCGACGAGAACGACGAAGGGGGCGATGCGATTGGCGCGGCGGGGTCGACGCTCGCTGCCGGCGTGGGGGTTCATGATCGACTGGCTCATCACGGGGACAGGTATCGGACCCACCCCGACGGGCCTTGAGGACTTCGTGGCGAATCACCCTCTCAACAGGGGAAACGCACACTTTGCTCGTCCGCCGACGTTCCTCGTGTTGAGCCACCCGACGTGGCCAGAAGGAGACATCATGAAGCCCACCATCAGCCTCGATCACGCGGTCATCGTCGCTCGTTGCGACGAGACCATCAACGCACTCTTGGAACTGACCGCTCCCCCGGCGCCGGCCCTCGAGCGCCCGCCGCTCGACATCGCCCTCGTCATCGACCGCTCGGGTTCGATGGAGGGTCGCCCGCTCGACTCGGTGCGCAAGGCGGTGCTCGAACTGCTGCGCGTGGCCGGCGCGAACGACCGCATCGCGGTGGTCACCTTCGACACCGCGGTCGACACGGTTCTGCCCCTCGAGCACCACGACGTCGTCGCCGTTGCCGGGCGCATCCGCGCCATTCACAGCGGAGGATCCACGAATCTCTCCGCCGGCTGGTTGAAAGGTGTCGAGATTCTCACCGCGGCGAAGCGTCCCGACTCGGTGGCGCGCGTGGTGGTGCTCACCGACGGTCACGCCAACGCCGGAGTCACCGAACACGACGCTCTGTGCACGATGGTGCGCGGCGCGACCGATCACGGCATCACCACTTCGCTGATCGGTTTCGCCGACGGTCACGACGAGAACCTCATCGCCGCCTTGGCCGACGCCGGCCGCGGCAACGACTACTGGTGCGCCGGACCCGACCAAGCACTGAACGTCTTCACGGCCGAGTTCGCCGGACTCGCGTCGGTGGTGGCGCAGAATCTCTCGGTCGAGGTTCGACCCACCGTGGCCACCGCCGCGTTCGAGTGCCTCAACGAGTTCGACACCACGCCGGTTCCCGGCGACGAGGTCGCCCGCATCATCAACATCGGCGACGCGTACGGAGACGAGGTTCGCCGGTTGGCGTTGCGCTTCGCGCTTCGGCCGGTGAGCACCACCGACGAGGTCTTGGTCGCCGAGTTGGTGGTCCGCTGGGCGTCGACGGTGGGTTCGGTGGCCCTCCACGAGTTGGTCATCCCCATCAGCGTGAACAGCGTGGCCGACGGTTCGGCCCGACCGGCTCCCGACGCACGGGTCGTCGAGCACATCGTGCGACTGGAGGCCGCCGACGACCGTCGGCGTGCCATCGACGCGGCTCGCCATCGTCGTTTCGACGAGGCCCGACGTCTGGCGCACCGTGCCGCCGACAAACTCATCGGCGTCGGCGCCGACCCGGACGAGGTGCGCGAACTGATGCGTTTCGCCGCCGACATCGAGCACGCCGACGAGATGACGATCAAGGGGATGCGCTCGGCCAGTCGCCAGACCAACAAGGGTCGTCGGTCGCGCTTCGATCCGAACAACCCGTACTGATCCGACGGGACTCATCGGTTACCGTTTGCCTCGGGTCCGGCGCTCGACCGGACCCGAGAGAATTGTCATGGGGGAACGTCATGGGTGATCGCTTCGAAGACGGATTCGCGGGCCGCGTGGCCGTGGTCACGGGTGGTGGAACGGGAATGGGGCGAGAGTTGGTGCGCCAACTCACCGCCGACGGCTGCGA
>Ga0315905_10002225_pt1 | contig 20420 bp, 14 predicted proteins | sample LakEriMetagenome_5_FD_203522 | JGI IMG/M metagenome (GOLD analysis project Ga0315905, IMG submission 203522) | Freshwater fungal communities from buoy surface, Lake Erie, Ohio, United States - Buoy 4 MA121 | ecosystem: Environmental > Aquatic > Freshwater > Lake | place: USA: Lake Erie, Ohio...
TGGGCTCAGTCGACGGGGCTGGTGCTGGTCAAAGGTGTCATCCTCGTGGGGCTGATGACACTTCGGTCCCGAGCGACTCGCGTCTGGTATCCAGGCAGTCGTCTCTATTGAATCCCGGAATGACTCGAGCAACTATCAAACGCCAAAAGCCCCTGAGTTGTCACTCACGGGCTCTATGGGAATCTCATCAGTCAGAACAAGAACTACCCGCGGGCGAGTTCGTTCATGACTTGGGCACGGCGCTTGGCGCGGCGACCTTCACGGCGACGCTCTTCGCTGGGCTTCTCGAAGAACTCTCGCTTGCGGAGCTCCTTCTTGATCCCTGCGTGTTCGACCAGCTTCCGGAACCGACGAACTGCGTCCTGAACGGATTCGTTGTCTCGCAACCGCAACTTGACCACGCAACTCTCCTTTCCCGTACGGGAAGTTCCCGACATCGGGTGTACTTCTGGGCCAACCGAACGGCCCGACCGCACGGGGAGCCTCCGACAGGACGCCAAACTGGGACTCGGAACATTAGTTCTTCATCGGGAAAATGGCAAGTCTTGCAACTCGGTTTTCCACGTTCGCTCCGCGTTTTTCCCGGATGACCTGTCCTTAAACCGTTCGCCTAAGCTGGCCATGGGCTACCGTGTGATCGGCAGCGGAGGTGAAATCCGTTCCCTGGCCTTTGCTGCTTGCTCCTCGTTCAGGTGGTAAACCAAGACGGAGTAAGCGATTCTGTCGACCGGTTCCAGCTCACGGAGGTAGGCAAACCGCATGTCGGCATTGTGCAGGCTGGTCACATTCACGATGTGCCATCCGGCGAACGAGGCGTCCGGCCTCGGCCAGGTCTTACCCCCCGGTTCAGAAGGTGGGCAGGGAGTTTGTGGCAAGTTCAGACCGGCCCATTGGGGATCAAAGATCTGATTCCACCTGAGCGTCAGGGGGCGTGCTTCAGGGTGCTGGTCCACCCATTGTTTCACAAAGTACAGATCCTGGCCCCAGTCGATGTTGGCGTCGTACAAGTAGAATCGGCCATTCCTGGGTCCCCCGATCAGCTCGTTGAAGTAGCTCAGTGAGTGCGGCAGATACCAGAGACTCGAGCCAACCACCCAGCCCAGGAGGCTCCCGACGATCCATCGCGATGTGCGACTCCCCTGCTCGACCCAGGCCCCCGAAGCTGAGAATAGTGTGATCGCAAACGGAAGAGCTGGAAGGACATACCGCACGAAAGATGTAAATCCCTGTTCCATCGAGACCACGCCGACCAGAACAACGATGACTCCCACCCAGAACAGCCCCGTTCGCCGCGTGCCCGGACCGGCTTTGAGCACAACTGCCAGTCCGATCAGTAAGAGACCTCCGTAGCCGAGCGGCGATTTGATGGCGATCGCGGCGAGATAAAAATGTGGCCAACCGCCCCACCGCCATTCCCCAGCCAGATAAGACCAGCGTCCGATCTCGAAGTCTCGCTTCTGCAAGTCGATCCCGACGACAAACTGGCGCGGAAGCGGAACGGGGAGTTCTCCGATTCCGGTCCCGAAAAAGCGGTTGGCATAGGCTTGGCCCCGGCGCGGCTCACCTCCCAGCGTTCGCGTGACGAATCGAAAATCCTTGAGCTTTGTCCCCGTCCCTGCAAATCCATAGCCCATATTCAGGAGATAGATTCCGACGACCAGCAGCATCCCGAACTGCAGCATCTCCCGGCGCCAATGCTGCGCCGAGGTTGCCTGCCACAGCCGACTGGCGAGCCAGATTCCAACCCACAGCGGTCCCAGGATCAGCATCGTCGACTTCGACAGCAGGGCCAGCCCGAGTCCGATTCCTGCCAGCCCGGCTCGGTCCCAGGCGGGCGAGTTCAGCCACTTCCAGTAAAGATACGCTGCCAGAAGTCCCATAGAACTGGCACAGACATCGGGAGTCACCAGATATCCGTTCCCCAGGATATTGGGATCAAATGTCCACAGTACGAGCGCGATCCAGCCAGCAATCTGCCCAAACACCTCCCTCGACCACTGAAATGCGATGAGCGCTCCCACCAAGCTCAGCGGAATACACGCCCAGCGAGCAGTCAGGAGCATCCAGTACCAGGTCGTGGGGTTGTTGGAAATCAGAAGATTTCCAACACTGAATTCCGGGCGATAACCCGGCAACTCGTAGACTGAGTTCCAGTCGACTTTCGGCTGAAAAAACAGCAGAGGCCAGGCGGCCACGACTTTGGCCAGCGGCGGATTAACGATGTAAAGGTCGACGTGCCCAGTCGTCCAGATTCGGTATCCGGCAGCGAGGTGCCCAGGTTCGTCATAGGTTGGTGAGTGCACAGCTGCCAGCCAGCCGAGCAGCAGCGAATGAATCGCCATGAGTACGAATACGCCACGGCGGGTGGCTTTCGTCCACGGACGTCGAACGCTGGGTTGAGAAGAAGGTGGCCCGCCTTCACTCATTGCTTTTGTTCCTCAATCCACTGAATCAGTTCAGTCGCAACATCGATTCCGGTCGTTCTCGCAAATGCGCGCCAGCCGGGAACTGCGTTCACCTCGATCACATAGAGCTGTCCTGCGGCATCGTACAGGAGATCCACTCCCGCGAATATCGCCCCCGTCGAGTCGACAGCCCGTCGCGCTGCGTCCAGTTCGGCAGCGGTCGGTGTGTGCAATTCGGTACGGGCATCCCGCGAAACATTCGTCCGAAAATCGGTCGCGCTGATCCGCTTCATGCTTCCGAGTACCCGGTCGCCGAGAATCAATACCCGAATGTCATAACCGGGATGGCGGATAAACTCCTGGAGGTACAAGACCGAGTCGACCCTCTCCAACGTTCGAAAGACACGGTGAGCTAGGTCGGGATCGGACACCCGCACGATCCCGCGGCCCTCAGCTCCGAAAATCGGCTTCACGACGACATCCCCGCCGAGTCGCTCGAAAGCCGCCATCGCCTGTTCGAACTGCTCGCAGACGATCGTTCGCGGGACGGGCAGCCCAGCTCGCGCGAGATTCGCCGTCGTCAAGTATTTATCGACGGCACATTCCAGAGCTCGGGGAGGATTGACCACCGGGATCCCCAGAGCCAGCAGTTGGTGCAGCAGGTCCATCCGCAGCACGACTTGCTCGAGCGAACCGGGCGGCATCGTGCGGACGATGACCCCGTCGAACTTCTGCAGATCGACTTCCCCTTGCATGACCGGGAGCAAACCTCCCCCACACGCACCACTGAGGAGCGGAAACTCCAGGCGTTCGCAGAGATGCTCGCGCGCCTGAGCCGCACGTGACAAGTCGGCCACGTACCAGCTGTCCGCGTTCCCAAGTACACCCAGCTTCAACTCACGACTCCCCACACGACCTGCAATCCGATGGGATTCTGCGACACGGGGCTTCCGTTCGCAAGGAGATTGCGACTGTTCCGTCAGCGAAAGCCGATGCAGTGGGGCTCAAATCATCCGGATCGCCATGTTGGCGGCCTCATACCCGGTCGTTGGGGCCTGGCAGGCTCCCCGGTGACAAACGTACAACGTGACCTCGTCGGCGGGCGGTAATGCGTCCAGCGCAGGATGTCCCTGAATCCCCGGATTCGGCGCTCGCAGGATCGTAAAGCTGGGCACGAACCGGCGATGAAATGTCGCGAGGAGCTGATCCGCCTTCTCTGGCTGACCACCCTCAAGAATTCGCAGCTCCGGGGCCGGGCCGAGGGCGAAGTCGAGGGCGATCAGCGCTTGTGACGCCCCCCGTGAATGGTCAGACATCAGCCCCGATACCGCAACGAGTGCATCCCAACCGCTGGTATCATCTGACCGGGCCAAAAGCGAACCGAGACGCAGCATCGCGGTGGCCAGCACGCTGTGGGCCGCGGGAGTGGCATTGTCCTGAACTTCTTTGGTCCGGCTGATCAGGGCTTCGTGGTCGTCACTGGTGTAGAAGAAGATTCCCGACTCTGGATCGGCGAAGTGCTTTGTCACGAAGCTTTTCAAGGCCGACGCTTCAAACATCCATCGCAGGTCAAAGTCGGCCTGATAGAGATCGATCAGTCCCTCCATCATGCAGGCGTAGTCGTCCAGGTACGCGTTCAGCTTTGCTTCGCCATCCTTATAGCTGTGGAGTAGACGTGTGTTCTCCAGGAGTGTTGCGTGTTTCTCCAGGGCTTGAGATTGGTTGGGAAAGAAATCCTCGTACTCAAACTTCACGGAAGACTGAGAACTCCGCATCTTCTCCAGAACAAAAGTCGCCGCATTCTGTGCCGCCAGAAGATACTTCGGCTCGCGCAACACCTGGGCTCCGCGCGCCATCGCGGTGATCATCATCCCGTTCCAGGCTGTCAGGATCTTTTCGTCACGACCGGGGGCGATCCGCGTGGAGCGCCGCTCCAGCAACTTCTTCTTCGCCCACTCCAGTGTGGCTGCCATCTCTTCCAGTGGCAGGCGCAGTTGTTTGGCGACATCGGCCAGAGGTTTGGGGCGGTTGAGGATCGAGTGCCCCTCCCAATTGCCGCCGGGGGTGACGTCGTAGGCGGCGCAGAAGACTTTCGCCTCATCCTCTCCCAGGACTTCGGTGATCTCTTCGGGAGTCCAGACAAAGAACTTCCCTTCGACCCCTTCGCTGTCGGCATCCTGAGTCGAGTAGAACCCGCCCTCGGGTGAGGTCATCTCGCGCAGCACGTAATCCAGCGTCTCGCGGGCGATCCGCTGGAAGTCCTCACGCCCCGTCGCCTGATAGGCCTCCAGATAGACCGGGACCAGCAGCGCGTTGTCGTACAGCATCTTCTCGAAGTGCGGCACCAGCCAGTGCGCATCGGTCGAGTAACGGTGAAACCCGCCGCCCAGGTGATCGTAGATCCCGCCCGCTGCCATCTTCTCGAGAGTGAGGACGACGGCTTCCAGAGCTGCGGGGTTGCCGAATCGTTTCCAGGTCCGCAGCAGGACCCGCAGGTCCATCGGGTGCGGGAACTTGGGGGCACCGCCGAACCCGCCATGCACTCGATCCAGCGACGAGAGCAGCTCCTGCTCGGCCCGCCGCAACATTACCTCATCCAATTCGGTCTGTTCGAATGCGGGTGAGGTGAAGCGACCAATCGCCCCGACCAGACTCTCGGACGATTCGACGACCTCGGGACGGCGGTTGACCCAGAAGTCGTGCATGAGGAGCAGAATCTCGCGAAACCCGCGCATCCCCATCCGCGAGGTCGGCGGCCAATAGGTTCCGCCGTAGAACGGTTTCCCGTCCGGGGTCAGAAAGACCGACATCGGCCAGCCACCGCGGCGCGTGATCAGCTGGACCGCAGCCATGTAAATCTGGTCGAGATCGGGGCGTTCCTCGCGGTCGACCTTGATGTTGATGAAGTGCTCATTCATCAAGGCGGCGATGCTGGGATCCTCGAAGCTTTCGTGCTCCATCACGTGGCACCAGTGACACGCGCTGTACCCGATCGACAGGAAGATTGGCTTCCCCTCAGTCTTCGCGCGGGTCAGGGCTTCATCCCCCCACGGATACCAGTCGACCGGGTTGTGCGCATGCTGCCGCAGGTAGGGACTGGTCTCGTGAATCAGCCGGTTGGCAGGGCGGTTCGGCTCAGAGGATGAAGACATGTGGGCGACCGGAAGCAGGAATGGATCAAGAGATTGTAGCGGAATGCAGACCAGAGACCTTTAGTCTCGAGTCGACATCCCTACAGAGATCCAGGTCGAGATCCCGATTCCCAGCCAGAAGTTCTTGATCCCCGTAAGAAGGGGAACAAAGAGCGGGCTCTTGTTGGTGATTGATACATGACTGACAAAGATCAGCGCCAGTGGTCCCATGCACAGCAGGACGATTGTCACCAGGGCCATGAACCAGCGCTGGTTCTCGCGTTTCTGAACAAATATAGCCGAAGCGGGAACAGCCATTCCCAGACTCATCATCAGTGCAGACCAGTACAAATCCGGCGTTGTCACCAGTCCCGTGGCCACCAGCAGCGAGCCGAGAAACACAGCCCCCAGAACCAGGGAGCCATGTCGTTCTTCGGGGGTCAGGGCAGACTTCCCCAGCGGGTGCAGCCGCAGAAAGAAGTTCGAAAGCGGTCCTGCGATCCAGGTCAGAAACACAAACATCAGATAGACATAAACGAGGACCGTGGCAGGTCCCTCGAATGCCGAGCCTTTCGGAACCCACTGCGGCAGGACATTGACGAGCAACATGGCAAGAAACATCAGTCCCGCCGAAAGCTTTGGTGGGAATCGCCTCAGCCAATGCTGATAAGCGGTGATCCAGCGATACGGGGGAAATCGAGAGCGGATGGATTCCTTGAGTCCATGTTGTGCAGGAACAAAGTTCGCATCAATGCGCAATGCCTCAAGAAACCGCTCTTCAGCAACACGGCCCTTTCCCATGCGGAGCAGGGCCCATCCCTGCTCGAAATGCCCCATGGCCAGATCGGGGCTGACCGCGAGTGCCCGGCGAGACATCTCGTCGGCCTCCTGAGTTCGGCCCAATGCGTGCAGGGCGTGCGACCTCAAGACCAGGGCCTCTGCATCTTCCGCATTGATCGCCAGCGCTCTGTCCGTGCTGACCACAGCCTCGTTCCAGCGGTACAGAGAGAATTGAATCGCAGCCTGTTGCCGCCAGTACTCAGCCCGTTCCGGATCAATCTCCAAGGCACTCTCAATCGCAGACAGCGCGGACCGATGGTCCTGTTTCTTGTGCAGAGCGTGGGCCAGTGCCGAGAAAGCCAGGTCCTCCGCCGGGTCGAGAGAGATCGCCGCGCGTGCGGACTCTTCTCCCTCACGAAGCTGCCCCATGGCCGTCTGACAGAGCGAGCGCAGACAATGCAAGTAGCTGGAATCGGGAGACTCGACGAGCAAGGCTTCGACCTCGGACAGGGCCAGATCGTAGCGGTGCTGCTGCATCAGCAGCGTGAAACGGATGATTCCACTCATCGAGTTTCCATCACTTCAGTTTCAGGTACTTCAGAACGTCATCGTACGCACCGCCCTGATTCGCGAACAGGGCATAGTTCTTCGCAGATGCCAGCCATTCGCGGGTGGAGGGCTTGATCCGCGCCAACGAGTCCAGGAGGTCTGATGTCATCAGCGGCGACGGAATGCCTCGTTGCATCGCCTCTTTCAACTTGGCCTCGATGGCCAGGTCCAGCAGCCCCTTCAAATCGGCTCCCGAAAACCCATCGGTCTTCTGAGCGATCTGTGCGAAGTCCAGGTTTTTCTGCGGTTTCCCTTGCGCCAGAACTCGCAGAATCTCTCCGCGGGCGGACTGATCGGGAGGCGGCACGAACAGCACGCGGTCAAATCGCCCCGGACGACGGAACGCTCCATCCAGACTCCAGGGAGCATTCGTGGCTGCCAGAATCAACACACCCGCATTCGCCGATTGGATCCCATCGAGTTCGGACAGAAACTGATTGATTAAGTTGCGGCCTCCTGATTTCTGGAGGTCGGACCGCTTCGAAGCGAGGGCATCGACCTCATCGAAAAAGAGTACACAGGGAGAACTCTCGCGAGCCTGCTCGAACAACTCATGCAGATTCTTTTCGCTCTGCCCGATCCACATATCGAGGATGTCGTTGATCCCGACAGAGATAAAGCCTGCCGAGATCTCACCGGCAGTCGCCCGGGCCAGATGAGTCTTGCCACATCCCGGCGGACCGTACATCAGGATGCCCCCGCCCGCCGACTTGCCATACGCCTTGTACATTTCGGCGTGCTGCAGCGGGTAGATGATCTTGAGGCGGATCTCTTCCTTCAGAGATTCCATCCCGCCGACATCCTGAAACTTGATCTTGGGGCGCTCCACGGGATCGGTCCGAGTCGGGGCCTCTTCTCCCTCGCGTAGACGCATCCGTCCCCCGACTTCTGCTCCGTCATCGACCGATTCATCCACTCCAAGCTGACGGGCCAGATGAGCATCGGCCAGTTCCGGGGCCTTCTCAATGGCTCCCCGGTAGTGCGCAGCGGCCAGGTCCTCGCGCCCTGTCGTGGCTAATTGCCGGGCATACTCCATCGAGACTTCCGGAGGGCAATCCCTCAGCTTGATCAGCGACTCCAGGATCGCCAGCGAGGCGTTCGACTGCCCCAGCGTATGAAACACTTTCGCCAGTCCGAGTTTCAAGACCAGGGAGTCTGGCTGCATCGCCAGCGCTTGACGGTACTCAGCTGCGGCCTCGTCCCACATCCCAAGCGAGACAAGAGTCTCAGCCAGACACTGCCGCAAGGGAACATTGTCCGGGGAGAGCCGGACAGCTTCTCGCAACGGATCGAGTGGACTCGGCATGGGAATCGTTCATGGTGATAAGCAGGACACTTTGATCTTAAGCACATTCAGCGAAGGCACAACTCCGAATGTCACAGCGATTCGGCTGACGGCTCATACCGCTCGCGGAGGTCCTTTCGAAACGGCATCGTCAGCATGGCAGGCACGGTGCAGGTCTCTTGAATCGCCCGGGGCGAATCCAGCCCGATGGTCATCTCAGTCTGCCCGCGTCGGGGTTGATCGATGTACGTTCCGAACAGCGAATCCCACCACGGCAGAAAGAATCCGTAGTTGCTGTTGGTCTCATGCAAGTCGACCGAGTGATGGACCCGGTGCATGTCGGGAGTCACGATGATCCAGCGCAGCCACCGGTCGATCAATGTTGGCAATCGCAAGTTCGCGTGACTCCAGATCGACCCGGCATTCAGCACGATCTCAAACACCATGACAGCGAGCGCCGTCGGTCCGATCAGTACCACCAGCCCCAGCTTCAGGAATGCCGAGACAACGATCTCCAGCACGTGAAACCGAATCCCGCTCGAAGCATCCAGATCGACATCCGCGTGATGCACCTTGTGCAGCTTCCACAGCCACGGGACATGGTGAAAGACCACATGCTGGGCATAGATTGCCAGATCGAGCAGCACCACCGCCAGCGTGAACTCCAGCCAGTTTGGCCACTGCACAAATCGAAGCAGTCCCCAGCCTGTCTCGCCCGCCCACTCAGCTGCCTGCACCGCCGAGAGTGGGACCAGGAATCGCCCCGCGAGCGTATTGATTAGCGTCATCACCGCGTGGCTGGTCCAGCGGAGCGTGCGTGGAGCAACTCGCTCGCGACGCGGGAACAACCACTCCGCGACCGACATCACCAGCAGCATCCCGAGAAAGATGCCCAGTCTCCACTGCAGCTCAGTCACGGGCCATTACTCCGGGATCGCGGTCTTGGCCCGCTGACGAAATGGAGTCGAAGTCACAATCCCCAGCACATACGCCGAGAACTTGTCCCCTTCGCTCTTCCCACGAGCTGTAATCTGCTGCACTGTACACTCGTCGAAGTACTCGAGCCCGCGTCCCAGTGAGTAAGTCAGTAGCCGGTCCGCAAAGCACCGCCGGAAGTCGTCCGACCGCTCAAGCAGAATCGCTCGCAGCTCTTTCGGTCCGTTGAACTTTCTCCCATCCGGGAGATCGCCAGTACTGTCGACGTCGGCGAAGCCATCATTCGTCCGCCAGACACCGGTCGCGTCGTAGTTCTCCAGCCCGAACCCCAGCGGGTCCATCAGCTGATGGCAGGCGGCACATGCTGGATCGGTGCGGTGCTGGGCCATCCGCTCTTTCAGCGTTAATTCAATCGGTTCGCGGCGAGTCGACTCCTTCAGCGGCGGGACGCCAGCTGGGGCGGGCGGAGGAGGTGCCGCGAGCAGGTTCTCGAGAATCCACTTCCCGCGTTTCACGGGTGATGTCCGCGTCGGATTCGAGGTGACGGTCAGGATGCTGGCCTGTCCCAGGAGCCCGCCGCGCTGGTCGGGGTTCACTGTCACGCGGCGGAACTCGTCCCCGCTGATCCCTTCGATCCCATAGTGCTCGGCCAGTCGCTGATTGACGTAGCTGTAATCTGCCGACAGGAACTCGATGATGCTGCGGTCTTCGCGCAGGATCGTCTCGAACAGCATCTCGGTCTCGCGCCGCATATCGGCCCGCAACTCCTTCGTGAACTTCGGAAACCGACGCGGGTTGGGACTGATGTTGGCCAGGTTCCGCAGCTGAAGCCACTGCGAGGCAAAGTTGTCGACGATGGAGCGCGAACGCGGGTCCGCCAGCAAGCGACGGGTCTGTCGCTCCAGTTCCGCAGATTGAGTCAGCTGGCCGGTGCGAGCCGATTCCAGCAGCTCTGAGTCCGGAGTGCTCGACCAGAGGAAGTACGAGAGCCGACTGGCGAGTTCGTAGGAATCCAGATCGCGAATGCCGGCATCTGGGTCTTGCTCGACTCGAAACAGGAATCGCGGCGAGACGAGAACCGCTTGCACGGCGGTCTGGACTCCCCGTTCGAAGCTGGCCCCATCGTCGGTGACCTGTTTCACGAGCGAAACCAGACGGCTGACCTCCTCGTCACTGACCGACCGTCGCCAGGCCAGCGGAACGATGCGCTGCAGAATCTTCCGAGCAGCGGCTTCGTAATCGGCGGGCGATTCAGGTTGAGCAATCATCAGGCGGCGATGCGGTTCCGGCAGTTCTCCCACCAGCTTGCCTATCGGCCCAGCGACTGAGATCGAGACGATATGCAGGTTGCGGTCTTCGGTCTTGCCATCGAGCTGTTTGTAGTAGTCGTTGAGGAACGCTGCGCCGACGTTCTTTTTTCCGGCGGGGATCGTCAATCGCTTTTCAAAGGTCTGCGTCTCACCGGCATTGGCGGCTTTGACCTCCAGCTTCTCCAACTCTTTGCCATCGAGTCGCAGCTCCAACTTCGCCAGCTCATCGCCGGCCTGATCCGCGAATGCCTTCACCCGCAGGATGTACTCGCCCTCGATCGGGAATTCGAACTCGTGCTTGGCTTCATCGGTCGACGCCAGGACTCGGCCGTCTTTGGAGACCTCGGTCACGAAGTCTTCATCGGGAGCCCGGATTGTGCGCCGCGTGACCTGCTCCGCAGCTTCCAGGTATCTCTCCAGCAGCACCGGTGGCAGCGTCAGTACATCGCCGATGTTGTCGAAACCGTAGCCCGTGTCATCGGCGGGGAACGTGGCTGCGGGTTGGAAGTCGATGCCGAACAGGTCGCGAATCGTGTTGTTGTATTCGGCCCGGTTCAGTCGCCGGATCGTGACCCGGCCCGGAAAGGCGGGGCCATTGCAACGCACCGTCAGGGCCCGGTCGTTGATCCAGTCAGTCAACAGCTTGCGTTCGTCGTCGGTCGGCTGGGCCTCGTCGACGGGGGGCATGATTTTGTTGGCGATCTGGACGTGGACCTTCTTCCACTTGGCCCGATCGAGAGTTCCGGCCTTGGCCTCGGTGAACTGGTCGATGGCGATTCCCGCCTCGGCCTTGTCCCCCTGATGGCACTCGCCGCAGTACTTCATGAGCAGCGGCTGGACACGCTCGGAATAGCTGATCCCCGTCGCCGTTTCCGGAACAGGATCAGCTGCACAGACCGGAGTCACAAGCAGGCACAGGCATGCAAACAGGCACAGACGCGGCATGAGGCGATCCGAAAGAGAAGATCAGGCAGGACCAGTCCAGCCTCCGCGCAGCTGAACCGGAATTCTGGCAGGAACCGTATTGTAGCCCAGACAACAGCCGAGGTGTCGAGGCTGGAGGGAAATTCGGACTTCGAAACGCAACTTGTTGTGGGTTATGATTCCCGCATCGCATCTCTCCGCGGGAATTGCCCCATGTTTCACATTCGCCGTCAGCCACTGTCCCGTCGCCACCTGCTGAAGGCGGCCGGAGCTGCGATCTCGCTGCCGTTTCTGGATGCGATGCTACCGCACGCTTTGGCGGCACCGTCGACGTTTCAGCCCTGGGCCAAGTCGAACATCGTGCAGCCGCGGATGATCTGCTGCTATGTTCCTAATGGGGTCAACATCATTGAGTGGGTCCCTGCGGATCAGGGAGCAGCTTATACGCTCTCGCCAACGCTGAAGGTCCTGGAAGAACACAAGTCCGAATTCAGTGTGCTGAGTGGGCTGGGGCACCCGCATTCGGAAGGGGGCCACAGCGGGGCGGATACCTGGCTGACGGCGGCCTACCTGAAGGCCATGCCCGGTGCCGACTACACCAATACGATGTCGCTCGACCAGCTGGTGGCCGAGAAGCATGGAGTCGAGACCCGCTACCCTTCGCTCCAACTGGGCGATCAGTCCGGAACCGGCGGAGCAGGGCATAGCCACACGCTGTCGTTCGATATCAATGGGACTCCGCTGCCTTCGGAGAACTCGCCGCAGCGGCTGTTTGAGCGGCTGTTCGTGCCTGAGTCGGCCGGGGATCGCACAGCCACGCATAAGCGGTACAGCGAGCGGCGATCAATCCTGGACGACGTGGCTAGCGAGGCTGCGGCACTCGAGAAGAAGCTGGGAACGAACGATCGCAAGAAGCTCGATGAATACCTTTCCAGTGTGCGGCAGACCGAGAAGCAGGTCGAGCGTCTACAGTCGTGGATCGACAAGCCAAAGGCTGAGGTGCAGGACAAGGGGCTGCAGCTCAATAGCAAACCGGGTGACTCGCACGACCGCCCGATGTGGCTGGATGTGATGCTGGAGCTGTCGTACCTGGCGTTCATCACCGACACGACGCGGGTGATTACTTTCGAGTGGTCGCGCGAGGCGGGCGGCTATGGCGGTGGCGGGGAGAACCATCACGAGCTATCGCATCATGGCGGCGATGCCGGGATGCTGGCCAAGCTGGCGAAGATCGACCAGTTTCATCTGTCGAAGCTGGGGCGGTTCATGTCGATGCTGAAGTCGACGACCGAGGCCGATGGGTCGATGCTGGATCGTACGATGATCCTGTACGGCAGCGGGATGAACTCGGGAAAAGGGGGCGAGCACTCGCCCAAGAACCTGCCGACGATCATCGCCGGTGGGAAGAAGCTGGGACTCAAGCAGGGGCAGCACATTGCCCACGATCCGGACAAGCATCCGCCGCTCGCGAATGTGCTGCTGACGATGGCACAGCGGATGGGTATCGAGTCCGACAAGTTCGCGGACGCGACCGGAACGCTGACGGGGCTGGTGTGATGGTTGTGATTGGATAGCCAGAACTGCTGGCGTGCGTCATGATCACTGAAAGGATTCGGACGGGCGGATGCGCCCGTCCTACTGGTTGGGGACAATTCCGATGCGTCTGGTTCATTTCCTCTGTCTGCTGGCGTTCACTCTGAGCGCGGCTTTCGCCCATGCAGCTGACCGCCCAAACATTGTGTTTCTCTTCTCGGATGACCACGCCTATCAGGCGATCTCGGCCTATGGCGATGAACGCCAGCTCCTCGAGACGCCGAACATCGATCGGATCGCGAAACAGGGGATGCGTTTTGATCGGTGCCTAGTCACAAACTCGATCTGTGGCCCCAGCCGGGCCTGTATCCTGACCGGAAAGTACAGCCACAAGAACGGGTTCTACAACAACTCCAATAGCGTGTTTGACGGCAGTCAGGTGACCTTTCCCAAGCTGTTGCAAGGCGCTGGGTATCAGACGGCCGTCATCGGCAAATGGCACCTGATGACCGACCCGACGGGGTTTGATGAATGGCACATCCTGCCGGGGCAGGGGATCTACTACAACCCGCCGATGATTCATAACGGCAAGAAGGTCAAACACGAGGGGTACACGACCGACCTGATCACCGACTTCTCGCTGGAGTGGCTGAAGAAGCGGGACCCCAGCAAGCCGTTCCTGCTGATGTGCCAGCACAAGGCCCCGCATCGCGAGTGGTCACCCGCACTGCGGCACTTGGGCCATAACGGCGACAAGCCTTTCGCCGAGCCGGCCAACCTGTTCGACAGCTACGCCAATCGTGGACTGGCTGTGCGCGATCAGGACATGTCGATCGAGAAAACTTTCACTGAGACCGACGCTAAGCTCAAAGCTCCTGGCTCGCTGACTCCGGAGCAGAAGAAGCAGTGGGACGCCTACTACGAGCCCCGCAACAAAGAGTTCGAGAAGAGCCAGCTCTCCGGCAGCGATCTGGTCCGCTGGCGATATCAGCGGTACATGCACGACTACCTGGGCTGCATTAAAGCCGTCGACGAAGGGGTCGGGCGGGTGCTCGATTACCTGGACGAAGCGGGCCTCGCCGAAAACACGATCGTGGTCTACTCATCCGACCAGGGGTTCTTCCTGGGCGAGCACGGCTGGTTCGACAAGCGCTGGATCTTTGAAGAGTCACTCCGCACACCGCTGGTCGTTCGCTGGCCGGGTGTGACCCAGCCGGGTCAGGTCTGTAATGAAATCGTCTCGAACGTCGACTTCGCCGAAACGTTTCTCGACGCAGCTGGGGTCGAGGTCCCGAAAGAGATGCAGGGAGCCAGTCTCGTTCCGATCCTGAAGGGGCAGACCCCAGCCGACTGGCGGAAGAGCTTCTATTACCACTACTACGAGTACCCGGTCCCGCACCGCGTCCGCCCGCACGAGGGAGTGATCACCGACCAGTTCAAGCTGGTGCGGATCTACGCCCCCGAAGAGCCGTACTTCGAGCTGTATGACCGAAAGGCCGATCCGGCGGAGATGAAGAATTTCTCGAACGACCCGGCCTACGCGGAGACGGTCAAGATGATGACTGCTGAACTTGCCAAGCTGCGTACCCAGCTGGATGTTCCGGCGGAAACACCGCGCGAGGCATTTGGGAACCGGCCGCTGGAGTAATTGGGGCCCGATGAGGCACGCCGGGCAAGCCCGACGGCTCATGGGGACTTATCGAATCGGCATCGCTACGGCAAATCAAACCCCGGCAGGACCGGCAGTTCGATATCGGCTTCGATCGCGGCTTCGGTGAACTCATCGGGGTCATCGAACTTCTGCTCGACGCCGTTCTTGTTGATCACACCCTGGAACACCTTGTTGCCTGGCACTGGGCCGGCAAAGTTCGGGAGCAGCCCGCCGTTCTGCTTCATCAGCTTCTCGAATTCCGCGGGATCGGTCGTCCGGATCTCCTTCCCGTTGATGTTCATCACACCGCTGAAGGAGGAAGATGAACTCGCCTGGGCTCGGAACTGCCGGGGAGCCACCGGTGGGAACTCCTTCTTCTCCTCGGCCTTGTTCTTCACCGCCTTCAGCTTGCTGAGCAGGTCGTCCTTCTTCGGCGCCGCTGCGGGAGCGGCCTGGGGCGGAGCCGAATTCTTCGCGGATTGGGCTCCCTGAGCGATCAGAGGCTTCGCTGCCTGAGGCTGAGCCGGTTTGACGGGAATGTCGCGCGTGCTGAGCGATTTCGCATCGCGAGCGGTCTCGGTGCCCTGAGTGACTCGGCTGGGCGGACTGGGAACTTGATCCGCAGCCTCCGACCAGGAACCCTGCGACCAGAGCTCCCACGCCCCGAGGCTCCCGACCAGCAACCCGGCGATTGTCCAGCGACGAATTCGATTCCAGCGTGTCATGGTCAGGATTCCTTGTGACAGGTTCCACGATGTGTGTGAGAGCCGCAGTGCGGTCGGTAGAACGGTTCGACCACGAGCCAGCTGGGCTGCTGTGTCGGCCAGTAGGGAAACCAGATTCGGAGGGCTGGCTTCAGCAGACTGCGACTGAATCGCATTCCACAGAACCGCGAACATCGGCAGGAACAGTCCTCGTTTCGAGAACCGGCTCCGCAGCAGTCCCAAGCCGCGCTCGATCCGTCGACGCAGCGTCGACTTCGAGACTCCCAGCTCAGCCGCAGCTTCGTCCTGTGTCCGCCCGCTGAGGTGGCACAGGACGATTGCGTCCCGCGAGGACTGGTCGAGCTGTTGGAGCTCCTCATCGAGAATCCCAACCAGCTCGGTCAGCGGAGCTTCGCGTGGCTGTCGACTGGCGACCAGTTCTCGATTCCGAGCCCGCAGACGCGAACGACGCAGCTGCAACGCGGCGTTCGTGGCGACGGTTTGCAGCCAGCCAGCCAGTGGACCGGTCCGACGGGCCAGCGTGGGAGCCTGTCCCGCCAGGATGAGAAACACGGCTTGAAACGCATCCTCAGCCAGATGGTGATCGCGCAGCACGCGACGACACACAGACCGGACCAGACCTTCGTATCGCCGTACCAGCGCCGCAAAGGCCGTTTCGTCTCGCTCCGTGATAAACCGGATCAGCCATTCCTGGTCAGTCGGTTCCACGATTCTGAACTCCTCACACGGAGAAATGTCGCTGTGGGTGGATTGTGTTCAGGGGATTTTACCAGAATTCAAAAGGCCTCCCGCAATCAATGCGGGAGGCCCCGATGGTTCACATCGGCCTTACGGCTTTTTCGTCTCGGCAGGCTTGGCCTCCGTGCTCTTGGCGTCCGTTTTGGCTTTCGTTGCCGCAGCCTTCTTGGCGGCTTCGTCGCGGAGTTCCTGCAGCCGGGTCTTCTGCGTTGGCGTCAACTTCTCCTGCAGCTTCGCATCGCGATCTGCCTGGAGCTTCTTGATCTGAGCTGACAACTCATCGATCTGGCTCTTGTACTCGTCGTAGACTTTGTACATCCCATCCTTCTGCTCATCGGACAGTCCCAGCTTTCCGTAGTGGGCGGGGAGCGGCCCGCGAGCATCCTTCGCTGGCTTCTTCTCTTGAGCCGTGGCCTGCCAGGTCAACATGCAACCGGCCACCAGAATTGCCAGACACGACCAGTATTTCACCTTCATCATTGAGCCCTTCAGTGTTGGAGAATCGTCCTGAAAGTACAGGCGTACACCTAATCTACCGGTGTGGATTCGAATTGCAACCCCGGCCTTTTGAGTTTTTTCCGCCGAACTCAATCTGGGCTGTCGCAATCGTTGCAGCCTGTTTCTGTTTGGCTCGGAAATCGACTGGCACAAGAAACCGTGAGCGAACTCGTGGCGTTATTGACTTAGCGTTTCCAGCGAGTCCGCTACGTGGCGGAGGTCCATGGGGAGAGGAACTTGAACCCGCTGGTGGTCTGTTTCTGGGTGTCGATCGCATCCCTGGCGTACATTTACGCCGGGTATCCGCTGCTGGTCTGGACACTGGGCCGCCTGTTTCCGGGTCGAGTCGAGCGGGCCCGTTACGCCGGGCCGCTGTCGATTGTGATCGCTGGGTACAACGAGGGCTCCCGGCTCGCGAAGAAGCTGGAGAGTCTGTTCGCCAGCGACTGTGCCTCTCAGATTGCCGAAGTCCTGATCGGCTCGGATGGCTCCGATGATAACACCGCAGAGGTGATCGCCGCCTTTGGAGATCCTCGCGTCCGGCTGGTCGCCTTCGCGGAGCGCCGCGGCAAACCGGCTGTGCTGAACGATCTAGTCCCGCAGTGCCACTCGCCGCTGGTGATCCTCACCGATGCCAGGCAGTCTCTGGATCCCCAAGCTCTATCCTTATTGGCGGCTTGCTTTGCCGATCAGTCGGTCGGTGTCGTCTCAGGCGAGCTGGTCTTCCGGGCAGAGAACTCGGACAGCACTGCAGCTGAGGGGATCGGAGCCTACTGGAAGTACGAGAAATTCATCCGCAAGAGCGAGGCCCGGTTCCGCTCGGTCCCGGGAGCGACGGGGGCGCTGTATGCCATTCGCAAGTCCCTGTTCCGCCCGATCCCGCCGCAGACGCTGCTGGATGATGTCGTAATCCCGATGCAGGCGGTCGAGCAGGGGTATCGCTGCCTGATCGAAGCGGGGGCGATCGCTTACGACACTCCCTCGCAATCCACAGCACAGGAGTCAGTCCGCAAACGCCGCACGATCGCTGGAGCCGCGCAGCTCGTGATCAACCAACCACGGTGGCTGTTGCCGTGGCGGAATCCGATTTGGCTGGAGTTTGTGTCCCATAAGCTCATGCGGCTCCTCTCGCCGGCGCTACTACTGGCTGCGGGAGTCACGAACATCGCCTTGGCGAGTCAGCCGGTCTACGCGGGACTGCTGCTGCTGCAGTGTGCGTTCTATCTGGCTGCCTGCATTGGCTTTGTGTTCCAGAAGCGTGGCAGGAAGTCGGCTGTGTTTGGCTTACCGCTGATGTTTCTATCGCTCAATACGACGACCACAGCTGCGCTCTGGGATGCTGTGCGAGGCCGGTTCCGAGCGACCTGGCAGCGAGCCGCGTAGCATGGGCGTCCCGCCCATGTCGTGTTCCGGATCAACACGGGCTGGAAGCCCGTGCTACGTGAATCGATACGGCCCGTCTCCTCGGCGGATTTCACAGCGGAAGAGCGTATTTCCGACTTGCTCCATTCTGCCACCGACCTAGGTTTGCAGGACGCCCTTTCCACAAGGGACCGGTCCGCCCATTGATCGAGGTTTGGCATGAAGTCCCTGAAGCAGTCACCCCAGACGCAGCATCGCCGCGGTGCGATTCTGGTCTTTGCGGCCATGATGCTGGTACTGGTGTTTGCGTTTGTCGCGTTCACCGTCGACGTGGGATACATGGCTCTCGCTCAAGGGGAGCTTCAGAACGCTGCGGACTCAGCTGCGCTGGCGGGCGTGCTGGAGTTGAGTAATGGCGAAGCTGCGGTGAAAGCCGAGGCCAAGGCCTATGCCTTGAAGCATCGAGCTGCCGGAGGGAACGTGGTGGTGCCCGATGTGGATGTGCTGCTCGGCAAGTACAACTTCACGACCAAAGTGTTCACTCCCGATGTCGCCGGTGCGAATGCCGTGCGAGTGATTACGCGCGTGACCGATAAGCCATTTTTCTTTGCTCCGGTGATCGGGACGTCCCGGTTTACGACTCATGCGCAGGCAACCGCGATGCTGAACCCCCGCGACATCGTGTTCGTGGTGGACACTAGCGGTTCGATGAACGACGACACTGAGCCACAATGGGCGACCAAGACGATCAACGGTCTGTATGGTCCCAGTGGATATCCGAATGTGGCGACGGAACTGATTCAGGATCTCTACGCCGACCTGAATTTTGGAAGCTACCCAGGAGCGCTGGAGCACATTGGACAGACGCTGGGAGTTCCCGGTGACTACTACGCTTACGCGGAGATGACCAAGGACGACGGAGCCCTGGCCGATGCGTCGATCGCGGCGACTTACCGAATTCTGCCGACCGACGATGAAGCGACTCGTCGAGTCAAAGCCTACAGCTGGATCATCGATAATCAGATCGCCCGTCTGATGCCCAACGCCCGCCCGATCCCAAATTCACAGACGAACTATGGTTTCTGGGAGAAGTACATCGACTATGTGATCACCTATGTGGGAGTCGGCACGGCACCGCCACCTCCGCCAGATGAAGGTGGTGGAGGCGGCGGCGGAGGTGGAGGAGGCGGTGGTCCGAGCGATCCTCCTCCCCCATCACCACCTCTCGGCAGCCGGTCTCGCAAGACCAAGGTCTATGCCAGCTACGGAGCTGTGGCTCCGATTATCTCGTCTGTCTCGACGGTGGCTGGGTACGTTCCTTACACCAGCAGCGGTTCCCAGCCGGGCGTTCCGCGTCTGGGCTCGACACTCCTCACATATGTTCCTGTGAACTACGACGGTGACAATTTCTGGGGCTACAACAACCCAAACACGTTTACGTTCTCGTCGCCCGACTGGACCGATATGTCCGGAGGGATGGACAAGATCGGCTACCTGACTTACGTGCAGTTCCTGCAGGACTTCGGACGTGATCGCAGCCCTGATGTCGCCACATGGGACGGCAATGCCGAAGCGGGAGTTGGCACAAAGACTCAACTGTCGACAGCAAGCAACTACTGCACGTATCACGATGAAGCCACTGCGGGTGGAACCTTCAGCTTCCCACCGCGGGAGCAGCCGATGCATGCCTGTCGCCGGTCTCTGATTGCCGCGCTGCAGGTCGTGAAGGAACGAAATGTCGGTCTGGCTTCGGGGGGCGACCGCGTGGCCGTGATCACCTTCGACGCGCTCAGTGCCGATCACGCTCCGGTACTCGTCCGGTCCTTGACCAACAACTACACCAGTGCCATGCAGTCGTGCACTCAGCTGCAGGCGGTCTCGGACATTGGGGCCACCACCGCGATCGAGGCCGGGTTGATCGCCGCCCGCAATCACCTGAAGAAGCCGGCCGAAGGCGGCTCGGGTCGGCAATTCGCCAAGAAGGTCATCGTCCTGCTCACCGATGGTGTCCCGAACGCCTGGCAGTCATCGACGGGCTCGATCAACAGCTACATTGCAGCCAATCCGAACGCCGACTACTACAGCAACGACTACCCTTGGCTGAACTCGGCGCTGGTTCAAGCGGCGCAGATCGAAGAGGAAAACACCGTGCTGTACAGCGTCGGAATCGGACTGGGGACGGACTACAACTTCATGGACCGGATGGCCCGTACCGCACTCACGGACAAGGCCGGCCGAAGCCCTCGCGGGTCCGGGAATCCCGCTGAATACGAAGCGCGGCTGACGGCGATTTTCGAGGAGATCATCAAGAACCCCGGCGGACGTATGGTCGATTGAGCGCTTGAATTGTTGGATACTGAACTTCATTCACCGAGCTCAATCCCCAGCCTCGTGCAGGTGCCGCACAAAGAACTCTCGCAGCCGCCGTTGTCCATAGGCACCCCCATTGCTGTGTCCCAGTCCGGGGATCACCAGCATGTCAAAGTCCTTGCCATGCCGGATCAAAGCATCCACCAGCCGCAGCGTCGACTCG
>Ga0315905_10002226_pt1 | contig 20415 bp, 15 predicted proteins | sample LakEriMetagenome_5_FD_203522 | JGI IMG/M metagenome (GOLD analysis project Ga0315905, IMG submission 203522) | Freshwater fungal communities from buoy surface, Lake Erie, Ohio, United States - Buoy 4 MA121 | ecosystem: Environmental > Aquatic > Freshwater > Lake | place: USA: Lake Erie, Ohio...
CGGATGCTATTTATAAAGAATAATCTTTAAATTTTATATGGGTAAGTATCTGTATTAAACCTATTAAATATTCCTATTTTTAATACTATATTATATTTTAACTTCTTCCTAAGTTTTTGTGAGGACAAACAGTTAAGAATTTAATATAAAACCACTCTAATTAACCTAAAGATAAGATAAAATCAACAATCATTTTTTCGTTTTTTTTTTGACAATTTTTTCCTAAACAAAATAAAGAAATATTAAGAAATATTTAATTTATTTAAACTTTCGAAATTACAATAGTTAACTAAAAAAGAATTGGTTTTATCCAATATCGATCTTAAACTTATTTATAATTTTTTTAAGAGTATATTAACATTTATGAAATTATAAAGGTATTTAATTTTTATTAAGTTATAATTTTTTTAAAATTTATTATAAGATTTTTATAGTATTATTTTGACTAAACTATTTTCGAGCAAAATATATTTGAATTTTGAAAATACATTATCGAATTTAATTTCCACCAATTTTCTAAAATTTAATCAATAAAAATGAAAAAATAAAAAATTCATATAAATTTGATCACTTAATGTTTAATTTTTTTTCTATTATTACATTAGAAATTTTTTTAATAGTCCTTCTTTTTTTAATTTTAGATTGTTTTTTACTTGAAAATTTTACATTTTTTTTAAAATTTTTACCCTTTAAAATTCTTTGATCAATTTTAACAAGTAGTAAGGGATTTTTTTTACTTAAAACACATTTAAAATCATTCATTTAAAAAATTTAATTTCTATTAGTCGGTGCGGTTTTAGCTCAGTGGGAAATACTTAAGAGCGTCTGTTTTACACACAGAAGGTCGGGAGTTCGAAACTCTCAAATCGTACACTTTATTTATTATGATTTTCGAATAGTAATTCAATAGCGAACTTAAGAATATTTTGTAATAAATATAATTTAGATATATCATGTTAATTATATATTAAAAAAACTAATATGGAACACAAAAAAAAATTTTGGTTAAACTCGATGGCATCTCAACTTTCAATAAAAAACAAGACATTTGGGCATCTAATCAAAAAAAAATCAGGCTTAAAACTTGAGAATAAATTAAATTTTAAAAAACCATCAACAAGAAAAAATAAAAAAACAATTTCTAATTTTAAACCGGGTTCAGTCTTAATCTTACTGTCACAAAAATTACTTGGAAAAAAGGTGATTTTAATTAATACGACAGAATCGGGGTTACTTGTCGTAACTGGTCCTTTTTCATTAAATGGAATTTCTTTAAGAAGAGTAAATAAAAAATACACAATACAATCAGGAGCTGAGTTAAGTATAGAAAAACTTAATTCACCAACTCTAATTTTGAATTCACTTCTTTTTAATGATGAATATTTTGAAGCCCTGGCAAAATCAAAATCAAAAAGTTTTGATTGCAAAAAACACAATTTCGTAGTATCACACAGAATAAGACAAAATTATATTGATAAGTATATTCATGAATATTTAAAAAAAGATTTTTTTTTAAAAGCGTATCTACGAACGAGAAAACCATTATTATTTTCCAACTAGGCTTAATTTCTTTCACCTTTTTAAATTTAAATCTAGAAACAGCCTTTTAGATCAATATTTACTCTTTAAAAATTTGCATTTAACAAAAATCTCCTCGTCTAATCTTTTTTAAGGAACATTTTGAATTCAGTGAAAAATGTTCTGAAAAATCGTGTACCAGACTTTCTAGAGAAAAAATGTTTTTTATTACCGGTTGTTTTTTATTGCTTCTAGAAAGATATATCCTTCTTTCAATAATGAATTTAAGTTTAATCAGTAAAAAAAGACTGAAAAATTTTACTCCACAGTCTCTTATCACTAGTGAAATATCTTTTTTAAATATAAAAAAAAGATTTTTGATTGATTTTTCAAAAATAGTTAAGATTTTGAATAAAGATTTTTGAAAATTTTGTTTATCTTTCGAATAATTAAAGTAAGAATGAAACATAATAAGAAAACAAAAAGAGTTGATTAATTTTTCATCAAATTTATTTTTATTTATTATTGAAATAATATTATTTGGTAAAAAAGTGATTGGAATATCTTTTGAATTTTTTGTGAACTTAAAAATTTTTAAAATTTTTTTTATTTCTTTTGTATTAAAAATTTTTTCTAAATTAATTATAAATTTTCTTAGAAAAAGATTACCAACATAATCCGAGTTTAGTTCCCTATTTTTAGCTTTTAATTTTTCTTTTTTTAAAAATTTTACAAAACAATTTTTTAAATTTTTAGTCCAAAAAACTAAATGTTCATAAAATCCTTCAATATTATACCAGCCCTTTTTTGAAAAAAGATGATTGTAAATCGAATTCTTAGAAAAAAGTCCATTTTTTTGTTCATATTGAAATAATATATATGTTTGTATCAGTTTTATATCTTTTGTTTTCAAGATAGATGGGTTAAATTTGTTTAGATCTACTTTAAATTTGATATTTTTTTTACCTTTCTTTTTATTAAGAATAAATTTTTTAAAAGAAAAAATTTTAGAAATTCTTGAAAGGTGGTTTAAACATATTATTTTCATCCATAATATATTAAAATCTTTTTTTAGAACTCGATTTTTTTGATTTTTCCGAAAGATCAAATCAATTTTAAATAAATCACGATTTGGACCAATTATAAGTAACAATTCTCTTCCAAAATCCTCCCAAAATAAAATTAATTTTTTTTTTCGAATCCTTCGACCAAAACAAAAATCAAATAAATTATTCTTTAAAAAAATAATAAAATCAAAACAAATCTTTATTTCCAATTTTTTTTTGAAATTTTTCAAATTATAGACTTTGCTTTCAGGAATCAAAAATTTAAAATAATATCTTCGAATAACCATAAATATAAAAAACAAAAATTTGTCTTGAAATTGCTCACTTTCAATTAAAAATCTAAAAAAAATTAACTGATCATTGAAGCAATAATTTAATTTATTATTAACAATCTTTCTTAGAAAAATATGAGAGTTTTTGAATTTTGAAACATCAGAGTTGTTATTTAATAATTTATTTGAATAGGATCCTAGTGAATTAAATGGAATCCTAAAAATTAATTCTTTGAATGATTTATAAAAAGTAAAAGTATTTTGCATGAATTTGTACAATAAATATTTGATAAGATTATTTTTCATTAAATTTAAAGCATTTTTTAAAGGAATTTTATAATTTTTCTCTGAACATAGGTTACATAACAAAAAAATTTTAATATCTAATTCGTCGATAAAAAAACATTTTCCTGTTGAATCATGAAATTCATTAAAAAAATTTTTATTGAATTTAGTTTTGAATTTTAAATTCAAATAATATGTGGAGTTATATTCCTTTAAACGATAAAGAAAAATTAGAAAATATTTTTTTTGTCTAAATTTACAAACTCTAAATAAATAAAAAATGATATATCCTAAGAGATTGGTTTGATCTTGCTCTGAAATTGAAAAAAAATTTCTATCGAGTATACTAGTAATTCTAGAAAAGAGTTTTGTTAAAAAAATACATAAAACTTTTTCTCGAGTTTTTTTCTCTAGCAAAAACTCGAGTTGAATCGTGAGTAAAACAATATTTGACAATGAATTGAATGAATTCCTAAATAATAATAATAAAGTTTTTCTTTTTTTAAAAATTTCAAAAGAAAATAAAATTATTTCAAAACGTTTTAACAATAAAATTTCATGGAAAAATTTATTATAGTCATTTTTTTTTTTTTTGGAAATTAAAAAATATACTATTTTTTGATTAAAAAATGAATTCTCCTGAAATTTTAAAAAAATTTTTGAAGAAATTTTTTTTAATAACAAATTTTTTAATTTATTTTCTTTTTCACTTAAAATACTATTCAACAAAAAATAATTTTTTTTGTGCTCCACCTTTTTTTGAAAGTAATTCATTTTTAAAAATGAATCTTTAAGATAAAAAATGATTTTGTAAAGATAGTTGATTTTTTTTAGTGACTTTAAGTTCCGAACTCTTATCAATAATTTTAAAAAATATAATGAAAAATTATTAAAATCAAAAAAATTTCTAGATTCAAAGATTTTTTGAAAATTTTTTTTTGAAAAATTATTTCCTAGTCTTTTAAATATCCAATTATTTTTAACATCCGAGAAAAATGAAAAAATGTTAAAAAATAATAATAATTTTGTGCCAAATTTTTTTAAAAAACATTTGATATTAATTTCGAATAAACGTCTGTTTTTAATTAAGTTAAATCGAAAATCTATTTCTCTGATATAAAAAGTATTTTTCCTGAAATTAGATTTTTTTGAGATTAAATAAAATATTAATTTTCGATTGAAAAATTTGAATTTCTCTATTTTTATTATTAAATATTTTTTCGAGAAGCTTTCTCTTTTAATATATTCCGAAATATTTTTCAATACAAATTTAATCCTACCTAGGTTAAATAGTTTTTTTTTTTTAGAGAGCAAAAATTGCAAATTCTTAGTATTATGGATCACACAGATTTTTCTCGAAAGGGAATCTTTAGTTTCTTCTTGAAAAATAATAAATCTATTTAAATTCATAAAAAATAATGTCTGTAATTATTTTATAACTATTAATTTAAAATTATTTTAAAAATATATAAATAAAAAAAAAACCTTATTGACTGTACTCGTACAGGATCATTTATTAGGAGTTCATGCTCTCGTGCTTGCAAATTTAAACGTTTATTGATGAGGATTGAAAACCTCGGAATAGAGATTACTCGTTTTACGAAAATGAACTATTTACCATGGTTTCTCTGAAAACGAAATTTTTAATTATCATTCAAATAGTTGTTAAAGAATTATTTTTTATTAAAATTTAAAACAATTTTTGTTAAAAAATGCTTAAAAAAATAAATAAGGATTTTAATGTCAATAAAATTTATTTTAAAGATTATCTCAACTGAATTTTATTTCTTCTTTTAGTACAAAAAACGAATTCAAAAAAGATCCAATATCCCCTCCTAATCTACTAAAATCTACAATAAATTCTAATTTGGAGGTGAATAATTGAATTCCAATTTTTAAGCCCCCGTAAATAGGAAACTTTTGTTTATAAGATAATCGATAAGGCCATGAAACTGAACAAGAAAGATCTAAAATAACATTAAAATAAGATGTTTTATGCCAATGCCAATCCAGAGTTTTCAATGATCGCAATATTTCTCTTATTATTTCAAAGGGGATATCTTCTAAACGTCTCATACCTAGGGTCCATGATTCGCTTTTAATTAATTTAATTTTCTCATTTATTTTGTTTTTATTTCCTTTAATTATTTTTATATGGGATCGAAAATGATTATAGGATTCGATTTTTATTGTCTCGAAGGGAGTTATCTTTTCGGTAATCAATTGATAATTAACTGTGAGAAAATTATTATCCTTTTTTTCAATAGCCAGTTTTACAATTTTTTTTCCAAAATTTATACTTTTAGAGACCATTCTAATCCCAAAACTATTTTTGCTGATTTTTTTTCGAGTTCCATTATTTTTTTCTTTTTTCAAAAAAGACAAATAACGGGGTAATCTAATTTGAAACCAGGGATGTTCCCTTATCTCTTTAATAGAAATCCTACAGATAGGATTAGTTAGGAGCATTTTAGCAATTAAATCCCTCCCTAAATTTGTCAAATAACCTGGTAAAATGTAAATGCCCCCCTTTATTTTTTTAAAGAGATTGGGGATGTTTTCGTCATCAAAAGGTAAAGAACCACATAGTAAAGCATATAATATTATTCCAGAGGACCATACATCTACTTCAGGTCCTAAATAGGGTTTTCCGCTAATTACTTCCGGAGCTGCATAATTGGGACTTCCACATGATGTTTTTAAAAAGATGCCATCTTGGATTATATTTGATAGACCAAAATCTGCAATTTTAATGTTTAAATGAGAGTCGAGTAATAAATTTTCTGGTTTTAAATCTCTATGAACAATCATTTTACTATGACAGTATTCTATTCCTGATATCATTTGTTGAAAAAAACGTCTTGATTCACTCTCAGGTAATTTTTTATTTTCAATAATAAAATCGAATAATTCCCCTCCATTTATATATTCTGTAACCATAAATATATCGGATTTAGTGTGAATAATTTCAAAAAGACGAACTATATGTGGGTGTATAAAAATTTTAAGTAATTCCATTTCTCTTTTAACTTTTAAATTCATTCCCATGAAATAAATTTTTTTTCTATTCAAAATTTTAACAGCAACTTTTTGTCCACATTTTTCGTGTTCTCCCAGTATAACTTTTCCAAAGGAACCTGTCCCCAAAGTTTGACCTAAAAAATAAGGGCCGACCTTCAAATCCATTTTTAACTGACACTCTGTCTTATATTTTAATGATTTTAAATTCTTATTCAATTTACAAAGATTCAATTATTTTTGAAAAAAATGTAACAGGATATTTTATAGAAAGATTTTTGCATTTTAACCATCAAAAAAATATAAATTTTAAATTCTTTAGCAAATATTTTTCATATAATTCGAACCGAGCCAATTATTTTGTTTCGTTGTTTCAATGTTTCCTCAGAGTTAAAAAAGAAAAGTCAACGCATAATAAAAATATGCTTTCAAGGATTAACCTGTTAAAATTAAGGTATGAAATTTCAGAAACAAATACACCTCATTTTTACAAATACAAACAAAAATTGCATTGGAATGATTCTAAAACCTACGGATCATTTAACAATCTCTCTCTTATTCCCAAAAAAATTAAAATTTTTTCATTTTCTAGAATTCAAATTGTTATTAAGAAATTATTTCTGGGGAACTCCTATAAATTATTTTTTATTCACTGGTTTTGGTTTTTTGAAAATTTTAAAAAAATTACAAAAATGCGTATCTCAAATATTATCTATTCGATATTAAAATCTCAAATAGGTTTGTATAATATTGTCAATAATGTTCCACTTAATAAACTTATCTTAAATTTTAAAAATCATTCATGGTTAAATGGATTTATTTCTTTAATAAATTATGAAAGAAGAATTAATTCAAAAAAAAATACTCTTTTATATTTACGAGTAGGCATTTTGAAATTAAATCAGTTCATTTTTTCTAGAAAATTAAAAAAAATAAAACCAAAATACAAAATTTGTCAAAAAAAAACCTGTTTCTCTTTTTCGGTTGATCCGATTTTCTGTCAAATCATTCCCGATTTAAATTATTATATTCCGAATTTATCTTTAGATGGTATATATGGTTTTAAAATATTAGCATCCAAAAAAAAACTTCCTCTTAAGTTATACACATCTTTTTTTTCAAATTTAGAATTTTTTAATTTTTTTTTGGAACAAAATATTTTCAGAAAAAATGGTTGGAAAAATGTTCCAAACTACGAAATGGGAAAAAATTTAAGAAAAAGTATTAGACGTGTTGATTTTTTGAGCAAATTACCCAACATTACATCAAAGATAATGTTCAGAAAAGAGTGCTCTATCTTTAGTCAACTTATTATAAAGGAAGCAAACGATTTCGATAAAGAATTGGGAGCAATTTTACTGCTATCCCAGATTGAAAAAATTCTGCGAGAATATCAAATCGACACATGGTTTAATCCTTTATCATTTAACAACTATTGTTACAATGGAGGAATCGTAGAAGTCATTCCTAATTCAAAATCTATTCACGAAATTAAATCGTTGAGTTTTTCTAAAAATTTGAAATTTTGGCCCCAAAAAAATTCTGAGAATATTCAAGAAAAAAAAATTATCAAAAATTTTCTTCAATCATTAGCAGGATATTCGTTATTTTGTTATCTTTTCCAAGTTAAGGATCGACATAATGCCAATATTCTATTAAATAGTGATAAAAGAATTATTCATGTTGATTTTGCTTTTATCTTGGGCTCTTTACCCGGTAATTTAAAATTGGAAGCAACGTCTTTTAAAATGTCAGGAGATTTTATTTCATTAATGAAAGGTAAGCATAGTCAATCATTTGATCACCTCAAAGAAGTTTTTACAAGAAGTTTCATGATTTTGAAAAAAAACATTGGTAAAATAGTAAAAATTTCAAAATTTTTTATCCTAGAGGGACAGAAAAAAGGAAAGAACAGATTTAGAATTTTGGAATTGATTAGAAGATTTGGTATAAATTATAATGATTTCAATTCAATCCGATCTTGTCATCTACTGTTCAAAGATAGTTTGGAAGATTGGCGAACCGAACAATATGATAAATATCAATTGTTTGCAAGTGGGATAAAAATTTAAAGTTGATCAAGAATAGAATTGATACAAAGAATCGAAGAAACTGGTTTAATATAAATACGAAAAACTCAAATTAAAAAACCCTTTTTTAATTTATAATTTATTCTTTCCTATTCATTATAAATTAAAAAAAAAATTTTTGTTTTAAATCTATTTAAAAAATATAATTAAACAATTCTAATCAAATTTAAAAAAAAGGCAGTTGAAAAATTTTTCTCATTAAACTGATTATAAAACAATTTAAATTTTACAGTTTGAGTAAATTTTAGATGGTTTTTTAAATAAAAAGGGTCAGTGTTCCTATAAATAAAGTCTTAAAATAATTGATTAAAGAAAAATAAAATAAGTATTCTATAAGTTCAAATTCAAAGAAATTCCTAAGTTTGCAGGTCCAACTCCTGCGGTGAAACCATTAGGTCCAAGCAGACTAGCTTGTTCATCAGGAACCATTGAAATCTGGATATTTGTTCTTCCTTGTTGATAACCCAAAGAAATATTTAAATTACTGTCAGGAGGCCTATAAGCTGCTCCAATATTCCAACTTCCTGAAGAACCACCGAATTGTTGTTGTTGTATAGCTTGCATTTGAGCTTGTTGCATCTGTAAATATTGAAAAGCATTTGCAGTATGTTCAGCATGTTGAATTCGTTCGGAAATTAACTGTTTTCTTCTACTAGAAATTTCTCGGATTGCATTATGAACATTGGTTCTTTCATTTGTATAGGACCAGAAAGATCCAGGTCTTATCGAATCTTCTGCTTCTCTAACAAAAAAAGAATCTGCAGTGAAAAATGCAAAATCAGCTGGAACGTCTTCGTTGACTGTCGCTGCTTTGAAATGAGAGATTGATAATTCTCTTAATATGGAAAGTTGTTTTAAAAATATAGAATTTAAACTAGCGTCAACAATTGCATCTAATTCTTGTTTTTTTTTTGAATAATTTTTGGTATCTACTAAATCAACGACACTTTCTTCGAATTTATTTAATGCATTCTGAAGAATTTCTGAAGCTTTTTTACCGAGGTTACTAATTTTATTGTTTTCGTCAACCATTTTAGTTAGTTCTGCCATTTCAATTGCCGAAGTTCTTAAAATTTCAGAAAAAGCTGCTTCTATTTTATAAACTTCAATTAAATTTTCTTTTTTTAAATCTTCTAAAGGGATAGAACTTAAGTTTTTTGGGATTTCTTCAATATTAGGAGTCTTCATTTTTAAAAATAATATAACAATTTCATAGGGTTGTTAAAAGTGGCGTTTTTATTATGCGGCCCCTACAAAATCATTAATTTGTATCGGTTTTAAAAAAATTATATTAAATTTGAATTCTTTTTAATTTTCAAATTTTATTATATTATAATGAACGCTTTTGTAAACGTAAATCAAGGATTAATCAATTCAATAAAAAATGATCAAAGAAAATCTACAATCAGCTCCTTGTGTGCTCAACTTGCTCCTAGTCAACCTTTTCTAAACAGCAAGCAAATTAAAGAAGTTAGAGAAAAATATAAACTACATGATAAAGATACTGGCTCACCTGAATATCAAATTGCTGCCTTATCTGTAAGAATTTCTTACATGACATCACATGTCAAACAAAACCCTAAAGATTATTCCTCTACCAGAGGTCTTATCGCAATGGTTAACGCAAGAAAAAAATTACTAACTTACTTAAAACAGAAAAATAAAGATAGATTTTTAAGAGTTTGCGTTGGATTAAATATAAGAATTCAAAAAAATCAATTATAAATTTATTTCTTTATTTATAAATAATCTCTAGGGTCAACATTTTAAAGTATGAACCCCACTTCCTGATGAGTTTCTAAAAATCCCAATTAATTCAGAAAAGTAAGAAGAAAAATCATTTTTTTGAGTTACCACCATCATATTCCAGTTTTTTTTATTTTCCAGTTTTTTCAAAATCCAAACGAATTTTTTAATATTTAATGGGTCTAAATTCGAATCTATTTCATCTAAAATTACTAGTGGGGGGGAATTAATATAATTAAATGCAATAAAAACAGAAAGAGCAGCAAAAGTGAATTCTCCATCACTTAAATATCCATTTTTAATAATCTTTTGAGAAACAGGAACAACTGAAAAAAGGATTTCCCCCTTATTCCCCCTATGATTATGTGTATAATTAAGGAAGATCATTCCTCCTAAAGGTTTTAAATATGTTGCTGTTAAATTTTTATATATTATACGAACAAGTTTTGACCAATTTTCAAAATAATCTAAAAACTTTTTATTTGATATTTGCATCAGTTGGTTTTTTTTCAGGGAAACAATTAAATAATTTTTTCTATTGTTTATCATATTTTTTTTAAAATAATCGAATCTTTCTCGTAGAAATTTAAACTGGTTAAATAAAATCGATTTTTTAATGATCATCATTTTAAAATTTTTTGTTTTAAATTTTTTTAAAAATTGGTTTTTATAGAATGAATTTTTTATCTTGGAATTGGATTCTAGAAAAATAAGGATTTTTTCTATATAAACATACACCCATTCTTTTTTTTCTATGGGAAAAGTGGATAAAAAATAAAAGGGTTCTTTTAAAAAAAAAGAACTCACAAAACAAATTTTCTCAGAAACTTTATTTATTAGATATTCTCCTTTACTCAAAGATTTTTCTTTTTTTTTAAAATAATTCTTTATTTTGGGGACGTTTTTAAATTGAAATTCTAAGAATTTTTCTAACCCTGAAAATATTTTCCAACCATTAATCTTTATGGTTTTTTTTCCATCTAGAAAAATCTGAATTAAAAGAAAAATTTCGTTAATTTCAATATAATTTAAATTATACTTCAATCTAGTTTTTAAGTATTTTTTAAATAAAAAAATTCGACCTAAGAAATGTAGAACTGTTATTAAAGAAAGGTTATAAATGAAACAAATTTTTGAATCAAATGAATATTCTGTTAAAAGACATCTTAAACTTCTTAAAAATTTAAACAATATGAATTTTTTTTTTTTAACCGAAGTTATTTTAACAGATATAATTTTTTTAACTAAATTTTTTTTTATTCTCATATATTCGTATAATTTTAGGTAATTCGCGAACCTAATTTTAAACAAAAACCTATTTTGGTTCTGAATATTCAATAAACTTGGTTTGAACACGAAACCTAAATTTTCCTGGTTTTTCAATCCAATATATAAAAATCTTGTAGTTGATTTGGAAGAAAAATTTTCTTTAAACACAAGGTTTTTTCTAATCTTAATTTCTTCTATTCCGTGTGTAATCTTATTAAAACAAACTTTCAGTGAATTTTTTAGCCTTTCGCAATAGAAATATTTATATTTTTTAGATCCGCTCGAAATATTTTCCTCAATATTATTATTTAAATTTGTGGGATTTTTCAAATCTACCTGAATTTCATTATGAATCTCTTCTGAAAATTTCAATCTTAAATTTAACGATATGTAAATTAACAGTTTTAATAATAAATTTGGAATAAATGAATCATATTCATCATAATCGAAATGAAAAAATATTTTTTTTTTACTCTTGGTATTAAATTTTTTTATTTTTTTTTGAATCGACTTAATTGGATAAAACTGCACGATAGAATTTTTTGAAGCTTTAAATTCGTTAAAACAAATTTGTGCAGTTTTAAAATTATCGACCAAAATAAAAAGCCGTTTAATTTTGAAAATGTTTTGTAAATTTGAACGATACTGTGAATCTAGAGGTTTAAATATTTTCAAAATATTTCCTCGTATGTTGTTGTTATAACTAATATTTTTAAAGGTACATTTTAAACCCTTATTTTTAAATATAGATCGCTTATTCTCTTTTTCTTTAAGATTCGAGATTAAGTTAATAAGAGAATATGTAGAATAAAAAATTTTAATATTTATTTTCTTTTTGGTTATAAAAATCATGTTTATTCTTAAATCAACGAAATTTTTAAGAAATTTTGTAAAAAACCAATAAATAGGCTTTTGTAGATATCCTCCGTTTTCTAAATTTTTGTCAATTTTTTCAAATTTATTCCATACTTTGAGCTTTAAAAAAAAGGACTTGTAACGTTCTAAAATAAAATTTTTTCTATCAAAATTATAAAAAAGAAAAAAATTTAATTTTTTCTCCGAGATTAAATACTTTTTTTGCACAAAATGAGAAAAATTTTTTTCGCTAAATAACTTGAAAGCTTTTGTTTTTTCGTTATTTAAAATCCAATTGTTTAAATGAAGGATTTTCTTTAAACATTGAAGGAAAATATTTTCCAAATAAGTTTTATTTTTTTCATAAACTGTATCTTTGAAATAAAGAAGTTTTTGAATGTCTTTTTTATTCATTAAAAATTCATTAAACATTATGGATTTTTGTTTGAGTTTTTTAAGTCCTTTCCAGGATTTAGTCAAAAGCAGATTCATTTTGAAAAAATTTCTAATCAAATATTTTTTTCTCAAATAACTTTTTTTAAGATTTAAAGTTTTTAATTTATTAAGATTTTCTTGGATCATCTTTTTTTCGTTTATTATAAAATTAATTTTTTTTGAGTAAAATATATAATTTTCTTGAAGTTTTTGTATCAAAGATCCAATTTTTATTGTTTTCAACAAAGTTTTCTTAGACTCAGAAAAACTTTGAACTAATTTATAAACGAAACTGGGATCAAAAAAAATATCATAACTGTTAAATTTCAATATTGAGGTTATCATTTTGAATTTATCGAAATGTAATTTTGAAGCCTGGTAAAAAAAAACTCTTGAACTAATTTTTTTAGTGTTTAAAAAATATTCAGTAGTATTTGAATAGTTAACAATTTTAATAAAATCGAAGATTAAACCATTTTTTTTTATTTTTAAACCAATCTTTGTATACTGTATTTTTTTCCTGGAAACTAATTTTGAAAATATTGTTTTAATACTAGAATTATAATTTTTTATATTAAAATCAAATAAAAATTCTAAACTTTCAATAAGATTTGTTTTTCCGGAACTATTTTTTCCAAAAATTCCTATTAAACCACTAACAGGTCCGACAACTACAGTTCCTTTATATGTTTTAAATCCATCTATTTTGATTGTTATTGTACATTTTTCAGTATTTTTCATAATTTTAAAGACACCTGTTTTTTGTTTCAAATTTAAACCCCGGAAAAATGAATAAACTATATGGGATTTTTTTGTCTTTTAATGATTCATTGTTTAATTGTTATTTTTGGGGAATTCGTTTTTTAGATATTTTTTCAGATAGACCTAAAAAATTAAAAAATTTGAAATTATTCAATTGGTTAAAATTTTCTCTTTTACAAATATTTATGTCCAAATATGGTTTTATTTATCATTTCTTTCAGAATAAAAAAGATGAAAATTTTTTTGAAAAAACAGCTAAATCAAAAAAACAATTTTTAAGGTGGAGAGTGATAAAAAAAATCATTAAAAAAAACTATTTTAATTTTAGTAAAATTAATTTAAAAAAAAAAAAGCTGAATAACTTATCAAGTTCTTTATGGGAATTTTCTGGAAAGTTTTTTTCGCTTCTCCCAAAAAACTTTAAAATTAGTCCAAATTATGGTGAAAATCTAATCAATTTAGTCCAACAAAATGAAAGAAACCTCTCAATTAATATTTTTAAAACTTCTTTATTTAAAAAAAGTACTTTTATTACAGTAATCAAAAAATATAACTTTATTTATTTTCAAAATTATTTTCAATTTATACCAGAACATATCAATTGGTCACTGGTTGAAGAAGTTTTTTCTAGATTTTTTTTAATTTTAATCGCAGTTTTTTTTTCGAAAAGTAAAAAAAAAAATTATTTCAAGATTAAAAATATTTCTAAAATTATTTATGACCTCATTTCAGCCCAAAAAGCGTATTATAAAATCAAAAAATTGCTTTTTAGTTTTGGACATTTATACAATTTTTTACCAAATAAATATATATCTTCAAATCCAAAAATAATACCCGATGCATCTTATAAACACTCTTGGGGTATATTTTTGACATATCCTTGTAACATACTTTCCCTTGTTTTAGAATACAGAGGAAACAGGATAAAAAAGTCTTTTAAAAATAAAATTGAGTTTTCAAACCGATTTAGGAGACAGAATCTTTACTTTTTCCAAATAAATTCCATAGTTACTATTGATGCCACCTTTTTAGGAAATGAAGGGAGATTAATTAATCATGGTTGCATAACAAATTGTTTCACCAGAGCACTTAAGCATAGTAATGGAAATTTCGTTTTAATTATATCCAAAAAAAAAATCGGTGTTTTGGAAGAAATTTTTTATGACTATAAAATAAATATTGATGATACTGATTATGATCAAATTCAATGTTTATGTTTTGATGTTAATTGTAAAAAAGAAATGATGATATAGATAATTAATTTATACTATGGATAAAAATCTATACTTGAATGTAAAAATTCCAATTGACACAAGTAGATTTTTTCTAGAATTGAAAAAATTTAATAAAGAAAATTTTTTAAAAATCTTTTGTTCTTCTTTTTATAGAGATTTAGTTGAAATAAAATCAAAAAAAGGACTTATTTCGCTCATATCTCCCTATCTGTCTGGTGTTATTGAAATTTTTGGAAAAAATAGTCAAAATATTTTTTTATCGTTATTCAAATCGTTTTTTATGGTTAAATGTCATAAAAAGGAATTAGTTGAGAATTTTATTTTAACTGGAGCAAGTTTCCTAAGACATTTACAGTTAACTATTCTTATTAATAGAAATCTAAGAATTACAAAAAATAAAAAAATTTTTCGGATATTTTTTAACTCTGAACATGAAATCGAAAACGAACTAGATCCTAAGAATTTAAAAAATATTTCCGTTAGCGGAATTAAATTCTTTATGTATGTTAAATTTGTTCTAATAGACGTGGATTCACTCTTTTTTAAAGAAAATTTATTTTTTATAGAATGGAAAATTCAATTTTTTAAATTTTTAAATAAATTTGAAAAAATAAACGATCAGAAGAAGTATGTTTTAATTTCAAATAGGATTAGAAAAATTTTAAACTCAAAAGATTGTTGTAAATTTTACGAAAATAAGCAAAAAAAAAAAAAATTTAAAATTTGGGAATCTAGTTTATATCAAAATTGTATTTACCAAATGATTCACACAAATCTCTATTTAAAATCTCCACAGGAATTTACTAAAAACCAAGCTTACCAAAAATTAGGATCTTTTATGTATTACAGTAATTTTGAAACAAAAAACACAAATGGAGAAACAATCCTTAAAAATTCCCAAAAACAATTTAATCCTTTTTTTCTATTAACTTTTAAATGTAACGAAAATAAAACATGCATAGTTGAAAAAAAAAAGAGATCTTTAAATTCCCAAATTAATAAATTTCAATATTATTTGTTAACAAAATATGAAGAGTTTGAGAAAAAATTTGGGATTATTAATAATAAACTTTTTTTCAATTTTGATCTCAAATTACCAAAATTTATCCAGTGTATAAATGAAGAAGTTAAAATATTAACTTTTAGAATTCCTCCAAAAAGATTTCTGAACCATTTTTTTAATAAAAATTGTTCCAATATCTTTCTCTTGATTATGTGGACAATAATTTCTTCCTGTTTTACAAGAACTTCAAGTAAATTAGATATAGATATATTATATTTGGTACATAGACAATCTATTGAACAATTTTCAAAAACTAATTCAATGTTTTTTTCATTAAAATTTTTTGAAAAAATTAAGAATAAATTTAATAAAGAAATTTTTGGAAAATTCTTGGAAAATTATCTTTTTTTTTTTATAAAAAATGAAAAAATAAATTTTTCAAGGATTTTTTTTTCAAATTTACTAAGTTTAGATGGAATATATAGTATAAAAAAAGTGAACCTAAAACTCTCGTGTCTTTATTTGGAATATAGTTTTTACGATAAATATTTCAAAAAAACCAAAAAAAACAATTTTCTTTTTAATTTTCTTAAAACATCTAATCTTTCAGATCCTATTAAAATTTCAAATCTTTGTCTTAGAAAACAGTTAAACCAAAAAAGTGTGAAGAAAAGAACTTCTTTTTTTATTTTTTTAGGAGAAGTTGAAAAAAATATTAAATTTTTCGAAATTAATTATTTGCAACTTCCACGTCTTAGATCTTTAATGAAGTACTTAGAAGGAATATCTATAGATCAAAAAATAAAATTCTTTTATGCAAAAAAACAGATTTTAATATCAACTTTACTAAAACCAACTAATAAAGAATGTTGGTTTACTTTTGGTTGTTTTTCGTTTCGAGACGGAGATCTACAAGCTGGTATGAAATCTTTCAATAAAGTATTAATCGAGGAGTCAAAAAGTTTTCACGCAAAAAACAATTTGAATTTATGTCTTGTCTATTTAATGAAACTCGGGCAAACAAATTCAATAATTTTTGAAAAATTTTTGAAAAATTCTAGAACAACTTTTTTTATAATTCTTAAAATTTTTTACTCCTTCTCAAGTAGAAAAAGATATAATATTTTATTTGTAATTAGTTCAATCATTGATTTATTTTTCTTGAAAGAACAAAAAATAAAAATAGATTTTAATGTTTTTAAAGGATCTACTTTGATTTTTTTAGACAGTTTAAGAAGAAGAAAAATTTCTGTTAGAATTAAAAGAGGAAAAATTTATTGGATCCATAGAAATCTTAAATTAATTTTGGAGCATTTTAATTACAAAAAAATTTGCTTTCAACTCAATTCCGATTTAAGGTATTTTCAACAAAAAATAAAAAATATAACCAGAAATTCTTCTTTCAATGAAAATTTTGAACTTTTTCTGGTAAGCAAAAAGAAAAACTTTTCAGATTTCTTTTTTGAAACTGGAAATAAATTTTTAAGAAAATATAATTAAATAGTTTTTTGGAGTATAAAATCAATTTTTTAATTTTTTTGAAAAAAAAATAAATTAATTTCTTTTTTGAACTGGCTTGAATCCAAAATTTTTTTTACCATAGATTTCAGCTTTAAAATAAAATAAAAGATTTTCTTTGACCAACTTAAATAAATGATTTTCGAAAGTAGTTTCTTCTGCAAAAAAAAATTAAGTTTAAAATTATTTGGGGAAATTTTTTTTTTAGGGTTAAATAAAATTTTTTTCTTGTTGAATAATATAAAATTTTTTTGAGATGAAAAATGAATATTTTCTTTTTCTTTTTTAAAACACATTTGGTTTAGAAATTTTAAGTGTTATTAAATTTTTAATTTAATTAAGAATAAAAAAAAAGAAATGTAATAAAATTGTTGCTCCTGATTTAATTTTTTTATTTTTTCTAAATAAGAAGATTTAATGATAAAACTCATTTATTTTAATTTTAAAAAAGAAGAAAAAATTTTTTTAAAAAATAAAATTTTTAAAAAACCAAAAATTACAAAAAAATTTTTTCAATATTATCTAATAGAAAAATATTTTTGTGATAATTTTCTTTTTTTTCTTTTGCATATTAATCTTAAAAAATGCTTTTTTTTTAAATTATCAAAATTAAAGAATTTTAGTAAATTTTTTACCAGGAAAGGAGTTAATTTTAGGTTTTTTCATCTAGTTAATCATTCAACTATTAATCAAACTTTTTCAAATAGAATACGAGTCAACAAAGAACTTTTTTCTTTAAATTTTTTAATATTTCCTCTGGAGGTAAAAATTCCAATTCGAAACTTTTTAAATTTTGTTTTTATAAAAAAAAAACCCAAATTCTAAGATTATTGGTTATAAATCTTTTTTTAATATTAAAAACCTTGTTTTAATTGATATATTCTTATGTTAAAAAGAAACAAAAGATATAAAACAAATTATAAAATAACGAAGTTTTTTTTTAAATTTGTGTGTTTAAACATTGAGATTTAAGGTTTAACTGGTAGACCTTTTATATCATTTTATTTATTAAATTGTTTATTGATTCATCCCAATTTCCATATGCTCCCGATTCCGCTACGTTTCTATTTTTCCCGTGTTTTGAATACCCCTTTTTAGGACTTTTCAATTGAAAAGGCCATAAAAAATTATTTACTTCTTTAAAATAAGGCCCACCTATAATCAATTCGTTTACTAGATCATTTAAGCTATGGATACCAACTTGAAATAATGATTGGTCAATTATCTTATTATCGATCAAAGGAACTTTTTGCCATTTTCCTCGTTTTCCTATTTTACCAAATCCTCTTTTGTTTATTAAATTTCGAATTGTTTTTGGTGTTGGGTAACCATATGCTATGTATGGTTCGATTTTTTTTAGGAGTTGAAGGCTGGATGAATTAAGTTTCAAGAATACTCCATTGTTGATTTTTTTGAGCCTGATTAATTCTAAAATTTTTTTACTTCTTGGTGGAATTCCGTTTATACCTTTTATTCTTATTGCAAAAATAATCGTTGGTTTCATGGGAACAAAAAATTTTTTCATATTTCTTGAAATTCTGTTTTCTCTAACAAGCATATTTTTTCTTATCTTAAATTCTTTAATATAGTTTTGAGCTTTAACTTTTCTTATATTTTTTAACTTGTTATTTTTTTTTTTTATCTTATGATTTAAGGATATAAATTCAAATGCTCGATTTTCCATGTCATTTCTTGTTTTTTCAAGAGAAACCAGTGATTTATAATCAATTGCCATTAAAATAAGTATTAAAGTTATTAACTTAATATATATTTATTCACAATTGTACTTTTTTAATATTAAAAAATTTGATTGTAAAGAACTTTGGGTAAAGGTGTTTTTTCTTCAAAATCAATAATTATTTGTTTTTCTGAATTAATATAACCAATTAATTTATCAAATTTTTGAAAGGTGTTGGTTTTTCGTTGTTTGATCTTTTTATTTTTATTTTTGTATAAGAATGAATAATGACGATTAGTTTTAAAAATACTCAAAAATGCAAATTGATTTTCTTTATTTATAGTGCTAAACTTCACAAATGGAATAAATTTCGAAAGTTTTTTAATGATTTCTGATTTGGAGGTTTTTTTTGGGCCCAGAATATTACTTAGCAAAAGGTTTTTTTTTAAATTAACAGGTAAAAATTTTGCTTTAATGTAATTAAATCCACTTTGAACTAATAATAGTTGAAAATTCCTCGATTTTATCAAATTTCTTTTACAAAATTTAATTTTTTGTGCTTCTCCAATTTTAATGGTACTTTTTAAAACACCAGTTCCCAATATTAAATTTTTTAAAGTTATACTAAGGTTATAAAAAAAATTTTGTTCCAGATTTTTATTATAATTATCTTTTTCCTTATATTTTGTCACAAGCTGACAATTTTTCAATAAAAGAAGAGATTTTGAACGTAATTGAAAATATTTAAAAATTAGAAACTTTTTAATTTTAGAGTTGAATTTATTTATCAAAGATTTTATTAGTGCTAACTTACTTTGTAATATAAAATAATTTGATTAAAAGGTTTTGCATTTACTTGTTCCATTTAAGTTTTAAATTTAATTAAAATTTAATTATTTTTCTTATAACAATTAAAACATCTGAAGCGGATGGGATTCGAACCCATGTCTTTTCAGACTGGAGCCTAAATCCAGCGCCTTAGACCACTCGGCCACCACTCCTTACTATACAATCCCAATTATTCTTAACATTGTATCAATTTGACCGATAATTGTTTGCTTAGTCCAAATTTCTGTCAATAAACCTGTAGTTAAAAAAAACATAGCCAATCGACCATTTAGAACTTCTGAATTTTTTGTAAACCCAAACAGTTGTCTTGAAGATTCTTCTTGGACCATTCTTTCTCTTTTCCATACTTCTGCTAAAGACTTTAATTTTTTTTCTCTTTCAATTATATCACTTTCTTTAATTTTTATTTTTCCAGGATTAGTGTAAATTTCAATTGTTTTTTTTTCTCCAAAAAGCTCTTTGCTTAAACTTTCGTCTAAATTCATTTTTGTTTTGTTTAAAAATTGCTTTTTTTTGTTAATAAATAAAGGTAAAGTATTTTTAGTAAATTTATTAATTCTCCCATATTGAATCATTTTAATTTATAAAAAAAAATGTTAATATCCCGCCCTACAATTATTTTTTTTATTGATTAAAAATAAAATTCTTTTATTACTCATTGAGTCAAAAGAAATTTAATTTTAAAAAAAATTAACTGGACTTACAGTCGGTATATTTTTTATTTTCTTCCCTTACAAAGAATGATAAACTTCTTATAGGAGTCAATTAATATTGAAAATTTAAATAAGAAGGTTTATATGTAATTTTCAGTTATT
>Ga0315905_10002228_pt1 | contig 20404 bp, 13 predicted proteins | sample LakEriMetagenome_5_FD_203522 | JGI IMG/M metagenome (GOLD analysis project Ga0315905, IMG submission 203522) | Freshwater fungal communities from buoy surface, Lake Erie, Ohio, United States - Buoy 4 MA121 | ecosystem: Environmental > Aquatic > Freshwater > Lake | place: USA: Lake Erie, Ohio...
ATCCCATGGGACCGTGCAGACGGACTGCTGTGTGATGAGGAACTGTGACGCGTCCTCGGCAGTGGGGAAGTCCAAGCCGGCGCAGCCCTTGGGCGCCTTCGTGTAAAGGAAATAGGTCCCTTCCGGCATGGTGGCATCGAAACCGACCGAGCGGAGAGACTGCACCAGTTTTTTCAACCTTCGCTCATATTTTGCCTTCACTTGGGCGGGAATTTCCGGGGTATCCAAGGCGACCGCGGCGGCCCGCTGGATGGCCATGAACTGCCCGGAATCAGAGTTGTCCTTCACATCCGCGAAAGCTTGCACAATCTTCGGATGGCCGGCCACAAACCCGATCCGCCACCCGATCATGTTGAAACCCTTGGACAGGGAGTGCACCTCCACGCCCACCTCGCGCGCGCCGTCCACCTGCAGGAAAGAAAGGGGGTCGCCCTTGTAAGTGAGGCAGATGTGGGCCGCATCCTGCACCACTACGATCTGGTGTTTCTTGGCAAATTCCACCACTTTTTTGTAGAAATCCAGGGTGGCCACCTTGCCGGTGGGGCTGTTGGGGTAATTGATCACCAGCAATTTGGCGCGCTTGAGGATATCCGTTGGGATGCCATCCAGGTCCGGATAGAAATGGTTCTGGGGGAGTAATGGCAGGCGGTGCACCTCACCGCCGTAGTAGGCGGTATGGGTGCCGGCGACCGGATATCCCGGCACTGTCATCAGAGTGACATCACCCGGATTGATGAACACCGCCGGAAGCATGGCGTAGGCCGGTTTGCTGCCAATGGCGTGGTTGATTTCTGTGGCGGGATCCAGGTTGACCCCGAACATGCGCCGCATGAAGCGGGCCGCGGCTTCCTTGAATTCCATGATGCCGTTGTCGGCGTAGCCCCGGTTTTCAACCCGGTCCACCTCGCGCTGCATCGCCCCGCGCACCACACTTGGCGCCATGTCATCATTTTCACCAATGCCAAAATCCAGCAATTGGCGATCGGGATGAGCAGCCAAAGCCGCACGCTTGGCCCGTTTGATCTTTTCGAACTTGTAAATCTTGTCCGATTTGCCGTAGTTCACCCCGCCAATCCTGTCCGCAAAAAGTGTTTGAAACCAGGGATCCTGCGACTGAGAACCGGCCATGGGAATAAGCTCCTGAATCTGCCACGGACTGTAACCGCTTGAAAGGCATCATTTTATTGCATTTTTGGTGAAAAGCCCAGATTGGGCGTCAAACCACCTTGCCCCGACCCAGCGTAGAATGAGATTAAAGCTGAAGCTCAGGACCCTTCCGGGCTCCTGCCTTTCCGTGGAATGAGTCATGTTTGCGTCACCTGAGGAGCGACAACTGGTTCAAGGTTGCCTGGAAAGGCAACCAGGGGCCTGGGAAGCGTTTCTTGAAAGGTTTGCGCCCCTTTTCCATCACATCGCGCGCAAAACGGCGCACCTTGCCGGAAAGGGATCCCAACCCGAGGATCTGGAAGATTGTTTGGCGGAAATCCTTTTGGAAATCCTTTCGGGCAATTACCGCTGCCTGAAGCTTTTCCATGGTGAAAGCTCCCTAACCACCTTCCTGCTGGTGGTGGCCCGGAGGCGGGCCACACGTTTCTGGCTGGAAAGAAAAAGCGCGCCGGTGCCGGTCGGGGACGCGGAAAAGGAATTCTCCCATGCCAATCCTGAAAAAGACGATGGCCCGGAATTAGGCGAAAAGTTGGGGGCCCTTCTAAACCAATTGCCTCTGACAGAGCGAGAAGCCGTTCGGCTCCACCATCTTGAAGGGTACAGCTATTCCGAGGTGGCCAGCCAACTGCGCATTCCGGTCAACAGTGTTGGCCCGCTGCTTACGAAGGCCAGAAAGCGTTTGAACCGGGCCGCGCACCGGGCTTAAAGCCCGGTCGCTACGAACCCGATGAAGCCGCAAGCCACATCGCGGTGACTTGTTCCGGTAAATTGCCTTCCCCGGCAGCGGCCCATGCTTGCCGGGAACCATCCAAGTCCCCGGCGTGGTGCAGGGCTATCCCCTGCCACAATCGGGCGTAAGCCCCCAATCTTTTTCCCTGCATATCCTTGGCGAGGGCTCCCCATGCGAGGGCTGCGGCTTTCCAATGCCTCTGGCGGTCTTGAGCTTGCTGGGATTGTTTGCTCCCCCTGGACTTTCGTTCCGCCATGGCAGCCTGCTCATGGCGAGCCTGGGCCAATGCCAACTGAACCTGAGGCAATCGGGTTTGGGCCACCCGGTCGGCCAGGTAAACCAATAGAGGGGAGGCCTGCCGGACCAAACGATCGTCCGGAGTTTCACCGGGTTCATCGGGTGATTTCGAAATGCCTTTCCCGGCGTCCCGTGCCCAGGCCACCAAATCTTCGCGGCTTTTGGGGGAGATGGCGGCGACCTTGCGTTCAAGATCTTCCTTTTCCTGGATCAGGTCGGGGACAATCCGGTTGAAATCACCCTTCACCAGCAGGTCACGCCCCTTGTTGTAGGCGGTTTGCCAATCAAGAAAGACACCCCCGAAAATTGCCAGAGTCATGCGAACATTGATCGCCTCGGGAACCAGTGCCCCCAGCTTTTCAGGGCGTCCCGGGCTGTCGGCCTGGAGCAACCGGGCGATGTTTTCCAGGTCGGTTCCGGCCAAACCTGCCCCTTGTTGGGAATTGAGAACTATCCCGGCGACACTTTGAACAACCTGGGGCACCAGCTCGGCCGGCAATGCGTCCCATGGGATCATGGACAATTCGGTTCCCTGTTTGCTGATTCCGCTGTCCCTGCCTCCTTCGGCCTTCGGCAGGAACCTCAGCAGCCGCCCGAGATACACCGGGTCCACAACCACCTTGGGTTCTGCCAGTCCCGCCTTGGACAATGCTTGACGCAGTCTGGACAGCACGGGAGCAGGCTCGCGGAAAAGGAGGGGGGAATCATTGGCTGGAAACAACTGAGCCTGGGCTTTTTTCTGTCGTTCCGCCAGGGATGCCAAAGGGAATGGAACCAGGAAAGTGGCGCCATTCAGGCTCAGCTTCAGGTCGCCGAGCGTTTCTCCCTTGGCGCCGAAAGGAGCCAACCAAGCTCCATCCTTCAGCAATTCCTCCAATGTCTGTGGAGACCAACCTTTTCCCAGCAGCCTGCCTGTGCGCGGATCGCCGAAATACACAGACCCGGAAGATTCCGGCTGGAAAGCGACCAACAGGTGGAAAGGGTCCCCAGCCGACCGCTGGGTCTTCACCAGGCAACCGGTCGGGGCTGCCATGTCGCCACTTCCCCCTAGTTGGTTCATCAACTCAAGGAAAACCAACCCTCTTTCCTCGGCTGTTCCGGTACCTCTGCGTAATACCTGGTAGAGGGGGGCGATCCCGCGGTTTTCCGGCTCTTCCACCGCGAGGTCCGAAAGACGGACCGACCGCATGGAAAAGTCCCACAGATCAACCAAATGACCGAGGGAAAGCTGCCTTCCGGAAGGGGGGGCCAGATCGTTTCCCTGAACCACCGCCCTTAGGAAAGCCATTTCAGACCAATACCAGGCATCCGCCGGCGGGAAGGATCCGCTGAGGACATATTCCAAATCAACTTGGGAAAGGCCGTCTGGTTGAGCCGCTTTTCCCAAGCCGCCGGAAGTTTCGGTCTGGTTTGCCAGGACAATCGCCTTTTTGCAGGAATCGATATCGCGCGACTGTGCCAATAATTGGCGGGCATCGCGCGCCGGGTCGGGCTTTTCCTCGACCGTTCCTTTTTTGGTATCCCGGTCCGTTCTGGCAGCCGGTGGCTGTAGGGCAAGGAAGGCCAAGCCTGCCACCGCGACAAGGACCGCGCCGACGCCCAGCCAAACCCACCCGGGCAATCCCGGGGTGTCCGTGGCCTCATTGGGGCCGGGATTCATGGGGGAAGGATTGGTTTCAGGGGATGGGTGAGACAAGGCTAATGCTCCCGCCTTTGATTCAGGCCAACCCGGGTCCGGGATCGGACAGGAAAGTTTCTCGGAACCCGCAACAGCAACGCATCAGGTCCTCGAGCCGATCCAGGGGAACCATATTCGGGCCGTCCGAAGGGCTTTCATCCGGTCGGGGGTGCGTCTCCAAAAAAACGCCTTCGCAACCCGCTGCTACCGCCGCCCTTGCCAGTACCGGAACCATGCTGCGGTCCCCGCTGGTTCGGTCGCCGCCGCCACCCGGCATTTGGACACTGTGGGTGGCATCAAAAATCACCGGACATTCCAATGCTCCCATCAGCGGGATGGATCGCATGTCGCTGACAAGGTTATTGTAGCCGAATGTGGTGCCCCGCTCGGTGAGGAGGAGCGGGGCCCTGGAGGCTGAGCGGACCTTGTTTACCACGTTTTTCATGTCCCAGGGGGCCATGAATTGCCCCTTTTTGATATTAAGGGCCTTTCCGGTGGCGGCGGCCGCGAGAACCAGGTCTGTTTGCCGCGCCAGAAAGGCCGGAATCTGGATCAGATCCAACACCTGTCCGGCCGCGGTCGCCTGGTGAGTTTCGTGGACATCGGTCGTGACGGGCAGCCCCGTCTTTTGCCGAACCGTTTCCAGCATACGAAGGCCCTTTTCCAATCCTGGGCCACGAAAGGCTGAGCCGGAACTCCTGTTGGCCTTATCAAAAGAGGCCTTGAAGATCAGCGGGCATCGGAAGCGATCGGCCAGAAGTCGGGCTTTTTCAGCGATAATCAGCGTGAGATCCATATCCTGCAGGACGCACGGACCGACAATCCAGAGGAGGCGCCCGTTTTTTTCCAGTTGGGCATCGCCGATCTTCAACTTGTCCCAGGCCATTGGCTACTCCAAGCTCATGATCCATCCAACCAAGGCCCCAAGGATGCGCCGTTCAGGGCTAGTGTCCGGAGCCCTGCCATCCCTGGCCCCAAACCTATGGAAGGGGCCTGCCATCGTGGCGCAAGCGCTCAAACCGGTTCAAGCCCAAGACAAGCAGGCATGCAAGGCAGATTAAAAACAGGCTGGCCAGGCATTGCAGGACAATCTTCTGGCTGACCAGCCCCCAAATGTTCAGGATCAGGAAAATTGCTCCCGAAATAATGGAGACAACACAGAGGAAATAACAGGAGGCGTCCAACAGGCGTAGAAACACCCCGAAGCGCGACCGTTGATGGGTGGGCACTTCAGTACGGGGCCGCGCTGAACCGGATTCGCCGGGCACCGGGGATATCGGTGGTTTTTCAGTCATGGCGGCCTCATCCGGGGCAAAAGCTTAAATCAATCGGCCCGATCCTCATCTTACCCATTAATCCATGTGGCGATTTAACCGGCGACCCGGGTAGATTTGCCGCATTACTGACATGTTTTTCAGGCGGGAAATTCAGAGGTTCACCATGGTCGCACCGATCCAACCCCAATGGCAAAACGAACCCACATGCTGGGATTTGACCGATTTGTACCGCCATGGCCCCTTGGACCCACGGTTGGAATTGGAAATCAACGGGGCTGAGTCGAAGTGCGAGGAATTCGCGGCTAAGTGGAAGGGGCTTTGGAATTCAGGGAGACCGGTTACAGCCGAGAAATTCACCACCGCTATCACTGAATATCAATCGCTTTTGGAGCTTCTCGACCGGCCATTGATTTTTGCCCAGCTGAACCACGCAGCCTCCACCCTGGAACCCGAACGAGGCGCGTTATTGGCCCGGGCAAGGGAGGCCAGGACCCGGGCTCTCAATCATCTGATCTTTTTTGAAATGGAGTGGGGCAAAGTTGACGGTTTAATTGCCGGGCCATTGATGGCCTCGGACCAATTGAGGCATTTTGGAAATTGGCTGGAAAAAATCCGCAAGCGGGCCCCGCACTTTCTGACGGAAGCGGAAGAAAAAATAGCCGAGGTAAAAAACCTGTCCGGCAAGGCCGCCTTCAACCGCTTTTTCGACGAACTGGTGGGAAGGCTTTCGGTATCCATCCTGCCCGCAAAGGATTCGGGATCCACCGGTGGCGTTCCTCTTCAAGAGGCTTTGAACCACTTGTACTTGCCGGACCGTGACCAACGGCGAAAGGCCGCGGAGTGCATCAGCCAAACCCTGGAAAAAAGCGCGCCGACCTTCGCATTCATCCTGAATTCCCTTGTCCTGGATCACCAGGAAGATTGCCGCTTGCGGCGGCACTCCGACCCGATGGAACCCCGCAACCTGGAAAACGAGATCGATCCGCTGGTGGTGCGCGCGTTGATGGAATCGGTGGAAGGCGGGTTCGGTTTGGTGGAGCGCCATTACCGCCTCAAGGGGCAACTCCTGGGCTTGGATGACCTTCAAGATTTCGACCGCTACGCTCCCATGGCTACATCGGCCCGGACAGTCACCTGGCCGGAGGCTTGCGAAATGGTTTGCGGCGCATACGGCGAGCTTGCCTCCGAAGCGGGAGACCTGGCGCGTGTTTTCCTGACCAAAAACTGGGTGGACGCGATGCCGCGCAAGGGAAAACGCGGGGGCGCTTTTTCGGCGGGTACCGTGACCGATGCCCACCCCTATATCCTGATGTCTTACCACGGTTCAGCCAGGGATGTCGCGACGCTTGCCCACGAACTGGGCCATGGGATTCACCAGCATTTATCCAGGGGGGTTGGCTACCTCCAATCGTCCACCCCGCTCACCACCGCAGAAATGGCGAGCGTTTTCGGCGAGATGCTGCTTTTTGAAAAATTGGTCCAAACCGCAAACGATGACAGGGAGCGCCTTTTCCTTCATATGGGGAAGGTTGAGGATGCCATTGCGACCGTTTTCCGACAGGTGGTTCTGACCCGTTTTGAAATGGAGGTCCACTCGAGACGCAAGGACCAGGGAGAACTATCCGTGGAGGGGCTCAACCAGCTTTGGCTGGATACCAATCAGCGCATGTTCAGGGATTCGGTTCGGCTGGGGGAGGGATACAAGTGGTGGTGGGCGTATATCGGCCACTTCATCCATTCGCCTTTTTACTGCTACTCCTACGCCTTCGGTGAGTTGCTGGTTTTGTCGTTGTTCCATCTCTACAAGCAACATCCCAAGGCTTTCGCCAAAGATTACCTGCGGGTTTTGTCCCTGGGAGGGTCCAGGTCGCCGGTGGAACTCATGGAAATGATGGGGATAAACATCCAGGATGCCAGTTTCTGGTCCAAAGGGCTTTCGCTACTGGATGGACTCCAGCGCAAGTCAGCGGAGTTGGCCGCATCCTTGGGCTAAGGGTTGGCAATCCAAGATTCCGGTTCCCTCGTCCAACAGGATAGAAGGACCGGAGCCATTCCCTCCGGGCGCCATCCGGAGGGAGTATGGACCGCCCGAGCCAGCATGACTGCCAGCGGTCCCTGCAGGGAGATTTCCTCCGGGCTCACCAGGCGTCCCGGGACCGGGTGCTCAAGGTTCTAACCAACCGTATCAATGATGAACATCTGATCCACGATCTGTTGCAGGAGACCTTCCTTCGTTATTGGAAGGAATTGATCACGGGGAGCCGCATCGAGCATCCGGACCGGTGGCTTGTACGGGTTGCCATCAACCTTTCCGAAGACTGGCGGCGATCCTTCCAGTGCCGGCAGGTCTCAGTGGGCTTGGGCGGCAACCTTTTGGCCTCCCTGTCGGATGACTGGCATTTTCCCGCCGTGGACCCGGTTCCATTGCCCCCCCTGGGGACCGCCCGCCTGGATTTGTTGCGGCCGAAGGACCGACTGATCATCACCCTGCGATTTATGCTTGGACTGGAAACCCAGACCATCGGCGCCCTGATGGGGATCGGGCCGGATGCGGCGCGCATGCGACTGGCCCGCGCGATAAAAAAAGCCAACAGCTTGTTGTTCAAGGGGTGAGCAAGGGGGCCAACTCCAATTCGCGATAAGGACCGCTTGAAGCTGGCGGAGGGCCAAATGCCAAATGAAGGCGCAGTGTCCCGCATTCAAAAATCATGCTTTGCAGGGTGTTGATTCCCAAATTGGTCTTGTGAAGCAACTCCTTGACCATGGCGAGGGATATTTTTCCCGGTGAGGCGCATCCTTTTTCCAATGCGGCAAAGCGCTCGAAGGACTGGAAGGGATTGGCCTGGTCATCCGCCTTGTTTTCAGCCAGGCAAAAGTGGTTCGCGCAACAGGCCGTTCCCACCTCGGCGCAGCGGATCTGCACGCCGTCTGGGCTGACCTCCAGGACTGCCGCCCTTTCCTTGTCAGAAATCAGCAGGTTGGTGGTGGTGGAACGCTCGAGGCCCAGCAGGTATTTCCTGGCCTCCTCAATGGTTTTGCATTGCTCCAGCACCATGCGGTAGCACAAGGCGTAAGGAAGGCCGCTTGGATTGAATTTCCGCTTGGGCGGTCGAATGTCCACCACCTCATGGATGGCCAGGGCCAAACCGGCTTCGTTGATTCCCGAAAGGACACCCAGCAAGCCGGGGAAACCAACCGAGGCGAAGTTCAAAAATCCCTTGCCCTGTTTAAAAACCTGCACAAGGGTGTACTGCCCAATGTCCCCCACCGGGGGGTAGTCCAGATTGCGCCCCAACAGGGTGCCCCCGGTTGCGCTCCGCGAGTGCTCCACGCCGATTCCGGAACAAAGCACCATTTGTTTCAAGTCAAACAAGGTGTTGGCAGCGACCAAGTCCGCCCTGCTGGCCCCGGATTTTTCCTGCATGGCGGCCAATTCGGCCTGGAACCGCTCGGGAAACTTTTTGACCATCTTTTCGCCCAAGCCCACCAGAAAGGGCCAAAGAGGGGCCAATTTGAAATGGGTCACCAGGGATTTGGGATAGGCGGACAGGGCTTTCGCCTGGCCCAAGGCCAGTTTGCCCACTTCCGCACCGAGTAGCTCGGGTTTGGCCTCTTGCACCACCAGAACCGGCACACCCTGCACCATCTGCAAAAGGTTTGCCCCGTTTCCCTTGGCCGGTTTGTAAGCGAACCGCCCCCAAATCGGTTGTGACCGGGCTGCTTGCAAGGCATTAGCAGTGATTCCCGACGCAACCAGCCCCATCCACACCCTTCTGGAGGGAATAAACGGGTAGGCGCCAGCCACCGGGGAGATTCCGCTATTTGGCTTCTCGTTCATGCGAAGGTAGGCTATCCCAAACATTGGTGGCGTGTCAGCGTTAGATGGAAGCGGTTTCCACCGCCTCTTGGCGGTGGTCCAAGGTTCCGGAGAATTATTAGGAGCCGTCCCGCAATCAGGTTACAAACCCTCGATGGCCGGCTGGATTCAGGCATGGAAAGGATCGCATGCGCTGGTTGATTTTCGGGGCCGCCGGCCAACTGGGTAATGAAATGACCCGTGTCTTGGGACCCAGGGCCATTCCGGTAACCCGGGCAGAGGCGGATTTGGCATCCCCGGAACAATTAGGTGAGCTTGCCACAAGGCTGAGACCAGATGGCGTGATCAACTGCGCCGCTTACAACCTGGTCGACAGGGCGGAGGAAAACCCCCGTGACGCCTTCACCGCCAACTGCTGGGGAGCGGGAAACCTGAGCGCTTTGTGCGCCAGCCTGGAAATCCCATTGATTCACCTGAGCACCGACCATGTTTTCGGGGGGCCTACCCCGACATTTCCTGACGGGAAACCACGGGCCTGGTTGGAAACGGACGCGCCGGCACCGGCAGGCCTGTATGCCCTGAGTAAACTGGCAGGTGAGCATTTGACAAGGATCCGGAATCCCCGGACCTGGGTGATTAGAACCTGCGGCCTTTACGGTGCTGGGGGCTCCGGGGGGAAAGGGACAAATTTTGTTGAAACCATGCTCCGATTATCCCGGGAAGGGAAAAAAATCCGGGTGGTTTCCGATCAAATATGCACCCCCACACCGGTTCGCGATCTGGCACCGGCGATTCTGGCCCTTGTGGAGGCCAAGCCACCGGGGCTGTATCATCTAACCAGCGCGGGTTATTGTTCCTGGCACGAGTTTGCCCAGGCAATATTCGAGGAAACCAAAACGGTGGTTCAGGTGGAGCCGATTTCCAGCCAGCAGTTTGGCGCCAAGGCGAAACGGCCTGTTTGGAGCGTTTTGGGGTCTGTCCATCGGGAATCAACCACAATGCCCGACATTCGCCACTGGCGCGATGGGCTTGCTTGCTACCTACACGAGGAACGGCCAGGCAGATGAACGAGGAATCCATCCCTCCTTCTGAAAACCAGGCCAGTGGGCCTTCTTCCGGGCCTAATGACCCCGGGAATGCTTCCTTGGACCGTCGAGGCCGCCCGGATCGGCGTCAGCAGGACATTCCCGTCGCCTACGATCGCCGCAGCGGCAAGGACCGCCGGGTGGAGGCTGCCAAACAGCGGGCAGCGGTTGAGAAACGCCGGATGGTGGACCCAACCACCTGCGAAAAGGAATACAGCGAGGAGGAAATCGAATTCCTCACCGCGATTGACGCTTACAAACGCGCCAACCGTCGCCCATTCCCTACCTGGAGCGAGGTTCTGGAGGTCATCCGGGCTCTGGGTTACCGAAAGGTGGAAGCCCCCAAACCGATACCCGGGGTTCCGGTGGCGGTCAGTCGACCAAACACGGAATAAAGTCGCGGGTAATTTTCTGACTGGATTTGGACCGCGCCCGTTCGAGATTTGCCCGCATCCTCACAAGTCGAGGCCTATTGCCCGCATCAGACCCAGCGCGTTGCTCCTGGGTACCACTCCCGGTTGCAGGCGGTAATCGAAACTCATCATCCCGCCGGACCAATTGTCCACAAAATGGACATTGGCTCCCTTGTCGCCCAAATCATCCGCGATTTTGGCCAGCGTGAGGTCATGGGTGGTGACCATGCCAACCGCACTTGTCTGCACCAGCCTGCGAATCAACGCCTCGGCACCAGCCAGTCGGTCGCTGGAATTGGTGCCACTGAAAATTTCGTCCAGCAGGAACAGCAAGGGGATTTCGCCCTTGGATAGCTCGATCAACCGGCGCATACGCGCCAGTTCAGCCGCAAAACGGGACATCCCCAAACGGAGGGAATCTTCGGCGTGAAGGATGGCTGCCACCTGAAATCGGCTGATACGCATCTGCGAGGCGCGCACCGGTCCCCCTGCCCAGGCAAGAACGGCAGCCACACCCGCCGAACGAAGGTAGGTGCTTTTGCCTGACATATTTGATCCGCTCACCAGGAGCAACTGACGGGGCGGGGCCAAATCAACCTGGTTACGCACGCACCTGGCAAGCGGCAGCAACGGATGGCCCAGGTCCCTGGCCTCAAAACATGAGGGACCGGATTCAATAAGTGTGGGAAAAATGTCCCCGGGAAACAGGAAGGAATGATGGGCCAGGGATTGAAGCGCCTCATATTCGGCGAGCGCCCCAAGCCATATCTTCAAGGACCCTGCATTTGCTCGATGCCATCTGAGAAGCAACCATGAAAAAACAAGATCCCAAAAAAGTAGAACCAGGGGGACAGTGATCAGTGGGTTTCTTTTGGCCTGCCAGGTTTGCACCAAAGTCACCAAACGGTCCACGGCAGCCTGCGCGTTGGGCCTTTTGGAGGATGCCATCAACTCCAACCGGAGGGATACCAGTCGCTCACTTTTCCATTCGTTTTGACTGGCCATCGATTCCAATCCGCCGCGGGCCGCCAACAGCGCTTCAGCCTGTTTTTCCAGCCCGTGGAGGACAGTTCGAATTTTTTTCCAGGTGAGTCCGTACAGCAAAACCGTCAACAGCCCGCAACAGGCGACCCCCAACGAATCCGCCTGCCCGGAAATCCATTGGATCAGGGTGACCAGATTGGCTGCCCCCAGTGCCAATCCGATTGCCACCCAAAAGCCAGCCGGTCCTCTCAAGGAAGAATCCGCCCAGACCAAAGTGGAATCCAGATCCTGCCCGACCTGCAATGCTCCCGATTTTTCAACCAAATCCAGTCTGGAATCCCAATTTCCCGCCAATTCACGCACAGAATCCTGTCTTGGTTTCAGGTGTGCCGGGGAACCGGGAGCCACCAGCCATTGGGCCAACAGTTTTTGGCCCAAACGGGTGCGGGCGATGCACAGGGACTCAAAAAGTGACCCCACACCCACGATGTCCAGATCGGCGGCGTAGGGATGGTCCTGGGACACGAGATCCCCACCGCCGATTCCCTTGCCTTGCCAGCGGTTGTCCAATCGCGCCAATGACCAGTCATGCAGGGCCAACCGGAACTGGTTTCCCAGCATCCGGCGGTGGAGGACTTCATGGACGAAAAGCAGCCCGAAAAAGACCACCCCCACCGGAACCAGTGCCAGCCATGGCCAACCGGGGGAGCCGAATACTAGCCAAAGCCCTGCCAAAAACAAAACGAAAACGGCCAAACGGAACCCGCTCAGGACCCGAGACCAGCTTCGCAATCCTTGTCCCTTGGTTTCCTCCTGTTCCCGGGAAACGACAAGGAAATCCATGGTGGTCCTGTCTTTGGGTTGCGGATCGGAGCTGGGTGGACTGGTTTCAAGGGGCATGGATGGGCGTTTTGAACTGGTGGGTGAGAAACGGGAATCGTTCCAGCCGGCAAATTCCGAAACGGATAGCCGGATTGGAGGAGCGTGCCAGGACCGGATGCTTGACCCGGACCAACGCCAACGGGATTATAAACGGTCCCGCCGGAGAATTTACCCATGTTTTCCCTTTCCACCAGTCGCCGTTCCTCCGTTTCTACCGCAAGGTCCCGGAGGGAAATCCTACGGATCGGGGGTTTGGCCGGAATGGTGGGGGGATCGCCCCTGACGGGTTTGGCCCATGGACAAGGTGCCGCCCAAGCCAACAGCCAGGGTGACATCAGCGGCATCATGCTGTTTCTGGTGGGTGCCCCCAGTCACATCGACACCCTGGACCCCAAACCCGACGCGCCGCTGGAAGTCCGTGGCCCCTACAAGCCGATTGCAACCGCGGTTCCAGGTATTCGGGTCACGGAAATCCTGCCTCAGGTGGCTCGACAAGCCGACAAGTTTTCCATCATCCGGTCGGTTTATTTTCAGGGTGCTGCGGTCCATGACACCGGGCACCAATTCATGCAGACGGGCCGCGCGTTCACAGGGGGCATTGAACACCCCCATGTTGGAAGCGCACTGAACCACCTGAAACCGGGAACCGAGGAAATCCCGGGACATGTCTTGATACCCAGACCCATCGGCAAAACCGGCGGGAACCAACCCCATGGCCAATCCGGCGGTTATCTGGGAAGGAAATACGATCCATTCGTGCTGGGGACCGACCCTTCCGATCCCAAATTCAAGGTGCCTGACCTGCTCCCCCCGGACTACCTGGGTGATGTGCGTGTGGATCGTCGCAAACGCCTGAGGCAGGTGGTGGAGGACCACCTCAAATTGGCGGAAACCTCAACCGCGGGCAAGCAGACCCGGGAAAGTTTTGATCAGGCCTTCCGCATCATGGCTAGTCCCGCAACCAGGGAAGCGTTTGACCTGCACAAGGAACCTGATTCCGTCAGGGATCGCTATGGGAGAACCCGTTTTGGCCAATCCTGCCTGTTGGCCAGGCGGCTGGTTGAGCGGGGTGTGCGTTTTGTGACTGTGAACATGTTTGAGACTGTTTTTGACGAGGTGACCTGGGACATTCACGGGAGCCGCCCCTTCACAGACATCAATGAGATGGCTCGCCTGGTGGCTCCCAGTTTTGACCAGGGTTATAGCGCGCTACTGGAAGACCTCGCCCAGCGGGGCATGCTTTCAAAAACAGTGGTGACGGCTTTGGGCGAGTTTGGCCGCACTCCCAAGATCAACCCTGCCGGCGGCAGGGACCACCATCCGGGCTGTTGGAGCATGCTGGTTTCGGGTGGCAAAATCCGGCCGGGCATGGTGGTGGGCGCCTCGGATGAATTGGGTTACGCCCCCAAAAGCAGGCCAGCCAACCCGCAAATGGTCGCCGCGACTCTTTACAAGGCACTTGGGGTCAACCCCCATACCGAGCTGACAGGGCCCCAGGGAAGGCCGATGCCCCTGGTGGATCATTCGATCGAGCCCCTCAACGAATTGTTTGGAAGCTGACCATGACCAACCTGCTTGCCGGATTGCTGGTTTGTCTTCCCATGCAAACCGGGGAAGCCACCGGAACCATCCGGGTTTATCCCGAACAAATCCAGTTGCATACGCCGTTTTCGACCCAGCGTGTGTTCGTGGTGCGCGAGTCCGATGGGGTGGCCATCCGTGACATCACGAGTGAATGTCGATTGGAGCCTGAGGATGCGCGTAAGGTCCGGATTGAAAACGGGCATAATCTGCGACCGCTTGCGGATGGGAAAACCGTCCTGCGGGTGAGGCACTCGGCCTCGGGGCATGAACGGCAGGTGCCGGTGTTAGTGAGTGGAATGGCGGAATCGACCCCCTCATTCCTACGGCATGTGCAACCGGTGATGACCCGGCTAGGGTGCAACTCCGGGGCCTGCCACGGAGCCTTGGCGGGCAAGGGCGGCCTGAAACTATCCCTGCGGGGATACAACCCTCAGGGAGACCACCACGCGATGGTGGAAGAGCTGTTGGGACGCCGGTCCGATATCCTTCAGCCCGATCGAAGCCTCCTGATCCGCAAACCCCTCAACCAGGTCGCACATGGGGGCGGAAAAAAATTGCGTGAAAACAGTCTCGAACATGAGATTCTCAAACGCTGGATCGGGTCCGGCGCACCTTTTGGCACAGGGGAGAAAAACCCGGTTTCCGGTCAAAAACCCAAAAACCTGGTGATGCTGCCTGGCGTGATCCGGCCAGGCAATGGTGGAAAAATGCATCCCCTGGTGATGGCCGAATTCCCCGATGGTAGCCGTGAGGATGTGACACACTGGGCCAAATTCACCTCCACAGATGAATCCGTCGCGGGTGTGGACGAGGAGGGCGTGGTCCTCGGCATCGGGGCGGGTGAGGGGTATGTGACCGCCTGGTACTCCGACCGCGTGGCCGTGCACCGTGTCAACCTGCCATTTGGCCCACCTGGCAATGCGGGAGCGGAACTGTTTCGCCCGATCAACCAGATCGACCACTGGGTCCAGGCCAAATGGAGTGAGTTGGGGCTGAAACCGGCGGAACTTTGCGGTGATGAGGCGTTTTTGCGGCGTTTGTGGCTGGACCTGTTGGGAACCCTGCCATCGCCTGCTGAAAGGGCGGAATTCCTGGCCGACACTCGTCCTGACAAACGCAGGCTCTGGATCGACAAGGCATTTAAAACGCCGCATTATGTGGACTATTGGACCCATCGGTACGGGGACCTGTTCCTGATCCGCACGGGAAGGCTGCAACAGTCGGCCGTTTGGGCGTTCCACCAGGAACTGCGCCAGGCTATCGCGGACAACCTCCCCTGGGACCGGGTGGTGCGGAGGATGATCGCAGGGAAGGGTAGCACCCTCCAGGACGGCCTGCTCAACCTGCATGTGCTGCACCGCGATCCAGCCACTCTGGCTGAGGCGGTCGCGGTCACTTTCCTGGGGCAGCCCATCGGTTGCGCCAAATGCCACAACCACCCCCAGGACCGCTGGACCCAGGACCAATATTGGGCCTTTGCCAATCTGTTTGGCAGGACCGCCCTTAAACCAGGGCAGGTTTCCGGGGAAACGGTGGTTGTTTCCTCCGCCATCGGCGATGCTCCCCACCTGCGCACCGGACTGGCCATGGCGCCCGCCCCCCTGGATGGTGATTCGGTGCCCACCACCTCTTCCAGTGACAGGCGGGAATTGCTGGCGAATTGGATGCTGGACACCTCCAATCCGTTTTTTGCCAAAACCCATGTGAACCGGATTTGGCGGCACTTCATGGGCAGGGGATTGGTGGAGCCGGATGACGACATGCGCGCTACCAATCCACCGTCCCATCCAGAGCTGTTGGACCTTTTGGCACGGAACTGGGTGCAAAGCGGTTTCGACAACCGCGCCCTGATCCGGTCGATTGTGGAATCGGCAACTTACCAGCGATCTTCAACGCCCAATCCGGCCAATCCGCAGGAATCCAAATTCCTGACCCGCTACACCCCCAGGCGGTTGGAAGCCGAGGTGCTTTTGGATGCCTATTCCCAGGTTCTGGATGTCGCCACGCCTTTCACCGAGGTCACCCCCGGAGGAGGAAACGGCAGCACTCCCTACGGTGGCTATCCCAAGGGAACCAGGGCGATACAGCTACCCGACACGGCGGTGGTGTCGCCTTTTCTGGACACATTTGGCCGGCCGGAAAGGCTTCAAGCTTGTTCGTGCGAACGGCTCAATGACTCGAGCGTTTCCCAGGCATTGCAAATGAGCAACGGACCCACCCTGAACAACAAGCTTTCCACCAAGGAGAATCTTCTGGGCCTGTTGGTCCAGCAGGGAGGGGCTCCCTCGAAAATGCTGGAGGAACTTTTCCTGCGCGCCTTGGGCCGCAAGCCTACCCGGGAAGAATCGGGGCGTTTTGTCCCCTTGCTGGAGCAGGCCGCCAAAGAAAGTCCCGGCGGTTTGCGGGCCGGCCTCGAAGATGTGGCCTGGGCCTTGCTTTCCTCAACCGAATTTCTGGTCAACAAATGATCGAACTCATCCTTCTCGCATTTCTCCACCAGGGGCCCAGCCAGGCGAAACCAGCCCCCACCCGACCGGCCGTGCTTAGCCTGGCTGTGGAAAAATCCGGTTCCCGCCTTTTTGTGGGAATGGCGGACCGTCTGGCGGTCTTGGATACCGGTTCGGGAAAGGTACTTCAGACAATCCCGTTCAAGGAGGGTCCGGTCACGGCCTTGGCGTTGGATGCCGGAAGAAAACAACTGTATGCGGGCACCGGAGTGGCCGGCGAATCCGGGTTTTTGGTTGTGCTGGAATGCCCGGACGCCGGACCAGTCAAGGAAAAGGCAAAATTCTCCGGCCCCAAAGATTTGCTGGCCAATTTGGCCCTGTCCTCGGATGGCAAAATCCTTGCGGGGGTGGGGTATGACCGATTGGTTCATCTATGGGACCTTCAGGAAGGCAAGCAACCGTCCGCAAGGGCTCCCCTGAAAGACCACAGCGATTGGGTGCGGGCTCTCGCCTTTTCCCCCGACAACCAACTCCTTGCCACCGGTGGTGGCGATCGGTCAGTGAAGGTTTGGGATTTGAATCAAGGCAAATTGAAGGAATCGTTCAATGATGCCACCGATGTGATGCACTGCGCCTTGTGGACCGAGAACGGTGCCTTTGTCATTTCGGGCGGCGCGGACCGCACCCTTCGACAACGGCCCCTTGCCAGCACGGATGTGACTCCCGTCCAGTCGCTTTTCGGACATTCCAAAGCGATTGTAGGCATGGTCCGTGGAGGCGCCCCGGGCACGGTGGTCACCTTGGGGGAAGACCGGGTGGTCAAGGTTTTCCGCCACTCACCGCTGGCATTGGTCCACGCTTCGGAACCATTGCCCGGGCCTGTCACCTGCCTGGCTTTGCTGGGCAAGGACGATGCCGCCGTGGGAGGGCGCGAGGGAACCATTCATGTCGTTCAATTGGCTTCAGGAAAAGTTCTTCGGGCTTTGGCCGCCGATGCCCAGCCAGCCCAAACCGAGATCGGCAAAGTGGATCCGGCCCATGTCCTCCCCGGGCAAAAAGCAACCCTGCGGCTGACTGGGCAAAGATTGGACGGCTTGCAGGCGGGTCAGACCCAACCGGACGGTATCAAGATCGCACTTGCCGCCCCATCAGGGACCGAAAGCAGGGAAATCAGGGTGGAAGTTTCACCCTTGGCGATTCCCGGGCGCAGGGAAATTCGCCTGTCTGGGGGTGAAGGAAAACCGCTGACTATTCCGGTGGAGGTGACTTTGTCCTCTCCCTTGGACGAGGCCGTTGCCAAACAAGCCCCTTTGGAGAAAGCTGCCACGATCAGTGGATACCTTGGGCGGGCCGGCGAGGTTGACCGGTTTCAGGTTCGGATTCCCGCGGGGGAGCAATGGGGTGTGTTGGTCCGCCCGACCCCACCAACCAATTGGCAAGCCCACCTGGAAGTTTTGAACGATCGTGGGGACCTGATTTTGGCCGGGGCGGACCAACTGATTCTGCCATATTCGCCACAGGGCTTTCGCGGGACAGTGCTCATTCGGGACCGGGAGTTTTCGGGAGGAAAGGATCGATCCTACCGGCTTCACCTGGGCGCTTTTCCTGTGTTGGCGGATTTGGTCCCCAGGGTCGTTTCTCCGGAAAAACCCGCGAGAATCACGCCTGTGGGAATCCATTTGCCCGGTAACCAGATTGATATTCCAGCACCCGGTCCCTCCTTGGGTGAGGGGGCCCAGGTAACTCTTCCGGCGCCTTGGTCGATGATTCCCGGTGCACCGAAATTGCTGGTAACCAAGGCGGAGTTGTTGGTCGCACCAACGCTTGTCCGGTCTTTCCCAGCGTTGATCCAATCGAATCTTGGCGCCAAGGCAACCGGGGAAGATGTTTGGGAGTTCGAGGGCCGGAAAGGGCACAAGGTCTGGATTGAAACGCTGGGCCAGCGCATTGGTTCCCCGGTGGATACCAATTTGCGGATCACCAACCGCGAGGGAAAGGACTTGGCGCGCAAGCGTCTTGCCCCTTCCAGCCAAACCGTGGTGGTTTTTCGCGACCACGATTCCTCCAACCCTGGAATCCGGATCGAGAACTGGAAAGACCTCCGTGTGAACGATTACCTTTATGCCGGCGGGGATCTGATGCGAATCCGGACCATTCCAAGGAATCCGGATGACGATTGTCAGTTCCATGCAAGGGCTGGCCGCAGGATGGGTTGGGAGGGAACCACCCCCGTGCAGCACCCGATTGGTCAAACCCTCGTGAAAGTGAGCGTTTTGCCTCCCGGAACCCAGGTGCCCGACGGGCCCATTCCGCCGATCGATCTTCCATATATTTCGGATGACGGGCACGGATCTATGGGCAGGGATAGCGGAATGGTATTCACCCCCCCGGCCGACGGGATTTACCAGGCGCGAATCCGGGACAGTCGGGGCAATAAACACGGATATTTACCGTACTTTTTGAAGATGGAGAACCATCAACCCGGGTTTGCCCCGGTAGCTCCAGGCGGTTTGCTGGAACATGTGGAGGGGGGGGCAGGGGAGTTGAACCTGGAAGTGGAGCGTATCCAGGAATATTCCGGCCCGCTTAGCGTTTCAGTTGAAAACCTTCCTGTCACCTGGAAGGCGGGGCCCGCGTTCATCGCCGAAGGGGAAACCGGGACCACGATCCTGATGCAACCCGTCGTGAAAGGCGTGGAGTTGCCAACCGGCTGGACTATCCGCGTGACTGATCAGGCCACAGGCATGAGCAAGACCGTTCCGGGGATTGCCGGAAAAACCATCGGACAGGCACGGGTGAAAGCGAAGCCGGGCGCTTTGGATTTGGCGGGAAGCCCCGGCAGGGTCGTGCGCCTGCCGATAACAATTGAACGAATCGGCGATTTCAAGGGCCGGGTGCCCGTGGAAGTGCGGGGGCTTCCCCCGGGTGTCCGCGTCCTTGATATCGGCCTGAACGGGATTTTGGTGCCACCCGAACAGTCGGAGCGCACCCTGCAAATTGAAATAGATTCCTGGTATCAGGGCGGGGATGTGGCCTTTTCTTTGGTGGCGAAGGAAGAAGGCAAGGGGCAAACCATGAGCCCATTAATTCATTTGAAAATCAGGTAGTTGCTGCTCAGACGAAGGTTATCCGCGATTGATTGGATATCATTCCACCGCCTTGAGCTTCTTCCCCGGCCCCAGCGCCTGCACGGTCATCCGCTTGAATGGATACCGGTCCAGCAGTTGGCGGACCTGGTGCATGTTTACCTTTTTGTAGGACCGGATTTCATCCTCCAGCGAGATATGCTTCCGCTGGTAGATCCAGTGGTTGCCGAGGCTCATCAGCCGGCTCATCGGGGATTCGCTACCCCGCACCATCCTTGAAAGGAGCTTGGTGCGGGCAACATCGAGTTCCTCCTGGGTGATCCCCTCCGACTGCAGTTTCGCGATGATCTTGTGCACCCGCTCCAGGTTCTTTTGAGCCTTGCCGGGCTCGCATTCCACCGCGGCGTAATAAATCCCGGTTCCCTCGTGTTCCCGGTAAGACAATGTCGCACTGTCGGCATGGCCCGGGTCAACCATTTCCCAATACATGCGGCTGCCGGAATCATCGCCGATCGCCATGGCGACCAAATCAGCCGCATGCCGGAGGGGGGAGGCGGCGGGAGGTCCGGCGTTCATGACGATCAGATGCTGGAGGGTTGTCCTCCCATCGACCAGGAGATTGAAATCGCCGCTTCCCGTCGTCTGCCGGATGTCGGCCCGCCGGGGCGAACCTGTTGGCCATTTGCCGCAGAATTTCTGGGCCAGTTTGGCAAACTCCCCGAAATCGAAATTTCCCGCGCAAGCCAGAACCATGTTGCCTGTCTGGTACCGCCGCTGAAAGTAATCGGCCATCTGGTCTCGTGTCAGGGCGGTTATCGAATCGGTGGAACCCAGGACGGAATTCCCCAAGGGATGTTCCCCGAAAAACAGTTTCCGGGCGTGATCGAACACCATGTCCCCGGGTTGGTCCTCATACATGCCGATTTCTTCGAGGATCACCTTTTTTTCCAGGGTGAA
>Ga0315905_10002229_pt1 | contig 20402 bp, 19 predicted proteins | sample LakEriMetagenome_5_FD_203522 | JGI IMG/M metagenome (GOLD analysis project Ga0315905, IMG submission 203522) | Freshwater fungal communities from buoy surface, Lake Erie, Ohio, United States - Buoy 4 MA121 | ecosystem: Environmental > Aquatic > Freshwater > Lake | place: USA: Lake Erie, Ohio...
GATAATTTTACTGGTGTAGGTAAATCACTTTCTTTGAGTTTTTTTAAAGAAGAATTTTCATATTGTTTTATAACAGATATAGGAATTTTCCAAGTTTTATCTATTTTTTCATAATCAACAAAAATGACTTTTTCTAATTCTGTCTTAACTGGAATAATATCATCTTCTCGGTTAAGAATATAAACAACACTTTGAAAGAGAGATAACTTAGGTGTTTGTTTACCGTTTAAGATTATTTTTTCCTCATCACGCTCAACAATTATGATATCATTTCGATATAGTCGTTCTGATAAAATTCTAAATCCTTCATCTTTAGAATCAGTAATTTCGCCTTCGTCTAATTCTTGTTCAATAATTTGAGTTATTTGATGTACTTCAAATCTACCTTGCCAATGATAGTTAACATTATCGCTGGTAGAAAATTCTATATTCCATTCTACTCCATTTAAAGATGCGCCATTTGCTATTTTATTTAAACGGCGAATAGCTTTAAGTATTTCAGTTTTACCTACACCAGATATCCCAACTAAAAGGTTAATATGGGGTAAAAATTTAACTGGCTCAAGTTTCCATTGATATTCGTGATCTTGATACTCAAATTGATGAATTTTCATATTTTTTATTTACTCTGAACCTTTATCTCTTCCAGAGAATCTATACTATGATACCACTGTAGATATATAAAATAATAAAATTTATGTAAAGAAGTATGATCGAATTATATCAAAGTGTTTTAGTACAAATTACAGCAGGTATTACTGTTTAGTCATCAGTTGGGACAGTGATCACTTTTTGGGTATAGGTTTGTTAAATGTGATCACATTCATCTAACATCCCAAATCTCCTTACAGGAGAGGGATTGAGGGAGAGGTTAACGCTGTTTGATGTAGGTAGAATGAAGTGCGATCGCTTTTTTAATTTTATGCTAACATTTAGCACCACAAGCGAAAATTGCAGAACTAAATAAAAATCAAGTTATTATTACTACTACAAATGTAAAACATTTATCTTTATTTGTAGATGCTCGTGAATGGAATGATATTGAATAAACAGTTTTTGCTTACCGAATGTATCGCTCTTTGATGTAGGTACGATGAGAGAGCGATCGCTTTTTGGTTGTGGTTTTGTGAGTGCGATCGCTGTACTTCTAGTATAATGTAAGTTTTATCAGTTATCTTATATGGGTAAAAGTCATTTTAAGAAAGCAATATCATCTTTAGAATCTCGTATTGCTGAACACAAGGAAAAAATTAGGCTAGAATTAGAGAAAGAATTTCCAGACCAGGGTTTAATTAACCATTGGGAAAAGGAAATTACAGCTTTTGAACAAGGAATAAAACAAGCGTTAAAAAGATTGGGTAAAAACTAATGAAACTCGCAAACCAAAAAATTAGCAGTGACAACTCAACGCTTAATCAGTTACTAATGGAATTACAGGAAGAATGCCAAAATGTGATTTCTCTGGTTAATCAATTACAACTTTCTGAGTTAAGCGATAGACAAAAGGGTAAGATTCTTTCAGAATTATTAGTAGCATCAATTCATTTACATTCCCATTGTGATGAAGATTGGCAAAATTTGATTTCTGATGAGTTGGAAAATTTAGTAGATGATTAGTGTATAAAATCTTATGGATATAAAGAGGATAAAACATGATAGAATTTCACCCTGAACTTTTAATAACACAATGGTGAAAAACAGGACAACTGAGGAAAGAATTAAGGGAATTTCTGTCCATATTCGTATTAAAAATGAAAAGATTTACATTGAGGAAGATTGGACTCAGCAAGGAATAGCGACAGAGTTATTAAGGGAAGGTGTACCCAAAGAAGATATTGTTTTAGCTTTTCATGATCCTGAAACTCGGAAGTTTACAGAATTTGCAGTGGCTTAATAGAAAAAAACATAGATGAATTACATGAATTTTTGTTAGTTGAGGAAAAAGAAAAACAATCAGAAATCTATGAATTGAGGAAAGTTTATGCCTAAAAATATACTTTCTTTAAAACCCAAATAATTATTGTGGCAGAGTTGAAAATATTTTTCACAAGATTATAATTTATTGGTATAATATTTTGGTAACTATTTATCTTGACTCTCTCAGAAAATATGAAATATCTCAATCAAATTATTTTAGGTGATTGCATAGAAAAATTGCAAGAATTACCAGATAAAAGTATTGATTTAGTTATCCTTGATCCTCCTTATTGGAAAGTAATTCAAGAAAAATGGGACTATCAATGGCGTACTGAAGAAGATTATGTAGAATGGTGTTTACAATGGCTGAATCAAATATCAAGAGTAATTAAATTGTCGGGTAGTTTATATCTATTTGGCTATTTAAGAAATTTGTTTTATCTATATGATTATTTAATCAAATTAGGATTTGCTTTTAGACAGCAAATAATCATAGATAAAGGCATAAAATCCATCGGGGGACGTGCAACAAAAGGTTATAAAATGTTTCCGAATGTTACGGAAAGTCTATTATTTTTTAATTCTAATAGTCAACCATTTGTGAAAAAAATTCTCAAGGATAGACAAAAAGAATTAGGTTTAAGTGCTTTAGAAATTAATCAAAGATTAGGGGTAAAAGTTAATGGTGGAGGGATGTGGTCACTTTATACAGGAAATAATATTTTAGCACAAATTCCCACAAAAGAAATGTGGGAAAAATTGCAGGAAATTCTCGAATTTCAACATCCTTATGAAAATATAGCACCTGTTTTTAATATTGAAATGGGTATTACTGATGTTTGGAGAGATATAGATTTTTATAAAGAAGAAAGATATCATTCTACGCAAAAACCTGTGAATTTGATAGAAAGAATTATCAAGGCTAGTAGTAATGAAGAAATGATAATTTTAGACCCTTTTATGGGTTCAGGAACGACTGCATTAGCTTGTTTAAATCTAAATCGGCACTATATTGGTATTGAGAAGGAAGAAAAATATATTCAAGTTGCTCAGAGAAGAATTGAGGAATATAAATCTAGTCTTTTAAATAGATATAGATTTTCTGAGGTAAATCAGGATTTTGTAAATCAAAAAGATACAGAACATTCTCAGCTTGAATTACCTTTTTAGTATTTTTCAATCTTTGCAAATCTAATTTTTGTGATAGGTTTAGATTTGCAAAATTAATTATTTTGTTGTATTTCGTCTACTTTTAGTTGATTTTCTGACATGAGGGGTATTTATATTAAATCCTTTACCTGTATCTCTTAATGGCAATATCTCTCTGAGATTTTCATCAATTAATCGAGGTAAATCATTTTCACTTTTTAACTGAAGATGATTTTGAAGCAGCAATTTCTCTTCTTTGTTCTTTTCATTGAAAATTTCTATAGGCATTAAAACAGAACTCAAATCAGTTCTATCTATGTGTGGTTCTATATAATGTTGAATATTAATTAAAGGTTGAGTTGAAGCATTATAAACATGACAAGAAAAGGTTAAAATAGGATTAGATAGATAAAATTGATAGCTATAAGGCCAGAAATTTTTAGGAGCAGGTGTTTTTTTAGGGTTACTATTTTTATTGGTTAAATAAATTTTATAATAGTAATTACTCAAAATTTCTTTAAATTTTCGATTACGAATGCTTTGAGTCCAAATCTCAAAACATTGAAACCGTAAAGTTTCATAATCTTGTTTGTCAAAATTGGGGTAGTCGCCTAAAATAAGTACAACTCTTTTTACATCTTGGGTTATTACTTGTAAATCTCTTTCGCTTTTAATTGTAAATAGCCATTTTGAATCCTGTTTTCTATTAATATTATTTGAGCCACAAGCATAACAAAATTTTTCACTGCGAGCAACTGGTGATTCGCAATCATTACACTTATCCATTTGATCGATACGAGAACAAGATTTAACTTCTGTTCCATCTTCTAAATCATCACCTCTAGCTGCTGTCTTACTTCCTTTAACTCCTGTAATTAAAGATGCTAAATGCTGACCTGGATAACCTATTTTTAAATTAGGTGTTTGATGAGTAATTTTTGACCACTTTAAAGCATTAATTCTAGGTTGTAAAATTAATTCTTCTAGTAAAGCTTTAATCTGAGATTCATTATCATGGATTTTTATAAAGTTAATGTCAGGTTTCATATTTTTATTCCCTAAATAATTCAGATATGCTTACACCTAGAGCGTTGGATATTTTTTCAATATTTATTAGAGTGATATTCTTTTCGGCACGTTCTATCATTCCTATATAGGTACGGTGAAGGTTAGCTTTTTCAGCCAACTCCTCTTGAGAAAGATTTTGCTTTAATCTTTCTTGTCTTATTTTGTGTCCAAACTTAATTAATATTGTTTCTTTCACGGCAAAAAGAGCCTTAATGAAAGCCAAACCAAAAAATACAACAAATACTAACTATAAATCTACATACTATAGTTAGCATTATTAGACATCTGGTGAAAATTATCGTAGGGACAATCCATGAATTGTCTCTACAAGAGTTTCAGGTCATGCACATTGAATTATCCCAGATGTCTATTTAGTGTGAGTTTTAAATAATAATCTGTTGTGTTTTGGACATCAGATAGTTTATGTTACGTTAAAAGAACAAATCAGTGCTAAACAGGATCAATCATCTGGACATATTAATACATTAATCACTGAGAATAAATTATTCGTCCAAAAAGTAAAAAAGTGTTGTCTGTCGAGATACAATTAGTATCAAATAATCTGCCACCAGGAGAAACAATTCAAGTTCCATTGGGACAAAATATCAGCCGTCAAAACAATGCTATTGATTCTTTAAACCAAAATAGACTTACACAATTATGTTAACATCTGCAATTAACAATGAAAATGCAAACGCCATCCAATTAATTAAAGAAGGTGTAGCTATAAGCGATCGCTCTCATTGGGGTCGTATCCGTGTTTCTGATGATGACAGACTACGCTTTTTACACAATCAAAGCACAAATAATTTTCAAGTCCTCAAACCCGGTCAGGGCTGCGATACTGTCATGGTGACATCTACAGCCCGGACGATTGATTTAGTCACTAGTTATGTATTAGATGATGCTGTTTTGCTCTTAGTTTCCCCTAACCGTCGTCAGCTACTCATGCAATGGTTAGATCGTTATATCTTTTTTGCAGATAAGGTCAAATTAACTGATATCACCGCAGAAACGGCGACTTTTAGCCTTATTGGACCCCAAAGCCATGGTATTATCGAAAAATTAGGCGCTGGTGATTTAATTGGTCAACCAGATGGTAATCTCTTATCAGTAAATGAAATAATATTTGCTACTGGCAGTGGTTTGTCTATACCAGGATATACTCTAATTTTACCAGTCACAAATAAAGAAACATTGTGGAATGAAATCCTCAGTTATGGTGCTGGAGAATTAAGCGATCGCGCATGGGAAATGTTACGAATATTACAAGGTCGTCCCGCTCCAGATGCAGAACTTACGGATGATTATAACCCCTTAGAAGTTGGTTTATGGCAGACAATTTCCTTTAACAAAGGTTGTTATATCGGTCAAGAAACCATTGCTAGATTGAATACATACAAAGGTGTAAAACAATACCTTTGGGGTATTCATCTCCATGGTGCGGCTGAACCAGGAACAATCATCACCATTGGCGACGAAAAAGTAGGTAAACTCACCAGCTATACAACCACCCCAGATGGTCATTTTGGACTAGGTTACATCAAAAGTAAAGCTGGTGGAGTCGGTTTAAAAGTGCAAATTGGGGAAACAGAGGGAGAAATAGTAGCTATTCCCTTTGTTTCTCACGAATATCCCTTGAATAACGGGTAATTAACCAACTTAATCCCAAATTCCTGATGGGAAGCTACACAGAATTATCAATGAATTAATAATGAATTAATTCTGATATTTTATACAGCTTCACCCATTTCCTCTACCCCGACAAAATTCATCTATCCAAGAAGGTAAACTACTGCTAGAATGAGATGCAGTAAAGATAATATTTTGGCTGGGAATTTTGGAGATTTCAGTAGCTATTTGTTCCCTACCCACGGGAACAGGTGGTTTAACTAAAGAACGATCATAAACTGGCGTGGCCACTGCAACTACTGAAACACCCGTATTCATTTTCAATAACACCTGTTTGCGTTCTTTAGTTACAGATAAATCTGTCAATGGGATACGAATAGGAGAGGTACTAACAATCTCATTTTTCGCTGTAGAATGCTGAGATCTCAAGCTATTTAATTCCTGTTCAGGATTGAAGTGTAAACCTAAAGCTGCAATTATTTGATCAGGATTATTATTTAAATCCAAAATAAAAGGCAGGATTTTTTTTAACTCTGATTCTAAAATAGATAAAGTAGCGATTATGTAACCGGAAGAAGGACGGCGTATACCATCATAATCTTTCCAAATTCGCATTTTAACTAACCAAGAACGATTTTGTTCATAATAACTCAGCCACTTGATTTTTAATGATTGACGTAGATGCTCAATATCCATTTATTCCCTCCCTTCTAATTTGCACCTGATAGAATTTATATATTTTCAGTAATTTTTATCCGTTCTCAAAACTTACCCAAAATTACCAAGGTCTATAGGAATGAGGGAAGTGTCACAAAAAATTAAATTATAATCTTTTGTTTGTAGTCAGGGCTTTAGCCCTGAAGACTGTTCCCATAGCCTCTCAAACATAAGACTAAAATCCTGACTACGATCTCATATATTACAGCAATTTTCATGTACTTGTACCACACTTTTGTTTTTATATTCCTTTCTTCCTTTGCGACTTTGCGCCTTGGCGTGAGACTGGAAAATGTGGTTTATTTACCTAAAAATCACTGTAAGCTGTTATGCAGCTAAATTGTACAATCCTCATCTGGCTAAATCTTGTGGTGCAGGCATCCTGCCTGCTATAATTATACAAATTAAATGCAGTACAGCTAATGCCAGTCACGTAGTAATTCCGCCATTATGCAACGCCAGAATCCTAATTAATCATCAGTCCTTTGCTTGCTAACCATTCGCTATTAAATATGCGTGATTGATAGCGAGAACCACTATCACACAAGATAGTAACAATAGTATGTCCAGGTCCTAATTGTTTGGCTAAAGCCACAGCCGCAGCCACATTAATTCCTGTTGAACCACCCATCAATAAACCATCTTTTTTTAATAGTTGATAAACAACACGCAAAGCTTCTAAATCATCAATTTGGATAGCATCATCAATAGGTGCGCTTTCCATATTAGCTGTAATTCTGCTATTACCAATACCTTCAGTAATGGAATTACCTTCTATTTTGATTTCCCCGGTTTTGATATAACTATATAGTCCACTACCCAAGGGGTCAGCAACTACACATTTAACGCCGGGATTTTGTTCTTTTAGGTACATGGCGACACCTGCATAAGTACCACCCGTACCCGTGGCCGCTACCCAACCGTCTATTTTACCATCTGTCTGTTGCCAAATCTCTCTACCTGTGGTTTGATAATGAGCAAAACGATTAGCTAAATTGTCAAACTGATTAGCCCATAAGGCGTTTTCCATTTCTGCGGCAATTCTCCCAGATAGTTTGACGTAATTATTGGCATCTTTGTAGGGTACAGCAGGAACAGTACGAACTTCTGCACCCAAGGTAGTTAAAGCATCTATTTTTTCTTGAGATTGGGTGTTAGGAATAATAATCAAACATTTGTAACCTTTGACATTGCAGATATGCGCTAGTCCAATTCCAGTATTTCCCGCAGTTCCTTCGACTACTGTACCACCAGGTTTAAGCAGTCCTTTTTTTTCTGCATCTTCTATAATGTAAAGCGCAGCTCGATCTTTTACAGAACCACCAGGGTTGAGAAATTCAGCTTTGGCTAAAATATCACAACCTGTTTGTTCACTAAAACTGTTTAAACGAATTAGTGGTGTATTCCCAATTGTACCGACAAATCCATTTTTAATATCCATGTTGAATTTACTTGATTTCTTCCCAATTAAATTTTGACATTGATTGAGTAAGAGTTGGGGTTAATCAACGGCTATATAAATAACTTATATCTCTATAACAAAATATCCAAATTATTTAATCAATCTTGTAATTTCAGAATTTGCGGTTAATATTTCCCTACTGCGGAGATTGATTTTAGAAATAATAATCTTAGTAATTCAAAACTCTATATATATGGGCGCACTATTTCTCACCAATAACATCATCATAGCCGAAACTCAAAACACTGTCAAGCCCCCCGGCTGAAATTACCAAAACTCGTGAAATTATTGATAAAATTCTCAATATTCATGAGAATAGACCCCTGTTTATTGAGAAAGTGATTTTTTCCCAAAGTCTTATATAAATAACTTATATCCCTAGAACAAAATATCCAAATTATTTAATCAATCTTGTATTTCCAGAATTTGTGGTTAATATTTCCCTACTGCGGAGATTTATTTTAGAAATAATAATCTTAGTAATTCAAAACTCTATATATATGGACGCACTATTTCCCACTAATAACATTATCATAGCCGAAACTCAAAACACTGTCAAGCCCCTTGGCTGAAATTACCGAAACTCGTGAAATTATTGACAAAATTCTCAATATTCATGAGAATAGACCCGTGTTTATTGAGAAAGTGATTTTTTCCCAAAATCTTATATAAATAACTTATATCCCTAGAACAAAATATCCAAATTATTTAATCAATCTTGTATTTCCAGAATTTGTGGTTAATATTTCCCTACTGCGGAGATTGATTTTGGAAATAATAATCTTAGTAATTCAAAACTCTATATATATGGGCGCACTATTACCCACCAATAACATCATCATAGCCGAAACTCAAAACACTGTCAAGCCTCTTGGCTGAAATTACCGAAACTCGTGAAATTATTGACAAAATTCTCAATATTCATGAGAATGAACCCCTGTTTATTGAGAAAGTTCTTTTTTCCCAAAATCTTATATAAATAACTTATATCCCTAGAACAAAATATCCAAATTATTTAATCAATCTTGTATTTCCAGAAGTTGTGGTTATTATTTCCCTACTGCGGAGATTTATTTTAGAAATAATAATCTTAGTAATTCAAAACTCTATATATATGGGCGCACTATTTTCCACCAATAACATCATCATAGCCGAAACTCAAAACACTGTCAAGCCCCCCGGCTGAAATTACCGAAACTCGTGAAATTATTGACAAAATTCTCAATATTCATGAGAATAGACCCCTGTTTATTGAGAAAGTTCTTTTTTCCCAAAATCTTATATAAATAACTTATATCCCTAGAACAAAATATCCAAATTATTTAATCAATCTTGTAATTTCAGAAGTTGTGGTTAATATTTCCCTACTGCGGAGATTTATTTTGGAAATAATAATCTTAGTAATTCAAAACTCTATATATATGGACGCACTATTTCCCATAAATAGCATTATCATAGCCGAAACTCAAAACACTGTCAAGCCCCCCGGCTGAAATTACCAAAACTCGTGAAATTATTGACAAAATTCTCAATATTCATGAGAATAGACCCCTGTTTATTGAGAAAGTTCTTTTTTCCTAAAATCTTATATAAATAACTTATATCCCTAGAACAAAATATCCAAATTATTTAATCAATCTTGTAATTTCAGAAGAGACTTGCAAATAAAAAAGTCCCGAATTTAGATAAAAACCTCTATATTTCTCTTTTATCCGCGTCCTCTGCGGCTCTGCGAGAGCAAAAAACTATTATCATAATCTTCTTAATCGTAACGTATTAAATTAAGATTCGTTGTAGCTTACAAAAACATAAAATATAATAATTGACAAAAATATTTCTAAAAGACAAGATATTGTTACAATATTTAACAACGTTGATTTAACTGGTGGCTTCTTCATGATGGTTAAGACACTTCCCCCTAGTTCTCGAACAATTCAGGAGGACAGTCGCGGAGGCGAATTGTCCGTAATTGAAGTCATAGCGGAAAAAAGTGCAGAGACTTTAGTAATCAAGTCAGCGGAAGTCTCCAGACAGCCGAGACATAAGCCGCGAGTGACAACAGGATCTGAACCGGAGACAGTGCTGTATGATCCTGTGGAAATACAAGAACAATATCGTGGACGATTTCTGCAAGTTTTAGGGCGGATTTTGACGGTTCTTAAACCAACAATTTCCTTTGCATTTGGCTTATGGTGGGATAAGCAATGGGGAATTTTGGTAAAAAATGAACAACGTCGCGCCATTCAACTCAGAAAATTATTAACAAAACTCGGTCCGGCTTACATTAAAATCGGTCAAGCTTTATCTACCAGGCCAGATTTAGTCCCACCAGTTTATTTAGAAGAATTAACTAAACTGCAAGATCAATTACCGGCTTTTCCTAATGAAATAGCTTACCAGTTTATAGAAGAAGAACTAGGAGCGCCACCGGGAGAAATTTATGCAGAATTATCTGCTCAACCCATTGCGGCTGCTTCCTTGGGACAGGTATATAAAGGAAAATTGAAAACTGGGGAAGAGGTAGCGATTAAAGTTCAGCGTCCAGATTTACGGGAACGAATTACTATAGATTTGTATATTTTACGAAATCTGGCTGGTTGGGTACAGCGCAAAGTCAAGCGGGTGCGTAGTGATTTAGTCGGGATTTTAGATGAATTGGGCGATCGCATTTTTGAAGAAATGGATTATATTCATGAAGGGGAAAATGCCGAACGCTTTTTTGAGTTATATGGTACGATGAAGGATATTTATGTACCAAAAATTTACTGGGAATACACCAACCGTCGGGTTTTAACGATGGAATGGATTAACGGTTTGAAATTAACTCAACCAGAAAAAATTGCGGCTTTAGGAATCAATGCGCGGTATTTAATTGAAATTGGTGTCCAGTGTTCCTTGCGTCAATTATTAGAACATGGATTTTTCCATGCTGACCCCCACCCAGGTAACTTGTTAGCTACTATGGATGGTAAATTAGCTTATCTTGATTTTGGGATGATGAGCGAAGTTAAACCAGCCCAACGTTATGGTTTAATTGAGGCAATTGTTCATGTTGTTAACCGAGAATTTGATAGTTTAGCAAAGGACTATGTAAAGCTAGAATTTCTGACTCCAGAAACGGACCTTACCCCTATTGTTCCGGCTTTTGCTAAGGTATTTGCTAACGCGGAAGGTGCAAGTGTAGCGGATTTGAATATTAAAAGTATTACCGATGATTTATCGGCTTTAATGTATGAATATCCTTTCCGTGTTCCACCTTATTACGCTTTAATTATTCGTTCTCTTGTCACTTTAGAAGGAATTGCAATTTATATAGATCCCAACTTCAAAGTTCTCAGCGAAGCCTATCCTTATGTTGCTAAACGGTTATTAACAGACCCCGCAGATGAATTAAGAACATCATTAAAAGAGTTACTTTTTAAAGATGGTAAATTCCGCTGGAATCGTTTGGAAAACTTGTTAAAAAATGCCCGCAGTAACCAAGAATATGATCTTAACTTAGTCCTCAATCAAGGAGTAGAATTTCTTTCTTCAGAACGGGGTTCATTTATTCGTGATAGATTAGTTGATGAATTTTTCAATAGTGTAGACGCTGTTAGTAAAAATGCTTTACATAACTTCACCTATATACTCAGAGAAAGGGTAGGATTAACAGCAGTAAATCAAATCCCATCAGCAACAGTTGAACAACAACAAACCTTAGAATATATTAAACGCATTGCTGGTATTTTGCGAGAAACTAAAGGTTTTGATGCTACTAAAATAGCACCGCAATTAGCCCAAATCATTGTTAACCCAGGAGTGCAGCGTTTAGGTCAACAAATTGCTAGTCGCGTTACTCAAAAAGCTGTCACTAGGATAATTCGGGAATTATTAGCACCTGAATAATGTCTAAACTGTGATTTTTCTACTGGAGATTATTGAGATGATTTTGGTATGAGTTAAATTCATCAATTAGTCAGGCCAGAGTAAACATAAGTTTTCCAGGAAGTTTAGTTAGTCATGACTCTACCCAAACTAAATCTTAGTTTACCTTGGCCGAATTTCCCCTCAAGACAGTTGAGAACTCACCCAAAACCCAATTACTGCTAATTCAAGTCGCTTTTAAGCGACTTCAGTTATGAGACAGGAAATCTATTTAATAGTCCACAAAGGCTGAATATTCCCAACAATGTAAATTAATATTCTTTCCCGCAACGACAACTGCGGCCGCAAAATTATCTGTTGGTGTTAATTCCCTTAAATTCCAATCTCCTGATACAAGTAATCTACTGGGTTGATTTTTTGTTAAAGATATTTTAATTTCTTCTAACTTGACTAAACCATCTCCTGTAGCTTTTACATAAGCTTCTTTACAAGTCCAATAACGGAAAAACATTTGTTTTTGTTCTTCAGAAGAAATTAAGCACAGATGTTCATATTCTTCAGGAGAAAAAAACCGTCTGGCCAGACTTTCTAAATCTGGCATAGTGCGAATACATTCTAAATCTACACCAATCTGATTTTGATAACTCACACCACACAAAGCTAAATCTTGGGAATGAGATAAATTAAAGAATAATCTTTGATTTGCAAATTTAGCCGCCAAAAAAGGCTTACCACGGGGTTGATATTCAAATTCCACTTGTTTGGGGTCAATAGCTAAATACCGCCCTAAAATGGCGCGGATAGTGCCACGTCCAGCGATAAATCTTTGCCGATGTTCAGGAAAATAAAACCTTTCGGCGCGAGCAATTTCATCACTAGATAAAGTTTCCCAGAAAGTTTGTAATTGTGATTCTGATTGATTCAAATTAATGCGCCAAAGATGCACATCATTTAATGACAAATTTAAGTTTTTGGGTGCAGGTAGCCAATTATAATTAAACACAGTTACAGGGAACAAAATTTAAAGTCTTGTGGTGTAAAGTCTTTGAGGTCAGGTAAATGCTGTAATTAATAATCCCCATAAACATAAATTTTAATAAATTTTAGAGCGATTGAAAGGAAAGAATCAGGTAGCGCAACAATCCTAAATTACTCACCAATTCAACATCAGCCGTGGATTTTCTGTCAATTTCGCCGCCCATTTCCTCAAATATCCGTTTAACAATGGGATAGGTTGGCAGTGTTTTTACTGTAATATCTTCTTCCTCAAGTATACTAAATCCTGTTTCTTGGGCGAGTTTTCGGTAATCATTCACAGTAAAGCGACTGTCCACTCTACCATAGGTTTGTCCCACAGGTGACTTAATTACTTGTCCTACCAAGTTCATCAAGTGATAAGCTAGGGGAATGGGGACAAAATCAGATAATGCTAGTCTACCACCCGGTTTTAAAACTCGCTTTGCTTCTTGGAAAAAACGCTCCCGGCTGGGAAAATGAAAAATACACTCCACTGCCAGTACCACATCAAAGGAAGCATCTTCAAAAGGAAGTTGACAGGCATCACCTTGTACAAATTCAATTTGATTGTAATTTGATGCTTTTACTTCCGATCTCGCACGTATTAATTGGCGTTCATCAATATTTAAACCCACTAGTACGCTATTAGCAATACGTTCATTGAGACTGGCAATAGTTCCACCAAAACCGCACCCGACATCTAACAATTTATCACCATCTTTGATAGTTGCTGCATCGCATACTCGCTGACACAGATTTTCGGCTGCTGCAACAAAATCTGATACTGAACCATCCGCTTTTTTCGGGTTTTCCCAGTAACCCCAATGGACGTGCCTACCGAAGGCTTGCATTGTCTCGGTATCACCCTGGCGGAATTTTTCCAGAAGTTTGTCAAAATAGGGAAGATATATATTACTATTGGACATGACTATATATGACTCGCTTAATAAAAGGGGAGAAAATTTTGTAACCGATTGTAATATATGTGGGAATATCTAACTGCATTTAATCACGCCAATACTAGTCCAATATTAATTCTTGTTTTCTGAGGTTGACGTTCAAAAGAGTAGCTGCTGCCCCATCACAGATCCTAAATAGGTTCTATATTAGATTTAACATATTTTTTATAATTAAGATGATAGTCTTTTTATATATCAAGGAAAACAAAAGTTTACGGTTTGCTTGATGATCTCAAAAGTCCCTCAACTTTCTACCAGAATTAGCACAGCGAACTTTTGGTAGTAGGGGGAACGTCAATTATCCTTAAATAAAGTAGTTATAATTTTTAAGAATGCCGAGGATTCTTGTCATAGATGATGACCTAGCGATTTCAGAACTTGTTGCCGTCAACTTGGAAATGGCGGGCTACGATGTTAGTCAAGCCGAAGATGGTGTCAAAGGTCAAGCACTGGCTCTCCAGCTACAACCGGACTTAATCATGCTTGATCTGATGTTACCCAAAGTAGATGGGTTTACAGTTTGTCAACGCTTACGTCGGGATGAACGCACTGCTGAGATTCCTATACTGATGTTGACTGCTTTAAGCCAAACTCAAAATAAGGTAGAAGGGTTTAATGCTGGTGCGGATGACTACCTTACCAAACCGTTTGAGGTAGAGGAATTATTAGCACGGATACGGGCTTTATTGCGACGCACTGACAGAATTCCCCAAGCAGCAAAACATAGTGAAATTCTCAACTATGGATCTCTTACCCTTGTTCCCGAAAGATTTGAGGCTATCTGGTTCAAAACAACAGTGAAATTGACTCATTTAGAATTTGAGTTACTCCACTGCTTGCTACAACGTCACGGACAAACCGTTTCCCCCAGTGAAATCCTCAGAGAAGTTTGGGGTTATGATCCTGATGATGATATTGAGACTATTCGCGTACATATTCGTCATTTGAGAACCAAACTTGAACCCGATCCTCGTCATCCACGCTACATTAAAACCGTCTATGGCGCTGGATATTGTCTAGAATTACCTAGTGTGTCTTCTGAAATTGAAGATCCAGTAGTTACAATTCCTGAATGAAATCTAGTTAAATATCTTGATACTCAGATCCCTGATTTCTTTAAAAATTCAGGGATCTATTAATATCTGATTTCACAAACAAATTTAATTATCTTTAATTATCAAAAACCATGATACAATAAGTAGTTCTCTAAAACAGTGCTGGGTGAAGAACGTAGAGACAAAACTCAGCACACCTACACACTCAGCACTAAAGAACTTCAGTTTATGCCATTGCCAATTGTTGCAATTATCGGCCGCCCGAATGTGGGCAAATCTACCTTTGTAAATCGTCTTGCTGGAGATCAAACAGCAATAGTTCACGATGAACCAGGTGTAACACGCGATCGCACGTATCGTCCAGCTTTTTGGAATGATCGGGAATTTGTGGTAGTGGACACAGGCGGCTTAGTTTTTAACGATGACACCGAATTTCTACCTTTAATTCGCCAACAAGCTTTAACGGCTCTTGCAGAAGCCTCTGCGGCGATTTTCGTAGTAGATGGGCAAGCCGGTCTAATGCCCGCAGACGAAGAAATTTCCGAATGGTTACGTCAGCAACCAGTACCCGTATTATTGGCTGTGAATAAATGCGAATCTCCAGATCAAGGAGTGATTCAAGCCGCTGAATTTTGGGAATTAGGACTAGGTGAACCTTTCCCCATTTCCGCTATTCATGGTAGTGGTACGGGGGAAATTCTCGATGAGTTAATGAATCACATTCCTTATGCAACAGAAGTAGAGGAAAATCCAGAAATTAAAGTCGCTATTATCGGCCGTCCAAATGTGGGTAAATCCAGTCTACTTAATGCCTTTGTTGGTGAAAATAGAGCTATTGTCAGTCCTATTTCTGGAACAACTAGAGATACTATTGATACAATAGTTGAACGAGGTGGACAAACCTACAGGTTAATTGATACCGCTGGTATTCGCAAAAAGAAACATATAGAATACGGGACGGAATTTTTCAGTATTAACCGCGCTTTCAAAGCTATTCGTCGGGCTGATGTGGTTTTATTAGTGATTGATGCCATAGACGGTGTAACCGAACAAGATCAAAAATTAGCTGGGCGCGTTTTAGAAGAAGGTCGCGCTTGTGTTATTGTTATTAACAAGTGGGATGCTATCGAAAAAGACTCTTACACCATTTATGATTATGAAAAAGATTTAGAATCTCGCTTACATTTTACTGAATGGGCGGATACTATTTTTGTGAGTGCAGTTACGGGATTAAGAGTAGAAAAGATTTTAGAATTGGTCAACGAAGCCGCTGAATCACATAAACGCCGCGTAAGTACATCAGTAATTAATGAAGTGCTAGAAGATGCTATCAGTTGGCATTCACCACCGACATCCCGGGGCGGTCGTCAGGGTAAAATATATTATGGGACTCAGGTGAGTAGTCAACCTCCTTCTATTGCTTTGTTTGTGAATGATGCTACACGATTTAATGAGAATTATCGCCGTTATATCGAACGACAATTCCGTAAACAGTTGGGCTTTCAAGGGACACCCATTCGTCTATTTTGGCGCAGTAAGAAAGTTCGAGACATGGAAATTGGTGGTCCGAATCGAGCTACTCGTGTAAAATAAAAAACTATTGTCAGTTAGTCATCTTCCCGGACTTGATGCCGTTGACAACTGACAAATGACAACTGACCAATGACAAAAATATGGATTTACTGCGATCGCTACCCATCGGACTTTACTTAGAAGAACCGCAAACTTGGTTACATAAACTCGACCCGCGAGTTAAGTTAATTTGGTTATTGAGCTTTCTAAGTAGCTATGTTTTCGCTAATAATTATTGGCGGGTGTTACTGGTATTACTGCTAATTCTTTTGACGGTGTTTGCTAAAATTCCGCTCAGAGTATGGCGACAACAAATGGGCTGGCTGCTGGTATTATCATTTATGGTATTAGCTATTGGCGCAATTAGTCCCGATGGATTAGGTACAAATTATCAGTCCCGTTTACCTAGAAATGAACAAATTCTCACCCAACCCAGCGCTGATAAAAAAAACCAAATTACCCCGACTATAGCAGATAATAATAAACAATATAGCTATGTGTTATTTCATCAGGGATTTGTAAAAGTCAGTCGCCGTTCTTGGGATTTAGCAACTAGTTTGAGTACAATAGTTTTTACATTAATCTACAGCACTAATTTATATTTGCTCACAACCTCACCAGAAGAAATCACTTCGGGAATGGAAAGTTTAATGCAGCCTTTAAGAAAATTGAATATTCCAGTTACAGAAATCACCCTAACCCTAACTTTATCTTTGCGGTTTATTCCCCTGGTTTTAGAAGAAATCCAAAACTTGGTTCGTTCCGTTATGACTAGGGCAATTAATTGGAAAAAGTTAGGATTAAAAGCAGGAGCAAAAGTTTGGTTAACTGTTACTGAAAGACTATTCAAAAATCTGCTTTTGCGGGCTGAACAAATGGCCAATGCGATGATGGTTAGGGGTTTTACTAGTCCTAATGAACATCAGGTTAAATGGCAAGAATTAAAGTTAAAAATAGCGGATTGGTTAGCGATCGCCTCTTTAATGGTATTTTGGCTAATTAGGATAGCCTTGGGTGCGGATGTTTCTTAACTGACACTATTCCTATTTCTTACCCAAAATCATGATCAAAAAATCATGTCCAACTAGATAAACGGGGAACTTGCATCAATTCTTGACTAAGACTATCATGAAGATGACCATTAGTAGCTAAAATTCTCCCCGACTCAATTTTAATCGGAGTTCCATCATAAGCAGTCACCTTTCCTCCTGCTTCCTGAACCAATATTATCCCAGCCACAAAGTCCCAAGGAGCTATTCCTCTCTCCCAATAACCATCAAGTCGTCCACAGGCTACATAGGCTAAATCTAAGGCTGCTGCACCACCACGACGCACACCTTGGGTAAGATGGGTCAGATGACAAAATTCAGCATAATTATTATCAGCGGTTTCTCGACGATCATAAGCAAATCCACTAGACAACAAGCTTTTATTTAATTCCGCTGTTTGGGAAACATGAATAGGACGACGGTTACGGGTTGCACCTAAACCCGCTCCAGCCCGAAATAATTCATCACGAAAAGGGTCATAAATTACCCCTACCTTGGGTATACCTTGAATCAATAAACCAATGGAAACAGCAAAACAAGGATATTGATGGGCGTAATTAGTTGTACCATCGAGGGGGTCAATAGCCCAGAGAAAATCATGATCTTGATTTCCCAGTTTTCCCGACTCTTCTGCTAAAATCGAATGTTGGGGAAAATGACGACGCAAAACTTCTAAAATTACCTGTTCAGAAGCTTTATCAGCAGCAGTAACTAAGTCACCCGGACGGCCTTTTTCAGTAATTGTGTCTTCTAATTTACCTAAATAATTTTGTAAAACTACACCTGCGGCCAGGGCTGCTTCTGTAGCAATATCTAGAAAAATTTGCATATTTGTTAGTTGTTAGTTGTCAGTGGATTTAACGATAAAGACGACGATACTCTCCAGGAGTTATTCGCATAGGTTGATCAGGATTCCAGATACCTTTTCCCATGATTCTGGCCCATTGTTGGGCGTGTTCCAAACGTTGATTATATTTATTATTAGGCGATCGCGCTACAAATAAAGCATATCCTTGTTTAATGATTTCTTCGTTTAACAATAGTTGATCTTTCCATACATAAGCTAAGGTACGGTTAAATTTATCCTTGTTTTCTAGGTCAAATTCCAGTTTTATAGATTTATTTATACCACCAATCAAAGTTTCTAGTGTTTTTTTTGCATCCTCCCCCCAAGGAGTTTGACCCAGATCTGGAGCATCTAAACCAATTAATCGGATTTGAGAGGTTGAATTGGGTTGTGTTTCCATTCCCAACACTTCCAAACTTTGTCCACTCATAACCCGCGCTAATTTCACATCAGAGGGAATTGTTGCGGATTTATTTTGGCTTTGACAACTCACCAAAAATAACAAACTCAACAATATAATTACTTTGATTTTTGTCACAGGAATGCGAAGACGGAATATAATAGAGATCGTCCTCGCCATGAAATTTACTAACTTGAACACAAAAAAACTATTAGTCCTCATCTAAGGGTAAACCCGCTTTAACTCTACCTTTACCAAAAAAGCGCCCAAATTGAAGTTCATAAACTTCATCTTCGTCTTGTGTTTCTACTTCTAAATCAGAACGAGCGTAACTTACACATAATAAGGCGTACCCTTGACGGCGTAAAGCTGGGGAAAGGCCAATGGCTTCTGGTTGATAAATTTCTCCTGATACAACTCTTACCGCACAAGTTGTACAAGCCCCATTACGACAAGAAAAGGGGAGTTCAGCCCCGTTATGTTCAGCAGTGTGCAAAATATAACGGTCTTCGGGAACTTCCAGGGTATGGGATATACCAGTTTGGCGATTATAAACTTTAATGGTGTGGGTTTGAACCATTTTGATTTTTAGCTTTTCCGATTTGGGGGTGTCAAAGTCTATTATAAGAAAATAGGTGGAAAACCCCGCATTTTCAGGTCAGGGAGTCATGAAAAAAAATATTTTTTGAAAATGCTTGCTTTTTTGAAAATTCTGTTATAGGATTGTAAAGCGAGACACCTGGAGAGGTGGCCGAGTGGTTGAAGGCGCAGACCTGGAAAGTCTGTTATGCAGTAATGTATACGAGGGTTCGAATCCCTCCCTCTCCGTTCCTAAGTGATAAAAAAGTTAGATTTGATGATGATTAGCGCAACTAAAAATTACTTATTTATACCTACAAAAATATGAATAAGTGGCTACCGTTAAATCTGAAATTACAAAAGCTCCGGGTTAAATTACTCAATGACCCCTATTATCGTTTACAATCCGGTGAAGAAGTGCAAATAGCGGCTGAATTAGGCTTGGGAATTGATGCTAATCAAGCGACTGTAGATGATTGGTTGCGTTTACCTGGGTTATCAATTCACCAATGCCGATCTCTAGTGGAACTTTCCCGCGCTGGTGTAGTATTCTATTGTCTTGAAGATGTGGCTGCGGCTTTGGGTATACCAGTGCAGCGATTAGAACCACTAAAACCCATGTTAAAATTTAACTATTATGACAATAATTCTTTAGATAAACCCCAACTAATTAATCCCAATACAGCAACGGTTGAAGGTTTGCGTAAAATTCCTTTTATTGATTTATCTCTAGCACAGACAGTTATAGAAAACCGACTGGCAGCAGGTCCTTACCTAAGTTTACTTGATTTTCAAAAACGGTTAGAATTATCAGGGGAAGCGATCGCTCAGTTAATGTATTATTTGCGATTTTAGTTAGTTGCCAATAAATAAACACAAATTAGTACAATTCTGTTTTAGAACATCCTCAACAGATTTTACACAATTTAGCAGATACCCCCATTGCTCAAAAATTCTTGAATAGAAGCAGTAAGGTAGTAAGCCTCCTAAATGCAGAATTTGTGTACAGGAAGAGACCTCAACAAGAATTAGTCGAAGACCTAATGGCAATTATCCACTGCTTTTCTTGTCGATTGTACGGATTGAGGAATTACTCCAAAGAAATCAAGGAT
>Ga0315905_10002230_pt1 | contig 20401 bp, 13 predicted proteins | sample LakEriMetagenome_5_FD_203522 | JGI IMG/M metagenome (GOLD analysis project Ga0315905, IMG submission 203522) | Freshwater fungal communities from buoy surface, Lake Erie, Ohio, United States - Buoy 4 MA121 | ecosystem: Environmental > Aquatic > Freshwater > Lake | place: USA: Lake Erie, Ohio...
TGGCCGAGTCGGGCATCAAGGGCTTCACCGAGGTGGGCAGCGATCTGTGGTTCGGCATCGTCGGCCCGGCAGGCATCCCCAAGCCGGTGGTGCAAAAACTCAATGCAGCCCTGATCCAGGCGATCCGGTCGCCCGAGATTCGTCAGCGCATGGCTGCATCGGGCTTTGAGCAATGGACCAGCACGCCCGAGGAATTCGCGGCCGTCATCAAGGCCGACCGCGATCGCTGGGCGCCGATCGTGAAGGCCTCGGGCGCGAAGGTCGACTGAGCTCGCCCTGATCCTGGCCCGTTTCGCGGGCCCTTCGCCCAACCTGCAGGCGCCAACCCACACACCCTCCAACGGCCATGGACCTTTCCACGCCTCCCTCCGGTACCCGCACGCTCCAGGGTTCGGCCGCGATTCCCGACGGCCGGGGCCTGAACCTGTACACGGTCGATCCGATGGCTGCAGCGCTCTTTGCGCTCTACCTGCCAGCCGATCTGTTTGCCCATCTCGCACCGCACTTTGAGCGGCTGGGTGGACTGGCCGGCGGGCGGCTCGATGAACTCGCGCTGATCGCCGACAGGAACCCGCCCACCCTGTCGGTACGGGATCGGCGTGGCAACGACGAGTCGCGCATCGACAAGCATCCGGCCTATGTCGAACTCGAGCGGACCGCCTTTTGCGATCTGGGGCTGGCCGCGCTGTCGCATCGACCGGGCGTGCTGGGCTGGCCTGCCGCCATGCCGCCTGCAGCCAAGTACGCACTCACCTACCTGCTGGTTCAGGCCGAGTTCGGACTGTGCTGTCCGGTATCGATGACCGATTCGCTGGCCCGCACGCTGCGCAAGTTCGGCGACCCGCGGCTGGTCGAAGAAGTCCTGCCGCAGGTCACGGCCACCGACTTCGATGCGCTGCGCCAGGGTGCGATGTTCATGACGGAGCAGGGTGCAGGCTCCGATGTCGCTGGTACCGCAACCGAGGCCACCGAGCTCGGCGAGGGGGGCTGGGCCATCCGGGGCGACAAATGGTTCTGCTCCAACCCCGATGCGGGATTCGCCATGCTGCTCGCGCGCAGCGAGCCCGCCGACACGCATCCCGGACTCAAGGGGGTGTCGCTGTTTCTGCTGCCCAAATACCTGCCCGACGGCAGCCACAATGCCTATCGCATCCTGCGCCTGAAGGACAAGCTCGGCACCCGTTCCATGGCCAGCGGCGAGATCCGGCTGGAAGGCGCCACGGCCTTTCTGGTGGGTGAGCGCGGCCGGGGCTTTCAGCAGATGGCCGACATGGTCAACAACTCACGCCTGTCCAATGGCGTAAGGGCTGCGGGTCTGATGCGTCGTGCCCTGACCGAAGCCCTGCATGTGGCCCGCGAGCGCATTGCCTTTGGCAAGCCGCTGATCGCGCTGCCCCTGATGCGAAGGCAACTGGCCAAGATGACCATGCGCACCGAGCAGGCGCGCAGCATGGTCTTCCAGACAGCCCGTGCCCTGGAGCGTGCCGACCAGGGCGATCGGGAGGCCGCGCGTCTGGCGCGCATCCTCACGCCGCTGATCAAGTTTCGCGCCTGCAGGGATGCGCGTGGCGTGACCGGTGACGCCATGGAAGTGCGGGGTGGCTGCGGCTACATCGAGGAATGGTCCGATGCACGCCTGCTGCGTGATGCGCACCTGGGCTCGATCTGGGAGGGCACGAGCAACATCGTGGCGCTCGATGTGCTGAGGGCCATCGATCGTGACGATGCCCTGCCCGCCCTGCGTGCCCATGTGGATCAGCTGCTCGCCGAGGCAGGGCCTGCCCATGCCCGATGGGCGGCGCTCGAGGCCCAGTGCATCGAGCGGGCCTTCGAGCTGGCTGCCCAGGCTGCCAAAGCCGGCTCGGCCGATCTGGCCCGTCAGGTGGGCACGGCGCTCTACAACGTGACCACCCTGGCCGCCCTGCGCTGGGAAGCACGCAAGGCCAACCTGCCGGCCCGCGAAGCGATTGCCGCCCAGGTGCTGGTCCATCGACTGGCGCCGCGCGACCCACTGGCCGCAGCCGGGCTGGGCGATGAAGCGCTGGATTGACTACTGAGTGCGCACGATTTCGTCGGTGATGCGCCACCCACCGTCGAGCCAGTCCACCACCTCATTGGCGGCATCGCGGGCCAGAGGTGACAGCGAGGCATCGAGCGACCAGCGCCCATAGCGCGCCCGCAATACCGGCGCCTGGTCCTGCGCGATCAGTCCATCAAGCCCCGTGTCCTGCAGGGCGATCAGGTCCGCGATCAGATCGCGAGCCAGCGCATCACCCAGAATCTCGCAGGCGGCCTGGCGGAGCGCCTGCCCATAGGCATAACCCTGCTCGCCCAGGGCATGAGACTGCGCGAGCGTCAGGGCCGGGATGCATCCGAGCAGAGGCTGTGAGGCCGGGTTGATGGCATGCGCCTGCACGCGAGACGCGGTGGCGGCGGCACGGCCCGTAAAGGCTCGCAGATGCAGCCGCTGCGACATGCGTGCGCCGTCATTGACCGGATAGTTGTCCCAGAGCACGGGCAGTCGTCTCATCTGCTCGGCAACCCGCGCCAGATGGGCCGCATCGAACGCTCTCGAGCACACCTCCTCGCCGGTCCAGAACAGTCCGATGGACGGATCGAGGCTGCGGCCCAGTGACTCCAGATAGCCGTCGGGCCGTGCACCAAAGACCCGATCGAGCACGGGATCGTCGCTGTAGTAGCTCGGGCAGACCCACAGCTGCGACGCCCGGGTATGACTCGCCACGAAATCGGTCACACGCGCTTGTCGCTCGGCGAGCCTGGGGTCGTCGCCGCGAATGTCATCAAACAACAGGGCCAGCAGATCGATACCCACGGCCTCATCCAGCATCCTGATCCGCTCGCGCAGCAGGATCCAGTCGGCATGGCCTGGCGCATCGTTGAATTCATGGGGCGACAGGCCCAGCCCGAAGCGCATGCCCTGCGCACGCGCATGCCGGGCAAAATCAATCCAGTTCTGCAGATCGGCATCAGGCACGGGCTCACGCCAGCCCTTGCGCAGTGCCCAAGCTGCCTTGGGTGCGTGAATGAAGAACTGATAGCCCCGAGGCGCCAGCACCGAAACGACACGGGCCCGGGAGATCCAGTCCCAGGCCCTGCCGTAATAGCCTTCAATGATGCCCAGTGGCGGGGTGTTCATGGCCCGCATGATGCCAGTGCCAACCCTCAACCGCTGCAGGGCCGTTCACCCGAATCCCATCGATCGGGTGAACCGCATGGGTCGATCAGACAGTCTGAACCGTCAGGCCACCCGAAAGACGGCCACCGTCTGCACCAGCTGTTCGGTCTGAGCCTTCAGGCTTTCGGCCGCGGCGGCGCTTTGCTCGACCAGCGATGCATTCTGCTGGGTGACCCCGTCGAGCTGCGTGATGGCATCGCTCACCTGATTGATGCCCGTGCTCTGCTCGACACTGGCCGAATTGATCTCGCCGATCAGATCATTGACGCGCGCCACATGCGTGACGATCTGACGCATGCTCTGGCCGGCCTGATTGACCAGGGTCGAGCCGTTCTCGACCTTGCCGGTGCTGTCGGTGATCAGGGCCTTGATCTCATGGGCGGCCTGCGCCGAGCGCTGCGCGAGGCTTCGCACCTCGGAAGCGACCACCGCGAAGCCTCTGCCCTGCTCGCCTGCACGGGCGGCTTCGACAGCGGCATTGAGGGCGAGGATATTGGTCTGGAAGGCAATGCCATCGATCACGCCGATGATGTCGCCGATCCGGCGTGACGACTCGGTGATGTCGGCCATCGTGGCAACCACCTGATCGACCACCCGACCGCCTTCGTTGGCCGCAGTCGAAGCGCCTGCCGCGATCTGGCTGGCCTGCCGTGCAGACTCCACATTCTGTTTGACGGCCGCGGTGAGCTCTTCCATGGAGGCGGCGGTTTCCTCGAGATTGGCCGCCTGGGTCTCTGTGCGATGGCTCAGATCGGCATTGCCCAGGGCAATCTCCGAAGAACCCGAAGCGATGGAGTCGGCGCTCGAACGCACCTGCTGCACGATGGTCTGCAGATTGGCACTCATGCGACCCAGCGCAGCCATCAGCTGACTGATCTCATCCCGGCCGTTGCTGTTCATCGACTGGGTCAGATCGCCTTGCGCCACTTTTTCGGCCAGCGCCACCGCCTGCGATACCGGCTTCACGATCGATGCAGTGATGAGCCAGGCCATTGCGGCACCCACGCCGACAGCCGTCAGAGTCAGCACCAGCACGGCGATCCAGGTCTGCGTGTAGGTGGTCTGCGAGTGCGCGTAGGTCTCGTCGGTGCCCTTGATCTGGAAGGCAAAACTGTTGCCAAGCGCGAGGGTCACTTCATCGAAGGCGGGTCTGGAGACACTGCCATACATCTCGAGGGCCGGGGCCTTGGCCGACCCGGCATCGCGCGAGGCCTTGAGCACCTTGCCCAGCGCCGAGTAGTACCCGGTCTGCGCCTCCCGGATGGCCTGCGCAATCGACTCTTCCTCGCCTGGCACCACAGTCGACTCATAGGCCTTCCAGGCCGTGTCGGCCGTGATCTTCCAGACCTGGATCGTGCTCTCGAGCGCTTCGAGCGCCGCCGGATCAGTCGCTGAAACATGCTCGGATTCGGCACGCCGGATATTGCCCATCGAGAACCGGTAGTCGGACAGCGCCCGGGTGGCCACCATCCAGTTGGTGGCGATCTCGTCGGTCGCCTCGTGCACCGCGCCGGTCCGTGACACCGCAAAGCCCCCCACGATGAGGTTGAACACCAGCAGGGCGGCAAAGGCCAGGCCCAGACGCGGGCCGATGCGAAGACGGGTCAGGATGTTCACAACAGGTTCTCCGGATTCGGGCGCGGGCAAGGTCTGCAGGACGAGGCCTTGCAGACCTGCGCACACGCACCGAGCCCTGAACCGATGATTCAGCAATTCGTGTCTTGAATGTGACACGCTCGACCCGGCCCCGGGTCTGCCAACCCCCTAAACGGCGGGTTTGGAGGGTTCTGCGGCCTGCTGACGGGCGAGAGCGCGCTCCATCGCCTCGCGCCGGGCGATCCAGACCGTGGAGGTGACGATCACCGCGCCGCCCACCAGCGTGAATGCCGTGGGCGTGTCGCTGAAGAGCACGAACCCGAACAGGGCCGACCAGATCAGATCCAGAAATCGCATGGGCTGCGTGGCTGAAATGTCGGCCAGACTGAAGGCGCGCGTCATGCACCAGTGGGCTGCACTACCCAGCAGGCCGCACACCATGAACACGCCCCACTGAACCCCGGTGGGCGCACTCCAGAAAGGCAAGGCAAGCGGCAAGGCAATCACGGTCACCGTGATGTTCTGCCACATCACGATCACCGACGGCGAGTCATGGCGGGTGAGCGACTTGGTGATCAGAAACGAAGCGGCAAAGAGCGGCGAGGCCGCCAGCATCACCAGGGTCCAGACGCCAGCTCCGCCCGCGCCGCCCTCGGCTGCCCCGCCCGCTGCAGGACCGGCTGCCGCGCCCTCTGCTGCGAGGCCGCCCGCCACGCCACCTGCCAGGTGAGGCCAGACCACGATGATCACACCGGCAAATCCCACCAGCGCGGCCAGCCAGCGCGCAGCCGTGACCTTCTCGCGCAGGAAGATCGCCGCACCGAGCAGGGTGAAGATCGGCGAGGTGAACAGAATCGCCGTCATGTCGGCCAGGGGCACATGCGGCAGGGCAATGAAAAAGAGGGAAAGCGCCGAGATATGCACCGCACCGCGCCACCACTGACCCTTCATGTTTGAAGGCCGATAGGCCGACAGACCATCGCGCATCAGCAAAGGCAACATCACGACCAGCCCGAAGACATAGCGCAGGAACTGGGCCTGCAGCGAATTCATCTCGAGGGTCATGAGGCGCATGAGCGCGTTCATGAAGACAAGCAGGAACCCGCCGAGGGCCATCCAGGCCATCGCCTTGGGAATCACTGAAGCGCGCGGGGCTTGCGCTGCGCTCACGCGGGTCTCTTTTTTTCGAATATGGATCTTCATGGTACCCCACGCTGCTGAGATACTCGGCACCCTGAGCGCGAGAAACCCGCCTGAATGGCATCGCGCAAAACACACTCTTCAGGAGACAGACCATGAAACCTCTCGAGGGCATTCGCATCCTCGACCTGTCGGCCGTGATTTCCGGCCCGTTCAGCACGGCCATGCTTGCCGACCAGGGCGCCGAGGTCATCAAGGTCGAAGCGCCCGAGGGTGATCTGGCCCGCCGCGTCGGTCCGGCCAAGCAGGAGATGTCTGCAGCCTTCATCTCCTGCAACCGCGGCAAGCGCTCGATCGTTCTCGATCTCAAAAAGGAATCAGCCCGCGAGGTGCTGCGCGATCTGGTCCGCAAGGCCGACGCCCTGGTGGAGAACTTCCGGCCTGGCGCCATGCAGCGCCTGGGTTTCGGGCAGGACGTGCTCGATGCCCTCAACCCGAATCTAGTGACGGTCTCGATCACCGGTTATGGCCAGGATGGCCCGTATGCCGAAGGGCGGGTCTATGACGCCGTGATCCAGGCGGTCTCGGGCATGTGCGCCTCGCATCGTGAGCGAGGCAGCAACGAGCCCATGCTGACCGCCACGCTGCTGGTCGACAAGCTCACCGGCCTGACGGCCTCGCAGGCCATCACGGCAGGACTGCTCGCCCGCATGCGTACCGGCAAGGGCCTGCGCATCGAGGTCTCGATGCTCGATGCCGCGCTCGCGTTTCAGTGGCTCGACGGCATGTACAACCACAGCTTCATGGACGACCCACCCGAGCCCATGCCCCGGGTCGGCGCCACCATGCGGCCCTACAAGACCCGCAATGGCTATGTGGCCATCATGTCGCCGCAGCAGGACGAATTCGTGGCCATGTGCAAGGGCTTCGGCGCGCCCGAGGTGGCTCAGGATCCCCGCTTTGCCACGCAGCAGTCGCGCGGCCGGCATGGCCCGCAGATTCGCGAGATCTTCGAGCCGCTCGCAGCCGAACAGGACACCGACGAATGCGTGGCCCGCATGCGGGCGGCTGGCACACCGATTGGCAAGGTCAACGAGCATGACGATGTGCTGAGCGACCCCCAGGTGGTGCATAACGGCAGCGTGCTCACCCTCGACCAGGGCGAGATCGGCCGGGTGCGCGTGGCACGCAGCGCGGCACGGTTTCCGCAGGATCATCCACCGCAACTGAATCCCGCTCCGCGTCTGGGGCAGCACACCCTCGAGGTGCTGCGCGAGCTGGGCTACGACGACGAACGCATCCGCACGCTGATCGAGGCAGGGGCTGCCAAGCCGCGCTCCGATACCCCCTGAGTCGGAGCGAGTGGCATGCTGCATCCCATGAGCAGCCTCTCTCGCGCACGACGATTCTGGCGGCTGGCCAGCCCCTTCTGGCGGGGCGAGGAACGCTGGCGGGCGGGCGGGCTGCTCGGGGCCCTGGTGCTGCTGCTGATGGGCCAGACCCTGTTCAACCTGAGTTTTGTCGAACTGAGCGGTGAGCTCACCTCGGCACTCGCGGCTCATGATGCCGACCGGTTCTGGACGGGGATTCGTCAGTTTCTGCTGGTGCTCACGGCAGCCGTGCCGATCTGGGCCCTGTATTACTGGATCCGCGACACCCTGGGGCTGCACTGGCGCCGCTGGCTGACCCATCGGCTGCTGCAGGCCTGGTTGAGCCATCGGGCCTATTACGCGCTCAATGCCAGCGGCAGCATCGACAACCCCGACCAGCGCATCGCCGAAGACGCCGCCACATTCACCCAGCAGTCGCTCTACTTCACGATGGTCACGCTGGGCGCAGTCATCCAGCTGGCAGCGTTCACCACCATGCTGTGGCACCTCTCGCGCGAGATGGTGTTCTTCCTGCTGGGCTATGCCGTGCTGGGCACCGCGATCACCATGGGCATCTTCGGGCGGCCTCTGGTGGCCTTCAATGCCCGGCAGTTGCGCCGTGAAGCCGATTTTCGATTCTCGCTGGTCCGGGTGCGCGAGCATGCGGAAGCCATTGCGCTGTCCCGTGGGGAAGCCGATGAGACCCGGCAGGCGCGTGAGTGGTTCGCGCGGGTCTTCGAGAATCTGCGTGGCCTGATTCGTCGACAGCTCGGCCTGAATGTCTTTCAGTACGCCTTCAGCTTTCTCACGCTGGTGCTGCCCAGTGCACTGATTGCATCACGCGTGCTCTCGGGCGAACTGGAGGTCGGCGTTGCCGTGCAGGCCGGTGGCGCCTTCACGGCCATCCTGGCCGCGATGAGTGTGGTGATCGATCACTTCGAGGGGTTGAGTCGCCTGTCCGCCGGAATCGACCGGTTGCATGCCTTCGAAGGCATCCTGGCGCAGGCGGCGCGCGACAACGGCGTGAGCGAAATCACTGCAACCGAGACCGCCACAGCGGCGCCCGACGATCGCATCCAGTCCTGCCGGGGTGCGCAGATTGCGCTGCATGCGCTCACGGTCTGCACGCCCCATCACGAACGGGTGCTGCTGCGCGAGTTGACCCTGACCGTTGAGCGTGGCCAGGGTCTGCTGATTGCCGGTCGCAGCGGGGGCGGCAAGAGTTCGCTGCTGCGGGCTCTGGGCGGGCTCTGGACGGCCGGTGCAGGACGCATCGAACGACCCGCCGACGATCACCTGGTCTTTTTGCCCCAGCAGCCCTACATGGTCATGGGCAGCCTGCGCCGGCAGGTGGTCTATCCCGATGGCGGGCAGGTCGTGACCGATGAGCTGCTCAATGAGCTGCTGGCGCGGGTCAACCTTGCGGATCTGCCCGAACGGTTCGGTGGCCTGGATGCCGAGCTTGATTGGGCCAAGGTGCTGTCCATCGGCGAGCAACAGCGATTGGCCTTCAGCCGGGTGCTTCTGGCCCAGCCGCTCTATGCCATGCTCGATGAGGCGACCAGCGCGCTCGACGCAGGCAATGAGGCCAACCTCTATGAGCAACTCATGCGAACCGGCATCACGCCGGTGAGTGTCAGTCACCGGCCCGGCCTGCTCAGGTTTCACCAGCATGTGCTGTGGCTGCCCGGGGGCGGCCACTGGGAACGCCATGACGCCTCGTCCTGGCAGTTCCCGCTGGATGACGATGCTCAGGCCGCTGTCAGGAACCGTTCGGCGAGCCGCACCCAGTAGGCCGCACCCACGGTCAGGATCTCGTCGTTGAAGTCGTAATGGGCGTTGTGAACCATTGACCCTTCGCCATTGCCAAGCCGCAGGAAGCAACCCGGCTTGTGCTGCAGAAAATAGGCGAAGTCCTCGCTGCCCGTCACTGGCGGGAAAGGCGCCACCACCTGGTCCTTGCCGACCAGTTCACGCGCCACCTCGGCAGCAAAGGCCGTCTCGGCTGCCGTGTTGATCAGCACCGGATAGCCTCGCTGATAGTCGATCTGAACTTCGCCGCCATAGCCCTCAACCTGCGCGTTGACCAGGGCGCGAATGCGCTGCTCGAGGCGATCCCGCACCGCGGGATCGAAGGAACGGATGGACAACTCCATGACCGCATTTTCGGGGATCACATTGGCGGCCTTGCCTGCATGCAATGCACCGATGGTCACGATGGCGGTTTGAGTGGGGTCGATGTTGCGCGAGACCACGCTTTGCAGGGCCATGACCAGGCTGCCCGCGATGAGGATGGGATCCACCGACAGATGCGGGCGCGCCGCATGCCCGCCCTTGCCGGTGATGGTGATCTTTGCGGTGTCGGACGCCGACATGAAGGCGCCGGTACCGAATCCGAAGGTGCCGCTCGCCACCCCCGGATGGTTGTGCAGACCGAAGATCGCATCACACGGGAACCGTTCGAACAAACCGTCTTCGATCATGCGCTGCGCGCCACTGTTCCGGCCCGCTTCTTCTGCGGGCTGGAACACGAGATGCACCGTGCCATTGAAGTTGCGGGTGCGGGCCAGATGCTCGGCTGCGCCCAAAAGCATGGTGGTGTGCCCGTCATGGCCACAGGCATGCATCACGCCGTTCACACAGCTCGCCCACGGCCGGCCGGTGAGTTCGTGAATGGGCAGAGCATCCATGTCGGCCCGCAGGGCGATCGCGCGCTTGCCTTCGCCCACCTTGAGCGTGCCCACCACCCCATGGCCGCCCACGTTGCGGGTGATATCCCAGCCCCAGCCTTCGAGCTTGTCGGCCACCAGCGCCGCCGTGCGCTCTTCCTGAAAGGACAACTCCGGATGCTGGTGAATGAAGCGGCGTGTCTCGCGCAGCGAGCCTGCCGCACCAGCCAGATCCTTGAGTTCGCAAAAGCAGCGCAGGCGGTCGTTCATGGTCTTACCCCAGGGCAACGATACGTTCGAGGTGATGATCGGCATCGCCAAAGCGCTGCGCGAGCATGGTCAGTCGACGGAAGGCATGCGAGACCTTCATTTCTTCGGTCATGCCCATGCCGCCATGCAGCTGGACCGACTCCTGAGACACATGCCGGCAGGCATCCGCAATCTTGACCTTGGCCATCGAGACCGCGCGCTTGCGCTCTGCGGCATCGGCGGCCGTGTCGACCTTGGCGGCTGCATAAATGGCCATGGAGCGGGCCTGCTCGGTGACGACCATCATGTCGACCATGCGATGCTGCAACGATTGAAAGGATCCGATCGCCACACCGAACTGCTTGCGGGTCTTGATGTATTCGAGCGTGGTGTCGTTGGCGAACTTCATGGCCCCGATGGCATCGGCGCACAGCAGCGCGGTGGCAAAGTCGGTAGCCTCTTCCAGCGCCTCGACGCCCGAGCCCTCCGCGCCGATCATGGCATCGGCACTGACCTTCACATCGGCCAGAACGATATCGGCTGCGCGCTGGCCATCGACCGTGCGGCAGGACTTGAGGGTCAGGCCCGCTGCAGCGGCATCGACCAGGAACAGGCTCGTGCCCGTGGCCGTGCGCGCCGACACGATGAGCTTGGCGGCCGAGGGCGCGCCGATCACCACCGATTTGCGTCCATCGAGCACCCAGCTGCCCCCTTGTGCACGGGCTGTCGTGACCTGGGCATCGAGCGCATAGCGCCGCCCGGGCTCGAGTGCCGCCAAGGCAATGCGCAGGCTGCCATCGGCCAGATGCGGCAGCACGGCTGCACGCTGGGCCTCAGAACCGCAACGGGCCACCAGCCGCGTGGCCAGTCCGATGGTGTCGAGCAGCGGCTCGACCACCAGCGCCTCGCCGCAGGCCTCCATGGCCGCCATCAGATCCACCGCACCGCCACCGAATCCGCCATCGGCCTCGGGCACCGCGATCGCGGTCAGGCCCATCTCGGCAAAGGCCGACCAGACCGACTCGCTCACACCGCTGTCGGACTTCACGATGACCTTGCGCTTTTCGAAGTCGTATTCATTGCCGAGATACTTGCGCAGTGAGTCGGCCAGTTGCTGCTGCTCTTCGGAGTATTCGAAATTCATTGTTCTGTCTCCCTGTCCGGGCCTCAGAGGCCCAGGCTCGCCTTGGCGATGATGTTGCGCTGGATCTCGTTGGAGCCCGCGTAGATGCTGGTCTTGCGGTAGTTGAAGTAGCGCGGTGCCATGCGCGAGCGATACCCATCGACCGCGCCTTCATCGAGCGCCATGAAGGGCTGCGCATCGGGACCGAGCGCCTGCATCATGAGTTCGGTGATCCACTGCTGGATCTGGCTGCCTTGGAGCTTGAGCATGGACACATCGGCGCCCGGGGGCTGACCGGTGCGGCGCATCTTGTCGAGAAAGCGCATCGAGGTGAGCTCGAGTGCCTGCAACTCCACCTCCACCCGGGTCAGACGATCGCGAAACCGCGGATCTTCCATCAGGGGCTTGCCGTTCTTCTGTTCGGCTGCAGCCAGTGCCTTGAGCGAGGCCAGCTCGCGCTTGGAGGCGCCCACATTGCCCGAACCCATGCGCTCATGACCCAGCAGGTACTTGGCCACCGTCCAGCCCTTGTTCTCTTCGAAGATCAGGTTCTCGACCGGCACCTTCACGTCTTCAAAGAAGACTTCATTCACCTCATGGCCACCGTCCATCAGGATGAGCGGACGGACCGTGATGCCCGGGGTCTTCATGTCGATCAACAGGAAGCTGATGCCTTCCTGGCGAATACGGGCGTTGGGGTCGGTGCGCACCAGACAGAAGATCCAGTCGCCATAGTGACCCAGCGTGGTCCAGATCTTCTGGCCATTGACCAGGTAGTGATCGCCCTGGCGCTCCGCACGGGTCTTGAGTGAGGCCAGGTCAGAGCCTGAGCCCGGCTCTGAATAGCCCTGCACCCAGAAATCCACGCCGTCGCGGATGTTGGGCAGGAAGCGCTTTTTCTGTTCCTCGGTGCCGAACTTCATGAGCACCGAAGCGCACATGTGGGGCCCGAAGTTGGGAATGTTGGGCGCACCGGCCAGGCCGAACTCTTCATTGAAGATGTAGCGCTGCGTGATGTCCCAGCCCGTGCCGCCCCACTCCTGCGGCCAGTGAGGCACCGACCAGCCCTTGGCGGCGAGGATGCGATGCCAGCGCATGAGGTCTTCCTTGGCCAGATGCTGGTACTGCACGACCTTGTCGCGGATCTCGTTGGGCAGATTGGCTTTCAGCCAGCCGCGAACCTCGTCGCGGAAAGCCAGTTCGTCGGGTGAATAGGTCAGATCCATGATGTTCTCCTCCTGCGGATGTCGTTATGACTGCTGTCGGTTCTGTTGATGGTGTTGTGATGCGGTTGCTGCAGAAATCGAGGGTCAGAATATCGGGGGTACCGAGGATCACTCGGGCTGAATGCCGGCTTCCTTGATGGCACGCGCCCACTTCGCAGTCTCGGTGCGGCTGCGATCGGCCAGGGCCTGCGGGCTGCCCGGCGCGGTCTCAAAGCCCAGCGACGAAAACTTCTCGAGAATCTCCTTGTCGTTGGCTGCCGCATTGGCGGCCCGGTTGAGCTTGTCGACGATATCCGCTGGCGTACCGGCCGGGGCAAACAAGGCGAAGTAGGCAATCAGTTCATAGTCCTTGAGGCTCATCGCCTCGTTCACCGTCGGCAACTCGGCAATGGCCTTGGAGCGCTGCGTGGACGTAACCGCCAGGCCCCGAACCTTGCCGCCCTTCACCTGAGGCAGCATCACGGCGAAGTCGGCCGTAAAGACATCGACCTGGCCGCCGATCAGATCGGTCATGGCCGCAGGCCCGCTCTTGTAGGGCACATAGGTGAGCTTGGCACCCGTCATGGCAAAGAGCATCTCGCTGGATACGCGCTGCGAGGTGCTGGCACTGGCAAAGGTCAGTCTGTCGGGATTGGCCTTGGCGGCTGCGATCAGTTCGGGCAGGGTCTTGTAGGGCGAATCGGCCCGAACCCCCACGATCAGGGGCACAGCGCCCAGGAAGGCCACCGGCGCAAACGCAGTGTCCTGGTCGTAGGGCAGCTTTTTCATGAGGCTCTTGAGGGCCGCATTGGTGCTGTTGGTTCCAAACAGGATGGTGTAGCCATCGGCGGGCGACTTGGCGACCGCATCGGCGCCGAGCATGCCATTCACACCCGGGCGGTTCTCGATGACGATGGGCTGGCCGATCGACTCGGACATCTTGCCGGCAAAGGCGCGTCCGATCTGATCAGTGGCACTGCCGGCCGCGAAGGGCACGATCGCCTTGATGGGTTTGGACGGCCAGGCCTGTGCGCTGGCGGTGAGCGGCTGAGCCAGAGTGAGGGCAGCGGCCAGGGCGCCCAACAGGGCGAGTCGCCGGGCCGGAAGATCGAAAGGTCGACAGTTCATGGGGTCTCCTGCGGATTCAGCCCCCTAGTATCGCATCGTGTCGGACGCAGCCAAGCCCGATCGACGATTCGACTCGGGAGCCTGGACGCAAACCGCCCGGTATAGTCGCTGCGCCAATCAAACAGGAGACTCTTCATGCTTCACCTCGCACGCCGCGGCCTGATCATCGGTGCCGTGATGTCGCTTTGCGCACTGGCCGCCCCTGCCCAGGCGCAGACCTATCCGGCCAAACCCATCAAGGTGATCGTCGACGGCCCTGCCGGTGGCATCAACGACATCTGGACCCGCCGCTACACCCAGCGCCTGAGCGAGTCGATGGGCCAGCCGGTCGTGGTTGAGAACCGTCCGGGAGCCTCGGGCAGCATTGCCGCCGAGGCCCTCGCACGATCTCCCGCCGATGGTTACACCCTGATGTATGGCGGCATGAACCCGCTGGTGGCCTTTCCGGGCGCAGGCGGCGTGATCCGCTACGACCCGGTCAAGGACTTCACGCCCGTGGCCCTGGGCACCATGGGCTACCCGGCCTTCGTGATCAGCTCCAGCCTGGGCATCAAGACCCTGGCCGAATTCCAGCAGCGCGCCAAGGCGGCAAAACCTGAGGAATTTGCCTGCGGCACCTCGGGTCAGGCCGGCGTGCAGCACTTTGCCTGCGCCATGGTCGAGCGTGCGCTCGGCATCAAGATGCGCATGGTGCCCTACAAGGGCGGCTCGGCAGCGCTCATGGATGCCGCTGCAGGCAACATCCAGGTCTCGGTGGGTTACACCGCTGAACTCGAGCCCTTCACGGGCCCGGGGCGCCTGACCGTGCTGGCCGCCTTCGCGCCGATTCGCATGCCCAAGTTCCCCACCGCGCCAAGCTTTGCCGAAGCGGGCTTTCCGAACATGGAAATGCCGAGCTTTGCGGGCTTTTTCATGCCGGCGAATGCCCCGCGCGAAGCCGTGGAGCGTTTCAATGCCGAAGCCATCAAGGCCATGGCCCGCCCCGAGATGACCGAGTGGCGTACCTCGGTGGGCGGCTACTACGAGCTCTTCAAGCCCGCCGAGTTCGGCAACTTCGTGCGTGGCGAGCAGAGCAAGTGGCGCAAGATGTCGGACGAGTTCAACATCAAGGCCGAGCAGGGCAAATAAGGCCAGGGCGCGGGGCTGATCGCCCCGCCCCTTGCACCTCACATGTTGCGCCGGTACTGCCCGCCCACCTCGAACAGGGTCTGGGTGATCTGGCCGAGCGAACACACCCGCACCGCATCCATCAGCACCGCAAAGACATTGGCCTCATCAATGACGGCGCGGCGCAGCCGCTCGATCATGGCCTCGCGCTCTTCGGCATGCGTGGCATGAAAGGCCTCCAGCCGCGCGAGTTGCGAGCGCTTTTCTTCATCGGTTGAGCGGGCGAGCTCGAGCTTTTCGGGAATCGGATCGCCCTTGGGGTTGCGGAAGGTGTTCACGCCGATGATGGGCAGCTCGCCGGTGTGCTTCAGATGCTCGTAGTGCATGGATTCGTCCTGGATGCGGCCGCGCTGATAGCCGGTCTCCATGGCGCCCAGCACCCCGCCCCGCTCGGCGATGCGCTCGAACTCGGCGAGCACGGCCTCCTCGACCAGCTCGGTGAGCTCGTCGATCACGAAGCTGCCCTGGTTGGGGTTTTCGTTCTTGGCCAGACCCCATTCGCGATTGATGATCAGCTGAATGGCCATGGCGCGGCGCACGCTGTCTTCGGTGGGCGTGGTGATCGCCTCGTCAAACGCATTGGTGTGCAGGCTGTTGGCATTGTCGTAAGTGGCAATCAGGGCCTGCAGCGTGGTGCGGATGTCGTTGAACTGGATCTCCTGCGCATGCAGGCTGCGTCCGCTGGTCTGGCAGTGGTACTTGAGCTTCTGGCTGCGTTCGTTGGCGCCGTATTTCTCCTTCATGGCCACCGCCCAGATGCGTCGGGCCACGCGCCCGAGCACGGTGTATTCCGGGTCCATGCCGTTGGAGAAGAAAAAGCTCAGGTTCGGCGCGAAGTCGTCGATCTTCATGCCACGCGCCAGATAGGCCTCCACGAAGGTAAAGCCGTTTGAGAGCGTGAAGGCGAGCTGGCTGATCGGGTTGGCCCCGGCTTCGGCGATGTGATAGCCGCTGATCGAGACCGAGTAGAAGTTGCGCACATCGTTTTGCACGAAGTACTGGGCAATATCGCCCATCACCTTCAGGCTGAACTCGGTCGAGAAGATGCAGGTGTTCTGGCCCTGGTCTTCCTTGAGGATGTCGGCCTGCACCGTGCCGCGCACATTGGCCAGGGTCCAGGCGCGCAACTGGGCGGCTTCCTCGGCGTTGGGTGCGCGGCCCTGCTTGTCGGTAAAGCGTGCCACCTGCTGATCGATGGCCGTGTTCATGAACATGGCCAGGATTGAGGGTGCGGGGCCATTGATGGTCATGGACACGCTGGTGGCCGGATCGCACAGATCAAAGCCTGAATACAGCACCTTCATGTCTTCGAGGGTGGCAATGCTCACCCCCGAGTTGCCCACCTTGCCGTAGATGTCGGGTCGCTCGGCCGGGTCGTTGCCATAGAGCGTGACGCTGTCAAAGGCCGTCGACAGTCGCTTGGCAGGCATGCCCTCCGAGAGCAGCTTGAAGCGCCGGTTGGTCCGAAAGGCATCGCCCTCACCCGCAAACATGCGGGTGGGATCCTCGCCCTCACGCTTGAAGGCAAACACGCCTGCGGTATACGGAAAGGAGCCCGGTACGTTCTCGAGCAGCAGCCACTTGAGCAGCTCACCATGGTCTTCGTAGTCGGGCAGCACCACCTTGCGGATGCGCGTGCCCGAGAGCGAGGTGGTGGTGATCTGCGTGCGCAGTTCCTTGTCACGCACCTTCACCACGAACTCATCGCCCGCATAGGCGGCCTTGAGCGCCGGCCAGCCTTCGATGAGCGCCCTTGCGGCGCCGTCAAGACCCCCTTCTCGACGCTGGGCCAGGGCCAGCACGGTATCGCGCGCGCCGCTGCGGGTGGCATCGTCTTCATGCAGCATGCGCGCGGTCTCGCGCAGTTGCTGCAGCTCGCGGGCGAGGCGGGCCTGCGCACGGGCGCGCTTCTTGTAGCCGCGCACGGTGTCCGAAATCTCGGCCAGATAGCGACTGCGTGCCGGCGGCACGATCACGGTCTGAGCACTCGAATAACGGGCCGTTGCCTTGGGCAGGCGGCCTTCAGGATGGGGCAGCACGAGGCCCAGTTCCATCAGTCGGGGCAGCAGGCCCTGATAGAGCGCAGTCACGCCATCGTCATTGAACCGGGATGCCTGCGTGCCAAAGACCGGCATGCGATCGGTGGGCGTGCTCCAGAGTTCGCGATTGCGCTGAACCTGCTTGCTCACATCGCGCAGCGCATCCATGGCGCCCTTGCGATCGAACTTGTTGATCGCCACGAACTCGGCGAAATCCAGCATGTCGATCTTCTCGAGCTGGCTGGCCGCACCGAACTCCGGCGTCATGACATACAGCGTGGTGTCCACCAGCGGCACGATGGCGGCATCGCCCTGGCCGATGCCCGAGGTTTCGACCACGATCAGATCGAAGCCCGCCACCCGACAGGCTGCGATCACATCCGGCAAGGCCTGGCTGATTTCGCTGCCGGCATCGCGCGTGGCCAGCGATCGCATGAAGATATTGGAATGGTCGATGGCGTTCATGCGGATGCGATCACCCAGCAAAGCGCCGCCCGACTTGCGCCGTGTGGGGTCGACCGAGAGGATGGCCACCCGCAGTGCATCGGCCTGATCCAGACGCAGCCTGCGCACCAGCTCATCGGTCAGGCTCGACTTGCCCGCTCCACCGGTGCCGGTAATGCCAAGCGCAGGCGTGCGCACGGTATCGGCACGCCGATGCAGTTCCGCACGCAGTGCGGCAAACCCTGCGTCATCGAGCGAGCCCGGCGCGCGGCCGTTTTCCAGGGCTGTGATCAGCTGGGCCAGCGCGCGGCGCGAACGCGCGAGGGCTGCCGCGCTGGTGGTGTCCATGGCGCGTGAGGCAGGCGCAACAATGGCATCGAGCGAGGACGGACCATAGGGAGACAGATCGATATCGCAGCGCGCGATCATGTCGCCGATCATGCCGGCCAGACCCATGCGCTGACCGTCTTCGGGTGAATAGATGCGGGTCACGCCATAGTCATGCAGCTCGCGGATCTCGGCCGGAACGATCACGCCGCCACCGCCGCCAAACACCTTGACATGGTGTGCACCCGCCTCGTGCAGCAGATCGATCATGTACTTGAAGTACTCGACATGGCCGCCCTGATAGGAGGACACCGCGATGCCCTGCGCGTCTTCCTGCAGGGCGCACTCGACCACCTCGCGCACCGACCGGTTGTGGCCCAGGTGGATCACCTCGCAGCCCATGGACTGCAGGATGCGTCGCATGATGTTGATCGACGCATCATGTCCGTCGAACAGCGAAGCCGCCGTCACGAAGCGAACCTTGTGGGTCATGCGGTACTCGGCAAGTTTCTTGGCGTCGGAAAGATCGGTCATCGTGGACTCTGTGTCGGTGGAGCAGCTACGGAACGCATGGGCGCGGCCCGGCCTGCGATTTTCGGTCAAGCGGGCGAGTGTGGCAAACCGGGGCGTGGCGTGGCCTGTCCACGCCGACCTGGCAGCTCGTTTGGGATAGATTGTCAGCCACGCCTAATCATCCAAAACTGTTTGCTTGCGGGCCATCTTACGAGGGAAAACGCCATGAATGATCAACGGGGCCTGGTGATTTCTTCAGGAACAGCCGCCAGCCAGGACATCTTCGAGCGCGCGCTTGCAGCGCTCAATGTCTATCGCGGCGATGCCGTGGCCATCATCGAAGAAGCCCTCGCAGTCGACCCGGACTTCGTCATGGGGCATGTTTTGCGCGCCGAGGTGCTCATCACACTGTGGGAACGAAGCGTGGTACCCAAGGTGCAGGAAAGCCTGGATCGACTGCATGCCCTGCAATCACGCAGCAATGATCGCGAACGCGCACATGTGCTGGCGATCTCCCGATGGGTGGATGGTGATTGGGACGGGATGCGCATCGCATTAGAACGCTTGCTGGCCGACTATCCCCGCGATCTGCTGGCGCTGCAGGTAAACCACCTGGCCGACTTTTTCCACGGTGACCGCGACAACCTGAGGGCGCGCCCGGAGCGGGTGATGTCCGCCTGGAGTGCCAGCGATCCCGGTTATGGGTTGCTGCTGGGCATGCATGCCTTCGGGCTCGAGGAGTGCGGGCAGTATGCTCTGGCCGAAGACATCGGGCGACGGGCGCTTGATCTGAATGCCGATGACAGCTGGGCGCATCATGCTGTGGCCCACGTCATGGAAATGCAGGCCCGTCAGGTCGAGGGGCTCGCCTTCATGCACTCACGCGAGGCACACTGGGCACAAGCCGACAATGGCTTCGCCTTTCATAACTGGTGGCACACCGCGCTCTTTCATCTGGATCAGGGGCAGCATGCGCAGGCGCTGGCCCTGTACGACCGTGGGATTCGGCCCGAGCCGATTGGCGTGCAACTCATGATGCTGGATGCCACCGCGCTGCTGTGGCGCATGCATCTGAACGGTGCCGATGTGGGCACGCGCTGGGACGAGCTGGCCGATAGCTACGAACAAAGCAAAGAGGCAGGTTTTTATGCGTTCAACGACATGCATGCCATGGCAGCCTATGTCGCCACTGGACGCACACGTGCTGCCCAAGACCTGCTCGAGGCAGCACGGGCGTCGGCTGCAGGCCAAGGTACCAACGCCCGCATGATCCGCGAAGTCGGCCTACCAATTGTTCAGGCGATCGACGCATTCGGAAAGGGGCGCTTTGCCGAGACGGTCAACCTGCTGCTGCCCGTGCGCTACAAGGCCCACGCTTTTGGCGGCAGCCATGCTCAGCGCGACATTGTTCACCGCACCTTGATCGAGGCCGCGCTGCGAGGAGGTGACCGGACTATGGCGCGTGCGCTCACACAGGAGCGCACGGCACAAAAATCACACTGCGCTTTCAGCTGGGGGCTTCGGCAGCGTGCGGCTTAGGCTTCAGAGCCGCTCGATGATGGTCACATTGGCCATGCCACCGCCTTCGCACATGGTCTGCAGACCAAAGCGCTTGTTGCGGTTTTTGAGGGCATAGACCAGGGTGGTCATCAGCTTGGCGCCCGAGCCGCCCAGCGGATGACCCAGAGCGATCGCGCCGCCATTGACGTTCAGACGCTCGCGATCGGCACCGGTGTACTGCAACCAGGCCACAGGAACCGACGCAAAGGCCTCGTTGACTTCGAACAGGTCGATGTCGTCGATCTTCATGCCGCACTTCTTGAGTGCACGCTCGGTGGCCGGCAGCGGCGCCTCGAGCATGATGACCGGATCGTGGCCGATCAGCGTCATGTGATGCACCCGGGCCATAGGGGTGAGATTGAACTCCTTGAGCACCTTTTCGCTCACCACCATCACGGCCGCAGCACCGTCACAGATCTGGCTGGCGGTTGCGGCGGTCAGCATGCCGCCTTCCTGGATGAGCTTGACGCCGGCGATGCTCTCCAGCGTGGCGTCGTAGCGAATCCCTTCATCACTCAGATGCTGGTCATCGGTCAGAACGCCGTCGACGGTCTTGATGTGCACCGGAATGATTTCGTCCTTGAACGCACCGGCCTGGGTGGCTGCAATGGCGCGCTGATGGCTGGAGAGCGCATAGGCGTCGAGCTGTTCGCGGGTCAGGTTGTATTTCTTGGC
>Ga0315905_10002231_pt1 | contig 20397 bp, 13 predicted proteins | sample LakEriMetagenome_5_FD_203522 | JGI IMG/M metagenome (GOLD analysis project Ga0315905, IMG submission 203522) | Freshwater fungal communities from buoy surface, Lake Erie, Ohio, United States - Buoy 4 MA121 | ecosystem: Environmental > Aquatic > Freshwater > Lake | place: USA: Lake Erie, Ohio...
AAGAAACATTTACCTGAATAATACTCAATTTTCGATCTGGCTTGACGACTTCGAGCTGTTTTTCTCGGATAAGCTTAGCGATTTCTTTGATCACTGAGTCCTGCTTCACTCCATGGTTTTCTTTGGAAGCCGAAAATTTAAGGACAGACAAATCGATTTTGGAGGCCCATTTATTTTCTAACTCTTCGAATTCAATAAATCGATCTACCAATAAACTTTCTTTGTCAAATGGACTCAAGAGGGTTTCTTCCAACATGCGGTCTGAACGATACAGCTCCATGATGTTGTCCCCTTGAAAAAGGCCATTTGTACCCCCTATGCCACCCAAATTAACCCCAAGAAGGCTGGCGAGTCCTGACATTTGGCCAATACCACCCATTCCTTCCTCCTCCAAAACGAAAGAAGTTTCCGCATGAAAAATAGGGTCTTTTAGTTGAGAATAGCCCGCTCCAAGTCCAGTTCCTACTGCTAAGGAAAGGAGTAGAAGTTTCCACTTGGAACGAAAAAAGTTTACCCAATCAATCAGGTTTTGTACCACCTCTTTCAAGGTGAATTGGGAGGGAGAAAAATGTGAGTTTCCGCTCATGGGTTTTACTGTTGGTTGATTTGAGAGAGTACCAAGGCCAAAGTGGCTAGTCCTGTGGTCACTCCTACTAGGTCACCTAAACGAAGGGGTACTTTAGGGCCTTTGCTTGGAATGATCACTTCAGCTCCTGGCTCGACGGCTGGGTAGCTTCGAACTCCAAGGAACCCTTTTGTTCGTTTCACTGCCCCATTTGCATAGACCACATAGGTTTGTTTACGGTTGGCACCCCGGTCAAAACCTCCGGCTCCATTGATGTAAAAGCGGAGTCCTCGTCCTTGCTCGTGTCGTAAAGTAGTCGGATAGACCACATCTCCACGCATACGAATGGTTTGCAAGAGCTTTGGCACATTGAGAATATCACCTTCTTCGAGCACCAAATCTTCCTCAGAACCAGGGTTTGCAAGAATTTTTTCGAGATTTATCGCCACGGCTTCCGTTTCCTTAATTTTGACAGCTAGTCCAGGGGTTTCAGCAGCAATTTGATCCAGCGATTCTCGTTTGGCATCATTGGCAGTGGAATCCGTTTTCGCCACTGTTTCCTTTGGAAGGTCTCTGAAAAGGCGAATAAGTAGTTCTTCTTGTGCTTCAGGGTTGGTTGGAGTTTCCTTAAGAAGCACGCGTAGTGCTTCCAAATTTTTCTGTCTTCTCACTTGCTCAGACTCCGTGTTAAAGAACTCTGTTTTACGAATCAAGGTAGCTCCTTTGGTGTAGGCAAATTGATTTACCCCTCCCGCTCTTTTCACCAAATCAGAGATCCGATCCACACTGGTTTGAATAGCAAAAATTCCAGGAGAATTGACCTGCCCTTCTACCGATACGAGTCGCTGCATTGTAAAGTTGGCTCGCTTTCGTACGATCACCTGATCGAAGGGCGCCAAGGAAATGGCATTCGGGTTGAAGGATAAATCTGGATTGATGGAAGTGGTGATGATATCGGATAGCGTTCCTGAATCTGAATCTTCCAGCCTTCTGGCAATTTCAATGTCTTTGACATTGGCAGATTCTTGCAAGCCACCGGCGATAAGAATCAATTCCTCAGGAGTCATTCCTGCGGAATAGGGATAGGTACCTGGACGTTTTACCTCCCCTAGAATCTGGAGGTACCGTTCATTTTGTACATCATAAATACTTGAAATACGGATTACATCTTCACGCTGCAATACCACATCTGCTTGGCGCCCTTCTAATACCGCTTGAAGATTCACTTCCAATACTTCTGAACTTAGGTCTCCTTTGGTTCGCAAGATGCTCGCCCGTTGAGTGTAGGCATCACCTTTTAGTCCATCGGCATTTTTAATAAGTTGGGTCAGAGTTAGTCCTTCGGTTAAGGAGAAGATTCCTGGTCTGAAGACAGCACCTTTAATTTGAATGCGGTTGCTGTAGCGATCAATTATTCTGTATACTGAAATTTCATCGCCCCCCTTGAGGTTAAATAGCCCGAGTTGGTTGCTATATACATCTGAAATGGAGCGTTGATTTCCGGTGATTCGTGATATAGAGATTCGGTCCTTGAAGGCCAAATCGGTAAATCCTCCTGCAAAGCGAAGAACGTCCTCTAGGTTGTCCTCAGGTGTAACCTCAAAAAATAAGGGTCGCTTCACCTCCCCCATCACCTTTACTCGAGCAAGGTAGGGGTTGACTAGGATGACGTCTTGGTCTTGGAGCTGCACATCCAAATTGGCGGTTCCATTGATGAGTAGGTCATACACATCAATTTCAGCGATTTTTTTATTGTTGCGGATGAGTTGGATTGCACGGAGAGTTCCCTTATCGGAAGGGCCTCCAGCCGCATAGAGCGCATTGAAAACGGTCGAAAAGGCACTCAAGGTGAAGGTTCCAGGCAGGCGAACTTCATTTAAAATGTGGACCTTGATGGTTTTGACATTACCCAAGGTAACTTGCAAAAAGGTTTGTGGATTGGCTCCAGAAAGGCCGGTATAAAAAGCGGCTACCCGGTTTTTAATGATCCCTTCTGCGGCTTCAATGGTTTTTCCAGAGACTGCAATCAATCCGATATTATCCAATAAAATGGAGCCTTCTGGGTTGACGGTTGCCTCGTAGTATTTCTCAGATTGTCCGTAGATATCCACATAAAGAAGGTCTCCAGGACCAAGAATGTAATTTTTTGGGGTAGCTTGATTCAAACTTGGCTCGAAGCTTAGCTTGCGGTTTTTCTGGAAAAATAACTTACTCCCAAAAAGCAAGGAATCTGCTTTTTCCTCTTCCATCAATTCCTGTGTCTCCAGCAAGCCTTGGGTGATGTCGTTGAGGTCAATTTGCTCCCGTGAAGCTCTTTTGGACACATTCGTGGATCGGGACTTGCTTGATCCGACGCTCAATCCTTCTATTCTATTGCGAAGCTTTTCCACTTCGCCCGAAGGCATGCCTCGCATTTGAGCCATCATCAAAAAATCTGTGCTACTTAGGCCAGCATCTTGTGCCCGCTTGACAAGCTCTTCGATTTGATCGTCACTGAGTTGATCTACTCGTATGGTGTTTAGATCGACATTTTGCTGCGCAAAAACGAAAGTTGGAGCGAAGGCCCAGAAGCAAAGCAGCACTAAAAAGTAGGTAAATTTCTGAATAGACTTCATTGTGAAAAGGGAATTCCGTAGGGTGTAGAAGAATCTAATGGATAAAAATCCGCTTTATTCTTAATTATACCAAATGTATTGACAGATTTGACGGAAAGAGGCACGGTTTTGTGGGCTCATTTCAAACCATTTACGCTGATTTTGGAAGAAATTTGACGACCCAAACCCAGGGGCTTTGTTCAATACAGATTTGCCTTGGTTTCTTTAACTTGCCAAAAATTTCATGCATGCGTAGTCAGCTTCTAGTTCTAGCAGTTCTCTTCATTTTTTTTTCCTGTAAGCCTTCAGATACCACTTGTACCTTGGATGAGGAACGATTGGAGGGGCGAGTAGCATTGGATATTCATCGTTTGGAACAGGAATTTTTTGCCGCAAAGACTGCTGAGGAGCTTCGCGTGCTGCTCGAAAAATATCCAGATGTGGCGGATAAGGTGATGGAGCAAGAGACTTACCCCAATGCCGACTCCTTAGCCCAGGAGCTGTATCGAGCAAATCAAGACTCTGCTTTTCAGGCCTTGAATGCCGCAGTGGCCAAAGAATTTGGAGATATTTCCGACATCAAAGTGGAGTTGGAACAGGCATTTGCCTACTTGAAAAGTTATTACCCCAATTTTAAAGCTCCCAAAGTCTACACCTACGTCTCAGGATTTGGCATCGATCTACTGGTAGAAGAAGACATCTTGGTGATTGGACTGGATTATTTTTTGCCGAGTGACCATGCCTTCCAGCCGGATTTGCCCAAGTACATTGCCGCCCGATATGAACGAAAATACATCGTTCCCATGATCGTGTTGGCGATTTCCTCTCGCTACAATGAAATTGACCCCAAAGACAACACGCTCTTGGCGGAAATGATCTACTACGGCAAGGCCTACCATTTTGTCAAATCCATCCTTCCCTGCACCTCGGATCAATTCGTAATTGGATATACGCCCGAGCAAATTCAAGCCTGCTGGGACAATGAGGACCTTATTTGGACGCATTTTATTGAAAATGAGCTCTTGTTTGAAACCAATCCCTTTGAGATCCGAAAGTACATCGGGGAGGCACCCAGCACGGACGCCATCAGCATGGATGCACCTGGCCGGATTGGTCGTTGGATAGGATGGAATATTGTGGAGGAGTATGCAGTCAAGCGGGATCTGTCCCTACCCGAGTTGATGCGGGAAGCGGATGCTAAAAAATTGTTTAAAGATTCGGGGTACCGACCACGAACAGGGGAATAAACCAGGTACTTGAAGAAAAAGGGGGGACGGACCTCTCTTCCTTAGGCCTTCTCCTCGTTTTTGTGCGTTTTTTCGAAGTATTTGCAGAGGTGGGTGATGGCACAGGAACTGCATTTGGGGCTTCTTGCCAAGCAGGTGTAGCGGCCATGAAGAATTAACCAGTGGTGTGCCTTGTGGATGTGTTCTTTGGGTAGGTGTTTGACCAATTGTTTCTCTACTTCCAAGGGGGTTTTGGCGGTCAGAGGAACCAATCCCAAGCGCCTGGATACCCGGTACACGTGCGTATCCACCGCCATATTGGGTTGTTGCCAGATCACAGAGGTGATTACATTGGCAGTTTTTCTTCCCACACCAGGTAGTTTGACCAGCTCTTCTACCGTCGAAGGTATTTCTCCCCCAAAGTCAGCCAAGAGCATTTTCCCAAGCCCAATCAGGTGCTTGGTTTTGTTATTGGGGTAGGAGACGGTTCGGATGTAGGGAAAAAGTTCATCAAAGTCCGTTGCTGCAAGATGTGCTGCGGTTGGAAAGTGTTTGAAAAGTTCTCGCGTGACGATATTGACCCGCTTGTCCGTGCATTGAGCGGAGAGGACTACGGCTACCAAGAGTTCGAAAGGATTGTCGTATGCCAATTCTGTCTCTGCCACGGGCATGTTTTCGGAAAAATGCTGGATAAAGGCTTCGTATCGCTGTTTTTTAAGCATCGCGAGTGGTTGACTAGACTTCTAAGTTAGCAAGAGCGGTCTTTTCCTTGGCTTTAAGTAAAAATAATTTTTAAAAGGAGGTTTTCGGACCACGGAATCAGTTCCGAATTCGCCATTCTTTGGGATAATAGTTGTTTACCCGCTTACCCAAATTTTTGATCCAACCCAAAGGAAGATTTTGGTAGGTAAGCAGTACCCAGCCTAGGGGGAGCTCCTCAAAGGACTGTTCCTTTTTTCGTAAAAAATCCAAGGCTTCCTCCACAGCTAATTCCTGCTGAGGAAATCCATTTTTGGGAAGGGTAGACAGTGCCCATTCGTGACTGGGAATCCATTCCTTTCCCTGTTTTTTGCCCAGCTCTACGCCAAAATACCGCAGGCTCAGCACCTGGGCTAATTTTTCTAACGCTCGAGCATAGCTCCCATTTATTCGGAAATACGCCTCCTGCAGGAGATAAAATTTTCCGGACCCATCCCCTCCTACTTCTTGTTCGAGTACTGCGGACTCCTTTTCTCCCACGCGCTTGAGGCTGTGGTGTTTGAATTCTTTGGTTGCTGGAGCCTCTTGTGAGTAGGCTCCCTCAGGTCTTCGCAAGACCGTAATGAAAAACCCTTCTCCTGCCACCTTGTGTGGGAAAAAACGGTACCCAAAAAAGGGGCCTTCTTCGGTACTAACTTCCGTTTCCACGATGCCCCAGCTGGGATCTAAGGGTATTCTTACGGGTTCGAAGGCAAATTCTTCAGTTAAAAAGCGGAGGATTTCTTCATTTTCTTTTTCATTGAAGGTGCAGGTGGAGTAGAGCAAGTAGCCTCCTCCTTTTACCAATTCTCCGGCCTTGTCCACAATGCGTTTTTGTCGGGCCGAACACAAGTTGACATGATCCGGTGACCATTCTGCTCTAGCTTGTGGGTCTTTACGAAACATGCCTTCTCCAGAACAGGGAGCATCTACCAACACCAAGTCAAAAAATCCCTCCAATGGACCGAAGTGCTCCGGATCATTGTTGGTAACGACCGTGTTGCCAAGCCCCCACTTGATCAGGTTTTCTTTTAAAATTTGAGCACGTGCCGCAATCACTTCATTTGCTACAAGCAAACCTTCTTCTCCCAAATAGCTGGACAACAAGGTGCTTTTTCCTCCTGGAGCGGCTGCTAGATCGAGGTAGACTCCCTTGGGAATTTGTTGTGATTCAAGTACATGAGAGATAAACATGGACGAAGCCTCCTGCACATAGTAAGCTCCTGCATGAAAGCTTGGGTCTCCTGTGAAGCTTGGTCTTTCCTCTAAAAAATAACCGTCTTTGGCCCAGGGAATGGGCCGCTTCGAAAAGGAGATGTCAGCTGGTTTCATCCGGTTGACCCGGATGGAGGTTTGCGTAGGTCGCTCCAAGCCTTCCTTAAATAGGGCAAACTCTGCAGGCCCGAGTAGCGCCTGCATTTGCGATTCAAAAGCCTCGGGAAGTTGATTTTCGGCCATCTGACAAATATACGGAATCTAGTATCGGTCTTGGGTGGACTGCACTAAATTCGATTCTGATCCCCTGAATTTAGAAATTAGGAATCGTCATCCTCGTCTTCAAAATCCTCGTCCTCTTCAGTCCCCATTTCAAACATGGAGCTGAACAAATCCTTAAACTGTAGCCCGGTGTCGAGCATTTTTTTGCTGAGTTGTGAATATTCCGCCAAACCATGGAGCGCAAACTCCATAAAGAATTCCTTTTCTTTTTCAGGAACGGATTCAACCAATTGGGTCACTACTTCCTCCAAACCAGGGACGCCATGCAAGCCGCTTTTGTAGGCCTTGTCGCTGAGGTCACTCAAGAGGTCCAGCTCATTGCCTTCTCCAAACCAGGCCAATGGAATCACATAAGGATTGCCAGCCTTTTCTTTTTTCTTTTGCTCGGGTGATGGGAAATACTCCACAAACTGACTTCGGATTGCTTTTCCGATCAGGTTGTAGGCCACCAATCCAGCGCCTTCTTGTTCTCCTTCGTAGACGAGCTCTACTTTTCCAGTAATGGCCGGAATGACTCCAATCAAATCGGATATTCGAATGACCGTAGTGGATTCATTGTTTCGATACATCCGTCTCTCTGCGGCGGAAATCAAATTTTCGTAAGCAGAAATGGTCAAGCGAGCAGACACCCCGCTTTTTTCATCCACAAACTCGGAATGACGCGCTTCGATCACAATCTGTTCGATCAGGTCTTTCATCAATTCCGGCACATGAATGTGGGCTACTGGCTTTCCTTCTAGTCGAGCTTCCTGTCCCGTGATTTTTTTGCCGATGGCAATGGACTTGGGATAGTGTGTGATGATTTGGCTTTCAATTCGGTCCTTGAGCGGAGTCACGATGCTACCCCGGTTGGTGTAGTCTTCAGGGTTGGCCGTGAAGATAAACTGGATGTCCAAAGGCAAGCGCAACTTAAACCCTCGAATTTGGATGTCCCCTTCTTGCAAAATATTGAAAAGCGCTACCTGAATTCGTGCTTGGAGATCGGGCAGTTCGTTGATCACGAAAATGCAGCGATGGGAACGAGGAACGAGCCCATAGTGAATTACGCGTTCGTCGTTGTAATTTAATTTGAGCGTGGCCGCTTTGATGGGATCCACGTCCCCGATCAAGTCTGCAACGGATACATCTGGAGTGGCTAATTTTTCTGCATAGCGCTCGGATCGTGGCAACCAGGAAATAAGGCAGTCGTCGCCTTTTTCTTCAATCAAGTTTTTGGCAAAAGTGGATAGCGGAAGGAGTGGGTCTTCATTGAGTTCCGAACCGAAGAGAACGGGCACATATTCATCCAAAAGGAGGGTCATCATCCGTGCAATTCGGGTTTTGGCCTGTCCACGAAGTCCAAGCAAGTTGATGTTGTGTCGAGAAAGGATCGCCCGTTCAATGTCGGGAATGACGGTGTCTTCGTAACCCCAAACGCCTTCAAATACGTTTTCCTTTGCCTTGATCTTCTCGATTAGGTTTGTTCGAAGTTCCTCCTTGATGGACTTCGGACTGTAGCCTGAAGCCTTCAGTTGGCCAAGGGTTTTGATTTGAAGGAGCTGCTCTCCTTTAAGTTGTGCGTAATCCATGCTAAAAGCGTTTGGTTCGGTTTCGTCTGTAGTCCTCAAAAATTAAATTTCCCAGCCCTTTCAAGCTGCTGTAATACGCATTGCCATTGTTGACTTGCGTAAATTCTTTGACAAACTCTTTGAGGTAAGGGTCTGAGGCAATCATAAAGGTGGTGACTGGTATTTTTAGCTTCCGACATTGGGCTGCGAGCTTGAGCGTTTCTGCCAAAATCTTGCTGTCGATGCCAAAGGCATTTTTGTAGTACTTGATGCCCACTTTCAAGCAAGTAGGCTTGCCATCGGTGATCATGAAAATCTGCTTGTTTGGGTTTTTTCTTCTACGCAATAAATCCATGGCGAGCTCCAATCCTGCCACCGTATTCGTGTGGTAGGGACCCACTTGCAGGTAAGGCAAATCTTTGATTTCGATCTGCCAGGCATCGTTTCCAAAGACAATGATGTCTAGCGTATCTTTTGGGTAGCGAGTTTTGATCAGTTCGGCCAAGGCCATCGCCACCTTCTTCGCGGGGGTAATGCGGTCCTCCCCATACAAGATCATGGAATGGGAAATGTCAATCATCAACACCGTGGAGGTTTGGGTGCGCTGTTCGTTTTCTACCACTTCCAAGTCATCCTCAGTCAATAGAAAATCACCGCCAATTCCTCGGTTCGCTTGTGCATTTCGCAGCGAATCGGTCAGTGCGATTTGGTCGAGGTTGTCTCCAAATTCATAAGCGCGTCGCTCAGTTCCTTGCTCCTCACCTGGCCCTGAGATTTGGGTGCGGTGCTGCCCAGACTTGCTCTTTTTCAGCTTTCCAAAAATTTCTTCCAAAGCGCTTTTTCGGATGGTTTGCTCTGCTTTACCCGTGATTTCAAATTTGCCTTGTTGATTTTCCTCGCTGAGGTATCCCTTCGATTTGAGGTCTTCAATAAAGTTGCCGATGCCATAGTCAGGACTGGTCAGTTGGTAGCGTTTGTCCAGGTTGGTCAGCCAGCTTAGGGCTTCGGCTACATCTCCACCTGTCATGGTCACGAGCTGCAAAAAAATATCCAATAGGCTATCGAACCGATTCTTTTCTGGATCGAGTGTGGGGATAAATTTTGTAAATCGGTACCCTTTCATAGATGGCAATTGGATAAACAAGTTTCCCAAAAATAGGGATGACTGACAGCTGCGTTAGTACAACACGCAATTGGGTCAAGGAGTTTTGTGGTTGGAAAAAATTTAAGCAAAAAGCAGGGTTTTCTCCAGAAAGTGGGCTCGGAATTCATCCTTCTAGCGATTTTGTTGGGAGGAACTCTGGAAGCAATCTCTCCCAAGCGTATTTTTATCTAACAAAAAAAGAGGAAATCTCCCTATTTTCGACTCGAGATGACTGCTGCCGACCGACACGCCCAATGGATCAAATCCACAGCCAAGCGCTTGGGCTTTGACTTTTGTGGAATCGCAAAAGCAGATTTTTTGGCCGAAGAAGCACCCAAATTGGAAGAATGGTTGCGCAGAGACTATCAGGGCCGCATGGGCTATCTCGCCAATCATTTTGATAAGCGACTCGATCCACGAAAATTGGTGGAGGGAGCGAAGACAGTAGTGTCTTTGGTGTACAATTACTTCCCAGAACAAGCCCTCCCAGAAGGGCCTGCCGGCATCAAGTTGGCCAAATATGCCTACGGGAAAGATTACCATGATGTAATTCAGGAAAAACTCCGAGAGTTTTTGACTTGTCTTCGGGAGGAGATTGGGGAAATCAATGGGCGTAGTTTTGTGGATTCCGCACCGATTTTGGAGCGGCAATGGGCACAACGTGCGGGTTTAGGCTGGATCGGCAAAAATAGCCTTCTTCTCAATCGTTCCATGGGAAGCTTCTTCTTTTTGGCTGAGCTGGTGATTGATCTGGAGGCAAGCCCAGACCTTCCCATCGCCAAAGACTACTGTGGCACTTGCACAGCTTGCCTAGATGCCTGCCCTACGGAGGCGATCGTGGCACCGGGCGTAGTGGACGGTTCCCGCTGCATTTCTTACCTCACCATTGAACTTAAGGAGGCAATCCCGAACTCCTTTGCTGGGAAGATGGACAACTGGGTATTTGGTTGTGATGTCTGTCAGGATGTGTGCCCATGGAATCGTTTTTCAAAACCACATCAGGAACCCGCTTTTAATCCATCTTCGGACTTGGAAACCTTGGCGGCTCAAGATTGGAAAGAGCTCACCGAAGAAACATTCAAACGGGTGTTTACCGGTTCGGCAGTCACCCGCACCAAGCTGAAAGGGATTACCCGTAACCTGGAATTTTTATCTCCGGATAAGCCTGTTGACTAAGACGTTAGCCAAAAGGACACTCGAGTTTTCCTGTTTTCTTTTCACATCTTAACAGGAGGATCACTTATTTGTCACGTTGAAGTTCCTCTACCTTTCGCTTCATTAGAGATTGGTTTTTATTTCCTTCTGGAGCAAAAATGCCAGTTTTTACACCTCAATTTCGCAACTTTTTCTCCCCGATTTTGGTTTCAATTGTACTATATTTGCGGCATGAATAAGAACGTTTTATTGATGATTTTAGATGGTTGGGGATTAGCTACCAACCCTGCGGTTTCTGCCATCGACAAGGCCAACACCCCTTTTGTGGACAGCTTATTCAAGACTTATCCACATTCCAAGCTGGAGGCCTCAGGCCTTGCAGTTGGATTGCCTGAAGGTCAAATGGGCAACTCAGAAGTGGGGCACATGAACATTGGAGCGGGAAGGGTCGTCTACCAAGACTTGGTAAAAATCAATCTGGCGGTACAGCAAGGCGAACTACTCACAGATCCGGTATTGACTGCTGCTTTTGCGAGAGCCAAAGCAGGAAGTAAAAATGTGCATTTTTTGGGATTGGTATCAGATGGAGGCGTGCATGCACACATCGAGCACCTCAAAGGCTTGTGTGACGCTGCCAAACACCATGGGATGGAAGATGTGTTTATCCATGCCTTTACCGATGGTCGTGACACCGACCCCAAAGGAGGATTGGGATATTTAGGAGATGTACAAAACCATTTACAGCATTCAGTGGGAAAAATTGCTTCGGTGATTGGGCGTTACTATGCCATGGATCGGGACAACCGTTGGGAGCGTGTAAAGCTTGCCTACGACGCCATGGTGCAGGGTGAAGGGGAAAAGTCGAAGGACATCCTTGCTTCCATCAAGAAGTCCTACAGCAACAATGTCACGGACGAATTTATCCGTCCCATCATTCAGGTGGGTACGGACAACAAGCCCCTAGCTACGATTCAAGAAGGGGATATGGTCCTCTGTTTCAATTTCCGAACCGATCGCGGAAGAGAGATCACGCAAGCATTAAGCCAGCGAGATTTTCCAGATTTCAACATGAAGAAGTTGGACTTGGACTACTTGACACTGACCACTTATGACGATACCTTTACAGGGGTGCAGGTCCTATTTGAAAAAGACAAGCTCAACAATACCCTTGGTGAGGTTTTGGAAAAGGCAGGGAAGAAACAAATCCGCATCGCGGAAACGGAGAAATACCCGCACGTGACCTTTTTCTTCTCTGGAGGGAGAGAAAAAGAGTTTGTAGGCGAAAGCAGAATTCTTTGCCCATCACCCAAAGTGGCTACCTACGACTTACAGCCTGAAATGAGTGCAGGAGAAATTGCTTCAAAAATTGTCAAAGAACTGGATAAGAAAAGCGCCAACTTCATTTGCCTTAATTTTGCAAATGCGGATATGGTGGGCCATACAGGAGATTTTGATGCAGCGGTCAAAGCCTGTGAAGCAGTAGATGCTTCGGCCGAAAAAGTAGTCAAAGCGGCTATCGCCAATGACTATACCGTGCTAGTGATTGCAGACCATGGCAACTCAGATGTGATGATCAATGAGGATGGTTCACCAAATACGGCGCACACTACCAACTTGGTGCCTTTTATCGTGGTTGACAAACAGAAGTTTTCAGTTAAAGATGGAAAATTAGGGGATTTAGCGCCTACCATCCTTCAGTTGATGGGAGTAGGCATTCCCGCGGAAATGACAGGAGATATTCTTCTTGACCTATGAAAATGAAACGCTATTACAGTTTTCTACTTTTAGGAGCAGTCCTTTCTTGCGCTCCAACCAAAGAAGAACCTGTACTTGACAAACTTCCTTATTTTGATTTGAAAGGATTTATTGATTTGGAAATCAATGAATTGGAAGGAGACTCAGTCCTTAAAATCTCTGAGATAAATGGGGAAGAACAGACCCAGGATTTGCGGTATACGGTCAATGACTGGAAGGAGGAATTTGCCTCATTCTATCAAGCAGATATCAATGTTCCTTCTCTAGTCACTGCGTATGACACCCGAACGACCCCAGACCAATTGATTCATGAGTTGCTTCCTGAGGCTAAAGGAAAAGTGAAGGAAATAACCATACGCTATGTGCAGAATTATCCTGCTTGGGTCATGTTTAGACTGAAGGATGAAAACATGTTTTACCAAAGTACGACTCTAGGGGAGCTTTTTATGAACCAGGCTACGGGGAAAATAGATCAATATAAGTTGGAGACTACTCAGAAAGTAATGTTTCTATCTCCTACACACATCAAAATCTCTGGAGTAATCCACTAAAAAAAAGGAGGCCCCGCACACTGATGTGGGGCCTCCTTTTTTTTAGTGGGCCTTAATTTTCCCACGGTTAACACTCAATTTTTTAAAATAGGGGATCCCTATTTCGCAAATAGTGGAGGGCGTTTAGCTTGCCAATCGGAGTTTTCCTGAATCAACCGTCCAACCATGATCAATTTTTCTTCTTCAAAGAGGTTGGCCAATAAGGTAATGGATGTTGGACTGCCATTCGCGCCAAATCCATTGGGAAGGCACAAGGCAGGATGACCCGTTAGGTTGGTGATCTGAAGCTGCTGCCCTGCAAAGGATGGCGTGATGATCACATCGTATTCTTTCATCAGCGCATGCATTTCTTCAATCAATACACTTCGCTGACGGCTCATTTGGATGTATTCCACGGCAGGGATAAATCGCGCCGCTCGGAATACATTTGGCCAAGCGCTTTTGTGTTGCGCTACGAGCTGGTCGTCTAGGCCTAGGCGGGTAAGGTCATCGAATGCAGCGGCGCCTTCCACCAACAGCATGGATACCAAGGGTGCAGCATTGATACTGGTTTTCAGTTCCAACGGGTGGAGAGTGATCCCTTGGGTTTTTAAGAGTTCTAGGACGGCACGGTCATTTTCAATACCCGCTCGATTTCCCTCAAAATACGGACTGAAGTAACCGATTTTTAATTTTTTCACCTCTTTCTTGACGGAATAATTAAATGCGGCAGGAATGGTGGCCGGATCCTTGGTGTCGCTTCCATTCAAGGCGGCTAGCACAATCGCATTGTCCAGTGCGGACCTAGAGATGGGTCCAACTTTGTCCATAGACCAGCTGAGGGCCATGGCGCCATGCCTACTGATTCGCCCAAAGGTGGGACGAAGCCCTGTCACCCCGTTTCGGGTGGAGGGAGATACAATGGAACCGAGGGTTTCGGTGCCGATGGCAAAAGGAACCAATCCAGCGCTCACCGCCGAAGCAGATCCTGCCGAAGAGCCACTTGATCCTTGCTTCAAATTCCAGGGGTTTTTAGTTACACCTCCAAACCATACATCGCCCATGGCCAATGCACCAAGCGTGAATTTCCCAACGAGCACCCCACCAGCCTCTTCCAATTTGGTCACGATGGTGGCGGTTTCATTGATTACCTGGTCCTTGTAAGGGTCTGCACCCCAGGTGGTTTTTGTACCTGGTACGGCAAATAAATCCTTGATGCCGTAAGGGATTCCATGAAGTGGGCCACGGTATTTGCCTGCAGCGAGCTCTTTATCAAGAGCTCTTGCTTGCGTGAGGGCCTCCTCTTCTAGGAGGGTCACGAGGCAGGCGAGGGTATCGGAATGAGTTTTGATTCGTTGAAGGTAAAGTTGCGTCAGTCGCTCTGAAGTCACTTGACGTGACTTGATCAATACGGATAGTTGGCTTACAGGCATATATGCCAAATCCACATCTGAAGTGGGGAGTGCTACCTTGGCGGGTAATCCCCAATCGAAAGCAGCTTGTTCTTGGCTTGGATAAAACCCTTGTGGGAGGGGATTGAACACCAAGGCGGGCCCTACGGAGTTGTCGAGGGTTGTTTTGCGCATCAGCTCAAAATTGGTTCGATGGCTGGTCAAGGTGCCAATCATGCTGTCCTTTTCTTGTGGGGTAAAGGAAAGGCCGATCAACTCAGCTGCCCCATCAATTGAAAGGGGAGTGATTTCTCCGCTATTTCTGCCGATGCCAAAGCCCAAAGCCGAGAAAATCGCTGCGCCAAGAAAAAGAAAAGCGAAGGAAGGGAGGTTGTTTTTTCGATTCATTAGATAGTTTTGTAAACGCCTCAAACTTGTTTCACCTCAAGGTGTTCATTTCGCATTACAAAATCAACCCTTCCATGGATCAAGCTTCAAATTTTCCCAAGTTCCCGATGCATTACCGAGGCCTACTGTTGTTGGCGGGCATGTATACGATCGCTTGGTCCGCCTTTTATGTTTATTTTGGGGAGACGGTAGTCAACTGGATGGCAATGGGGCTTGTTCCTTCAAGTACCCTTCCTAGCTACTTTTTCGGGATTTTTGGGATGGTGGTAGGTCTGGTGATTTTTTTTGCTGCCTTTTATCCGGTTTCCTGGGTCTGGTTGATTTTGATTGGTATCTCAGGTAAAATCATCTTGGCGGCCTGGTTTACCTTGGGTTTTGTTCCCGACCTAGGCTGGAATAAGCGCAGTATTTTTCATTTGGTAGGGAACGAACTCCTTTGGTTGATTCCTTTGACCCTGATTTTTCTGCGAAGCCTTCAAGTAAAAAATTACCTAAAAGAACTAGAGAAAGAAGATTGACTTAGCTTGTCAGAATTTGTAAATCACTGCGCAAATTTGACCGGATTCACCTACGGAAAAGTTGTATCTTAGTAAGTCGGATTATTTTCCCCAACCTATTGTTCGAATGTCACAAACTCAAGCCCATAAACTTTTTCTTTTGGATGCCATGGCCCTCATTTATAGGGCACATTTTGCCTTTAGTAAAAACCCAAGGATCAACTCCAAAGGGCTAAATACTGGGGTGATGCTCGGGTTTACGAATACTCTTTTGGAGGTCTTGGAAAAAGAAAAACCCAGCCACATTGCCGTGGCATTTGATACAAAGGCCCCTACGTTTCGCCACGAGCAATATACTCCCTACAAGGCCAATCGCCTAGAGCAGCCGGAAGACATTACCGTGTCTATTCCTTGGGTTAAAGAGATTATTCGCGCCTTTAATATCCCTGTTTTGGAACTGGATGGATTTGAGGCAGACGACATCATCGGTACCATCGCAAAAAAAGCTGAAAAGGAACTCTTTACAGTGTATATGATGACCCCAGACAAGGACTATGGTCAACTGGTGGACGATCATATTTTTCTCTACAAGCCTGCCTTTATGGGCAATGGAGTGGATGTGATGGGACCTAAGCAAATTTGTGAAAAGTGGGACATTGAACATGTCGATCAGGTGCGCGATATCCTCGGCTTGATGGGGGATGCGGTAGATAACATTCCAGGAATTCCGGGGATTGGAGAAAAAACAGCCGTTAAACTCCTAAAGGAATATGGCACGCTCGAAGGTATTTTAGAAAATGTAGACCAGCTCAAAGGCAAGCAGAAAGAGAATGTTGAAAATTTTGCCCAACAAGGACTTTTGTCCAAGGACCTTGCTACTATCAAGATCGATGTGCCCGTGGATTTTGATGAGGAAGCCCTCCGGGTCGAAGGCATTGACGAAGAGAAATTGAGGGCAATTTTTTCGGAACTGGAGTTCAGAACCTTAGCCAATCGATTATTTAAAGAGGGTCCAGCAAAAAAAGCGGCTGCAGCACCGTCTGCTCCCGCGCAGATGGACCTGTTTGGCGCTCCCGCCCCTAAAACCACCAGCTTTGTATCCGAGGAGGAGCAGGAAGAAGAAGTTTCCATTTCGGAACCTATTGTTCTGGACACCATTCATAGCAATGCCCACAATTACCACAAAATCAAAGGTAAGGCAGCCATTCAGGAGCTGGTGGAGTATTTGCTCCTACAAAAAGAGATTTGCTTTGATACAGAAACGACCAGCTTGGATGCCATGAACGCCGAGCTTGTTGGCCTTTCTTTTTCCTATTTGGAAGGGGAAGCGTATTATATTCCGCTGGAGGCAGATCAAAATGAAGCCAAAGAAGTGTTGGAATTGCTTCGTCCAGTATTCAATAATGAGTTCATTCTCAAAATCGGCCAAAACATCAAGTATGACTTGCTCGTCCTCAAAAACTACGGGATAGAAGTCAAAGGAACGCTATACGATACCCTCTTGGCGCATTACCTCATCGAACCAGAAGGCAAGCATGGCATGGACTGGCTCGCACAGCAATACCTGCAGTACAAGCCTGTATCGATTACCGAATTGATCGGAAAGAAAGGCAAGGGCCAGGGAAATATGCGGGATGTAGACGAGGATGAGGTGACGGCCTATGCATCCGAAGATGCGGACATTACGCTGAGACTAAAAGGAAAGCTGGACCCAATCTTACTTTCCAATGGCTTGAAAAAGCTCGTGGAAGAGGTAGAAAATCCTTTGATTCCCGTGTTGACTGACATGGAGTTTGAAGGAGTTCGGATCGATACGGGGAGCTTGGCAGAGCTTTCGGTCACCTTGGAACAAGAAAGCAAGGAAATCGAGAAGCGCGTGTATGAATTGGCGGGAGTACGGTTTAATTTGGCTTCTCCCAAGCAGCTTGGGGAAGTTCTTTTTGAAAAACTCAAGCTAGACCCAAAAGCCAAAAAAACCAAGACAGGACAGTATGCCACAGGGGAAGAAATCTTGAGTAAGATGGCAGACGAACATGAGATCGCGGAGGCTATTCTCGAGTATCGACAAATGGTCAAGCTGAAGTCAACCTACGTGGATGCGCTGCCTACGATGATCAATTCCAAGACAGGACGAATTCACACTACCTACAACCAGTTTGTGGCAGCGACAGGGCGTCTCTCTTCGATCAACCCCAACCTGCAAAATATCCCAATCCGTACCGCGCGAGGAAGAGAGATTCGAAAGGCATTTGTGCCTCGAGACGAGAATTATGTCCTGCTGTCTGCCGATTATTCCCAAATTGAACTGCGACTGATGGCGGCATTTTCGCAGGATGAGTCCATGCTGGAAGCTTTCCGTACTGGACGTGATATCCATGCTACCACGGCCGCCAAAATTTTCAAGGTTCCTTTGGAGGAGGTGACCACAGACATGCGAAGAAAGGCCAAAACAGCCAATTTCGGGATCATTTACGGCATCTCTGCCTTTGGGCTCGCCCAGCGCCTATCCATTCCTCGCGGAGAAGCCAAGGAAATTATCGATGCCTATTTCACCGAGTTTCCTGCAGTCAAGCAGTACATGGATGGAGCCATTGAAAAGGCACGAACTCAGGAATATGTGGAAACCATCCTTGGGCGTCGGCGGTACCTGCGTGACATCAATAGCCGCAACATGACCATGCGTGGTTTTGCGGAGCGAAATGCGATCAACGCTCCACTTCAAGGATCGGCAGCAGATCTCATCAAAGTGGCCATGATCCACGTACAGGCCTGGATGAAAAAAGAAAATCTAAAGTCCAAAATGATCCTTCAAGTTCACGATGAATTGGTATTTGATGCGCACAAGGACGAGGTGGAGCTACTCAAAAAAGAAATTCCTGGCTTGATGTCCAATGCCATTCCGCTGCCCGTGCCGATCGAAGTAGAAGTCGGCGTTGGGACGGATTGGCTGCAAGCGCATTAAATATGGTACGAAGTACCAAGTACAAGGTACCAAGTATGAATTTCTGGAATCCTGTTTATTCTGCTTTTGGATTACTATAGGTTTATTTCTATGGAAATAGAATGTTCATTTAGAAAATACTTTGTACGTGGTACTTTGTACCTAGTACTTTTTCAAGAGGTCTTTGGTGTCTCGTGTTTTAAATGATTTCCACAATCACATTTTTTAAACTACTATGATAGAATTTGTAAGGTTAATAGCAGGTATTGGCACCCTACATACAAGGCTTCAATCGCATGCAGCAAATGCAGTGAATCAAGCTTTGACAATTCGAAACTGGCTAATTGGGTTTTACATTGTAGAATTTGAATTGCATGGCAAAAATAGGGCAAGTTATGGCGAGTCACTAATCGATCAAATTGCCCAAAACTTAAACCACATCAAAGGTTTGGATCGTCGATCACTCTTTCGGTTTCGAACATTTTACACGCTCTATCCACAGGTTTTGGACTTCTTGAAAAGTGAATCAAACTCTTTTTTGCAGGCATTGGAAGGTCTTGAGGGGATTGAAAAACTTGGAGTTGCTTTTCCAACTGAAGAAAGGGATGCAATAGTGGGGACACTGTCCCCACTATTGCAAACTGAATTTCTAATCCCTGGTGAGAAGTTGATTTCTAAACTATCCTATTCTCATTTGGAACTACTCTTTCCGATTGATAATCAAATCAAACGTACTTTTTATGAATTAGAGGCAATCAAAGGAACTTGGAGCATTCGAGAGTTGAAAAGGCAGATTGCAAGCCACCTTTTTGAGCGATCTGCTGCGGTCAACTTTCCTAAAAAAACACTTTCTAAGGAGATTGTTTCTCCAAAAGAGCCAACAGACATTATAAAAAACATGTATGCATTCGATTTTCTCAATTTGAATCCAGTTGAATTGACCCAAGAATCTGATCTGGAGGAGGCACTGATTCATCATCTACAAGAATTTATTTTAGAGCTGGGGTACGGTTTTTGTTTTGAGTCACGACAAAGGAGAATTCTAATCGGAGAAAGGTATTACTTTGTAGATCTAGTATTTTATCACCGAATTTTAAAGTGTCATGTATTGGTTGAATTAAAAATTGGTCAATTTGAGTATGGAGATTTTGGCCAACTCAACACCTATGTTAATTTCTTTAAAGAAGAGATTCGTGAACCAACCGATAATTTGCCCATTGGAATTCTACTGGTGGCAGGAAAGGATAAAGCATTGGTAAAATATGCCACTGGAGGTATGGATAAGAATCTCTTTATTCAAGAGTATATGATTCAATTACCAGAAAAAGAAAAATTAGAAGGATACCTGTTGTCCGAGTTAAAAAAGCTCAATTAATCTGAAATGTCTAAAGTAAAAACCACCTTTTTCTGTCAAAACTGCGGGGCGCAGAGCCCTAAGTGGACCGGTAAATGCCCTTCCTGTGGGGAGTGGAACACTTTTGTAGAGGAGATTATCCAAAAAGAAGAACCTGGAAAAGGAAGTTGGAAACCGCAAGGTGCCGGACTCAAAAAAGCAAGCACACCCAAGAAAATTGATGAGGTCAACTACGAAGAGCAGCCCCGCTGGATTACTTCCGATCCGGAACTGGATCGGGTGCTGGGTGGAGGAATTGTCTCGGGTTCACTGGTGCTGATTGGGGGCGAACCAGGAATTGGGAAATCCACACTCATGCTTCAGATCGCTCTGACGCTTAAAGGCAAAAAAGTCCTTTACGTATCTGGGGAGGAAAGTGAAGCGCAAATCAAGATGCGGGCAGATCGAATGGCTGCCAAAAACCCAGATTGCTATGTGCTTTCTGAGACGAATACCCAACAGATTTTTCAGCAAATCGAGGCGCTCAACCCAGATTTTTTGGTCATCGACTCCATTCAAACGCTCTACAGTCAATACGTAGAATCTGCAGCTGGATCGGTTTCTCAGGTGCGTGAATGCACGGCAGAGTTGATGAAGTTTGCCAAGGAAACAGGCACGCCTGTGTTTCTGATCGGCCACATCACCAAGGATGGTTCCATTGCTGGACCAAAGGTACTGGAGCACATGGTGGATACTGTCTTGCAGTTTGAAGGGGACCGACACTTGACCTATCGCATCTTGCGAACCTCCAAAAACCGATTTGGTTCCACTCACGAACTCGGCATCTATGAAATGCGCGCAGAGGGTTTGCGGGCCGTTTCCAACCCCTCTGAAATTCTCCTTACGCAGCGCGAAGAGGTGCTCAACGGCGTAGCGATCGGTGCGATGCTAGAGGGCAACCGTCCCCTGCTGATTGAGATTCAGTCTCTTGTAAGTCCGGCTACCTACGGCACACCCCAGCGAAGCAGTACGGGGCACGATGCCAAGCGCCTCAACATGCTTTTGGCGGTACTGGA
>Ga0315905_10002232_pt1 | contig 20395 bp, 10 predicted proteins | sample LakEriMetagenome_5_FD_203522 | JGI IMG/M metagenome (GOLD analysis project Ga0315905, IMG submission 203522) | Freshwater fungal communities from buoy surface, Lake Erie, Ohio, United States - Buoy 4 MA121 | ecosystem: Environmental > Aquatic > Freshwater > Lake | place: USA: Lake Erie, Ohio...
GCTCTTCCTGGGTTTCCGGGGGGCAAGCCAGGCAATATTGGTTGTACAAGTCGGCAAGTGCCCCTTGCTCAATATGCGGAAGGATGCTGATAGCCCACGATTGCGGCCGTGCAAAATCCCCACCGGGTTTGTCAACATGGGCCACCAATCCCTTGCGCACCCTGCCAGACGCAAAAGGAAATGAGGCGGTGTTGTCATGATGGCTATGCATGCCCAAGCCAACCTGCCTGAGGTTACTCTGGCACTCCATGCGGATGGCAGCCAGACGGACGCGCTGCACGGCAGGGACAAGCAGGCCGATGAGCACGGCCAAAATCGCAATCACCACCAGGAGCTCTATTAGCGTGAAGGCTACCCGCCGATCATTTCGACTCATAAGAAAAACCTGCCTGTCTGTAACCTTGTAAAAACACTGTAACTCAAACGTCAGTTACCCCCGATGGCAGTGCCGCCCATGACAGGAAAGAGTTCAACGGTATACGGCTGCAAGGAGTTCATATTGAAGGAGAACCGGCGGGCCTTGCCGATTCCACTGGTCGGCAGTGCCAAAATGTCTGCGCCATTGAGGGTGCTGACCAAGCCGACATTCACACCCTGAGGGCCATCCTGCTCAAAGGCTGGAAAAGCGGAGAATAGCTGATAATCGGTGGGGGCACCGGGAGGGCTTGGCATCATCATCTCGGAGTGAGACTCGTCCATGGCAGACCAGACGGTGATGAAAGGAATTCCTTGACGGGCCCCGACCACGATCCTGGAATATCCGCCAACTTCCCCGCCATAGATTCCGCAAGCAACGGAAATTGAACCCTCATAAGAGGAGCTGAACGCGTAAAAGCTCGAAACAAGCTGGGCATCCCAGAACTGGTCTGTGTTGTAAGGTTCGCCATCGACAGAACCATAGGGATCGAATCGGTAAACCTGAACATGCGAATGGCCACCCTGGCCAGCTCCAACAACCAGGCTGAAAAGCCCGCCCTCGCTGATGATGCCGGACGCTACCGTTACACCACCCAGGAATTTCTCGTCGAAGGCAAAAAGGTTGACGATCATGTCCCCGGATTTCCCGCTGAAAGCAGATACCCTGGGCTGGGCACCAACACTTCCAGCACCAACGATGGGATCGTCAAAGCTATCAGAGTTCAGGTCACCGCCAGCAACATTTAGGAGCCCACAATAACCAGGGAAAGGATGAAAGCTTTGCAACTCGGTGGAGAAATTGTCCGCTCCACTAAATATTTTCAGGTGAGCTTCGGCGCCACCTCTTGTGCCGACAATCACATCCATGATGTTGTCATGATTTGTGTCAGCCACCGCCACGGTGGTACCTCCTCTGTAGCCTGGAAAAGCATCGATAGCCTTCAACAGGGCGTTTGTCTCGGAATTGAAAACGCTAACCAGGGAGCCTGTGTCTGAGCCGGTAGCAAAGATGGAAATGGCCGGCAAGGTTTTCACCTGGGCCATCATTCCGCCATCCTCATGGGGAAGACGGTGGCAGTGGTCAACAAAACCTCCGAGCCCACCATCAAACTGAACCCGAATAACCACCTTGCCGGGAAATTTCGGGGTGCCATCCCTGTTCAAGATCATGACCCCGTTTTCATCGACAAGCGCGGGCGGGATATCGATAACATCCTGGAAGAAAGGCAACGGTTCCAAAATGCTGCTTCCAGGGTTGTTTGGGTCCACCGTTGACATCACCTGAAACCGTTCATGGAGGTGAAACGGGTGATTATCTGGAGACCAATTGGAGAGTGTCCATTCTTCAACTGACCCCGCGCGGGGCTGCGACCAGGGCACATTCGGAAACATACCAAAGTTGATAGTTGGAATAGCGCCGAATATCTGCTCGCGGCTGTTATCCACTTCGGCGTTCTGAAGGTCGGGGACCGAGTAAAACGGCGAGGGATTGTTCCTGGTAAGGCTTACCGGATATGGAATGCTGGCGCCCAGGGAGGAAAGAGACGGATCGCTTACCAATAGCACCTGCTCCGGGAAGGAATTTTGGTCAACCAAATTGGGATAACCATTGAAATTCAAAAATGTTCTCAGTCGAAGCACACGGCCGTCAGCGGGACCTGTCACGAGAATTGAAACCCGGCCCCCTGTCGCCAGTAAACGGCCATCACTGTTCTGGAACCGATTCTGTACCAAAGGAGATGCCAAGGCCTGGTCATCGACCGACACAACAACAAAATCGACAGGCTGGCTGCTCGGAGCATCAAACTGGTCGGCCTCGGAGGGGATTACCGAATCCAGCCCTAACGCGTAGTAATACTCGTTGGAAATATTCCCAATATTCCAAATTTGATTTTCACCAGGCTTCAGGCCCACCCTCGCCTTGCTTTCACCGTTCACCGTGCTGGTGCAGCCATCCGGGGGGCAAAATAGAGTGCCAGGATCGCCGGTAGTTTCAGCCAGATTCCCCTCGCTGTCAGGCATGTTCACATGGGTATTCAACCCAATCAGCCGCTGCTGCAGGGTGTCGAACTCCTTGTAGTTGCCATCGGCACGACCGACAACAAAAAGGCCCGACAAACCGCGATAAGTCTGAGTGGAACTGTAGACATGGCGGTGATTGTGGTACCAAAGCAGCCCCTCGGGGGCATCGGAAGGGATCTCATACTCAAACCGGTTGGCCTGCCCCTTGCCGATGCTCAACAGGACATTATCCGCCATGCCGAGGTGATCACCATAAAAACCATGCAGGTGCAGATTGACTGATTGATCAACCATGTTTCCATCGTCATCCTCCACCTGCGGCAATGAGTTGCCGTAATCGATGATCAGGTGGTCGCCTGGTTGGACCTGCAACGTGGGCTGAACATACTTGGAATCTGTTGTTCCGGGCGTTTCATCGCCGGAAATCAGTTCGGCAGCATAAGTGTACACATCACCATATGTCACCCCATCAATTTCCGTTGTGACACTTTGCGCAGTGAATTTAACATGCAGAAGACCATTCTGGCTAGCAAATATAGCTGTTTCGGGCAGTACACTTCCCGCTGGATTAACCCTTTCCTCTAGCTGAACAAGGGCAAGCCTCACACTGCGCCGGTGCGAAGGATTTGACTTTTTTTGTTTGCAAATTTTGGAAAAAATAAATGAAAACATCGAAAAATCCTTTGTTGAACACAGCAACTTTTTGAACCTATGCCAATATGATTAGAATGTTTCGTCTAATTTGGTTTGTCAACTCGATACCCCTTTATTTTTCAGGTTTATCGCAATCAGCAGGGCCTTTTGCGTGATTAACCTGATTTTCCATCACCTGTTCCTGAAAACCCGTGCATTTTATGACCGCCAGAGTTGAAAATACTGGGCGCAGGATAGCAGCAAGGTCGGCTGCCAGCCTGGCAGATTGGGATGCCAAACCTTTACTTGAAATGAATCTATTTTTTGGCCGGACTTCAGAAAGGCACCAAAAAATTTGCGATTTAACGCCAAAATTTCAGGTAAGCAACAATGACCGGCCTGAACTCAGTTGGCCCTAATGGATCATGATTCTGGGGGAAATGATCGTTCCAAAATCTCTACAATAATACGAACGGAAAATTCCCGTGCGTGATTGCCTGCCTTTTAATTTGCCGCCCAGGGTCCAGGCAGGATTACTGATCTGATAGCACTTTTTTGGATGATTATGGGCCGTAAACCTCAGCAAAACCGCAGTGTTCATTCGATGGCCAGAATGCTGGACGCCGCGGAGGCCATATTCGCAAAAGGTGGGGACAATGCGCTTACTGTGGAAGCCGTCATTAAGCTTGCTAAAACTTCGGTAGGGAGCTTCTACAACCGTTTTGGTGATCGCGAAGGCCTGCTCAAAGCAATGCACGAGCGTTTTCTTTTAAGGATAGGAGGGGCGGTGCACGTGGCGGCCGCAGCGGCCGGCAAAGAAAAAACCATGAAAAGTGCGCTCGAGGTATTCATCTCCTATGTTTTTAACGCCACGAACGAGTACCGAAATTCAGCCCGATTTTTCGTCCTTCACCGTTCTGACGACCCTAACCTGCGTGCTCAAGGTGTCCGGGCAAATGCCGTGGTTGCGGGCATTTTTACCATGCTCGTTTTAAGCCACCGCGATGAAATCGTTCATGCCAACCCGGCGACCGCCGCCGATGTGGCCTGGCGGATGTTGTTCGCGGCTTTGGTGCAGCAGATGATGTTTGACAACCAGGAAGTCAGCGGTGAAAAATTACCCATCCCGGCTTTGGTGCACGAAATCGCATGCTGTCTTGCGGCCTACCTTAAGACAGACTCGGTAAAACGCTGACCGCAATTTCTGGCAGATCGGGTACCTGGTTAAGAATCGTTCGCTGCCTTGCCCTCTTTTCAAACGAACCGTTGTTTTATCCACAGGGGATAATAATTCCCCAAGCGATCTATTATTGATTAAATGGACTAAATCTTTCCTTTTGGCTTGGTCGCGCCGCACCTGAGTAAACAGAAGGGTCAACAAGCGAACATCAGGTAGGGTCAAATCAATGCCGGCTGGGATCCTTGAAGCGTAGGACCAGGCCGGAGGCCACCACACCGGTCAGGAACATCCCAAACAGCACCATCAGGGGCCGGTTTTCCGGGGAGCGCCAGCGTTGCCGGCCGAAGAAATTTTCGGCCATGTCCATGGTTTCATATTCCGCGGCGGCCTTCTCCTTGCCGTTCCCCTTGTCGTTGGCGGGTGGCTTGCCCTCGTCTTTGGGCGACGGAACGATGGCCCCCTTGGAATCGGCGATCTCCTGTTGCAGCTCCTTGCGAATCTGACGGATCTTTTCCTCGATACTGGCGTTGATGGAGTCGATCTTTTCGCGGGTTTTGGATTCCGCATCCTTGGCCTTGCGGTCGAACTCGGCGCGGGTCTCCTTGACCCGGGCTTCCATTTCCACCCGGGTTTTCGCCTCGGCGTCCTCGGCCCGCTTCTTGAATCGGTCCTCGGCGGCCTTCAATTCCCTGTCAATCTCCATTCGGGTGCGGGTCTCGGTGTCCTTGGCCCGTTTCTCGAATTCATCCCGCGCTTCTTTCAGCTTTTTCTCAATCTCGAGGCGGATCCTGGCCTCGGTTTCGGCCGCGCTTTTCTCAAAACGCTCCTTGGCCTCGGCTATTTTTTGCTCGGATTCCTTGCGGGCCTTGTCCCCCATCTCGGCGGCCTTGCGCTCGAACTCCTCGCGCGCCTGCTGCTGCAATTGCCGGGCCTTCTCCTCGGCGTACTGGGCGGCCTTGCGCAGTTCCGCCTCGGCGGCGGTGGCGGCGCGGCGCATCTCGTCATAGATCCGCTGCCGGACGGGAAGCATGAACCGGCGCGGGGGGAGGGGATTCTCGGCAGGGGGTTCCTCTGCCTGCACCATGTCCACCATAAGTACCATTGGCAGTTGGGAAATGGATTCGGCAGCGCTTTGGACAAAGCCACCCATCGCCTTGCCGATGACCCCGAGGGGATTGGGCAGGCTGGCCTGGGCGGGAGGGATGATCTGCTCGCCGGTATCCGGCTTTTTCTTGGGCACCCGCAACTGTTCGCGGGTCTGGGCCTCGGGCAGCACCAGCCCCTCGAAAGCCCAGCGTGAGGGCATCGCCGCAGCCAGCGGGCGGGTGGGCGCGGGCAGGTCGCGCAGCTTCACCAGGATGCCACCCAGAACAATCATTGGCAACAACATCAAGGGCAGGATGCCGGCCGCCGCCTCCACGGTGCGGAAGGTGGCGGAAATGAAAAGGCCGATGGCCCCACCTGCCAGACCCGAGGCAAACAGCACCAGATACAGCTCCCACCAACCACTGTGGAGATCGCAAAACCAGATCACCACCGCCAGCAACAGGGCGCATTGGGTGGCGCTCACCGCCACCAGCACAGTCACCTTGGACCCGATGTAGGCCAGGATGGACAAACCCACCATCCGCTCGCGACGGTAAATGGGCAGTTCGTTGACGATCTCGCGGGCGGTGCAGGAGCAGCCGAAGTAGATCGCCGCCAGCGCCATCACGAACATGGTGGTGGCCAGATTGATGCCCACCTCGAACCACTGCTCGCTATCGGCGGGGTGCGACCGAAGCACCTTGGAGAACACGGCACCAATCAGCAGGCCCACCAACGGGGCCTGCAGGATCAGGATCATGGTGCTCCACAGGTCGGCCGCCTTGATGCTGAGGGCGCGACGGACCAGCGTGGACCACTGGCTGAACAGGGCCACGCGCTGGGGCTTGTATTCCTCATGGTGGATGGGCAGCTTGGGCAGCACCATCGTGCGGCGGTCCACCCACACGGACTTGGCGTTGGATTTTTCCCAATCGGACAGCCACTCGGCCACCGGCTTGGCGGACAGGCCACGCAGGAGGCCCTCGGCGTTGCGGGGAAGGCTGTAGCCGGGGCGGGCGGGGGGCTCAAAGAAGTGGACCGCATCGGGCCAGGCCCGGCCGAAATAGGCCAGGCGGCCCACCTGTTCCGTGGAAGCGTCGCGCGCCACCACGGCCACCGCGTCGAATTTCTGGAAGACCTCCAGGCTGGGCTGGTGGATGGCCACCAGAATTGTCTTGCCGCTATCCGCCAGGGACCGGAGCAACTCGATGACCGACATCGCGTCGGTGCTGGAAAGACCCGATGTGGGCTCGTCCAGCACCAGGATGGGCGGATCGGTGAGAAGTTCCATGGCGAGGTTGACGCGCTTGCGCTGGCCACCGCTGATGCCGCGCTTGCGCTGGTCGCCGATACGGGTGTTCTCTGTACCATCAAGGCCCAATTGCGACAGAACCTTGTTGATGCGATTGGCGATCTCCTCATCGCCCATGTCCTTGGGCAGACGCAGGCGGGCGGCGTACCACAGGGCCTGCCACACGGTGAGGTCGGCATGCAGGATGTCATCCTGCGGGACATGGCCGATCTTACCGCGGAACAGGTCGTAATACTGGTACAGGTCGTGGCCGCTGATCAGCACACGGCCCACCGATGGGGCCACCTGGCCGTTCAGGACCGAAAGCAGCACCGTCTTGCCTGCGCCGCTGGAGCCCATGATGGCCACTAGCTCGCCGGGCTGCACCACCAGGGAAACCCCTTCCAGGAGTCGCTGACCGGCACCGTCCACTCCGACATTGCTGGCGATGATGTCAAAGGCGCTGGGCTTCACCGGCTCGAGGGCGGTGCCGTCCGTGGAAAGGCGATAACTATGGTCGGCGATCTGCAGCAGGGCACCCGGCTTCAGGACCACCGAACCGTCGATGCGATGGTCATCGACGAAGGTGCCGCTCATGCTGTCGAGGTCGGTCACGATCACCCGGTCGCCCCGACGGGTCACCACGGCGTGACGAGCCGACACCAGCGGCTGGTCGATCAGCACCCCGGCGTCCTTGGATCGGCCAAAGATGACCCGGGACGAGGGACGGAGCTGGATGACCTGATCGGCGGGGATCTGCGGTTGGCCCCGCTCGAGGGTTTCCCGCAAGGCATTGGCCGGGAGGGTAGACTCACCCAGAGTGATTCTGGCATCGATCTGGATGGTGGTTTTGGAGACCGGCTCGGGCGGGTCGCCCACATAAGTGCCGTTGCGGCTGCCCAGATCCTCGATCCAGAGGGCGTCACCCTCGACGGTGACTTTCGCATGCCGGCCTGACACGCTGGGATGCTTGATCACAATGTCATTGGCGGGGTCCCTGCCAATGTAAATGATCCGCATTTCCCGTGGTCTCAGGGTTGCATGAATAACTCGGGACTTGGCCTTTATCTTCTAGTAAAAGAAAATAATGTCAACTTGGGTAATACCGGCGAAATGTATCGAACGAGATTTTCCTCTTATTTAAAAATACTATTTTATATTTAATTTTAGCAATTATTATCGATATTTACCCAAAAACCCCCTTGGCCTTGGCCTCCACCCGGTCATTTGGCATTCTCGCCGCCGGGTTTTTCAGTGCCGAGGGCTTTTGCGCAGAATGTCGGATTCCCAGACTTCCCCGCGAACGGGCGGCAAACGCTGGCCCGGTTTGCTGCTGTTGCTGGCATTGATGCCGGTTGCGGGATGGGCCTGGTATGTCTGGGGGGGAGGGAATTTCCATGTGGTGGAAGCAGGGCGCCTGTACCGCGCCTCTCAACCGAAGGCGGATCGCCTGAAACAGCTTGCGGGTGAAAACGGGATTCGCACCGTCATCAACCTGAGGGGGTGTTGCGACCCGGTGGGGTGGTATCGGGACGAGGCCCGGGCCGTCCAGGAAATGGAAATTTCCCTCGAGGACATCTCTTTTTCCGCGATGCGATTGCCGGCCCCCAACGCGCTGGCCCGTCTGGTGGAGGTTTTCGACCAGGCCGAAGAGCCACTTCTGATCCACTGCCATCAGGGGATCGATCGCACCGGCATGGCCTGCGCCCTGTGGCTGCTGCTGAAGACTGACACACCTTACAGCGAAGCTGTGAAACAACTGAACCCTTACTACGGCCATTTTCCGGTGGGGCGCACCTGGTGGTTGGATGCATTCATGGACCAGTACCGGCAATGGTTGGCGAGCCATGGGGAGGAGCACCGGCCTGACCTGCTCCGCCACTGGCTGAAGGATGTCTATTGCCCCGGCCCTATGCGGGCGGAAATGGCGTGGATCCAGCCGCCACCCACCCGGGTGGCGGTGGGTGAAATCGTCACGGCGCGTGTGCGTTGCACCAACACCTCGAACGAGACCTGGACCATGCTGCCCTCGCTGAACGCGGGAATGCATCTGATTTGGCGGGTGCAGGATGATCAACGGAAGGTGATCGCCGCGGGGCAAGCGGGCCTGTTTGAAAAAACAGTTCCCCCGGGGGGCAGCGTGGATCTGCTGATCGCCACACCTCCGCTGGAAGTTACTGGGCGGCTGGTGCTGCGGGCCGGCATGGACAATCCCCGGCACTCCACCTTCGCCCAGGTGGGCAACGAGATACTGGAGGCTTCCGTGGAGGCCGTTCCCCAAGGCGCGGCCCATCCATGAAACGAAGATTCCGGCTGAAATCACTGATGCGCGTGGGCGGAACCCTGGCCCTGGCCGGGTTTCTGGCCGCCCGCTTGAATTGGGCGGAACTGGGACGGGCCGTCACCCATCTGGACCCCTGGGCCTTTTGGGGTTCGGTGGGGGTGTTCCTGATGGCGCAGTTTGTCAGCACCATCCGCTGGCGCCAACTGGCCCTGGACGCGGATTTTCGCGCGCCTGTGGGGCGCTTTGGGGCCTGGTACGCGGCAGGGATGTTCTGCAACCTGGTGCTGCCCACCTCGGTGGGCGGGGATGTGGTGCGGACATGGTACCTGGCCCATCAGGCTGAAGGGCCACCCATGGGGCGCACCCGCCGGGCGGCCACCAGCGTGCTATTGGACAGGGGTACCGGCTTGCTGGTGCTGATCGCGCTGGCTGGGGTGGCGTCGATGGTCTCGCCGGTGGCGCTTACACCACAAGTCACCTGGTTTCTGTACGCCGTTTTGGGCAGCACGGTGGTGGGTTTGGTGGTGGGGCTGACCGCCAGCGGCTGGGTGGGCCGGAAGGTCCCCAAGCTGGCACCCCTCATCGCGCAGGGATGGGATTTCGCGGGCAAGCCGGGTCTCGTGGCCGGATCCCTGGCCCTGTCGGTGCTGGTACAGGTGGCCAGCGTGGTGCAGGTGGGCCTGATCGGCAAAGGATTGGGGCTGGAGGTTCCATGGGCTGTTTACGGCTGTGTGGTGCCCCTGGTGACACTTTTGACCTTGCTCCCGGTAAGCGTTAGCGGCATGGGGCTTCGTGAAGCGGGGTACGCCGCGCTGTTGGCCGGTTTTGGGGTCACGGCGCCTGAGGCGGTGGCGCTCAGCCTGCTGGGATTTGCCGCCACCAGTCTGGTGGCGTTGTTGGGCCTGCCGGTGATCCTTTGGGGCGGGTGGCCCAAGGTGAGCGGAGAAAACGAACCGACGGGGATTCAAGACACGACCAACCGTGAAGGCCAAGGCAACACCCAGACACTCTGCGAAAAGACAAAACAAATCGAGGGTATTTCAGCATGAACACACGGACCAACCTTCACCCGGCCAACCAGGACCGCGCCATGGGCAGAAAAATCTCGGTGGTGATCCCCATCAAGGAAGAGGAAGACAACCTGGGCCCGCTGCACCAGCGGCTCACGGAGGCCCTATCTCCCCTGCTGGACCGGGCCACACCCAACCCAGCGCAGGTGACCGATTATGAGGTGGTCATCGTCGATGATGGGAGCCGGGATCGCTCCTACGAGATTCTGTGCGCGCAAGCGGCGGCGGATCCTCGCTGGAAGGTGGTGAAGCTGCGCCGCAATTACGGCCAGACACCAGCGCTGCGCGCCGGGATCGACCATGCCACCGGCGACCTGATCGCCACCATGGATGGCGACCTGCAGAATGACCCCGCCGACATCCCGATGCTGCTGGCCAAGCATGCCGAGGGCTACGACGCGGTATTTGGCGAGCGCGCCAAGCGGCAGGACGCCTACCTGATCCGCAAATTCCCCAGCAAGATCGCCAACTGGATCATCCGCAAGGTGACCGGTTCCACCACGCGTGACATGGGCTGCACCCTGCGGGTGCTGGACGGGCAGATCGCCCGCGACCTGCCGCTGTACGGCGAGATGCACCGCTTCATCCCGGTGCTTTGCCAGATGCAGGGTGCCCGGATGGTGCAGGTGCCGGTGAAGCACCACGCCCGCACCGCCGGGGTAACCAAGTACAACCTCACCCGCACCTTCCGCGTTGTGCTGGACCTGATCACCGTCAAATTCCTGAACAGCTACCTGACCAGGCCCATGCACTTCCTGGGCGGGCTGGGATTGGCGTTCATGGTGCTGGGTTTCGCCAGCCTGGCCGCCACCATCGGCATGAAGTTAATTGGCGGAACCGACATGACCGGCAACCCGTTCCTGCTGCTCAGCATGCTGCTGGTGCTGCTGGGAACGCAGTCGATCGGCCTGGGTATTTTGGGCGAGGTGCTCAGCCGCACCTACTTTGAAAGCCAGGGCAAGCGCAGCTACACCATCGCGCAGACGCTGAACCTGGAAGATCAACCAGCGCGCAAGGCGGCCTGAGCAGGCTGGCGCAATCAAAAAAATGTTCAACAAGCCGGGGACATTGGGGACCCGGCTTGTTGAACTTTAATCAGATTTTTAAATTCCATGGAGTGTCAAACGGCATCTGGAATTAATCCAAACGCCTCATTCCGCAGGCGTTCCCCGCACCCGTGACCCATCCTCCAGTTCCCCCTGGTTGGTGAGGACCAATTCCTCGTCACGGGATAGTTCACGCCGGACATCGCGACCGGCGTCCTTGTCCAGCCAGAACACGCGGGCAAGGAGACCGTCATCCAGTTCCACCGCGATGGGCTTTAACCGGGCCACGCCTGCCTCCACCCGGAACAGGTATGGCAGCCCGCCGCGCCGCACGATGGCGCTGCTGGGGATCACCGGAGCGTCCTGGAAACGCTTCAGTCGCAACCGCATCTTCCCGTACATGCCCGGCAGCAGGCGGGCGGCAGCGCCGGTCTCCAGGCCCTTTGGAAATTCGGGCAATGCCCGCCCCTTCAAGTCGGCGTTACGGTTCAGTTTGGCCTTTTCCTGGAACTGGCGGTGCTCCTCGGCGGTGCCGTTGAATAGGTCCACCTCCACCCGCAGCGTGCGATCGGCCGGGTCCAGCGAGGGTGCCAGCCGGGTCGGTTTGAACCGCAACACCTTGCCCGGCATAGCGTCCAGCCGCAATTCCGCCTCGGTATCCTTGCCGACCTGTGCCACATAGGCCTCGGGCACCCGCATCGACACGGTGACGATGTCGGTGCGCTCCACCACCAGGAGCGGGCGCACGCCCGGGACGATGGCAGGATTCGCCACAAAGGTGCCAGGGTCAGCCGATCGGCGTGCGATCACGCCGTCGAATGGGGCCATCACCACACCCCTCGCCTTGTTTTCGCGCAGGGAGTCATTCGGCTCGATCTCGGCCAAACGCTCGCCGGCGGCCACCTTGTCGCCGATGTCCTTCTCGAGGAATTTCAGCGTGCCGGCCACCTGCGACTGGAGCTCCACCCGGTAGTAGGGTGCCACCTCGGCGGGTTGTTCGACTGTCACCTCCAGATCGGTGCCGGTTTTCGGCCGGATTGTCTTCACCCGGATTTCCGGGCCGGCGGGTTGGGTCACTGGAGGTGCCTGGGCTTGAACCCGGGCCAAAACCGGCATCCCCGCAAGCAGGGTCAACGCCCAACAAAACCTCAGCCGATTGAGCATGGTATCCCTCCTCAAGCCAGTTCGCTTTCGACCCGCGGATCGGGAGCGGTGTTTTTGCGAATCAGCAGCGTGTACAACACGGGCACCAGCAACAGGGTGAGCGTGGTGGAGCTGATCAGGCCGCCTACAACCGCCCGAGCTAGTGGCACATTCGCCTCGTTGCCCCGCCCGGTGCCGATGGCCATGGGGGCCAGCGCCAGCACCGTGGCCAGGAAGGTCATCAAAATGGGGCGAAAACGGGTGGCGGCCGCCAGGCGGATCGCTTCGACAGCCCCCTTCCCCTCCAGACGCAGGCGGTTGGCGAATTCCACCAGCAGCACCCCGTTGTTCACCGCGATGCCCACCAGGAAGATCACCCCCATCAACGACTGGGTATTCAGTGTCGTGCCGGTGAGGTAGAGCATCCACAGCACGCCAATGAACCCGAGGGGCACCGTGAACATGATGACGCACGGGCCGATCCACGAGCGGAAGAGCGTGACCTGTAGCAGGTAAACCAGCGAGGCCGCCAAAGCGAGCCCCAGGGCCAGCATGCGGAACGATTCATTCATGCGCTCGAACTCGCCCTTCAGGCGGACCCGCATCCCCTCGGGAAGTGTCAATCCGGCCAGCCTAGCTTTCACCCCGGTGGCAAGGGTGCCGATATCCACGCCGTCGGTGTTCACCAGCACATTCGACACCCGTCGCAGACCCGCATGGTTCACTTCCACCGCGCCGGACTTGCGCCGGGGAGTCACCACGGTGCCCAGGTTCACGGCTGTCGGCTGGGATGCGCCCTTCACCGGCAGGCCGAGCACATCCTCGAGCCGGCGATCCACATCCTCGGGGTATTGCACACCCACGAAGTATTGGTTGCCCGTTTGGGAATCGACCCAGAAGTTCCGCTGCACCGACACGCTGGAGTTCAGGGCCACCACCACCTGCAGGATCACATCCTCGGTGGAGAGGCCCAGTTCGGCTGCCTTTTGGCGGTCCACATCCAGGACCAGGTAGGGAGCGTCATCGCGCTGCTGCACCCGCACATCGGCGGTGCCTGGTAACGGGCTGACCAAATCGCGGATAACGCGGGCCAGCGATGCAGACTGTTCCTGCGTCCCCCCTTCCACCTCGATATCGATGGGTGACGATGCCCCCATGTTCAGGGCGGTGGAAATCATGCCGCCGGTGTCGAAATCAGCCCGGAGGTCATTGAAGGCCGGGTTGGCGTTGAAGCCACGCCGCAGCAAGTTGGCGTATTCCTGCGCGCTGTGCGAACGCTTCCGGCTCAACTGCACTCGGATGATGGCATCCTGCTGACCCGAGTTGGTGGTGTAGGCGGCCGACCAATCGGGATTCAAACCGATTTCTGAAACGATCATTTCCCGATCGGAGGCGGGAATCGTGTCCTGGATGAATGCCTCGACCTCCTTCACGCGGGCCTCGGTGGAGTCGAGACGCAGGTTGGAGGGGGCGCGCAGCCGCAGCGTGATCTGCCCGGCGTCCACCTGCGGGAAGAATTCGCGGCCGATTCTTCCCAGCAAGGTGAGGGAAAAAGCAAACAAAGCGAGCAGGGCAATGATCACCCAACCGCGGCGGGCCAGGCATTCCTCCAGCAGGCGGAGATACATGGCCGTGAGGCGATCGAGACCCCGCTGAAAAAATCCCGTCAATCGGTCGAACAGACCCTCGGGTTTCTGAGGAGTATGGTTTTCCCCCCTTACGTGGTCGTCGGGCAGGAAATAAGCGCACAGGGTGGGCACCAGCGTGCGGGACAGGAGAAAGGAGGTCAGCATGGCGAAACCGACCGCCAAAGTGAGCGGGCGGAACAGGAAACCGCCCATACCCGGCAGCAGCGACAACGGCGCCAACACAATCACGGTGGTGCAGGTGGCCACCAGCACGGGGACCATCACCTCGGCGCACCCGTCGAGAGCCGCCCGAACCCGTGACTTGCCCAGGTGGTAATTGCGGTGGTTGTTTTCCAGTTCCACGATGGCGTCATCGACCAACGGACCCACCGCCAGGGCCAGGCCGGCCAGAGTCATGGCGTTGATGGTGTTGCCTGTCGCATAAAGCCCCGTCACCGCTCCCAGCAACGCCAGGGGAATAGAAAGCGTGGCGATCAGCGTCATGCGCCAGTTGCCCAGAAACAGCAGGATCATCAGGGAGACCAGCAAGGCCCCGGTGGCGCCCTCCTCCAACAAGGACCACAGCGCAGACCGGACCGAGACTGTCTGGTCCATCACCAGATCGAGCTTGGTGCCCTTGGGCAATCGCTCCTCCATGGAGGGGATGTTGGCGCGGGTCTGGTCCACCACCGCCAGGCTGCTGGAACCACGCTGGCGGTAGACCGGCACAAACACCTCGTTGCCACCATTGATGCGCACGCGCGAGGTCTGGATGGCCGAGGCGTCCTCCGCCCGGCCCACATCCCGCAGGTACAGATTGGTCTGGCTACCTAGGGACAGGGGAAGGTCGTTCAGTTCCTCCACCTTTTCCACCATGGAATTGCTGTCCAGCAGCAATTGCTCGCCGCCGAAGTAGGCGGTGCCGGGGGTGACCATCAGGTTGCCCCGGCGCAGCGCGGAGACCACATCCGTGGGGGCCAGGTTGCGGGCGTCCATCTTGGCCGGATCGAGATAGACCATCACACTGCGATCGCGCCCGCCCACCACCACCGGGGCGATGGCGCCGGGCACCGCGCCCAGCATGTTGCGCACCTGGATGCGGGCCACATCCTTCTGACGGGCATCATCCATGAACGGGTTGCTGACGGTGAGGATGCCCACCGGAAGCGTACCGGTGGCGTCGAAGGGCAACGCCACGGGAGGCAGGGTGTTGGGAGGCAGGTTGGGTAGAGCCCCCAGGGCCAAACTGTTGACCAGCGTGAGGGCCTCGTTGGGATCGATATCATTCCTGAAATAGACTTTCACCACACTCACGCCCGGCACGGAGCGCGATTCCACCAACCGGGCCCCGGGGGCCTGATTGACCCAGCGTTCGATGCGGTTGGTTATGGTTTTTTCGATGGTGGCCGCTGGCATGCCGGGGTAGTAGGTGAGCACCTGCACCGCAGGGGCCTTGAACACCGGCAGGATGTCGATGGCGATGCTGACGAGGCAGAGACCGCCCACGATGAGGATCATCAGGACAAAGGCCGCCACCATGTGCGGATTGCGCAGCGACGCCCGGATCAGCCACATGGGGTTCCCTCATTCGAGCCCTGGGGGGCCGAAACGATTTCCAGTCCGTCAGGCTAACCTTTACCCTGGCCCCTGCAAAGGCGAGGGCCGGGGCACCCGCAAGCGCCCCGGCCCAGCCCATGCCAGTTCCTTCAGAAAATGGGTCTGATCACTTGCGGAACATCGGGTGCTCCTTGTCCCCCCGGGAGAGCATGTAGGCCATCAGGTCGAGGATTTCGTCCTCTTTCAGCGTGTCTAGCAAGCCTTTGGGCATCATGGACACCTTGGAGGAGGTGACCGACTCGACCCGTTTGCGGTCGATGCTGGCCAGATCGTTGGGGTCGAGCATGTTGGTCATCACCATCATGTTGTCCCCGTTGAGATTGACGATGCGACCGCTCACCAGCTTGCCGTCGCTGGTTTCGATCACCACCGCCTCGTACTGGTCGGAGATCGACTTGCTAGGCTCGATGATGCTTTCGAGCAGGTCACGCGGCGAGAATCTGCCGGCCACGCCGGTGAGGTCGGGGCCCTGGGCACCACCCTCATTGGCGTAGCGGTGGCAACTGAAGCAGGTGGTCTGGCCGAACAGGGTGCGGCCCCGCTCCCAGTCGCGACCGGCCTTCAGGCCGCTCTCCAGTTTGCCGGCGAGGTCATCGACGGTGTACTGCTTCACCACCGGGCGGGCCGGGGCGGCAGGCTGGTTGGAAGCGACGGCGGGCTTGTCGGACAGCAGCTCCTTGAACGCCTCCTTCTCCTCCGCGCCCAGCGTGGCCACGGTGTCGCGCTTGATGTTGGCGATGAAGCCGCCAAAGCTGTTGCCGCCCTTGTAGGTGAGCGCCTTGCGCAGCCATTCGAGCTGCGCCTTGCGCAATTCAGGAGTCCAACCGGTTTTCAGCATGCGCAGGGCGCGGGCCAGATCCATCTGTTCCTCCTGCGTGGGCGCGGTGGCCAGCAGGGGGGTGATCTTTTTGGCGGCGTTGGGCGACTGCAAGAACACCAGGAAGGCGGCGAGATCGCCATCCACCAGCCGCTGGCTGGAGGGGAAGCGGGGCTCGAAGGCCTCGATCAACCGGGTCCGGGTGGTGTCATCGGGCGCGCCGAAACGGACGCAGAGGATCGCGTACACCCGCAGTAGATCAGCGCGGGCCTGCTCGCCCATCTTGTCCCAACCATTCTGGAGCTTGTCCAGGGCGGCGAACAATTTGGTCTTGGTCTCGGCGGAAGGCTCCTTGGCGCCGGGCTTGCGATGGGCCGGATCGGTGGCGGACACGCGGGCCAATGCCAGCAAGGCTTCGGTGGCCTTGGCGGGATTCCGCTCGGACAGCGCCTTTTCAGCCCAGCGCTCGACGGGTTGGTGCTCCAGCGCGATGCGCGCGGCGGAGCGGATGACCCGGTCGGTGTTGTCGAGATTGGTCCAGATCAGGGAGAGCAGGCTGGCCTCGGGATTGAGGTGGCCGGCTTCCAAAGCCCGGCGCAGGGCGCGGGAGGCCTCGTTGCCATCGTCGGGGTTGGGCGCGGGAGCGGTGGACTCGGAGCCCACATACTTCACGCGGTAGAGGCCAGACTGAGTGCGGCGGCCGCCGATGGTGAAGTACATGTTTCCATCCACCGGGTTGACCACCACATCGGTGAGTGGCAGCGGCATGCCGGAAACGAACTCCTCGAGTTCGCCGGTGTAGCCCGCTCCCGCGGGCTTCATGTGGGTGGCGTAGAGTTTGCCGTAGCTCCAGTCGCAGATGTAGAAAGCGTTTTGATACTTGGCGGGGAACTTCGCGCCGGTGCCGAAGCAGACACCGGTGGGGGAACCGGGACCGACATTGACCACGGAGCCCATGCTATCGGGATAGTGGGCGGGCCATTTGCCGGCGCCGTTGCGCCAGCCGTAATCAACGCCGCTGAGGACCTGGCAGACCCGGGTAGGGCGATACCAGGGGGTGTTCACATCCCATTCCATGTCGGCGTCGTAGGTGAACAGGTCACCCTTCGGGTTGAAACCGGCGTCGAACTGGTTGCGGAAACCGGTGGTGAGAATGGTCCAGTCCTTGCCATCGGGAGTGACCTGGTAGATGGTTCCACCCGGCCCAAGGACCCCGGCCATGAAGCCGCGGCCGTCTGGCATGCGGGGCAGCAGGTGATCCTCGCCCCAATGCTGGGGCACGCGGCTGTCCTTGAATTCCACCAACTTGGACTGATTGCCGCACACCACCACGAGATTCTTGCCATCCGGCGTGAGGAGGACCGCGTGGGGGCCATGCTCGCCCGCGCCACCCGGAATCGCCTTCAGGAATTCGACCTTGTCGAGCTTGTCGTCCTTGTCGCTGTCGGTCACCCGGTACAGGCCTGACTCATACTTGCCACCCTTGTTCACGACGACGTACAGGCTGTCGAAGGCCCACAGCAGGCCCTGGGCTTCCCCGATGGCGGCGGGAACAGGCTCGACGGTGGTTTCGGCACCGTCTTTACCGGGGACCACTCGGTAGAGGCCGCCGTATTGGTCGGAAACGATCAGGCGGCCCTTGCCATCCACGCAGAGGTTTACCCAGGAGCCCTGCTGCTCCTTGGGTACGGAGTAGAGCAGCTCGACCTGGAAATCTTTTTTCACCTTCAACTTGTCGGATGGGGTGCTGGTCACCGCGCGGGCCTTGCCGGCGCCGTCAAGCGTTTTCGCGTCGATCGAAGTCCACATCTTGCCGCCGACCTGGGCGACCACCTTGGCGGGTTGCCACTTGCCGTCAAAACCGACTTTCTTCCAACCCTCGGCGATCTCGGTGCTGGCCTGCCAGGTGCCGTTGGTCATCACCCCGCCTTTTTTGCCGGGGCTTTCGAGGTTTAGCTTGGCGACCACGCCGGCGGGGCCGTCGGCGTTTTCAGCCTCGATGGCCAGGACATGCTTACCAGGCTTGTCCTTGAGCTTTTCGGTGAGATCCACGCCCACCGGTTCTTCCCAGTTGTCGGAAGCGAGGATTTTTTCACCATCGAGATAAACAACCAGCTTATTGTCGCCGCTGGCGGTCAGGCGGGCGGAGGTCAGTCCGGGAGTGAGGTTGAACTCGCGCCGAAGAAACACCTTTTGCCTGTCCTGGAGAACACCGGCCCAGATCCACTGGGGCCGGGGTGCCGGGGCGCGGGCACCAGCGTTTCCAGCCTCGGCTGGAAGTCGCTTGAGCTGGATGTCCTTGAACTGGACCACCATCGCGGGGCCCACATGGATCTGGAAGGCCAGGATGCCGCTCATGGCGCGGCCCTTGGTGTCGTTGTCGACCACTTCCACCAAGGTGCGGCCGTCGATCTGGTGGGTCAGCTTGTTGCCCACCGCAGTGATGCGGTAGTCGTGGAAGTCCTTGATGTCGATGCCGTCCAGCAGCGCCTTGGGATCGCCAGTGGAACCGGTGACTTCCTTCTTGCTTCCCTCGCCGATGGTCACCTTCTGGCCGCGCTCGGCCAAAATGCCGCGCCCGCGCTCCTCGTAGAGGATACCCGTGAAGCGACCGCTGGCATCGATGTCGGCCTGGTAGCCGCCCACCACATACTCACCCTTGTCCTTCAGGTGCCTGGAGCGGTACTGGATACCGGAGTTTCCGGCGGTCATGCGGAACTTCAGCTTCAGTTCGAAGTTCTCGAGCGGCTTGCCGGTGTGCAGCAGAAACTTGTTGTAAGGCAATTTGCCATCCGTTTTGCCGGTTATGGCCCCGTCTTCCACGCTCCACAGCTTGGCGTCGCCTTCCCAGCCGGTCAGGTCCTTGCCATTAAAGAGGGATTCCCATTCCTGGGCCCGGCCGGCGGTGCCAAATGCCACCACCAGGGCCACAGCCCAAAGCGCCAAACGATGCATGAGAGGTTGCTCCAATCCGTCAGGGGAGTGTGAGATTCAGGTAGGTACACCTATTCAAACCCAGCTAAAAGATGGGTGCAACCAATCCGCGGGGATTCTGGACAAGCAAATTGAACAAAAAATAATATCTAAATATATAGGACTTACGCAGTTGGCCTGATTTTGGTTTGTCTATTCCATTCAATTTGACTATCTTTGGCTGCTTTGACCAAGCCAAAAGTCACTGCTGAAGACTTCATCGACTTTTTGGTCGCCACCCCGGTGAATGCGACGGCGATGGAGGCGGAACGGTCCAACCCGATTGGTCCTGTTGAACCCTCGCATGATGCGTACACCCGGTTGCTGCACCGGCTTGAGCCATCCAACGACACCCTGTGGCTGGAGGTGAAGGCGGAGGTTCGGCTGAACTCCGGGGTCCTGGTGCTGGATGACACCGTCCTGGACAAGCCGTACGCGCGGAAGATGGACCTTGTCCATCACATGTGGTCTGGCAAGCATCATGCTGTGGTCAAGGGGATCGACCTGCTGACGCTGCTCTGGACCGATGGCGAACGCCACCTGCCGTGTGATTACCGGATCTATGACAAGCCGAATGACGGCAAGACGAAGAACGACCATTTCGGGGACCTGATCGACACGGCCAAGGAGCGCGGATTCCAGCCGGAATATGTGCTTTTTGACGGCTGTTACAGCAGCCTGGTGAACCTCAAAAGGATTGATGCGGTCGGGTGGCGGTGGCTGACAAGGCTCTAGCACAACAGGAGGGTGAACCCGGACAGGACGGGCAATCGACCGGTCGGGGAATGCGACATCGCCGCAACCGGCACGGTGGTCCATCTGGAGAACTATGGGATGGTGAAAGTGCTCCGGGTCATTTCCAAGGGCGGTACGGCGGAGCACTGGGCTACCAACGATCTGGAGATGGATGAGCTGGGCCGCTTGAAGCTTGCGAGGCGAGTTGGAAGATCGAGGAGTACCACCGGGGCCTGAAGCAGGTAACGAATGTGGAGGGTTGCCAATGCCGGAAGGGCCAGGCGCAGCGCTCCCATATCGGATTGACCCTCAGGGCTTTCCTGGTTTTTGAACGCTTTTGTTTCAGAACCGGATACAACTGGGGCGCCACGAAGGCCAGGATTATTCAGGAAGCTGTCAGGGCGTTCAGGACAAATCTCTCGATCGGGCGTCAGACGGCAACTGCGTAAGTCC
>Ga0315905_10002233_pt1 | contig 20391 bp, 15 predicted proteins | sample LakEriMetagenome_5_FD_203522 | JGI IMG/M metagenome (GOLD analysis project Ga0315905, IMG submission 203522) | Freshwater fungal communities from buoy surface, Lake Erie, Ohio, United States - Buoy 4 MA121 | ecosystem: Environmental > Aquatic > Freshwater > Lake | place: USA: Lake Erie, Ohio...
GCAGCTCAGCCGGGGTGACTACGCGGGCTTTCGTACCAGCCTCACTCTGGTGCGCGGCGATGCGCCAAGCGAGGGGCTGTGGGGCTATGCGCCGGGATCGATCGCACCGCTTGGCCTGTTCGCCAAGGGGCGCACTGCGGGAGGCGGGTTCGCCTGTGCGGCGCTGCAAGACACGGTCGCTGCGCTTGCCGCCGACCCCCGCGATGACCACGCGCGGCTATGCCTCGGCGAATTCTGGCGGCTCAATGGCTTCGACGGGTTCACCGTGCTCGATACGCCGCCTTCGCGCGGAGCGCTGGGCGGGGCGGCGAACGACTATCCCGGCAAGCCGCTGGCGCGCGGGGCGATCTATGCCGCGGTCATCGCCGATGCGCGCAGCGCGCCGGACGACCGCGCCTATGCCCTCTACCGCGCGGTCAATTGCTATGGCCCCTCGGGCTTCAACAGTTGCGGCGGGGAGGACGTACCGATCGCACAGCGCAAGGGCTGGTATGACCGGCTGAAGCGCGAGTTTCCCAAGAGTTCCTGGGCGCAGAAGCTGAAGTACTATTGGTGAGGCCGGCAGGCGCAGCGCTGCTGGGTGCGCTGTTGCTGGCGAGCTGCGGCAAGCCGGAGGCGCCCCGCGTTGATCCGGCGCGCTACGACCAGTTCTTCCTCTGGGCGGGGGTGCAGCCGCCGCGCGCGGTAAAGCAGGCCCGAGAGCTCTACATCCTTGGCGGTGAGATCCGCCGCGGCGGGCCTGCGCGGCTCGTCGACATGCGCGCCGGGGTGCCGCACCTTGATGGACCCAAGGTGTGGTTGACAGTGCGCGCCGAGCGGCTCGACTGGAATGCCGCGACCTGGGATGGGGTGCGCGCCATGCTTGGCCGCTGGCGTGCTGCCGGAAACCGCCTGGAGGGGCTTCAGATCGACTTCGATGCCGCGACCAAGGGGCTGACACGCTATCGCGCGTTCCTTGAAGCGGTCCGCCACGAACTTCCACCGGTCACGCGGCTTTCGGTCACCGGGCTGCTCGACTGGAGTGCGAACGGCGATCCGGAGGAACTCGCTCGGCTCGGTGGGCTTATCGATGAAGTGGTGATCCAGACCTATCAGGGCCGCACCACGATTCCCGGCTATGCAGCGTGGTTCAGCCATATCGACACGCTGCCGATGACGCACAAGATCGCGCTGGTGGAGGGCTGCGAATGGACGCCGCCCGCCGCGCTTGCGCGCGACCGGCGCTTTGCCGGCTATGTCGTGTTCCTCCTCAAGCCGCCCTCACCAACGGCCCCGGGTCCTCGCCGGCCCTGAGGATGCGGTTGCGGCCCGATTGCTTGGCGAGATAGAGCGCCTCGTCGGCCGACTTGAGCGCGGCGCTCTTGTCCGGATAGGCGAAGACGTCGGCAATTCCGCCGGAGAAGGTGATCTTGCCGAAGGGTGTGTCGTTGGCGCGGTTGACTAGACGGCGCTCGGCGATCTCCTCCCGCGCGGCATCGAGCTTCTTCCAGGCCTTGTCGACAGAGTGGTTGCGCCAGATGATGGCGAACTCTTCCCCTCCGTGCCGTGCCACGAAGCAGCGTGCATCGGCTATCCGGTTGAGCGTTTCGCCGACGAACTTGAGCACGCGGTCGCCTGCCGGATGCCCGTGGGTGTCGTTGACGCGCTTGAAGTGATCGATGTCGATGAAGGCGACGCACAGTGCCTCCTGCGCATTGCTCGCTTCGCGCATCTCGCGCTCGAGCATGTGATCAAAGGCGCGGCGATTGGGCAACCCGGTGAGGTGGTCTATTTCGGCCAGGCGCCGAGTCTCCTCGAGCGAGGTCTGCAAGGCAGCCGCGCGGCGCTCGCTGCAGGCCAGTTCGGTCTCGATCGCGAGGCTGCGTTCCATCATCGCCCGGGTCAGTGCGGCGAGCTCGGTGATGACGACCCCTGCGCGGCCGACGCCTTCGAGTTGGTCGACATGCTGCCTGAGCGCGCTGCTGTACTCGCTGGTGGCACTGCGTGCCCCGCTGGTGGTCTTGCTGAATTCATCGAGGCTGCCTTCGAGGCGGCCCATGAGCACGGCGAGCGCCTCGCCGCTTTTGTCGTGCGTGCTATCGCTGCGCTGCTCCTCGATCCAGCCGAGCGTGATCGGCAGGCCCTTTTCGGCGCGCTCGAGGATGTGCTGGGCCAGACGCGGAGCCCCGCCGGTGACACATTCGTAGGCCACCGTCAGCGTGGAAGGCAGGACTTCGAGATCATGGTCGATCAGGAAGTCGGCGATCTTGCCGATCATGCGCCGCTTGGCCGGCAGCCACACGTCGCGCGCGGTAAGTTCACGCACGCCTTGGGCTGCGAGCTCGCCGTTGGGTTCGTGGGCATCCACCGCGGCTTTGCCGATGAACCAATGCCACCAGCGCGACTTGCGTGCGCTTGCTTCTGATGTCTGTTCGCTCATGCCCCAGAGAACGGCCGCATCCATCCGGGGTTAACCACGGGGTGCTGCAAAAAGTCCCTGAAATCGGGGGTTTTTGGACCGGATCGGACTGACCTGACCGGTTGGATCGGAGCGCGCCGTACCCTTCGGCTCAGGGTACAGATTAACGAATGGGCCGGAGCGGCGGAAAGGCCGCGCGCTCCGGCGTAGCGTCTTACCTCACCCTGGGCCCGCCGAAAGGCATCGGTGGCGGCGGGCGGCGGTGGCCGCGCGGCAGCTGCGCCTGATAGGCGCGGCCGCAATGCTCGACGCAATAGGGGAAGCCGGGGTTAACCTTCTCACCGCAGAAGTGGAAGTCTGGCTCGCCCGGGTGGCCCATCGGCCAGCGGCAGATGCGGTCGTTGAGATCGAGCAGGCCGGTCTTGTCCGCCACTTCCTGGCTCGGACGAGCGGGCACGAGGCGGCGGGGCGGGGCAGGGGGAATCGGCGCCTGCTGATCGCCGGGGCCCTGGCGCAGGAAGCCGCCGGGGCCGACCGAGACGATGCGCGGCGGCGGCGGCGCGGCGGGGGCATCAGGCGCGGCGCTTGCAGCCGGAGCAGTCGGCGCGGGTGCGGCGGCCACGGGCGCTGCAGGTGCGCGCGGGGCCGGCGCAGGCGGGTTGGCGGCCGGCGGCGTCGGCACCGGTCGCGGCGGGGCGACCCGCGGCTCCGGCGGGGCGGCCTCGGGTGCTGGACGCGGCGCCTTGGCGGGCGCGGCCTCGGTCTTCTCGTTGGGCTTGACCGGGGAGGGCCGCGCCTTGAGGCCGAGCCGGTGTGCCTTGCCGATCACGGCATTGCGGCTGACACCGCCCAGTTCCTCGGCGATCTGGCTGGCGGTGGCACCGCCTTCCCACATCTTGGTCAGCTTCTCGATCCGCTCGTCCGTCCAGCTCATGCCGTCTCAAACCCTTCAAAACTCGTCCTGCCAGCGCGTTTCGCCGGAGGCGGTGGCAAACCCGGTGGGGCTTGCGGTGCAATGCCTTGCCTTGCTCCGGCATGCGCGATACCGCACCGGACATGGCCGATCAACCAACTCCAGATTTCTCTGGGCCCCTCGCCGGGGACTCTGCAAACCGTGAACAACCCAGCCGCGCGGGGGATTTCCCTCCGCCCGGCGAACTGCGCTTCCGCAGCATCAATCGCTTGGGGCTGTGGACCCTCTATATGAAGGAGGTGCGCCGGTTCTTCAAGGTGCAGACCCAGACGATCTGGGCCCCAGCGGTGACAACGCTGCTTTATCTGACGATCTTCACGCTGGCACTGGGAGGAGGCGGCCGCGTTGTGCTCGGCGTGCCGTTCGCGACATTTGTTGCGCCCGGCCTGATCGCGATGGGCATGATCAACAATTCCTTCGCCAATTCGAGCTTCGGGCTGCTGGTCGGCAAAATCCAGGGCACGATCATCGATTACCTGATGCCGCCGATCTCGAATGCCGAACTGATCCTCGCGCTCGTCGCGGCGGCCGTCACGCGCGCGATCCTCGTCGGCCTTGCTGTGACGGGCGCGATGCTGTTCTGGCCAGGTGTCGACCTTACCGTCCAGCATCCCTGGGCGGTCATCTGGTTCGGCCTGATGGGCTCGATCCTCCTTGCCCTCATTGGCGTCCTGACATCGCTCTGGGCGGAAAAGTTCGATCACAACGCGGCGATCACCAACTTCGTGATCACGCCGATGTCGATGCTCTCGGGCACGTTCTACGTGATCAGCAACCTTTCGCCGACGTTCCAGACGATCAGCCGCTTCAACCCGATCTTCTATGTGATCTCGGGCTTCCGCTTTGGCTTCCTCGGCCAGAGCGACATCGGCACGACCAACGAGGCGGTGCTGCACGGCGCCATCGGGCTCGGCGTGCTCAATGTCGTGCTGTGGGTGGCGATCTACTACATATTCCAGTCGGGCTGGAAACTGAAAGCGTAGCTATCGAAGCCCCTAGCCTGCACGAGTGGGCTTGGGGCCGCTCTCCACCCCGGTGGAGAAAATCAGTGCGAGAGGCCTCTGCGCAGGCGATAGCGCCCTTCGCGGAAAGCCTCGAACATGTCGTGCACCGAAGGGTGGTCGACGGGGCCGCCTTCTGCGTCAGACATCAGGTTTTGCTGGCTAACATAAGCAACATAGCTGTTCTCGTCGTTCTCGGCGAGGAGATGATAGAACGGCTGCTCGCGCGGGGGCCGGATTTCGGCGGGGATCGACTCGTACCATTCCTCGCTGTTCGCGAAGACCGGATCGATATCGAAGATCACGCCCCGAAAATCGAACAGCTTGTGGCGCACGACATCGCCAATGGCGAAACGCGCTCGGGAAACGTGGGGTGCCGTGATCTGACGGCCAGCCTGGGGCGAAAAGAAACTCGCTCTGTCCATACTTGCGAATATAGGGCTGTCGCGCAGGGAAACAAGCGAGCCTTTTCGCATTGCCGGTGGATTGGTAAGGAAGTGTCACCTATTTCCCCTTGGCAAGCGCCGGGCCATGCGCTAACGGCGCGCTTCCTCGACCGGGACGGCCTTGCGTCGGCTCAACGACACTTCGCGGAGAGGTGGCAGAGTGGTCGAATGCACCGCACTCGAAATGCGGCATACGGGTGACCGTATCCAGGGTTCGAATCCCTGCCTCTCCGCCAAGTAGCCTGTCCGGCACAATCCACTAAAACCCGAGAAGCCGCAGAGATGCTGTGGTTTTTCCATCTTTCTGCTCCATCGTGTTCCTGGTGAGTTCCGGCCATTCCAGAGGAGGGTGTGGGATCAAGTGCAGGGCTGAATAGGAGGCGGGCCGATGGGAAATCCCAGCGCCCTTAGGATCAAAAACCTCATGCAACCCGAACGCTATGCTGAGGGAGACGGGCTGATACTGGATCGCAAGGCGCCCGGCCGGGCTCATTGGACGGTCCGAGTGCAATATGGCGGCAAGCGCTGCGACATCGGACTGGGCTCGCTGGAACTGCGTTGGCGCTGGATGTGGGCGACTGCGGTCAAACCATGACGCTCTCGTCGATCGCTGCGATTGGGATCGCCGGCAAGCCGACTCAGCAGTGATTGTTTCCGCTGGCGAACAACTTGATTCGTTGCCTAACTCGCACCGTAACGGCTGCTTTCGCCGCAATGCGCCATTCCTGCTTTACCGAGCAGAATGCCACGCGTGCGCGCCACATTGGTCAGCAAGGCCAACTGCTGCCTGCCTGAACCCGTACTTGCCCTTATATCGACTATGTCTGCACTGCTCAGTCGGATGTGGGCGTTTCCTTGTATCGCTATTCAATTGGCGCAGGGACATCCATAGCGTAAGTTAAATTGAATCAGATATTGAATTTAATTCGTGATCTAATTGAAATATTTTAATATTACTGATAAAAATTCGACAAACCCCTGTAACTTTTTCTGCCTAGCGCCACCCCAACGGCTGAGTTTTCCGATCAATTGGGGGTCACAATGGTTCATCGTTTTCTAACCGACTGCGCCCGCGCGTCGATTGCGCTTTCCGCTTTTGCAGTGTTTTCTGCTGCTGCTCACGCGCAGGACAGCGCGCCAGCCGATGCCGAAGCGGCTCCTGAAGCGACCGGCGAAAGCATCGTGGTCACCGGTAACATTGCCCAATCGCAGGCCACTTCGATTCGCGAAAAGCGCTTTGCACCGAACCTTGTCGATGTGGCCGCAGCCGATGCTGTGGGCCGTTTCCCCGATCAGAACAGTGCCGCCGCGCTTTCGCGCCTGCCCGCTGTGGCCGTGCAGCGCGATCAGGGGCAGGAACGCTACATCCAGATTCGCGGCGCTCCCAACCGCTGGACATCCGTCATGATCGATGGCGTGCCGATGATCGGCGTGGATGAGGGCGGTGATACCCGCGCGTTCCGTTTCGATGCGGTGCCGGCGGTGCTGCTCTCCTCGATGGTCATCAACAAGTCGCTCACGCCGGATATCCCGGCCGACGCCATCGTGGCGAACGTCGATCTGCGCACCTGGTCGCCGATGGAGCGCAAGGGCCTGCACGTGACCGGCGATCTTGGCTATGGTTTCATGAACCTGGGCAAGGGCGAACAGCGCCAGGGCTCGCTGCGCGTGAGCTGGTCCAACGACACCTTCGGCGTTGTGCTGGGCGGATCGCACTATCGCCGCAAGCAGCTGACCGACAACCGCGAAGTGGGGGCCTACGACGCGCCTTCGAGCCCGACTGACACGACCTTCGGTCCGACAGAGATCGACATCCGGCAATACGAGATCGAGCGCTGGAACAACGGTCTGTTCGGCGGCGTGGAATTTGAGCCGGTGGCGGGCCAGAAGATCTGGGCCAAGGCGATCTTCACCGAGTTCAACGACGACGAGCAGCGCCACCAGTACGAATTGCGGCTGGACCGCGCGGCGAGCGGCACGCGCAATCTGGACAACGGCAATCTCGTCGGTGTGCCGATGCGCGGCACATTCAACTACGGCGAATACCGCAACCGCAACTACATCGGCGCGATCGGCGGGGATTATACGACCGACGATGACTTCACCGCCAAGGTGCGCCTGAACTATGCGCGCACCGACAACACTTCCTATCTGCCGCTGGTGCAGGCAAGCACTTCGGGCACCAATTCCCCATCGCTGACCTATGACCGCTCGAACCCGATGTTCCCGGTCGTCACGCTTTACAACACGGTGGCCAATGCCGGGGTGCTGGAGCGCGGCAACACTGTGCTGGGCGCATTCGATCAGACGACCCTGAACAATGCAGGTGCAATCTATATCGCAGCGCGCCAACGCACGGTTTCAGACAGCTATACCGTCAAACTTGACCTCGAGAAGAAGCTCGGGAACCTGAAGCTGGCGGCCGGCGGCTTTTATGCCGACCGGGATATTGACGGGAACAACTTCTCCACTGCCAACGTTGCGGCCATCGGTTCGTTGGGGGCAACAGTAGGTCAGCCGTTCGACGTCAACAGCTTCGTCACCAATCGTCCGTGGGTGACCGGTTTCCCGCTGGGCTTCACCCTCAACTACGTCGACAACCGCGCGATGCGGGCCGCGATCGATACGCTGCTGCCCAAGCTGACCGCTGCCGGGCGGTTCAATCCCGCGAACGATGTGCCGGTAACCGATCGCTACAGCCAGAACGAGCGGACCGCAGCGGCCTACGTGATGGCGACCGCCGAGCTGGACAGCCTGCTGCTGACAGGCGGCGTGCGGCTGGAGCATTACGAGCTGACGAACGCGGGCACGGTGCGGGCCGCCGGGCAACTGGCGCCGCTTTCGGTCTCGCGCAGTACGACCGACCTGTTTCCCAGCCTCAACGCACGCGTTTCGCTGGGCGAGAACTTCGTGGTGCGGCTTTCCGGCCAGCGCGGCGTTTCGCGGCCGGCTTACGGTGCGATCCGCGTCGGCGCATCGATCAACGACACCAACTCGCCGGGCACGATCACGGGCGGCAATCCGCAGCTGAAGTCGGAATACACCTGGGGTCTCGACGGCAGCGTCGAATACTATCTGCCCGGCAACGGCATGATCTCGGTTGCAGGCTTCCACCGCTGGGTGGACAATGTGTTCTATTCCAACGCGCAGGTCGTCTCGGGTGATCTCTACAATTTCGGCGGGGTGAACCGGAACGGCTATCTGCTGAGCTCCACCTTCAATGGCGAGAACGGACGGCTCTACGGCGTGGAACTCAGCTACCAGCAGCAGTTCAGCTTCCTGCCCTCGCCGATGGACGGACTGGGCTTTCAGGGCAACCTGACCCTGCTTGACGGCAAGTTCGATACGCAAGTCGTGAACGGAACACAGCAGAAGGGCATCGCCTTCCAGGGTCTTTCCGACACGATCTACAACGCATCGCTTTATTACGAGAAGTACGGGCTTTCTGCGCGGGTCAGCTATCAGTGGCGGTCTGACTGGCTGGATAGCCTTGGCGGCTTTGGCAGCGGGGAATCGCGCAAGTCCTATGCGAACCTCGATGTGTCGCTGCGCTACCAGATCACCGATTCACTGATGGTGTTTGCCGATGGGGCGAACCTGACGAACGAGAAGTACGTCGCCTATCAGGACACGCTGGAGCAGCCGACCGAAGTGGAGCAGATCGGTACGCGCTATCTGTTTGGCGTGCGGTTCAACTTCTGATTATCAAGGCCTTGGGAGACGACCATGCGTAGCATTTTTATCCTCGGTCTGATCGCTGCCGCCACACCGGCCTTTGCCATCGACAACGCGGTCGTCACCCGCGTCGATGCCGGGCACGTGGCGGTGGAATGGCAGGATGCCGATCCTGTCAGCGTGTTCGTTTCCCCAAGCCCTGCAACCGATCCGAAGCAGGCAGAGACGGTGGCAAAGGCTGACCGGTCAGGCCGTATTGTTGTCGCTTCCACCGCGTCGGAGCGCCGCTATTTCATCCTGCGCGATCATGGTGACAGATCGCTGCTGCGCGTGGCCGAGCGCGTCCTGCCGCTTGAGCAGGGATCGAACTTCCGCGATGTCGGCGGATACCAGGGCGCCGATGGCAAGCACGTTGCTTGGGGAAAGATCTTTCGTTCAGGCGCAATGCCGCTGCTGACAGAGCCGGACTATGCCGCGCTGCAAAAACTTCAGATCAAGACCATCGTCGATCTGCGCTCCACCGATGAACGCATGATCGCGCCTGATCAGCTCGATGATCGCACAGGGGCCATATTCATCAGCAATGACTATTCGCTCAAGGGCCTCATGGCGGGGTACGGCAAGGGTGACGGCGAATATGCCTATCGCGGCATGGACAGGCTGCTGAAACCGCAACTGCAGCAGGTGTTCCGCGCGATGCTGCGCGATGAAGGTGCGGTCATGTATCATTGCTCTGCCGGGCAGGACCGCACCGGGATCACCACCGGACTGATTCTCTCGGCGCTCGGCGTGGACCGGGCAACAATCCTCAAGGACTATCACCTCTCCACCGAGTTGCGCCGCCCGCAGTTTGAAATGCCGCCGCTCGATCCTGCCGACTGGCCGGGCAACCCGATCGTGCCATACTATGTGGCAGCAATGAAGAAGCCTGGCGGGCCGAAGGCGGAGCCGTTGTTCACGCCCAAGGGAAATTCACATCTCGCCCAGTTCTTTGAAATGATCGACAAGGAACATGGCGGCATTGCAGCCTATTTGGAAAAGGAATTAGGCATTGATGCAAGAGATACCGAACGCTTGAGAGCGCTCTATCTCGAATGAGCAGTAGCGCGATACTTGGTTCCCCGAGGCCGAAGAATCACAAGGCGCCTGCCCGAATGAGATCAGAAGGCGCCGGAAGTGTGGTGGTTTGCACAAGCTTTCAACCCGGCAGACTTGGAACCGGAATTGGCAGCACTCGACCGGATCAAGACGTTGGCATCTGTGGGCGTGAACATCGCAAACTGATAGGGTCAGTCACCTGAGGTGCGTCAGGCAGTCCACCGGGATGCGCAGACTGTGCGGCCTTTCGCCGCATTGAGACAGCTTTCTGAAAACTGCCTCTTGTTGATCGGGGCATTGCGAGGAAGCGGTCGACGGTGGCGGCCTCGTCGAGGCGGCGGGCTCCGAGACGGTTGCCCAGAGCACGGGCGGGCTCAGGGGAGTACGTCACTCGGCACCTGAGCGTACCGTATTAGGGCCCGGGCACGCACAACCCGAGCGGCACGTTGACCGTCAACACCAGATCCCGGCCGCCGGTTACCGGTCAAGGTTCGCCGCAGCGTTCGATATAGCGGCGGATGTCGAGGCTGAGGTCCTCGATCGGCGCATAATATCCGTGGGTGTGAACCCTGGCGGCAATGCCCGACTGGACGCGTTCGCATACCGCCCAGTCCTGCCGGTTGACGAGATCCCAGAAGTCCACTGCGTCGGCAGGATCGAACTCCGCCTTGGCCATTTCATCGGGGTGGAACAGGAAACGGCATTCGACAAGCGTGCTATCTGCCGCCAGTGGCCAGAGCACGAAGGCGGCGGCATGCTCGGCGCTGACGCTCAGCATGAGGTTGGGATAGATCAGCTCGCCCTTGTGGCGGACTTTCTCTTCCTCGGTGAGACCGGGGAAGGGGGCGCGGGTCGTCGTGCCGCTCATCGTGTAGGTCCACGCACCCTCGCGGTGCGGGATGCCGGCTTCCCAGTCTAGATCGATCCCGCCGCGCACCTTGAAAGCCGGGACGATGGCGGTGAGCTCCGGATGGACGCCGGGGCAGTGGTAGCACTCGTTGTAGTTCTCGAGGATCAGCTTCCAGTTAGCCTTCACCTCGTAGCGGATCGTCCGGGCGGTGCGCAGATCAGCGAGCGGATAGTTGGCGAGGCGGCGTGCCGGTTCGGCAAGGTCGGCAGCGAAGTCGGGTGCGGCCTCAGGCGAGAGATTCAGGAAGACGAAGCCGCCCCAGCACTCCACCGCGACCGGGTGCAGGCTGAACGCGGCCTTGTCGAAGCCTGGTGCGTCCTGCAGTTGAGGCGCGGCGAGCAGGCGGCCGTCGAGGGCATAGGACCAGCCGTGATAGGGGCAGCGGATCATCGTCTTGCCGACCACGCCGGCATCGAGTGCCACGCCCCAGCGCACATCGTTTGCGGCATCGCAGATTCGCGCGCCGCGGTGGCGGCAGACGTTATAGTGCGCATGGAGCGTACCGTCCTTGCCGCGCACGACGATGACGCTTTCACCCGCAACATCGAGCACCACGTGATCGCCGGGGAGTGGCATGTCCTCCTCGCGCCCCGCGCAGAACCACTGGCGATGGAGGATCGCGGCCCTGTCCTGCGCAAAGGCCTCGGGCCTCAGGTAGGCGGTGCTGTCGAGCGATTTCTCCATTCCGCCGGTCACTTTCGCGCTCCTTATTAGACGCTTGCCTTATAAGCAGCATTGCGGCACTCATCCAGCCTGAAAGCGAGGGATGCGCGGGGCAACCATGGATGTGACGGGCAAGGTCTGGGATGCCATCGTTGTCGGGGCAGGGCACAACGGCCTCACCGCAGCGGCCTATCTGGCGAAGGCGGGCCGTTCGGTGCTGGTGCTGGAAGCGCGGCCTATCGTTGGCGGCGCCTGTGTCACCGAGGAGGTGATCCCCGGCCACCGCGTCTCGTTCACCTCCTACATCGCCTCGATGCTGATGCCGACGGTGATCCGCGATCTTGATCTGGGCCGTCACGGTCTGCGCATGGTTGCCTGCGATCCGATCCTCACCGTGCCGCTTGGTGATGGCGAAATCATCCGCTGGTGGGCGGACCCTGAACGCACAGCGCAGGAGATTGCCCGGTTCTCCGCGCGCGATGCCGAGGCCTTCCTCGAAGTCGACGCCAAGCTCAAGGCGCTCGCGCGCTATCTCCAGCCCTTCTTCCTCGAATCCCCGCCTGACCTTGCCGCGCGCGGGCTCGACCGCCTGCGCGAAGGGCTGAGGATGATCCGGCGCTTCCGGCGCATCAATGGCACCGAGATCGGTGAGATGGTCCAGTTCCTCACCGGCAGCCTCGGCGAGTTCCTCGACCGGCATTTCGAATCCGATGCCGTCAAGCGCATGATCCTCGCCAACAATGTCTACGGCAAGCACGGCGGCCCCTATGAGCCGGGCTCGGCAGTCGGCCTGCTGTTCCACCTGCTTGCCGGGGGCGACAACGCGGTCCAGGGCTTCAACGGCCATGTCATGGGCGGCATGGGCGCGGTCTCTGGCGCGATGGCGGCTGCCGCGCGCGGCTTCGGCGCGGTGATCGAGACGAGCGCGCCCGTGGGCCGCATCGACGTCTACCAGGGCCGAGCGACCGGTGTGACCCTGCTCGACGGGCGGCAGGTGCGGGGCAAGATCGTGCTTTCAAACGCCGATCCCAAGCGCACTTTCCTCACGCTGCTTGCCAAGGCCGATCTGCCCGACGATTTCCGCCGCGATATCGCCGCGATCAAGATGGGCGGCCCGGCGGCCAAGCTCAACATTGCGCTGTCAGGCGAGCCCGCCGTCATCGGCCGCAGGCCCGATGCGACCCCGCTGGAGCGCGCGCTCCTCACCATCGCGCCCACGCTGGAGGGCGCGCAGCGCTGTGCCGATGTGGCGCGTTTCGGCGATGTGCCGGAAGAACTGTGGATCGATTGCGTGATCCCCAGCCTCGTCGACGACAGCCTTTGCCCGCCGGGCCACCACATGTTGACCTGTTTCATCCAATATGTGCCCTACAAGCTGCGCGAGGGAACGTGGGATGACAAGCGTGAGGCGCTTGCGGAAGCGATCATCGACCAGATCAGCCGCCACATGCCGAAACTGCGCGAGCTGATCCTTGGCCGGGTCATGCTGACGCCGCTCGATCTCGAACGCATCTACGGCCTGACCGAAGGCAATATCTTCCACGGCGACCTTCATCCCGGCGCGCTGTTTTCGATGCGGCCGGTGCCGCGCTGGTCGCAGTACCGCACACCGGTCGAGGGGCTCTATCTCTGCGGCGCGGGGGCCCATCCCGGCGGTGGGGTAACCGGTGCGCCGGGTCATAACGCGGCGATCCAGGTGCTGCGCGACACCAAGAAACGGGGCCGGTCCTGATGGCCGGCGGCACGCCCCAACCCCACAAGGTGATGGGCGTTGCCGATCTTGCGATGTTCTACATCGTGACCGGCGTGAGCCTGCGCTGGATTGCAACGGCCGCGGCGTTTGGGCCGAGTTCCATCGTGATCTGGGTCGGCGCGCTGCTGTGCTTCTACCTGCCTTTCGTGCTTGCCATCGTCGAGCTGTCCTCGCGCTACCCGCAGGAGGGCGGACTCTACATCTGGACGCGCGAGGCTTTCGGGCCATACGTCGGCTTCATGGCCGGGTGGAGCTACTTCACCTCGAACCTCCCGTATTTCCCCAGCGTGCTCTATTTCGATGCGGGCAACGCGCTCTACATCGGCGGGACGAGCTGGCTGCATCTGCGCAGCGATCCGGGGTTCTTCATGGGTTTTGCGCTGACGGCGCTGGCGTTCATCACTGTGATCAACATCTTCGGGCTGCGCTTCGGGCGCTGGCTGCACAATCTTGGCGCGGTCGGCATGTGGGGGCCGGCGCTGATCGTGATCGTGCTGGGCATGATGGCATGGTGGCAGTTCGGTTCCGCCACCGATTTCACGTCGCAATCGTTTGTGCCGGTGTTCGATATTCAGCACATGATCATGTGGGCCGCGATCGCCTTTGCGCTCTCGGGCGCGGAGACGGCATCATTCATGAGCGGCGAGATCAGGGACCCGCGTCGCACGATCCCACGCGCGTTGCCGATTGCGGGCCTTGTTATCGTCTCGTGCTACATCATCGGCACTTTCGCGGTGCTGCTCGCCATGCCCTCGAGCGAGGTCAACACGCTGCAGGGGCTGGTCCAGGCGGGCGCGGTGGCGGCGGAGAAAGTCGGAGCAGGGTGGATCGTGATCCCGCTCGCGCTCCTCATTACGCTGGGCAATCTGGGTGCGGCGAGCGGCTTTCTCTCCTGCGCGGCGCGCATTCCCTTCGCGGTGGGGATCGATCGGCTGCTCCCGCCGGTCTTTGCCAGGGTCCATCCCAAGTGGGGCACGCCCTATGTCGCGATCCTCGTGCAAGGGGGGCTCGGCGCGGTGCTGTGTATCCTCGGGCAGGCTGGCACCGGGGTGAAAGGCGCTTATGATGTGCTCGTAAGCATGGGTATCATCGCCGCCTTTCTGCCATTTGCGCTGGTGTTCCTCGCCGTGATCCGTCTGCAGGGCCGGCCTGCCGACGCCGGGGTCACGCGCCTGCCGGGCGGACGCTTTACCTCCACGGCCTTTGCCTGCCTCGGCCTTGCCACGACGCTCACAGCCTTGGTGCTCGCGGCGTTTCCGGCACCGGACGAGCCGAACAAGCTTCTCGCCGTCATAAAGATCTTCGGCCTCACGACCGTGCTGCTGGGGAGCGGCAGCCTCGTCTACTACCTCGGCCAGCGTGCGGCGCGGCGCGCAGCGTGACCATAGCGAGCCCCGTGTCGGACACACCGCAGACCTCGCGCCGCCGCCGCGCATCCGCGCTGGTGCGGCGCGCCGATCTTGTCGCGGCGACGGTTTGCTGCCTGGCCCGGCTCGGCGCCAAGGGCACGACCGGGCGCGAGATCTGCCGACAGGCCGGGGTCTCCCACGGCCTCCTGCGCCACTATTTCCGCAATCCCGACAACCTCCTGCTCGAAACCTACGAGCAGCTCTGCGAGGACATGCTCGCCCAGCTTGAAGCCGCCGCCATGCCTTACGCCGCCGATCCCGCCGAGGCGCTACACCGCTACTTCGTGGCGGTCTTCTCCGACGACTGGGCCGGGCCCGATATCATCGGCGCGTGGATGGTGTTCTGGCAGCAGGCGCGCAGCCGCGCCGATTTCGCTGCGGTGTCAGACAGCTTCAACTTGCGCCAGCGTGCGCTACTCGAACGGCTCGTCGCGCACTTGCCGGCGCAAGCGGGCGCGCTCCCCATGGCCGATGCGATCGCGCTGCTGTCGGCGATACTCGATGGGCTATGGATCGAGTACTACCTCTCCGACCAGCGCACCCCGCGCGAGCGCTGCGTTGCTCTGTGCGACGCAGCCGCGCGCCGCCTTTTCGCGGCCTGAACCGCCCCGCAACCCAGGTGCGCTTGCCGAACCTCATCCTGACCGGAGTCTGCACCCTATGCCATCGCGCCGTTCCATCCTTTCCGGGCTCGCTGCCCTTGCTGCCTTGCTTCCCGGTGTATCTCAGGCCGAGACCGGCGTGCTCGATCTGGCGAAGTATCGCGGCAAGGTCGTCTACGTCGATTTCTGGGCTTCGTGGTGCGGGCCGTGCAAGCTCTCGTTCCCCTTCATGCAGCAGCTCGCCGCGCGCTATCCGGCGGGCGACGTCGCGGTGGTCACGATCAATCTAGATCGTCAGCGCGGCGCGGCAGAGGCCTTCCTCCGGCAGGTTCGCTCCACCTTGCCGGTGGTTTATGATCCTTCCGGGAACCTTGCGAACATATGGAAGGTTGCGGACATGCCGACCGCGCTGGTGTTCGACCGCAAGGGCGTGATGCGCTTCCGCCACCAGGGGTTCTTCCCCGGCAAGGCGGCGGAATACAACGCGCATGTCGCGCAGCTGGTGCGGGAGAACGGCTGACGCGGCGCACCATCCAGACAATGGTGCCTCGCGATCACGCTTGCTGCGGTTTCGGGCTGTGCGCATGTCGGTGCAAAGCCTTGGCAGTGCGGCGTACTCGCGCGCAGCTAAAGGACAAAGTCCTCGGCGGCGAGGGCAGAGCCGCCATCGATGCGGATCGCGAAATCGGCCGTGCCATTGCCGTCGATATCGCCGCTGACAAGACCCACCCCGGCCGTCACGACATAGCGCAGTTGGCCGGCGACTTTCGTGAAGGCTGCGCTCCCGATCCACGCAAAGGCATCGTTGACGTTTGTCGTCTGGCGGATCGCATCGACCCCGGACAAGTCGATCCGGTCGCCCTGCGTGCGGCTGAAGTCGATGATCACATCGGCACTGGTCGCGCCAGTCCCTGAAAGATCCCTGATCGTGGCAAAGCGGAACACGTCGCCGCCTTCGCCGCCGGCGAGCAGGTCGCGCCCCCCGCCGCCGGCAAGCACATCCGCACCGCCGCCGCCCAGCAGCTGATCTGCGCCGTTCCCGCCGCTGAGGGCATTGGCCCCACCGTCGCCGACGAGAACGTCCGCACCGTTGCCGCCGGTTAGGTTCTCGATCCCGGTCAGCGTGTCGATCCCGCCGCCACCGGTCGCCTGCGCACCGGTGATGGCAAGGCTCACCCGCACAGGAGCGCTGCCCGAGGCGTAGCTCGCCGTGTCGCTCCCCGCGCCGCCGTCGAGTGTGTCGCTCCCCGCCCCGCCGATCAGCACGTCGTCGTCCTCGCCGCCGGAAAGCGTATCGTTGCCGGCCCCGCCTTCGAGCAGGTCATTCCCCGCGCCGCCTGCCAGCGTATCGGTTCCGCCGTTGCCGCGCAGCGTGTCCGAACCCGCGCCGCCATCGAGGCCGTTGGCCAGTTCGTTACCCAGCAGCGTATCTCCGCCCGCGCCGCCCAGCGCGTTCTCAATGTTGCAGCCGAAGGCAATGCCGATATTGCTCGAGAGCGCCACGCTGTCATAGGCGAGCGAGGAATAGGCGCCGGGCTTCAGGTCGACTGTGCAGCCGTTGGCGAAGCTCGCAACGCTGAAGGTATCCGTCCCGCCCGCATCCCAGATCGTCTCGAACGAGGGGGCATCCGGGTCGAAGGCATATGTATCCTCGCCCGTGCGCGTCGTCATGTTGGCGCCGTAGAGCCGCTGGATCGCCAGAATGTCATAGACCATCGGTGTCTTGACCAGATACTGCATGCTTTCGGTTGCTGGATCCCGCCACCAGACCTTGTCCGGCGCAGTGTAGGACATGATCGAATAGCGCTGATTGTCGAAGCCGGCCGGGATCCTGGGCGCTTCGAACGGGTGCTTGAGGCCGAGGCTGTGGCCGATCTCGTGGAGCATCGCGAGGTAGTTGTAGGTGCCAGGCTGGAAGGACTGGCCGATGATCTCAGGGTTGATCCAGATATCGCCGTGGGCGTTGCTGCGCCCATCCGAAACGCCCAGCGAATATCCCCAGTAGCCGGCCGAAACCGCCGAGGTGAAGGCGACGCGGATGTCACCGACAGTGCCGTCCGCCGTTTCCGCCACTTGCGTGAAGGCAATGTTGGCCACGTCCGACCAGGCGTTGAAGGCCTTGGTGATCATCGCGGCCTGATCGCCGGTCACCGCCGCCGTGACAGCGGCGGTGTTTTCGCCGCGAGCATAGGGCCCGGTGAACTGGCTCGCCGCGCCGTTCATCCAGGGGAAGCTGTAGCTTATCTGAGTAACCCCGGCAGCATCCTTGGTCGACCAAGCGAGCCGGAATGCCGGCTGCGAAGGCAGCAATGCCGCGATGAACGGAGTGGTGCCTGCGCCGGCGCGCATGACAGGGGACAGATCGGTGAAGCGGGGCATGATCGGTGCTCGCGCAGCAAGGGATAACCCTCGCAGCCATGCCATCGCTGGCTGAACGCGCTTCTAAATGGCCGCGCGGACTAACCCGCAGCCCAGATCCGGCAATTTCGGCAGCTCAGAGCGCAGTAACCATCACAAGGTTAGCAGTGGTCGGCACTGCACTGGTTAAGCAATTCGGGTATCCGCTTAGGGATTTCGGCCCGCAAGATACCCTTCGACGGCCTCCGCCGTTCCTGGCGGGACATGCAGGCCCAGCTTGCTGCGGCGGTAAAGCACGTCCTCGGCGCTGCGGGCCCATTCCTGCGCGGCGAGATAGTCGACCTCGGCCCGTGTCAGCCCGCCGCCGAAATCGGTGCCGAGCGCGTCTACGCTCTGCGCGGCGCCAAGAATGACGTTCGCGCGGGTGCCGTAGGCGCGGGCCAGCCGTGTGAGCAGCGGGCGGGGCAGGCCGGGATGCGCTGCCTCAAGCGCCGCGACGAAGGCGTCGAAATCGTCGCCCGGAATGTCTCCGCCCGGCAGGTCCGCGCCTGCGGTCCAGTCGCCCTTGGCGTGCGCGAAGAAGGGCACCAGCTTCGCGAGCGCATGTTCCGCCAGTTTGCGATAGGTCGTGATCTTGCCGCCAAACACGCTGAGAAGCGGCGCCATTCCATTTCCGCCATCGAGATCGAGCACATAGTCGCGCGTTACGGCCGAGGCACTGGCGGCATGGTCGTCATAGAGCGGGCGGATACCGGCATAGCTCCACACCACATCCTCGGGGTGGATGTCCCGCGCGAAGTAGCGCCGCACGGTCTCGCACAGATAGGCGGTTTCCTCCGGCGAGATCTGCGCCTTGCCGGGGAGCTGCTCCCACGGCTCGTCGGTCGTGCCGACCAGCGTGAAATCGTGCTCGTAGGGGATCGCGAAAACGACGCGGCGGTCCGGGTTCTGCAGCAGGAAAGCGTGGTCGCCCTCATAGAGCTTGGGCACCACAATATGGCTGCCCTTGATAAGGCGCACGCCGCGGTCCTGGCTGGCGCTCGCCGCGCGCTGGAGTACGTCTTCCACCCAAGGCCCCGCTGCATTGACGAGGCCGCGCGCCATCACCGTTCGGGTGCCAGCGCGGCCAGTGATCTGCGCCCTCCACAGTGCGCCCTCGCGCGTTGCCGAAACGAGCTTGGTGCGGGTCTCGATCCGCGCCCCGCGCTCGGCGGCATCGCGCGCGTTGAGCACGACGAGGCGGCTGTCTTCGACCCAGCAGTCCGAATAGACGAACGCTGTTCTGGCACCCGGCTTCAGCCCATTGCCCAGCGGCGAGCGCGCGAGGTTGACCGTGCGCGTCGCCGGCAGCTTCTTGCGGCCGCCGAGGTTGTCATAGAGGAACAGCCCGAGCCGAACGAGCCACGCGGGGCGCGGTGAGTTCATCTGCGGCAGCACGAAGGCGAGCGGCCAGATGATGTGCGGTGCCATGCCGAGCAAGCGCTCGCGCTCGATCAGCGCCTCGCGCACAAGGCGGAACTCGTAGTATTCGAGGTAGCGCAAGCCCCCGTGGATCAGTTTGGTGCTGGCCGATGAGGTGTGGCTGGCAAGGTCTTCCTGTTCGACCAGCAGCACCGAAAGGCCGCGCCCCGCCGCGTCGCGGGCAATCCCGGCGCCATTGATCCCCCCGCCGACGATCAGCAGGTCATAGGTTTCCGGATCCGGCACGTGGTTGCTCCTGCCTGCCAATGAGGCCCAAATGTAGTGGCGTCCGCTCTCTAGCCACGCGCACGTGGTCTGACAAATGCGGCTAGCGCATGCGGTGAGGCGATTACAAGATAGCGTGATGGCCGGTAAATGCGGTAACAGGGGCCATGAGAGAGGCAAGGCCAAACCCGGCGCACGACCGGGAAACCCGAACGAACCACCCGGATTGCGCGCGGTTTTGCGCCCTTTTGTCCGGTATCAGGATGATTCGCGCTTGAGGCCGCTCTCCGTTTTCGCCGCGATGCTGTCAGCCTCGTCGGTCGCCGCTGCTCCCGCTGAAGCCTCGCCTCCGCCAAGTGTGCCCGAAGTCGGCGCGCCCTTGCTCGCCGCGCTCGGCCCCAATGGCGTGGGCGTGATCGAGAAGACCGTGGTCGACAAGGATGCGGTCGATCCGCTCGGCAGCCTCGCCGAGGGTGCGCTCGTCCGCGCCGACCGGACGATGCCGCTGGTGATCTGGTATCCCGCCGAGGTCGGCCCCAAAGACCGGCGCGCGACCTACCGCGCGAGCCTTGTGTCCGAACCGCCCAGGCCGCCGGCCTATTTCACGGTCCCCGCGCTTGCCGTCACCGATGCCAGGCCTGCGGGGAAGGGCTATCCGATCGTGCTGCTCTCGCATGGTTACAACAATGATCCGGTCATGCTCTCGTGGCTGGGCGAGAACCTTGCGACCAAGGGCTATGTCGTCGTCGCGATCCGCCACCGCGATCCCGCGATCACCGATACGGCGAAGACGCCGGCCACCCTGATCCGCCGTCCGCTCGATATTACCTATGTGCTCCGGCGTATTCGTGGCGGCCTGCTCGGTCCGCTCGGCGATACCACGCGCATCGCGCTCGCGGGCTATTCGTTCGGCGGCTACGGCGCGCTGACAGTGGCAGGCGCGCAGCTCGATGCGGCAAGCCCGGCAGTCGGGCGCCTGCCGTCTGCCCTCTCCGATCGCTACACCGGCAGCGGGCCGGACGCCGCCGCGCTGCACGACCTTGCAGTCAAGGCCGTCGTCGCCATCGCCCCCGCCGGCGGCGCTCCCTGGGCAGCATGGGGCGCCAACGGCCTCGCGGGCATCAAGGCGCCGTTGCTGGTTGTTGCCGGCACGGCCGACCGCACGGTGGGCTATGATCCCGGCCCCGCCGCGATCTTCCGCGATGCCAAGGGATCGGACCGCTGGCTGCTGGCGCTGAAAGGCGCGGGCCATGCTATCGGCACCAACCCGGCCCCTGCAGAAATGCGCGGCACCGTCTGGGATTTCGACTGGTTCGAGGACCGCATGTGGCGCAAGCCCCGGGTCAATTCGATTGCGCTTCACTTTATCACCGCATTCCTCGATCTCCAGCTCAAGGGTGAGGCCGCCAAGGCCGAATA
>Ga0315905_10002236_pt1 | contig 20386 bp, 15 predicted proteins | sample LakEriMetagenome_5_FD_203522 | JGI IMG/M metagenome (GOLD analysis project Ga0315905, IMG submission 203522) | Freshwater fungal communities from buoy surface, Lake Erie, Ohio, United States - Buoy 4 MA121 | ecosystem: Environmental > Aquatic > Freshwater > Lake | place: USA: Lake Erie, Ohio...
ATAGCGGAAGGTGACGCTCTCAAAGGCGATGCGCCCGCTTGTCACCTCGATGTCGCGCGCGCCCGCCGCGTCGGCGACCTGCAAGGCGGCGTCGCGGAACTCAAGCACGTCGTCCATGTCGTTCACGGTGCGCTGCACGGTGCGCACATGCTGGCCGATGTCGCGCAGGTAACCGTTGATGAGAAACTGTGTCGCGATGAGGCTTGCGAAATCGCCCGGGCTCGCCTCGCCGCGGCTCCACAGCACGACGCCGGACACGAGCATGCCCGTCTGCAGGCCGATCAGCATGACGGATTGCACGATGCCGCTCACCGCGCTGCGGTCCCAGGAGCGGATCGCGCGCCATTCCCAATTGCGCGCCACCTCGAGGAACATGCGGTCCTCGCGCCCTTCGGAGGCGAAGCTCTTCACGGCCTGATTGCCGGAGATGGAATCCGCCAGCGCGCCGCTCATGCGCGAATCCCACTCGCGCGCGGCGATATTGGCGGGGCGCACATAATAAACGGACAGCGCGATGGTGACGGCGAGGAAGACAACGATCGAGCCCGCCACAAGGGCGCCCAGCGCAGGCCAGCGCAGCCAGAAGGCGACGCTCACGCCAACCACCACGACGAAGGCGGGCAAAAGGCCGAAAGCCAACGTGTCGGTGAACGTGTCATAGGCGGTCATGCCGCGCGTGATCTTGCGCACGGTGGAGCCGGCGAAAGCGTTCGCATGCCAGTCCGCGGAGAAGCGCTGCACTTTCGCAAAGGCGTCGCGGCCGATGGCGACCATGGCGCGCGCGCTCATGCGGTTGACGAGAAAGGTCACCACCTGTCGGGCGAGCGCGAAGGCGGCCCCAAGCCCGATGAACCAGAACAGCGCGCGATAGGCGGGCGCGGTGTCGCCGGGCGCGCTCGTCACGATGGCGTCCACCACCGCGCCGGAGGCGAGCGGCACCATGACGTCGATCAGCGTCGAGACGATGCGCGCGACGACGAGCGTGCCGAACAGAGCCGGAAACATAAACCAGTAATGCGTGACGAACCGCAGCACGCGGCCGTATTTCGATGCGCTTTTCATCTCGTCTCCGGCGGATGGGGCGGGCGCGCGGGCCTCACCCGGTCACGCGTTCGGCCTTCGACACCACGCTCGTCGCCTTGAGCTGGGAAAGAAGGCCGGTCAGGTGTTTGAGGTCACGCACCTCAAGATCGATCACGATGTCGCGCACGTCGGGCGATTTCGTGACGAAGGCCACGTGGTCGATATTGGCGCCCGTCTCGCCGATCACGCCTGCGATGGCAGCAAGCGTGCCGGGTTCGTTGATGGCCGAGACGACGATCTGCGCGGGGAAGAGATCGGCGCTGTCGCCCTCGATGTCCCAGCGCACGTCGAGCCAGCGCTCCGGCTGGTCGTCGAACTGGGTGAGCGTGGGCGACTGGATCGGATAGATGGTGATGCCTTCGCCGGGCGTGAGAATGCCCACGATGCGATCGCCGGGAACCGCGCCCCCCTTGGGCGAAAAGCGCACCGGCAGATCCCCGCGCAAGCCGCGGATGGGAATGGAATGATGCGCCTTGGCGCCTTCCGGCACTTTGAAGACGACGCTCGCCGCCTTGCGCAAGCCGAACCAGCCGGAATCGGCTTTCGGCGCGGCCGCCCCCACGGTGCGCTCGGCCACGAATTCCGGGTGCACCGCTTTCACCACATCGCCGGAGAACATTTCGCCGCGGCCGACGGCTGCGAGCGCGTCGTCGACGTGGTTGCGCGCCAGCCTCGGCAGCGCCGCCTTTAGCTTTTCGTCCGAAAATGTTTTGCCAGCCCGCTCGAAGGCGCGGCGCACGATCTGGCGGCCGAGTTCCGCATATTGCGCGCGCACCGCGTCGCGCGTCGCCCGGCGGATCGCCGCGCGCGCCTTGCCCGTGACCACGAGGGATTCCCATGCCGCCGGCGGCGCCTGCCCTTCCGCCGTCACGATATGCACTTCGTCGCCGTTATTCAGTTCGGACAGGAGCGGAGCGATGCGCCCATTGATGCGCGCGCCCACCGCCTTGTTGCCGATGTCGGTGTGCACCGCATAGGCGAAATCGATCGGCGTCGCGCCGCGCGGCAGCGCGATGAGCCTGCCCTTGGGCGTGAAGCAGAACACCTGATCGTGAAACAATTCGAGCTTGGTGTGCTCGAGAAACTCCTCCGGCGTGTCGCCCTCGCCCAGCATTTCGATGGTGCGACGCAGCCAGCGATAGGCGCGGCTCTCGCGCTCAAGCGCCTCATTGTCGGCCGCGCGCCCGTCCTTGTAGAGCGTGTGCGCGGCGATGCCGTTTTCCGCGATCTCGTCCATCTCGCGCGTGCGCACTTGCAGCTCCACCCGCTGATGACCGGGGCCGATCACGGTGGTGTGCAGCGAGCGGTAATCGTTCTGCTTGGGCGTGGAGATGTAATCCTTGAAGCGGCCGGGAACGGTCGGCCATTTCGTATGCACCACGCCGATGACGCGATAGCAATCCTCGACCGAATCCACGATCACGCGAAAGCCGAAAATGTCCGACAATTGCTCGAAGGAGACGGATTTGCGCTCCATCTTGCGCCAGATCGAGTAAGGCGCCTTCTGCCGGCCCTTCGCCTCCGCCTGAATGCCGCGCGCGCGCATTTCTTCGGTAAGCTCGCGCTCAATGCGCGCGATGATGGCGCCGTTCTTCTCGCTCAGGTCGACGAGCCGCGCCTCGATCATCACCGCCGCCTCCGGCCACAGCGTGCTGAAGGCGAGCTTCTCCAGTTCGTCGCGCAGGCCCTGCATGCCCATGCGCCCGGCGAGCGGCGCGTAGATGTCGAGCGTCTCCTCCGCGATCCGCCGCCGCTTGGCTTCGGGCACGAAATGCAGCGTGCGCATATTGTGCAGCCGGTCGGCGAGCTTCACGAGCAGCACGCGCACGTCGGAGGCGATGGCGAGCAGGAGTTTGCGGAAGTTCTCCGCCTGTTCGGCGCGCTTGGAGACGAGGTCGAGCTTCTTGAGCTTGGTGAGCCCGTCCACGAGGCGGGCGATCTCGGCGCCGAAAACCTGCTCGATCTCCTCCTGCGTGGAATCGGTGTCCTCAACGGTGTCGTGGAGCACGGCGGCCACGATGGTGGCGTCGTCGAGCCTCAGCTCGGTGAGGATGGCGGCGACTTCGAGCGGATGGGTGAAATAGGGGTCGCCGGAGGCCCGCCTCTGCGCGCCATGGGCGCGCATGGCGTAGACATAGGCCTTGTTCAGCAGCTCCTCGTCGGCGTGCGGATTATACCGACGCACGCGATCGACGAGTTCATACTGCCGCATCATTGGACTGGCTTTTCCCGTTCGTGGAGAGACGACGGGACGAATATCGGCCCTTCAGGCCGGGGCGACAAGCTTTAACTGTCCGCCGCCCGTCACACAGGCGCGCGCGGAAGCGCCGCTGGGGCGCTTACTCGCCCTCGTCTTCCGTCTCAGCCGGGGGAACGAGGCCCTCGAGCCCGCGCAGCAGGTCCTCTTCGGTCATGCGGTCGAACTGGACGTCGCCAGCCGCATCGGCCCCAGCGTCGGCGGCGGCGGCGAGCGCCGGCACCACGTCTGTCTCCGGCTCGTCGACCTCGACATGCTTCTGGAGCGAGTGGATCAGGTCTTCCATCAAGTCCGCCGGCTGCATCGTGGCGTCGGCGATCTCGCGCAGCGACACGACCGGGTTCTTGTCGTTGTCGCGAGCGACGGTGATCGGCTGGCCCGCCGAAATCAGGCGCGCACGATGGCTGGCGAGCAGAACGAGATCGAAGCGGTTCTCGACCTTGTCGATGCAATCTTCGACGGTGACGCGCGCCATGGGGGCCTCCTCGGGCGAAATGGACCGGGCTTTGCGGAAAGCGAGCCTGATAAACCATTGCGCGCGCGGGCGCAACCGCCGCCTTGGCCGCCCGGGGCCTGGGAAGCATGGCCGGGAGCGGCCATCGCGAAACAATGTAACGCTTAAGTTAATAAGCTGCAATGTTGGGGTTAAGTCTTTGACTTTCGCCAGTGGGGCGAACTTTACGCCTTGACTTCACCGGATCGAAGGAATGATTGTGACAGTGGAAGTCTTGCGCGGCGTTTTGCGCGCAGGCGGCGTCGGTACCGGGTTGCGACGTCGCTTTTGCTGACAATTTTATTGCGGCTACCAAGTCGTTCAGAGAACCCGACGCGGATGTTACAATGGCTGACCAAGAGCGAATCGCGCTGTTCATCGATGGCGCGAACCTTTACGCGACCGCCAAATCCCTCGGCTTCGACATCGACTACAAGCGCCTGCTGAAAGAGTTTCAGGGCAAGGGTCGTCTGATCCGCGCCTTCTACTACACGGCGCTGGTCGAAGATCAGGAATATTCGTCCATCCGTCCGCTCATCGACTGGCTCGACTACAATGGCTACGCTGTGGTCACCAAGCCCACGAAGGAGTTCGTCGACTCGCTGGGCCGCCGCAAGGTGAAGGGCAATATGGACATCGAGCTCGCGGTGGACGCGATGGAGATGGCCGAGCGCATCGACCACATGGTGCTGTTCTCTGGCGACGGCGACTTCCGTTGCCTCGTTGAAGCCGTGCAGCGCAAGGGCGTGCGCGTGTCGGTCGTCTCCACCATCACCACCCATCCGCCGATGGTCGCCGACGAGCTGCGCCGCCAGGCCGACGAATTCGTGGACCTGCTCCAGCTCGCCCAGCGCATCGGACGCGATCCGGTGGAGCGCACCGAGCGTCCGCAGCGCTTCACGCAGGAGCGCCGCCCCCTGCAGGCGCCCGCCGCCAATCCGCAGGCGGTCCCCACCGACGCCGACGACTAAGCGCGCGAAGGCCCGCCCTTGGCCCGCGCGGCGAAATCTGCGCAAAAGCCTGCGCCGAAAACCGCCTCGCGCGCAGCCCTGCGCGCCGCGGAGCCTGACGTCGATTGTCCGCTCTGCCCGCGCCTCGTTGCCTTTCGCGCACAGGCGCGCGCGCAGGAGCCCGGCTGGCGCAACGCCCCGGTCCCCGCTTTCGGTCCGCCCGACGCGCGGCTGATCATCGTGGGGCTGGCGCCGGGCCTGCGCGGCGCGAACCGCACGGGCCGGCCCTTCACGGGCGATTTCGCCGGCGACCTCCTGTTCGAAACCCTGCGCAAGACCGGCTTCGCCCGGGGCGTCTACGAGGCGCGGCCCGACGACGGGCTGACGCTGATCGACTGCCGCATCGTCAATGCGGTGCGCTGCGTGCCGCCGCAGAACAAGCCCACGCCGCAGGAGATCGCCAACTGCCGGCGCTTTCTCGCGCCGCATTTTCCGTTGGAGCAAGCGGCGGGCGCCCCGCCTCCGCGCGCTGCTGTGGCGCTGGGGCGCATCGCCCATGAGAGCCTGCTGCGCACGCTGGGCGCGCGGCTCGCCGCCTTCCCCTTCGCCCATGGCGCGGAGCATGAGCCCGCGGAGGGCCTGCGCGTCTTCGACAGCTATCACTGCTCCCGCTACAACACGAACACCGGCGTGCTCACAGCGCCGATGTTCGAAAGCGTGTTCGCCCGCGTGCGCGACTACCTCACAAGCCTCAATCGGCGCTGATCCCTGCGTCCCGGATCACCGCGCCCCAGCGCACGATCTCCTTGGGCGTGTAATCGGCGAGATATTCCGGCGTGCGCCGCTCACGCGGCGGAATGCTGACGCCGATCTTGAACAGCCGCTCGCGCACCGAGGGCGTCTCCACCGCATCGTCCACCGCTTTCGCAAGCTTGCGCACGATCGCCTCCGGCGCGCCCTTGGGCAAAAGCAGCGCCTGCCATGAGCCGCAATCGAGCGTCGGCAATCCCTGCTCCTCGGTCGTAGGGACGTTGGGCAGCATTGGCACGCGGTCGCGACCGAGAATGGCGATGGCCTTGATGTTGCCCGCCTCCACCTGCGCGCCCACAGAGGCGATCTGTTCGGCCATGAAGTCAAGCCGGCCCGCGATCAGGTCTTGCAACGCAGGCCCCGCGCCGCGATAGGGCACGTGGGTGATCTTGGTGCCGTTGATTTTGTCCATGATCAGCGGGCACACGTGGCTTCCAGAACCAACGCCGGCCGATCCATACACAGCCTTGCCCTCGTTCGCTTTCATATAGGCGAAGAAGCCTTTCATGTCGCTTGCGGGCAGATCCTTGCGCGTGACGAGCACGCGCGCCTGGTCGGCGAACATGGTGACGAAGGTGAAGTCCTTGTTGCCGTCCACCAGCGGCTTCTTGTAGATGGCCTGATTCTGCGCGAGCACGGCGCTGCCGCCATAAAGCACCATATAGCCGTCGGGCGCGGCCTGCGCGACGCGCTGCGAGCCGATCATGCCGCCCGCGCCGGCGATGTTCTCCACCACCATCTGCTGGCCAAGCAATTCGGTGACGCGCGAGGCGAGAATGCGCGCGACCGTATCGACCGGGCCGCCGGCGGCGTAAGGCACGACGAGCGTGATGGGCCGGCTGGGCCAGTTCGCCTCCTGCGCGTTCGACACGCCGCAGAACGCGATGGCGCCCGCAAACGCAAATGCGAGACGTTTGCAAATCATCTCCCCCTCCTGGCCCTTCTGGCTCGCTTTATGACGCCTCTGCGCAGGCGATCGGCGAAGCATGTCTCATGGGACGGAAAAGACAAGGGCGCGCTTGCGCCCCGCGCCCGCAACGCATAAGAAGGGCGCGCATTGGGGAGTAGTTGGCGCCCGCGAGGGCGCAGCGTCGTCAACAGACTGGGCGAACCGCACGTGCGGAGGCCCTGGCGGCGCGGGCGGAGGACGCTTCAACGAGACCGATGCGGGACGCCGGAAAGGCGCGCCGCATTCGTCGAGGTCCATTGATGCTCCAGACCGCCATCATCGCATTCAGCCTGTCCACGGACGCTTTCGCCGCCTCCATCGCCAAGGGCGCCCGCTTTCCCGGCCTCACGCTATGGCGCTCGACATGGATCGCGCTTGGCTTCGGCGTGCTTGAGGCGACCGCGCCGCTGATCGGCTATCTGCTCGGCATGCAATTCGCCGACGTGATCGACGATTACGATCACTGGATCGCCTTCACCCTGCTCGGCCTGCTGGGCCTGCGCATGGTGTGGAAGAGCATCCATGAGGAGCCCGGCGAGGGCGAGGAGAAAGGCCCCGTCAATCCCAGCTGGACTGCGATCGTCGTGACTGCGGCGGGCACAAGCGTCGACGCCACAGCCGTCGGCGTGACGCTGGCGCTGGTGAGCGACAACATTCCGCTCACCCTGCTTGCGATCGGCGTCGTCACATTCTCCATGACCTTCTTGGGCCTACGCCTTGGCGGCGTTCTGGGCGCGCGCACCGGGCGCTATGCGGAGTTTCTCGGCGGCGTGGCGCTCGCAGCCATCGGCGCGAACATTCTCGTCACCCACCTGACGCGCTGAAAGCATCCGCTTCCCGCGCTCAGCGCGCGTAACGGCTCTTCGGGCGCGGCAGGCCGAGATTTTCGCGCAAGGTGGCGCCTTCATATTCCTTGCGGAAGATCCCGCGCTTCTGCAGCTCGGGCACGACGAGCCTGCAGAAATCATCGTGTTGGCCGGGCATATAGGGCGGCATGACGCAGAAGCCGTCGCAGGCGCCGGCGACGAACCATTCCTCCATGTAATCGGCGACCTTCTTCGGCCCGCCATGAATGGCGTTCTTGCCGCGCGCGCCCGCGCAGCGCTCGCCCAACTGGCGGATCGTCAGATTCTCGCGCCGCGCCATTGCGACGATGCTGTCGTAATGGCCCTTGCTGCCATTGGTGGGCGGCAGCGGATCGGGCAGCGGCTCATCGAGCGGATAGGGCGACAGGTCCATGCCGCCGAGCATGGTGGAGAGGATCTCGCGCCCGACCATGGGATGAATGAGCGATTGCAGAAGATTGAAATCCTCCGCCGCCTTGTCGTCGCTCTCCGCCACGACGACGCTCAGGCCCGGCAGGATTTTCAGGTGATCGCGTTCGCGCCCATAATGCGCCATGCGCGACTTCACGTCGTCGTAATAGGCCTTCGCCTCGGGAATGTTGAGATGGGGCGAGAAAATCGCCTCGGCGAATTCCGCCGCAAGCTCGCGCCCCTCGTCGGAGGCGCCCGCCTGCACCATCACCGGATAGCCCTGCGGCGAACGCGGAATGTTGAGTGGCCCACGCACCTTGAAATGCGCGCCTGCGTGATTGAGCTCATGGCGCTTGGCGGGATCGAAATAAAGACCGGCCTCAACGTCGCGCACGAAAGCGTCGTCCTCCCACGAGTCCCAAAGGCCCTGCACGACCTGCGCGAATTCGCGGGCCCGGCTGTAGCGCTCCTTGTGGGCGAGCACGCCGTCGCGTCCGAAATTCGCGGCCTCGGCGGGCTGGGTGGAGGTGACGAGATTCCAGCCCGCGCGCCCATGGCTGATATGATCGAGCGAGGCGAACTTGCGCGCGAGATTAAAGGGCTCCTGATAGGTGGTGGAGGCCGTAGCGGTGAGCCCGATGCGCGAGGTCGCCATGGCGAGCGCGGAGAGCAGCGTCAGGGGCTCGAAATGCGCGATGAACTGGACCGAGCGCGAAATCGCGTCCACATGCGCGTTGCGCGAAGCGTTGCCATCGGCGAGGAAGATCATGTCGAACTTCGCCGCCTCCGCCTTGCGGGCCGCATCCACGTAATGCTCGATGCTGACGTTGGCGTCAGCCTGCGCGCGCGGGTGGCGCCATGACGCCACGTGATGGCCGGTCGGGTTGAAGTAGGCTGCAAGCTTCATCTGCTTGGTCATGCGTCGTCTCCCGGCGCGCGCGGCGCCTCGTAATCGGCAAGCGTCCATGCGCCTTTGTGGCGGCGCGCGACGCCGCGCAAGTCCGCGACCGTCCTGCAGCCCAATTGCCCCATGGCGGCGCGCAGGTCCTGCGTATAGACGTTGATGAGATGGCCCGGCCCCGCCGCGCCCAGCGCGCCAAGGCTCCACAGGAAAGATTTGCCCGCGAAGGCGGCGTCAGCGCCGCAGGCGATGGCGCGCGCGACGTCCACGCCCGAGCGCACGCCGCTGTCGAAGATGATCGTCATCTTGTCGCCCGCCGCCGTGCGCACGGCGGGGAGCGCGTCGATGGAGGCGGGCAGCGCGTCGATCTGCCGGCCGCCATGGTTGGTGACGAACAGGCCGTCGACGCCCATGGCGGCGGCGCGCTGCGCATCGGCGGGATGCAGCGCGCCCTTCAAGACGAGCGGGCCTTTCCACACGTCGCGATATTTCGCGATCTCCTCCCAGGTGAAGGCGCCGCCCTGTTCGCGCTTGATGAAGGCGGCCGCCTCCTCGAGGCTGGCGGTGGGTTTCATGTAAGGCGTGAGCGAGGCGAAGCGTGGAATGCCGTTCTTCAGGAGAGAGGCGGTCCACCAGGGCGAACGCGCCGCATCAAGACGCAGCCGCATGGTCAGCTTGAACGGATTGACGATGCCCGCCTTCACCTCACGCGGGCGGATGGTGCGGATCGGCGTATCAATGGTGAGCACAAGCGCATGCACGCCCGCCGCCTGCGCGCGCCGCGCGAGATCGAGCCCGATGCGATGGCCGTCGCTGGCGAAGCGATAGAGCTGGAACCACAAGACGTCAGGCGCCATGCGCGCGGCGCTCTCGACATCCACGCCGGACAAAACGCCCAGCGTGTAAGGCGTGCGCGCCGCCTGCGACGCGCGCGCAAGATAAGTCTCGGCGCCCGGAAAGGCTGTCCCCGGCCCGCCGATCGGCGCCACGCCCAGAGGCGCGCTGTAGGGGCGGCAGAACAAGACGCAATCGGCGGGAGGCGGCGCCACCACGCGCCCATAGCGCGGCGCGAGCTCGACCGCGTCGAGCGCATCCCAATTGCGGCGCACGCCGGCGTCGGCGCCTGCGCCCCCGTCCATGTAATCGAATGCGAAGCGCGGCATGCGCCAGCGCGCACGCTCCCGCAGATCGAGCGCGGTGGGAAAGCGGCGCATCAGCTCCAGCGCGGCAGCGTCCATCGCCGCCGCCCGACCGCCCGCGCGCTGGGTCGCATCCTCCATGCCTCGTCTCCCGTTGGGCGCTTTATGCACCGCGCCGTCACAAGCGATAGCGCGCGACGCGGCGCAAGGCGAGCGCTCCCGATGCGGCCCCGCCCTTCCGCTTGCGCATGACGCACGCCCGCGCCATCCGCCGCAGAAGCCGCTCAAGGACACATAAACGACTGATCTTGAAAAGTCTTTATCATGGCACAGGGATTGCTGCTGCTCGCGCGATGTCACGCGCAGGGATTCCACGAGGCGGCGATTGATCGGCGGCCTGACCCACACCACCGCCTTCGGCCTCACCACGGCCCAGGTCACGAGCACGTTCGTCAACCGCGGCGGCGTGAGCGGAACCATTCCGCGCCCGAATCCGATCTCCCTGTCGGACGCGGCGAAGGCGCTCGCCGCCATCGACAAGGCGATCGAAGCGGGCAAGCCGCTCTCCATTCCGCAGGCGCTTCTGCTTCAGCAATATGATCAGCTCGAGGATTCCGACGGCGACAAGAAGGTCTTCTCGATCACGGACACGAGCGCGAATCTGCTCGCCAATCTGGAAGATCTGCAGACTCTGCTGGACGACGGCAATCTGTCAGGCGTGAACCTGACCGATCGCGCGACGCTCGCCGTGACCCCAGCCGTCTTCCTCGACGGCATCCAGCTCTTCGATGCGATCCAGACGGACTATACGCTCAACGTCACGGAGCCCTTTCCGGCGGCGGACATTCAATACGCCGACCGCGACGTGCTGACGCGCTTCACCAAGCTTGAAGTGGTGGGCTCCACCGATGAGATTCTCGATGCGCGAAACATTCTCGCCGATCTGCCCGATTCCGTCGCGCGCAACTGGCTTGTGATCGACACGCCGGAGAATATCGAGACCAGCTTCGACGATCTCGCCGCCCTCAAGGGCCTGCAGAAGATCGCAATGATCACAGACCCCGACACGCCTGTGGCGATTCCGGGCTTCCAGAACGGCGCGCGCAACGTCGGCCTTCTGCGCCTCACCCAGGCCCAGTACACCGCCGGCAAGGACGTTCTTACGGCGATCCAGCCCAAGCCCCCCGCAACCACGGCGAACTATCTTGTGGCGCTGCGCGACTGCAAGGCCGATTCCGCCGCCGGCATGCGCCGCGACAATCGCGTCGTGTCGATCGCCTTCACCGACACGGCAGCCAACGTCGCGCGCAACGCGCCTGCGCTGAACGCGCTCACGACCTTCAGCCAGATCTCCATCGTCGACACGGCGGCGAACATCGCTGCGCAGGCGAAGGCCATCAACACGCTACGCAAGCCGTTCGAGGTTTACGTCGCGGGTTCCGGCTCCGACAAGGCGCCTGTCGTCCGGCCCGCCTCAGGCGCGACGGGCGACGGACAGGCGCTCGTCAGCGGCGTAGCGCGCACAGCAGGCGCAAGCTATGTGGCGCGCTATGACGCCACCTCCGGCGCATGGACGGTCTCGTCACCTGAATTTCCCGCACTCACGGCGACCGGCGAAAATGCGCTCACGCTCGATGGGCTGAAATTCACCTTCTCCGGCGCGCCGGCCGACGGCGACGAACTCCTCATCTCGCCGGGTGAGAATATCGGCAGCGTGCTCGCCAACGCGCCGCTGTTGAAAACCCTACGCGCAGGCGTTCCCGTGGTCGGCTCCAGCGCCGACATTCTGGCGAACGCGGGCAAACTGGCGCAGATGGGAAACGTCAGCGCGATCACCCTCACGGATCGTTCCGACGCGCCCCTTGAAGTGAGCTATGCGCAATATATCGAAGGCCGCGCGGCGCTCGCGCGCATTGCGCCCCCCGCAAAGCTGAAAGTGCTCGACGCCACGCTGGAGAATGTGACGAATGTGATCCGTGATCCGCTCGTGGAGGCGGTCGCCATCGCCGACGACGTTCTTGCGCTGGGAAACGACAAGGCGATCGCCTTCCTCAACAAAGTCTCGGACATCGCAAGCCCGCTTTATCTCAACACGACGCGCGCCGCGCCTCTACGCATTGAGAGTCTTACAGCGCGCGTCACAAGCGTGGGCGACGCGGCCAACGCGGCTATCGCCAACCTCACCGCGCTCGACGTGCCAGCAGAAGGCGCACTGCGCGAGGTGGACCAGAGCTCGATCGGCTCTGGCGCGAGCTTCACGCCCGGCGTCTACAAGAACGTGCCCTTGCTCGAGACAGGCAATGGCGCGGGCGCCGGCGCCACCGCCAATGTCACCGTCAACGCGGATGGCGAAGTGGTCTCGGTTGAGATCGTCAACCGCGGCGCCGCCTATTCCGGCGATCGCCTGACGCTTGACCCGCGCCTTCTCGGCGGCTCCCATTCCGTCGCGCTCGCAAACAATCCCGATTTGGACGACCCTACAAAACTCGGCCTCGTGGGCGATGACACCCAGTTCTACATTGAGATCGAGACAACGGACGTCTCCGTGGCCGGCGCGCCGAAGCGGCCTATCCTCACCTTCGCCTGCGAAGACATTCTGACGCCCGATCCGCCCTCGCCCACCAATCTTCCGCAGACGTTGAGCGAGAGCGCACAGGCCACGCTCACCGCCATTCAGCTCGTCGCCAAGCGCACCCAGCGCGAAGACGGAACCACCTATGATCCCAAGATCACGCTGAAGATCATTGACGCAGCGGAACGCCTCGCGATCGCCGCCGCCACTCCTGCAACGCAGACATTCGATTTCACCGACCTGCTCACCGTCTATCAGGGCGCCAATGGCGGCACGCTCGCCAATAATCTCACGGTGGAATATGTCGCCAAGGACGGCTTCACCGCCGTCAGCGCGAACAGCGACGACCTCGATCTCCTGCCCTCTTATTCCGTGATTGGCACCGCCGCGCAGCTCGCGCAGGCCATTGAATCCTCGGCGGCTGCGAACTGGACGACCCCAGACTGGACGAAGATCGACGAAATCATCCTCGCCGACCGCCCGCCCCAGCCCGTCATCGTCTCCAAGACCCTGCTCGCGGACGAAAACGACGTGGAGGCGCTCGACGAGAACATACTCCAGAAATCCTCGGGCCTCAGGCTCGCCGTGCGCGAGGCGGTGGATTTCGACGAGGCCAGCGACATCCAGGACCTGTCCATCAACGATCGCATCGCGCGCATAGCGCTTGTGACCGACGCGACGGAATTGTCCGATCAAGAGACGTTCGGCACGATCAAGGAGTGGACGAATCTCGCAAGCGTGCAGCTCACGACCACACGCCTGCAGAAGCCCAACCTCGTCATTGACGCGTCGCTGCACCCCGACTACGACACTCTGGTGCGCAAGATCGCACAGTCTTTCACGATCTCGCTATCCAACGTCACAGCGACCGACGCGCTTGGCCCCGCCTTCCGCGACGCTCGCGTCACAAAGGTCTCCGTGCGCGACGACTGGAGCGCGCTCTCGCCGGCGGAAAAGCCCGGCGTGCTCGCCAATCTCGCAAAGGCCTTCGCGGCAGGCCGCATCAGCGGCGTCGCGATTTCCGGCGGCTTTGACGAGGAGACCGATCCAGATACGGGCGACACGATCCAGAGCGTGTCCATGCGCGGCGCCGACATCATCGCCTTCGACGCCGCACGCAACCGCCTGCGCGACAGCTTCCTGTCGCAGATCACGGCGCTCGACGACGATGGCGAGCCGATGGAGCTGATCATCAAGCCCACCAAGGTGAAGGTCAGCGAGCACAAGGCGATCGTGACGCTTTCCACCAGCCTGCCGGACCATTCGTTCCAGGCCTATGAGCTGCGCGACACGGCGGCGAACATCTCGGCCTATTTGTCGCAGCCATCGATACCGCAAGCGGCGCAGGACCTCATCTCCAGCATCGCCGCAAGCGATTCCGACGTGGCCCGCGTCGTTCTCGCCTACGCCCGGATCGCAGCCTATCCTGATTTGATCGAACGCCTGCAGTCAGGCCTGCGCGCGACCGAAGTTCCGGTCGCCCAGATCGCAAGTCTGCTCAACGACTACGCCTCGAAGCTCGATCGCATTACGCTGGCCGTCAACACAACGCGCGCCGCGCTCCTTGACGACGCCATCACCGCGCTTTCGACCTATTCCTTCGGCACGCGCCTGTTCAGCAAGAACGGACGGCTCGTCACCTGAGGATAGCGAGTCAGGCGAGAAGCGCGCACGCTGCGGCGGCGATTCCTTGCGCGTCAGGTCGCACAAGCGGCTCGAGGCTGCGACTGATCGGGACCGGCGCATCCGCCGCGCCCAGCCTCCCCACCGGCGCATCCAGCCAGTCGAACGCCGCCTCGGTGATGCACGAGGCGATCTCGCCCGTGACGCCATATGCGCGCGGCGCGCCATCTATCACCAGCGCGCGATGGGTGCGACGCACGCTCTGCGCCAGCAATTCTTCATCAAGCGGCGCGATGGTGCGCGGATCGACGATCTCCGCCTCGACGCCATCCTCCGCCAGCAGACGCGCGGCCTCTTGGGCGAGTTTCACCATTCGACCGATCGCCACAAGCGTCACGTCGCGGCCCGGACGCACGATCCGCCCCTGACCTATGGGCACGATCGGCACATCCGCAGGCACAGGATCACGCGCGGCGTAAAGCATGCGGTCTTCGAAGAACAGCACCGGATCATCGTCGCGAATGGCCGCGCGCATCAGGCCGCCGGCGTCCGCCGCGTTGGACGGCACGACGACCTTGAGGCCCGGCGTATGCGCGGCCCATGCATAAAAGCCCTGCGAGTGCTGCGGCCCCAGATTGGCGCCAACGCCCATGGTCGTGCGCAGGACGAGCGGCGCGCAGGCGCGTCCGTTCGACATGTAGCGCAGTTTCGCCGCCTGATTGACGAGCTGATCCATGCACAGGGTCATAAAGTCGCCGAACATCACTTCGAAGACGGGACGCATGCCCACCATGGCCGCGCCAACCGCCATGCCGAACGCGCCAGGCTCGGAAATGGGCGTGTCAATGACGCGATGCTCGCCGAAGGCGGCGAACAGCCCTTCGGTTTGTTTGAAGACGCCGCCAGCGGCCCCCACGTCTTCGCCTATCAACAGCACGCTGGGATCGGCGCGCATTTCGATGAACAGCGCTTCGAGCACCGCCTCGCGGAACGACAGCTCGCGGATCTCAGCCAAGGACATGCTCCATCAGGGCGCCCGCCGCAGGCTCGGGCGCAGCGCGCGCCGCATCAAAGGCGGCCTTCGCTTGCGCGGCGGCCTCCGCCTCCATCTGCGCTAGTTCGGCTTCGCTCGCATAACCCGCCTCCAGAAGCGCGCGGGCGGATTTGGGGATCGGATCGCGTGCGCGCCATTTGCGCGTCTCTTCATCGTCCTTGTAATCCTGCTTGTCGCCGACGTGATGGCCGCCGAAACGCCAGGTGTTGCAGACGAGGAAGCTCGGGCCTTCGCCAGCGCGCGCCCGCGCCACAGCCTCTTGCGCCGCCGTATGAACCACATGCACGTCCATGCCGTCCACCATGACGGAGGGAATGTCGAGCGCGCGGCCGCGCGCGAGAACATCCGCGCCGGCGGTGACGTCCTCCATGGCGGTGAACTCGCCGAACCCGTTATTCTCGCAGACGAAGACGACGGGCAGTTTCCAGATCGCCGCCATATTCATGCATTCGAGCATCAGGCCCTGGTTGAGCGCGCCGTCGCCGAAAAAGCCGACGCTCACCTCCCGACCGCCGCGTGCGCGCGTCGCAAGCGCAGCGCCAGCCGCAAGCGGCACACCTCCGCCCACGATGCCGTTCGTGCCCAGATTTCCATGCGCGAGGTCGATGACATGCATGGATCCGCTGCGTCCGCCGCACAGGCCCGGCGCCTTGCCGAGGATCTCCAGCATGAGGCCCGTGACGTCGGCTCCTTTGGCGAGACAATGGCCATGGCCGCGATGATGGCTCGCGATGTAATCAGCGGGCTCAAGCGCGCTGATCACGCCCACGTTCGTCGCCTCCTGCCCAGCGCACAAATGCACAAGGCCCGGCACGCCGCCGGAGGCCGCCGCAATACGCACCGTCTCTTCAAAATGGCGAATCTGAAGCATCATAAGATGCATCTTGCGCCATAACGCCCGGCGACCGTCTGCCTTCGCGTGCTCCAACCCCGATCTCCCCGACGCGATGCGCGCGTCCGCTTAATTGCCCTGCAGCAAATCAACAACGCGCTTGCGCACGTCCGCGGGCTGGTTGAGCATCGCCTCGATCTGGGCCTGCATCTCAGCCCCTTCAGTCAAAGTCGGAGTGATGCGCGCGACCTTCTTCACCTCCGCGCGGAAGGTCTCGTCCTCGACAAGTTGCGCAAAGGCCTTGCGCAGAATTTGCGTTCGATCGGCAGGCGTTTTCGGAGGCGCGAAATAGGGCCGCGCCAGATCCAGCATGGGATTGAGCATGGCGAACAGCCGACGATGCTCATCGGGCATGACGTCCATCGCAAACTGCGGCTTGAACGCCTCGAGCTCAGGATTCTTGCGCCCGGCGACTTGCAGAAGGATTTTCACCTTTCCCTCATTGGCGAGTTGCACGGGGCGCCCGCTCATGAAGCCGATCACGTCGCCACCGGAGGCGTGCGCCTCGCCGCGCTCCACCGCAAGATCGGCATCGGCGTTGCGATAGCCGTAAATGATGTCCATGTTCAGCTTCAGCGCGTCCTTAACAAGCTCGGGCACAAGCCCGTAGCCGGTAGAGCCCTTCGCAGTGGCGGAGAACTTCAGGGGCTGCGGACAGTTGCGCAGCGCTTCCAGCGTCTGGCAGGGAAAATCCGTGCGCATCCACACGAGGACGGTGGCGCCGTAGATGTTTGCGATCCAGCTGAACTTGTCGAGCTCGAAGCGAATATTGGGCTGCGAGATCGCGCGCGAGAACAGGCCGGAGGACGCTGCGCCGATCGTCAGCCCGTCCGGTGTGGCGATATTGTAAACATGGTTGGCGGCGGCGATGGATTCCGGCGCGCCCATATTCTGCGCGACGATGGTGGGCGCGCCAGGAATGAAGCGGCCCAGATTCCGCGCAGCCAGCCGGCCCAGCACATCTACGCCGCTCGCCTCGCCGCTGCCGATGATGAGCTTGATCGTCTTGCCTTTGTAAAAATCCTCGGCCAACGACGGACTCGCCACGCTCGCGAAGGACAGCGATGCGACTACCGCACTGATCAAACGCTTCAGCATTTGGCTCCTCCCTCGCCGCGCCCCTTTTCGCGGAGCGTCGGCCCTGCTTTGTTTCAACTCATCGCGTCATCATCTTGCATGTTTGTGTCTGACTGCCCTGCGTGCGCTCATCCACCCGCGCAGGCGCGCCGGCATGCGGCGGCGATCTTCTCGGCGTCGGGATAGACGAGCGCCTCGAGAGGCGGGCTGAAAGGAACCGGCGTCATCGGCCGCGCGACACGCTGCGGCGGCGCTTTCAGCGCGCTCCATGCCCGCGTGGTCGCCTGCGCCACGATCTCCGACGCCACGCCGCAGATCTCGTATGTCTCATCCACGGCGACGAGGCGCCCGGTCTTGCGGACGCTCGCCACTATGGCGTCAACGTCGAGCGGGGCGATCGTGCGCAAATCGACGACCTCGGCTGAGACGCCCTCTTTCTCAAGAATTTGCGCGGCGGCAAGCGCGTCAACCACGCTTCGTGAACAGGCGATGATGCTCACGTCGCGACCGCTGCGCTTCATATCGGCCTTGCCGAGCGGAATCGAGAAGTCCTCTGCAGGCACTTCTTCGGTCAGCGACAGCAGCATGGCGTTTTGGATGACGATGGTGGGATTGTCGCTCGCCATGGCGCTGCGCATCAGACCCTTCGCATCGCGCGGGCTCGCGGGCAGAACGATTTCAAGGCCCGGATTATTCGCATACATCGCGTAAGGCGAACCTGAATGCTGCGGCCCGCCGCCGCCACGCACGCCATGGAACAGATGAAATGTGACAGGCGTCTTCAATTGGCCGTTCGACATGTAGTGAATATTCGCGGCCTCGTTGATGAACTGGTTCCACGCCTCATAGGCGAACACCGCGGTGCCGTAATGCACGAAGGGTCTTGCGCCGGCCATCGCGGCGCCAGTGCCCAATTGCGCGACGGCGGCCTCTGACGTCGGAGGGTCGACGATGCGCGCGCCGAATTCCGCTTTCAGTCGATCTTCCGCGCTATGTTCGGGCCCGTGGCCAGCGATTCCGCGCCCTACGATCGTGGCGGCGGGATCTGCGCGCAGGCTCCAGATGAGACCGTCGATGAGGGCCTCGGCCAGGTTCATGATGGGCATCGGCTCCCCCTTAAGCTGCGAACACGCCGCTGAACGCGGCTGCGGCGTCGGGATAGGGCGAGGCTTCCGCGAAGGCGCGGCCCGCTTCCATCTCCTGCTGGATCTCGGCGTCGATCGCCTGCAACGCGGGAAGATCCGCCGCGCCGTCCTCAATCAGTCGACGCGTGAATCGCAGCACCGCGTCGAAACGGCGGATCCAGTCCGCATGCGGACCAGACGCCTTGTCTAGGTCCATCGCCATCGCGATGTCCGTGACGCCGGTGGGAAACGCCGCTTTAACCTGGTGCGAACCAGGCCAGCGTTCAAGCGCGGCCTCCACGAAAAAAGGCTTGCCGGTGCTGCGCACATAATCGGCAGCCTTCGCGAACGCGCCCATGGCGGCGTCCGCATCTGCGCCATCCACGCGCTCACAAGGAATCTGCAACGCCTGCGGAACGTCGAGCAGCCGCGCAGCCGCAAGCATGGAGGATGGGCGCTGCCCGGCCTTCGAATTATTTTCGCAGACGAATACGACGGGCAATTCATAGACAGACGCAAGGTTCAGCGATTCGTAGGCGACGCCCTCGTCCAGCGTTCCGTCACCGAAATGGGCGAAGGAAATGGCGCCCTTGCCCGCGAGCTTCAGGCCGAAAGCGGCGCCGACGCCCAGCGCGATCGAACCGCCCACCATCGCGGATGTGGACTGAAAGCCCCGCGCGGCGTCGCACAAATGCCAGGAGCCGCCCTTGCCGCCGCACAAACCGTCGCGCCGCCCCATGATCTCCGCGAAGGCGCGCCCTGCGTCCGCGCCACAGGCGATCACGTAACCGTGATTGCGATGCGTCGTGTGGATTTTGTCGCCGTTCCGCATGGCGGCGGCCACCGCAGCGCCCGTCGCCTCATGGCCGATGTGCAGATGCTGGCGGCCGACATATTCGTGGGCCTGAGCAATGCGGATCACCATTTCCTCGAAACGGCGCATGCGCACCATGCGCCGGAAAAGAGCGAGCCTCTCCGCGGTTTGGGCTGGAGCCATGTTTCCTCCCGTGGCGCTCATGTTTTCAATTGCGCCTATTTGTTATGGCCGGATACTCCCGCCATTGATCAACGGTTGTCAAGCCGCCCCGCCCCGAGGCAAGATGCGCGCGGCCACGAGATCGTCGCCGGCTCGTCCGACTTTGATCGACGCAAACAAGCCAACAGGGAGGAACGGCATGAACGACATGCCCAAAATCACGCAGGACATGATCAATCTTTACGACCGCTTCACGCATGTGACGCGCGATCGCGCAGCCTATCTCGACGATTTGGCGAAGATCGTCGGCGACCGCGCCACTGCGGAACGCGTGACTGCGCTCATTCAGGCTAACGCCGGCGCAACGCCGGTCACGCCCGAGAACGATCCCCGCCTGACCATCGAATCCGTGACGCTGCCGAACGGCCTCGTCGGCTATCTCGCCATGCCCAAGGGCGAGGCCCGCAAGGCGCCCGCCGTCGTCGTGATCCATGAGAATCGCGGCCTCGTGCCCCACATCAAGGACGTGGTGCGCCGCGTCGCGGCGGAAGGCTTCGTCGCCTTCGGACCAGACTACCTTGCGCCGCTCGGCGGAACGCCGGAGGACGAAGACCTCGGACGCGACATGATCGCGAAACTCGAGCGCCCCGCCGTCATCGATCTTTCGCTTAAGGCGATCGATTATCTGCGCGGCCACGCCGCCTGCAACGGCAAGGTCGGCGTCGTTGGCTTTTGCTGGGGCGGCGGCATCGCCAACGCCACCGCCGTAGCCGCAGGCGACAAGCTGCAGGCCGCGGTCGCCTATTACGGCGCGCAGCCCAAGGCGGAGGACGTATCTAAAATCCGCGCGCGCATGATGCTGCACTACGCCGGCGAAGACGAACGCATCAACGCGGGCATCGACGCCTACAAAGCCGCGCTCGAAGCCAACAAGACCGCCCACGAGATCTTCGTCTATCCGGGCGCCCAGCACGCCTTCAATAACGACTCCGCGCCCGCGCGCTTTCATCAGGAAGCCTCCGCGCTCGCCTGGGGCCGCACCATAGGCATGTTCAAGTCTGCCTTGGCCTAAGCCGTACGACCGCCGGGGCGGCGGGAACGCCCGTCCCGGCGGCGCATGCGCGACCGACCCGCCTATGCGGCGAGCGGCCCCGCACCCCAGCGCACGGCGCCTCTGTCGCGGGAAATTTCCTCGACGCTGATCAGCGGCAAACAGGTCGATGCGCGCCG
>Ga0315905_10002237_pt1 | contig 20385 bp, 15 predicted proteins | sample LakEriMetagenome_5_FD_203522 | JGI IMG/M metagenome (GOLD analysis project Ga0315905, IMG submission 203522) | Freshwater fungal communities from buoy surface, Lake Erie, Ohio, United States - Buoy 4 MA121 | ecosystem: Environmental > Aquatic > Freshwater > Lake | place: USA: Lake Erie, Ohio...
GCTTGCAAGAAAACATCCAGCAGCTTCAAAGTCTGCGTGACCAAGACCCGGCGCAGGCTGCGGCGTATGACCAAGCCATTGAAGAACTGACACGCCGCCAAGGACTCACAGCCCCTGACTACTCTGTAGCTAGCGGCCCCACCAATTTTGCTACTCGTCAAGAAGCCCGTCAAGCGTCCGCTCCACTACGAGCCGAAGGCCTTGCGGGTGTATACCGCCGGTATGGCGACGTCGAAAAAGCTGATGCACTGGAAGCCCGTGCATACGAACAACAACGTGCTCTCGCTGCCGAAAAACGCGCCGAAGCTCGCGAAGCCCGAGACGTAGCCGCCGAAGGCCGAGCCGCACAGGATTTTTCGCTTGGGCAGTCCGAAAGAGGGTTGCGCCTTAACGCGCTTGCGCGGGCGGAAGCCGAAATACAACGGGAAACTGATTTTGCAACATTTGCTGCCGAACGCCCGGACGCCACCACGCAAGAACTCAAAGACGCTGCGTTTAAACAGTTTAAGTTCACTCCTAAACAGTGGCAAGCGGCTGTGGCTACACGTCTGCAAATTGAGACAGGCGAGATGGACAGCTTTAAGAACTCTGTCAAGAAAAAGCTACAGGGCAAAAATCTTACTCAGTTGGGTGAGCTTTACAACTCAGACCCTGACTTTGACGACAAGACCGACTTGGCTATTGTGCCGGGTAAGGGCGGTGCTGTCACGCTTAACTTTATTGATAAAGCAACTGGCAAAGTTACGAGTTCTCAGTCGTTTAAAAACGAAGCGCTGGCTACTGAGTTTTTGAATAAGCAAGCCATTGAGCCTGAGACCATTGGCTCTTGGATGATGGCCCTGCGTAAGACAGAGGGTGCTATTGACGCGCAGGCGGCGCAAACTCGTGCTTCTGAGGCTACTGTCGGTTTGCGTGGTCTACAGGCGCAGATGCTCAAAACACAAGCCGCTGCTAACGTTGAAGCGCAAAAAATCCGAGCAGAGTATGAAGCTCTCTCACCAGAAGAACAAGTAGGCGCAAAAGGCCAAGGTCTTATCCGGCAGTTCAACATGGCGAATGCCAAAGCTGGTAACGCCGTACCGCTGGGCGCAGCGGCAAGGCCTGAGTTCACACCTAGAGACTACGCAGCCACTGTCAAGAGTTTTACTGACGCTGGTTTTTCGCCGACTGATGCGCTTATTCGGGCAGATCAGTTATATGGTCGTGGGCCTGCTGATGCCAATGTAGACGCTGGTCTTCAAAAGCAAAACGCTCAAAAAGCTGCAAAAACACCTGCAACGACAACTCGCAGAGGCCCGGGTGATTTGTCTACTGTTGATATTGAAAAGATTAGAGCTGATGCTGCCGCACTGGATGCAGCAATTACGCAGGCTCAGGCTCAGGCATCTGCTGTAGTTCGTTCAGGAGACACCACGGCGATTAAGCTGTACGGTGATAGACTTAACGCATTGAGAGCGCAGCGTGCCGCGCTAACCGAGGGATTAACTGCTGCAGCTGTGCAGACACTCGGACTAAAATAAGGTTGTCGTTATGCCACGTTCAATTGCAGACATTCGTAAAGCTAATGGCGGGCTTAGCAACCTTACGGATGAAGACATTCTGCAAAGTACCTTTCAGCAGTACAAAAGCTATTACCCATCTCTTGATGCGTACGCAGCCGAAGTAGGTTACGTTGGCGCTGGGCGTGGCTTAACTGGCAGTCGTATTTCTGCTGGTGTTGACCAGTACCAAGCTAATTTATTAGGTCTTGGTGGGGCTATTGCTCGCGGTGTTGGTGCAGAAGGTATAGCTGGTGCTTTTGATGCTCGCCGTCAAGCTAACGAAGGCTCTGCTGCATACGCACAACAACGAGCTGCCGAGCTAGGCGGTATCTCTGATTTTAGAGACGTCACCGGTTTTGGAAGCGGTTTAAATTACGCTGGTGGTTTAGCTGCCCAAGCGCTGCCATATTTAGGCGAAGCCGCTGCTGGTGCGCTTACAGGCGGTTTATCTTTGGGTGGAACTGCGGCTCGTATGGGCTTTACTCGTGCTGCTGCTAGCCAAGCAGGGGCGGTTGCCGCTGGATACCCAAGCGCCGTCGGTGACATCTTGTCGGCTCAACGTGAAGCTGGCGGGGAGAACTTGGGTGCTGCTGCTCTTGGCGGTGTTCCGTACGCAGCGCTAAACGCTATTGGCATTGAAGGTCAAATTGCCCGGGGCCTGCGTCCGCTTATCAGCGTTGATGGCAGCTTGACGCGCCGTGTTGCAACTGGGATAGGCACTGGAGCCGCAGGTGAAGGTATTGCTGAGCCGAGCCAAGAGCTAATAAATCAAGTCGCCGGTCGCATGGCGGTTGACCCTAACGAGACTCTTTTTAACGAAGCCGCCAATCGCCGTTACCTAGACGCTGCTGTTGGGGGTGTTACGCTTGGTGGTTTGTTTGGCGGTGTTGGCGGTATCCGTAGTCCGCAACGTCCTAACGCAGAGTCAGACCTGACCAAGCCGCTTGATACCACTACACGCCCAGACCCTAGTCAGTTTGTAACGCAGGATAAGACTGTTGGCCTGAAGAAGTTTATTGACATAAATACTGGGGTGGAACGCCCATCGCGTAAAGACTACGCAAAACAGTTTGAGACTGCCTTCAATGAGCCTAGCGGTCAGTTTGTTGCTGATGCTACTACTGGCGTTGAACGCGAACTGACTGTTGGTGAGTTGATGCAGCGTGGCTCCACAGCCATGGACTTGACCGGGGCAAACCCCGCCGACACTGCCGCTGCTGCCCTTGCGGCTTCTAAGGTAGCTACCACGCGTGATCCACGTGATGTGTTCTTGCGAGACGAGCTCAAGGTAGTCCCGAACAATAACAGCCGCCAGCTGTTTACTATGATGGAAGAGCAGGGCATTGACCCTACATCTCCAATTATGGTTCCAGTGTGGAACTACGCAGCCGCAAAGTACATGACTCCAAGCCGCCTCACCAAGGCCACCGAGCTCATGGATGCTGCCATCATTCAGTCCCGCAAGGAGGCACCAGTTGGCTTACCAATTTCTACTGTACGACAGCCTGCAGGAGGCGTGGGAGTCGGGGGCGCTATCGTTCAAGGAGGTCTGGGAGATGCAAGACGCGTTGCTCCTGTCGGAGGAGCTTTGGACGCAAGTGCCCCAGCAGTTGGAGCCCCACTTCGACAAACTAGCGTTCTTCCAATCGCCGCCGGGCAACCGACTACCCCTGTAACTACCGGAGCACCACTTGCCACTCAAGCCCCTCAAGCCATCCAAGCAGCGCCGCAAAGACAAGAACCAACTACCCGTGGTGCCGCTGGTACCACTGCGCTAGTAGATACATCTGAAGACGCTTTGGAGATTGCTCGCGCCACCGGAAACGCCTCCGAAATCGAAGCCATGCGTGAAGACGAAGCTGGCTTGCGTGCTGACCAACGCGACTTTACTGAGGACGACCTCAACGCGGTAATCGAAGAACAGCTAGGCAAAGGCAAGAACGTAGACCGAGATCGCCAGATTCTGCGTGCCTATATTACTGCACGTCGTGCTGTACCGAGCGGCTACAAGGGCAACATCGCCAAGGAAATTGCTGACTCGTTTGGCATTGCGGAATCCCGCGTTCGTCAAATTGGCAACCCAGAAAAACTGGCTGACATCGCTGTTTCCATGGGCTTTGACCGGGCTCAGGTGTTTGATCGTTTGGGCATTCAGTCTGCACAGAAAGCCTTGGCTACCGAACTCGGTAAGCTCGAAGGTGAGTTGTCGCGCCTTAAAGGTAAAGCAAAACCAACTAAAGCTGAAATTGCCCGAATGGCAGAGCTGGACGAGCAAATCACTCGCATCAACGACGAAGTTGAGTCCGGCGACATGACCGCCGCGTTTAAAGAAGCTGGCATTGAGGGTGAAGCTGGTGAAGCGTTTGGCAACTTGGACGATGCCCGTGAATGGCAGAAAGCCAGTACTGCTGGTAGTCAAATGGCTACTAGGCTGGTATCCATTGCGGACACCATTGCCGAGTTAAAAACAGCTGCTGCTGAATTACAACAGCTTGGTTTAACGCAAGCTGAGGCGGCTGCTACTGAGCGTATTAACGAGTTGGCCGCTGAATATGACGCGCTGATTGCTGGATACAAAGCCAAGCCTGAAGCTGCTGCGCCTAAGAAGACCAAGGGCAAAGCCAAGTCAGAAGCTGCTGAAAAAGCGGTTGAAGAAAAAGACGCCGCCAAAGAAGCCGAAGCTGCCAAGCTCCGCGCCGAGCGTGCTGCCAAACTGCAGGCTGACCGCAACGGCCTTGCCGTGGGCGATAACGTCAAGAACCCCAAGCTGGGCACTGGTGTGATTAAAAGCTTTGCCGGTGATGGCGATGCGACTACTGTCACCGTGGCATTTCAGAGTGGGCAGACCAAAGAGCTGTCAGTCAAACTGGCCAAACTGGAGAAAACCGATGCCGTTCAAAAGCCAAGCCCAGCGAGCGTACCTGTTTCAGAACCAGCCGGAGCTGGCCAAGAAGTGGGCAAAGGAGACACCAAAGGGGGCCAAGCTGCCACCCAAGGTAAAGCCAAAATCGTCCGTGCAAAGCCCGTCAAAGCGGAAGTAACACAAGAAAATGTGCAAATCAAGACTCCAGCGGAGCAGTGGGCAGCATTAGCGGAACAGTTCCCCGGCATGCCTTCGTACTCTGAGTTGGATAACAACGAGCAGGCTCGCTGGACTGATCTGGCAAAACGTGGCGTAGCCAACTTGGCTGCGGCCAACAAACTGATGGGTGAGAAGCCTGCCTCGGTAGCGGCTGCTGCTGAAGTTCCTGCTGCCCCACAAGCCATACTAGAAACCGCAGTCGCCGAACTGCCTGCTGCGCAGACCCAGAAGCTGGAAGAACACTACGGCGTTAAGCGCAGTACGGCTGAGTTCTTTGCCAAGCTCCAAGCTGATGTGGTGCTGTACTCTACCAAGGGTGCAGAGGCCGTTGCTGGAGCAATCCGCTCCATCATTAAAGCCATTGCCGGGGGTGTGCTGGCTGCTGGTGTAATTTTTAATCCTACTGGGCTGACCGACAAGTTTGACTTCAACCTGCCGCAGGTTTACAAAGAAACAGTTGCTACGCAAGCCAAGGCTGAAGTCCCCGCAAACGCTAAAGCCAAGATGTCCGTGCTAGCGCAGTCAGTCTATGAATCAATGGCTCCTACGGCCATGGCCTCAGGCAAAGGTTTTATGATTGCCGACAAGCCAAACGGCATGCTGCATGTATTTAGGGCAGATGGCTCTGTGCTTGTTCAAGACGCAGCGTTGTACGGCAAAGACATTGGTGATGTAAAAGGCGCGGTCTCGTCGTTGAAGGGTGGAGCCAAGATAACCCCTGCCGGTAAATTTACATTACAAGCTGTTCCAGACTCCGACTATGCAGGTGGTATGGTCTTGACGTTAGTAGAAACTCAAGAAGACGGTGGAATTATTGCCGTCCATGCTGCTTATCTTGGCGACGCAAAAGAAAACCGTTCCGGTCGCTTGGCAAGTCCATCGGCACAGGACAACCGAATCAGCTATGGCTGTGTCAACACCTCGCATGACACCTTCCTGAAGTCCATTCTGCCAAACATTGACATGCTCAACGGCGGCATGATCTTTGTGTTGCCTGACGATCAGACTGCTACTGCGGCTATGTTTCCCGCTAAAACTCCAGCGCCAACTCCAGCAAAAGCCCAAGAAGTTTTTACCCGCATGTCGCGTCGCAGTGTTCGCAGCACCGACCAAGACGGCGTTGATTTTGAGTCTGTAGAGGCTTCACTAGACGACTTGTCTGGCTACTCAGACGGCATTGCTGCTGGTATCAATAGTCTGCGTAACTCGGGTATGGGTAACGCTGTTGACGCCATTGACTCTTGGATGGTGACGTTTTCCCCGGTCAAGTGGGATGCTATTTACACCATCATGGACGGCAAGCGCACGATTGTTTACAACGGCTTAATCCTCAAGGATAAAGAGCTGTCTGTCATTGCCACACTCCACGAAGTCGGCCATGGTATCGACGAAGTGCAAGGCGGCTTAGGCAAGTTCTCTGGCGACCGCGAGTTCAAGATGTCCAAGGTAAACGGTGAGCCTATGGCCATGCGCCCCGGCACCGTTGCGGATGAAATCCTGAACTACTTTGAGGACAACAGCGACACCACTGGATTGGGCTACCTGCTAAACTACCCGTTGGATATGTCTGACAAGCTGAACCGTTCGCTGTCAGCTCAAGAAATCCGCGAGGAAGTTTTTGCTCAGGTGTGGGCTTTTTCCAACATGAATGGCGGCATGGATTTTCTCCGTGATAACCTGCCAACCACACACGCTTTTATGGAGAAAGTGCATGAACAAGTTAAAGCAACGAACTACGCAGCCGCCCAAGGTGCCAAGCAAGGTGCTCAGTCAGGACAAGTTCAAACTGGACAACAAGGGGCGCAGCTTGCTAAAACAGTTTCTCGAGCCAGCCGCCAAAAGCAAGGACTGATCGACCGCAACATCGCCAAGCTGCCACGTATGTCGCAGCAGCCGGTACGTAACTTGACCGGTGCTCTTGGTGACTTGGGTGGTAGGGGTCTGGACTACTTGATGTTTACCAGTGACTTGGTCAAGCGTGCGGTTGCTGCTGGTCTACCCGCTGCTCAAACTTTTTCTGACCGCCTAGCTTCACGCAACGCCAAGGTCAGCGAAGAAGAACGCAAGATCGAAAAGATTGCAGACCGCTATGCGTCCATCGAAAATAAGTTCAAAGGTGACGGCCCCGGCTCAGTCAATGAGTTCTTGTTTGAGTCCACCCGTATGGGTAAGTGGGGCTATGGTAAGTTCCGTGATGCCGAGATGGGCGCTGCCTTTGACAAGTTAGGCCCCAAGGCCCAGCAGTTCGTAAAAGACGTATTTGCCCATGGTGACTCCACGCTGTCTAATAAGAAAACAGTTGTGCTGAACGCCACCAACTCTGAGTACGACGCCATGATTAAGGCTGCTCAGGACTCCGGTGACACCAAGACCGAGGCTACCCTCAAGGCTGAAAAAGTTGCTACGCTCAAGCGTTTCCAGACACTGTTCCGCATCCGTGAGGGCATGCCCTACGCGCCGATTAAGCGCACTGGTTCGTACGTGGTGATCGGTGAGTCTGAGGAATATCAAAAAGCCAAGGCTAACAAAGACACTGCCACTATCAAGAAGCTGGAGTCTGACCCAGATCATTACCATGTGTCGTTCACGGACACAAAGTGGCAGGCCCGTAGCTTGCGCGACAGGTTGGCAGAGCAAGGCGTATTTACTGATCCGCAAGTTGTTTCGCGCTCTGAGTCGTTTGACGAGGCGTTTAGCGGCGAGGCCATGCTGCCTGCCTTGACAAAAATGCGTGCCGCTGTAGACCGCCGTGCCCAAGACGCTAGTGGTAAGAAAGACCCGACTGCTGGCAAGTTGCTCAACATCATCAACCAGTTGTATTTGGAGGCGTTGGCTGAGGGTAGTGCCCGCAAGTCTGAAATGCGCCGTCGGGGTGTGGCCGGTGAAGTGGACATGCTCCAGTCGTTTACCCAGCAAGGCCGTGCCGATGCCAACTTCTTGGCCAGCGTTGAGTACGAGCCTAAAATTCAAGAAGCCTTGCAGCAGATGCGTAACCAGTCACGCACTGGCGACCGCGAACGCAAGTCTGAAATCTTTGATGAGCTGACCCAACGCTACGCAGGTACGCTGGACCCACAGCCAAGCCCGTTCATCAACGGCCTGACTAACTTGGCGTCTAAGTTCTTCTTGGCTACTAGTCCGGGTTACTACCTACAGAACTTGACCCAGCCGTTTATGATGTCGCTGCCTGCCATGGCGGGTCGCCATGATTACACCAAGGCTGCTGCTGAGATGGCTAAGGCGTACACCGAGCTGGGCCCTCTGTTCAAGGACGTGAAGCTGTTTGACGAGCAGTTTGACTTCTCCAAGGTGCCTGCGGATGTGCGCACGGCCATCAATAACTTGGTTAACCAAGGCAAGATTGACATTGGTCTGGCCACTGAGATCAATGAGTACAAGGTAGAAGCCGACGGCAAACTCAGCCAGTTTGCACAGCGCCTGAACAAAGGCATGCGTATGGCGGTCCAAAAGACCGAAGCTGTCAATCGCTTGTCTACAGCCATCGCTGCGTACCGCCTTGAGTTCGCCAAGACCAAAGATGCTGACAAAGCAACGCAATACGCTGCCGACATCCTGACTGACACCCATGGTGACTACACAGCCTTCAACGCGCCTCGTGCGTTTAATACCCAGTGGGGTAAAGTGGCTTTGCAGTTCCGCAAGTTCCAGTTGATCCAGATTGCGTTCTACGCCAAGCTGTTCCGCGATGCGTTTACCAAGCCCGAAGAACGCGCAGCCGCAATGAGGACTCTGGCCTACTCGCTTAGCCACACCGCCGTGTTCGCTGGCATGATGGGCCTTCCCGGCTACGCCGCTATCTCGGCAATCTTGGGCTTCTTTGGCGACGATGACGAGCCGTACGACTTAACTGCTGACATGCGCAAAGCAATTGGCCCAGAGTGGGCTGACATAATCATGCGCGGCGCTCCCACGGTAGTCGGTATGGACTTGTCCGGCAAGATCGGCGCTGGTAATATGCTGTCCATCATGCCATTCAGCAACGCTGACTTGAACACCAACGCAGGCCGCGCCGAAGCGCTAGGTACCTTGATGGGCGGTGCCGCTCTGGGTATGACATCTCGTGTGATTGACGGCCTCGGTTTAATTGCCAGTGGTGACTACTATAAGGGTGTTGAGCGGACCATGCCCAAGGGTGTGTCTGACGCACTGAAAGCGGGTCGCCAAGCTGCTGAAGGTATGACCCGTCGCAACGGTGATGTGATCTTGCCGAACAGCGAAATCAGCGCTCTCGATACAGTGTTTACTGCTCTGGGTGTGCCTGTCGTACAGCAAGCTGTGACCTATGAGCGCCAGAATCGCATGCGTGATGTGACCAAGAATTTTACTGAGCGCACTACTCGTATCAAGAACGACTACACAAAAGCTGTCCGTGAAAAAGACACCGCAGCTATGGCCGAAGCCCGCACTGAATGGACTAAACTCCAGCAGGCTCGCCAGCGTAACGGCTTGAAACCGCAACCAGTATCCACCTTGTTGAAAGCACCGCAAGAGCAGCGGGAGCGCGAGAAGCGCACGGTAGGTGGTGTAGCATATCGGGAAGGCCAGCGCAAACTGGCAGAATCTATAGTGGAGGATTAATCGTGGCAAAGACACCAGCATGGACACGTAAAGAAGGCAAAGACCCCAAGGGAGGTCTGAATGCTGCCGGACGTGCGTCTTATAACAAGGCCAATCCGGGTAAACCCGGCCTGAAACCGCCAGCACCAAACCCCAAGACAAAAGCGGACGCAGGCCGTAGGGCTAGTTTTTGTGCCCGTATGGGTGGAATGCCGGGGCCGATGAAGGACGAGAAGGGTAAGCCCACTCGCAAAGCTCTTTCACTCAAAGCATGGAATTGTTAACATGGCAACCAAACCAAAATCCAAGTCTACGGTCAACGCTGCTGGCAACTACACCAAGCCAGAATTACGCAAGCGGATTGTTTCTCAGGTGAAGTCTGCTGCAACTCAAGGCACAGCTGCTGGGCAATGGAGCGCGAGAAAAGCCCAGCTGGTTGCCAAAAAGTACAAGGCCGCTGGCGGCGGGTATCGAGACTGACATGAAAGCACCGCAGAAATCCCTCAAAGACTGGGGCGACCAGAAATGGAGCACAAAAAGTGGTAAAAAATCTTCTGTCACTGGTGAGCGATATTTGCCAGAATCTGCAATTAAAAGTCTTAGCCCTGCTGAATATGCTGCGACAACGCGTGCGAAACGCGCTGGCAAAGCTGCGGGGAAACAGTTTGTAGCGCAACCCAAAAAGATCGCTGCGAAAACCGCGAAGTACCGTTAACCTAACTGGAGATTCCCATGATGAAGTCATTGCCTATGCGCGGTCAACGCACCGCCACCAACAAAGCCAGCAAAGCCAAAGCTAACCCCTTTGGTAAAGGCGAGTCCAAAATGATGGAAGCCAAAGAAAAGATGATGTCCAAAGGCAAGTCCTACGCTGCCATGGAAAAAAAGTATGAAGGCAAGAAATCAACTTCTAAGATGAAATAAGGAGCACTACCATGATGTACGGAAAAAAGATGATGATGGCTAAGCCCCCCGCAGGTAAAAAAGCTGCGTCTTTTAAGCCATGCCCCGGCTGTCCTAACAAAGCCAAATGCACTGCCATGGGCAAGTGCATGAAAGCCAAGAAGTAAAAAAACCCCCGGGCCTTTCGACTCGGGGGTTAAAGTTCCTCAACACAAGGGAGCTAACATGGCAATTAGCGAAGAAATCATACCGCGTTTACGGCCTCGCCGTCAAATTGATTGTTGACCAAAGACAATACCGGTGTGGCTGATTCAGCGTTTAGGTGTCTTGTGTCTACGATAATGCATCGTGTCTGCTGAGATGTGCAGTCTGTGCCTCGGGTGATAACAAACTTTTCGCCTTGGGACACAAGCGCTTTGGCATCTTTCAGGCTGGTCATCATAGAGTGGTAGTCCGTGCGATTAGCCATACACCATTCCCGCACCTCTTTCTGGGACAAGATCAGCCGACCAGCAAGCTCTTTACTGTTGGCCGTACCTAGGATGTAACGCCCTGCAATTGGGCCATTGACTCTGTTGCGTGGGGTCTCCGGGCCACGGCCATCGCGGCTATCACGGCACTCTGTGGTGACAATAATACGCTGGCTCAACATGCTGACCATACGCTGAAACGCGTCCTCAGACGTCACAGTATTGTTTTCCTCAACGGAATCGGACAGCTCGTGTAGTAAAGCTACAACAAAGTTCTGCAGTTCATCGATGTCAAAGCCAACGATGCCTAACTTCTTGGCAATCTTGGCTACAACCATAGTGCATGCACTATGCGCACGATAGAAGCGGAACTTGGGGTTGGACAGCACCTCAGTAAACTTGCCCAGCATGGCCTGCATGTCGCGGTAGACCTCAGCTTCGTTGGCCAGAACGTACTTGACCATAGCGGCTCCGGCATGGCCGGAGTTGGCAGTCATCTTCTTGATGTTCTCAGCAGCTACCATGGCAGAAGCTGATCTCCATGCGTCCTCACCTTCTTCGGTGTCGGGGTAGTCTAGCCGTTCCACAAGCATCAGCGGGTTGTAACGATCCACGTTCAGCTGAATCAGGCGCACAGCCTCGGCCTGTGAGTTGGCTTGGTTAGCAGCCAGCAGCCCATAGAAGTCACGATTGCCAGTCACGTACACGTTCAGCCGCCACTCGGAGGACTTGGCGAATACTACACCGCCACCCTTGGATGTCAGGCGAACCTTCTCCTGCCCGTTGGACACCCCATAAGCCACATCACTGAAGACGCCAGCGTCCATGTTGGTCAGCTCGTCAGCCAGCACAGGGATGTTGTTGTACACACCTAGCGTAGCCCACAGAGCGTTGGTAGTGAAACCTTCCTTGGAGTTGAGCGTCATCTTCTCAGGGTTGCCGAACGCCGCCAGCGCAGCGTGGCATGCAGTAGTCTTGCCTCGACCGGACTTGCCGCCTTGCAGCGCCAGAATTAAGCCCTTGTACAGGTCTTCGCAGTGGTGCGATACCAGCGAGCCCCATCCAGCACATATGGCGTACTGCCAGTGGACGGCCTCCGGTCTGTTGTACATGAAATTCATGGCCTCAGCGTAGCCTTCCAAGCTACCACGTCCATTTTTAAATGCGCTGGCACGTTCCTTGGCGTTGCCGCCGACCAATACTTTGCGCTCGGTTCCATCTTGACTGAATAAGGTCTCACCAATGAGGAACGACTTATGTTCGTCCTTCCAACCAAAAGCCGTCATGGTATTGGTCTCGGTAATGCTGCGCTTTAAAGATTGCAGTTGATCTAGAAGATACGCCGCCATGTGCTCTCCAGCGTTTTTGTGGTTACTCTTTGTTAGTTCGTACCGGGCCATAGCCCTCAGCAAGTCGGTAGGGGATGCCACGGACTCACCCAAAATTTCAAAGTCTCGGATACGCTTATCGGGCAAGTGTAGTCGGATGCCGTAACGAAACGTGCCATCTTCACCACGGATACGGGTGACTGGGTAGAACAGGTTCTCGCAGAACGGGAAAATCTGCAGCACGCCTTCCTTGTCGGGGATGAGGCGACTCAACAAGCCGGAGTCCCACTGGTATCCACGGGGCAGAGCCGGTATAGCTGCTTGCTCCACAACACCTTCTTCAGTAACTGTGACGGCGGTAGTTTCTTCCGGCTCAGGGATTACCCTACCAAGAACAAGCGGAGTCTTAATCTTGTCCTTAAACGCGCAGCCGTTGCAGCCGCCGGAGTTGCACTTGCTAAAGAACTCGCACGTAGTTGGGCCTGCGCCCCATGTGTCGTAACGGATATCCCAATCGACTTGGCCGTGGCCAGTTTCTTCACGCTTTGAGCTCCATGTCTGGGCTAGCTCACGACCATCGACGCAGTGGGTCAACAAACCGATAACGCCCCGCCAAGTTTCGTAGTCCACGTCACCCATGGTGTCGCGCATCTTTCCAACCTGTTGGCACTTGCTGGCCATGACATTGGCATCTACTGGAACTTCGGGGTATTGGGTCAGGTGGTCGGTCAGGTCTGAATTGAGATCGTTCGGCTGGTACTGTTTCTTAGGCGTCTCTTTGATCTGCTTGACGTTGTTCTCTTTGGCATAGGCAAACAGCGTTACGGCAAACTCTTTGGGGTCAACAGCTTCACAGGTAGCCAGCAGCTTGACTGTCTTGGCGTCGCCGTTCTTGCGGTTGGTCGAACCCACAGGGCGCAGGATAGAACTGAAGTCGGCTGTACGTGTCGGGTCAGCTATGACCTTCTCGTGGGCCAGCGTAGCCTTGAGGACTGTAGCCACCTTGCGCCACAGCTCATGGCCGATCTCATGTGTCAAGGGCCAGTAGGCATGTACCCCGTTGCCAGAATCAACCAGCATGGGGCGTGGAATACCAACATCCTTGGCAAACTTGGCCATGGCAATGCAAGCGTCCTTCTTGGTCAGGTAGCCTTGAGCCTTGTCGAACTTCTCTTGGCCGCAGTCAACGTCAACCCAGAAAGCCTTGGCCTTGTCCCAGTTCTCAGGGATGCGGTACTTGCGCTTGGGGTTGCCCTTAACGTCGAGTTCTTCCAACTCGATGACGGCTTTTTGGTACGAGGCGCATGCGTGGTACACGGACAGCTGCTTGCTGCCAGCCATCCCCTCGATGGCATCGGCCATTGTCTCAAGGTCTGTGTAAACCTTGTGTGCCGGAAATTTGTAACCTTCTTTGAACAGAGCTAGGTAATGGATACCGAACTCAGGCAGTATTGTTTTGAGGAACTCAAAGGTGTTCATGCTTCACCCACTGTTGTTTTTTTGCAACTCATGGTCACTCCAGAAAGCGAAAAAGCCCGACACCGGGCTTGAGAGAGTAAGGCCAGTGTACTCCAACCACTGGCCTTACGAGTTGCTTAATCGTCGAAGTTAATGCCGTCGAGATCGAGGTCCATATCATCGTCAACCGGCTTTGAAACCGGCTTAGCAGCGGCCTTGGCCTTGGCCACAGGCTTAGGAGCTTCTTCCTCATCAGGCTCCTCCGCTACAGGCTTGGCTTTGGCCTTGGCCACAGGTTTAGGAGCTTCTTCCTCTTCAGCGGATTCTAGAATCGCAGCAGGAGCAGCAACGATGGACGAACCGAGAATACTAGACACCACATCGGACGCAGCAATCTCTTGCACCTCAGCAAAGCCGTCATCGTCCAACAACCCAACGGCGGCGAACGTCAACTTAGGAGACTCTGCTTGCAAATCAAAGCCAACTTTGGTGACAACCATGTTGTAGCCGACACCACGCTTGGCCAACATCTGACCGTACTCACCCAGTGCCTTGATAGATGCAGGCGGCACACGCAGCAGCATGGCGTCGTTGATCTGACCCGCCGGAGCTACGGCCATACGAACCGCATCAGCGCAAGCCTTGCCTTTGGTAGCACCTTTCTCCGAGACACGTGAGCCCCATTGATTGTGTGGGCAGGTCGCGCACTTCTTGGCTTGCTTGTTCTGAGCGTCAGCTGCTGGCTCAACACCGTCGTTGGAGTAGCAGTCAGGCTTCTGGCCTTCGCTTGTGTCTTTGTCGTAGCCCTTGATGTAGAACACCTTGCTGGTGCCCTTGTTGGCTTTAAGCAACACCACGTTCAGGCTTGTAGCCGCGCTGTCCGGGTCTTTGGGGTTCATCTGAATTTCACGATCGCCATCACGCACGACTGCAAAGACCTTGCCCTTGATGGAGATGACTGGAAAGCCGCCCCCAGCGTGTGCTGTTAGGTCTGCGTTGAGCGCAGCGATGTCAACTTTTTTAAGGAACGCGGGCAGGCTACTGCCGGAATCAAAAGGAATAATGTTCATAGTTTTCTCTGTTGAGGGGAAGTTAGTTTACGCCGAACGGCGGATGTTGACAACACGCTCTGAGCGCATGTTTACGCCCGGGGGTAACGCGTTGTCGTTGGATTCGCAGAACTGCTCAACGGCGGTCTTTGATGCACGCACCTCAAGCAAGCTCCACTCTTCGTTGGCTTTCACGTAGTCCATGAAAGCTTCACGATCTGCAACACTGGCGGTTGTACGCACAGCGGTGTAAGCCGTACCATGCTCAGTCTTAACTGAGTCTGTGCCGGTCTTGTTAAATACGTCTAGCAGCTTGGCTTCCAGCTTGTCCATCTTTTCATTGATGGGCGCAACTGAAGCGTCAAACGCCGACTTCATTTCTGCCTTCTTGTCTCGGAGCTGTATATACAGTCCCACTGCTTCTGATAATTTCATTGGTCTATCCGCTCTTTCATCATGTCGAGTAACACACCCTGCATAGACTGTTTGTCTTGCAGTCTTTTATACACACGCCGCTCAACATCCGTACCTGCAATGTGAACGATCACTGTGGTTCTTGTTTGGCCCGGTCGCCGTACGCGAGCGCAAGCCTGTTCGTAAGTTTCATTCGAGTGAACTGGGGCGTACCACACGATGGTAGAAGCCGCCGTCAGTGTCAGCCCGTGGCTCATAGTCGATGCGTTAGCTACCAACACACGAGGGTCAGCGTTGCGTTGAAACTCACTAAAAATTCTGTCGCGCTCTGATTTACTTGTTCCCCCATACACCGTTTCTACCGTCCAATCCTTACGCAGTTCTGACGCCACGCTTTCCAATGCCCCGGTTAGTGGTACAAATACAATGACCTTGCCCTCAGACTCTTCGATGACTTCTTTCAGTACGTCCATGCGAGGCTTGGATGGGATCACTACCATCTCACCACCTGTTCCGTACGCAACACCACACGCAATCTGAATCAGCTTGTTGGCTTTCACGGCTTCGTTGACAGCAAGAATCTGACCGCCGGAGTACTCGGTAGCCAGCTTGCTCATCATGTCCTTGTAGGCCTTGTCCTGCTCCTTTGTAAGGGGTGCATCGCGGGAGATAAACGTCTGGTCTGGTAAGTCCACGCAGTCATTGAGTGAGAACCTGATGGACGGCTGCATCATCTGATACACAGTCTCGTTCGCATCTTCCCTCGCTGCCCACTTAAAAGGTGTTAGCTGTCGCATCACACGATCTCTAAACGCACTAAAGTACTTAGGCACGTTGCCGTTGTCAGGCGTTACCAGCTTGCATTGAGCCCATGCGTCGGTAGGAGCGTTGGGAGTTGGAGACCCGGTCATGCCCCACACGCGGCGGCTAGACTGCTTGTTGCATATGAGGTTAAGAATCTTCCAGCGATCAGTGCTGAAGTTACGCGCCAAGGCAAGCTCGTCCACCACAACCAAGTCAATGTCAGGGCGTTTAGATAGAGCGTCTTTGATGGTAGCTAGGCCGTCGATGTTGATGACGTAAATGTCCGAGTCTTGCTTGAGCAGCTTATTACGTCTGTCCTTGGAACCGTGCAGCACCGTACAGTCTAAGTGAGGGAACGTCTGAAACACTGAGTCAGCCCATGTGCGCTCCATGGTAGACAGAGGGCACACGACAAGCATCTTCTTGACTGTCTTAGTGCGGCGCAAGTAGTCGTACGCCCACAACGCAGAATTAGTCTTGCCCGTGCCCATGTCGTTAAGACAGAACGCACGACTGTTCATAGACAGAAACGAAGCCGTATCCAGTTGAGCGGAAAACGGACTGTGCCTACCACTGACTTTGGGCCAGTCGTAGTGCATGGGCATGGGATCAGGAATCTCAAAGCCCAAGTTACGCAGCACCCGAGTTTCATCAGGTCTGTGTGGCACTGCCACCAGTGTCTCGCCTTTGTGTTCGACCAACACTGCGGTTGGTATGACAGTCGTTACTCGTGTTGGGTTGCGAAGATTAAGAACGACTGCTTTTTTTTCTTTGTGAATTAGCATTACTTGTCAGGGTTGTAGGAGCCGCTACCTTTTCTCCAGCCCCGGTTGGTTTTTCGTTCTTGAACGGCTACGTTGGCCTTGTGGTTGCTGCCGCCGTTCTCCAGTGATTTCTTGTGGGCTACGTCTTTACCATCGCCCACCTTGGCCTTGCCGTCTTTAATCGCTTCGCGTCGTGCGGCGTTGTTCTTCACTCGCTTGGCCACCTCTTCTGGCTTTGCGTTGTATGCTTTTTGGTACTCAAGTTTTCGTGATGTTGACTTGGTCATTTGGTCTCTCCAATTTGAAGTAAACGTCGATGGAATCGAACAGGGGTTGCAGGTCATCAACATTGTCCACTACCCAAGCAAAGCCTTCGGCTTTCTGTATTGCCTCGAGAACTCTGTCTTGGTTAGGAGTTGTCTGACTGCGCTTACCCGGTGCCTTAGTTTCAATGGCTACAAAAATTCCACGGTAGCAAATGATGATGTCGGGGATGCCGACTTGCCCCATGCCGTTAGACACAGGCATAAAGAACCACGCGCCCCGCGCTATGAGGAACTTCCTGCAAGCGTCTTTTACTTTGCCTTCTGGTGTTCTAGCCATTTTTTCTCCCGTTGAATTCGCAACTCAATACTGAACACCATGCCTTACACAGCCCTGACGTTTTGGCTGGCCACTTGTCGCGCTCGTATGCAGACTCCAGCTTGGCCACGCGGGGTACGAAGCCCTGCCAGATGATGGGCACTTCCTTGCGCTCCACAGGCTTCCAGTCAATCTTCTTTTCCTTGAGCCAGATGAATCCGGTTGTTACCTTCTGAACTTCTGGGTGATGGGCAAATATGTAGTTGGCGTACAGGTCTAGCTGTTCAGTGGGCTTGCGCTTGCCAGTCTTGTAATCTGCGACAACAGCTTTGTCTCCATGGATAACAACAAAGTCTGCGATACCGCGAGTCCATGCAGCACCCCATGCTGTTGGCTGAAAGTTATGGTCTAGGGCGTACTGCGTTTCGCACATCTTCTGGCCCGGTAGTGCTGCTAGCTTGAACGCCAGCTTCTGCCACTGATCCATGCCTTCCGGCAGCATGACTCCGTTCTTGATGAAGTCTTCAAACGCAGTGTGTACTCTCGTACCCCACTCGGTGTGTACCGTAGGCGGCTCGACCACATCACGCTTGACCTTGAGGTGATAGAACTTACGAGGACAGGTCTCGAACGTATCTAGCTGAGAGTAAGTCCATGCTGGGTTTGCCATCTTGATCCAATGCGTTGCCGCCCCAACTCGTCATTTGACGGCTAGGACTTGTGTTTGTAAATGCCATCTTATCAGTTTGATGAGTGGTGTCAATGTTTATTTCACCTCCCCATACGTGTCGCCTAAGTCGCCTTCTGACCATGTAATCAGCTCGGGCCACCACGACACACCGCTTCGCATTATGCTCTGCAGCTCATCAAGTACGTCCTGTGCCACAGTTGTGGGTACAACATATACCAGCTCGTCATGAACTGTCAGGGATGGGCGGTATTTAGTGCGCTGGAACATGCGCTGTGCATGCTCTGCGAGCACGTCGCGTGCAAGGGCTTGCACCAAGTTCTCCACGCCTTTTCCGGCGTAGATACGAGCCCGACTGCGGCCACTGCCGTACCACCATTCTGTCTTGCCGTTGTCGGATTCTTTTGTCAGGCCGGGGTAGTGGATGCGACGACCGGACGGCAGACGCACAGCGTTTTTCTCGGTAACGCACAGCCCCCATGGGTCAATGGTTGTTTCGACGCCTTGCTGGATATTGGGGATGTTGCTCTGAAACGACTTCCACCCAGCAACAATGTCGTGGTACGTGTCACGCCATGCAGTCACAACTTCAAGCGATTCAGCTTCTGACAAGTCCAGACCGCCCATGAGCTTTGCCACCTTGCGGAACGTAGGCGCACCAGCCCCGAAGCCTAGACCCAGCTGAGCGATCTTGGCCAGCTGCCGTTGATCTTTGGACACCTCACTCTCGGCGATGCCGTAACGCGCAGCCGCAAACGAGCGATACAAGTCAGCTTCAACGTCAGCGGTGTACAAGTCCATAGACTGCTTGACCTTCCACAAAAAGTGGTTGACCCGCAACTCGATGCCCGACAAGTCAGCAACGACAACCTTGTGCCCCTTGGGCGCTCGCAGTGAGTTACGCAGAGCATCGGACGGCTTGGGCGACTTAGGGTTTATACGGGGTAGGTTCTGCATGTTGTACTGCTCACCAGACCAGCGGCCAGTGGTGTCAGCGCCAGCGTACTTGAGTGGCACGGGCAAGCGACCATCACATGCGTCAGCGGCTTTCAGGAACGCTTCGAGTCGTGTCTCCAGCAGAGTTGACTTGACCTCAAGGCGCACACGGGCAGCAGCGGCGATGATCGGGTCTTCGTGGTCTTGCAGTGCGATGAACGCATCATCAGTCTTGGCCAGTGCAGTTGTCAGCTTTGTTGGGTTAGTAGGCGACTGCTTCATGGGAACTTCGACGCCACGCGACTTGAGCAACTCACTAAACTTGGCGGCGCTTGCCATGGTCATGCGGACGTACTCTTCAGGGTCTGTGTTGTCACCATCGAGAGCTCGGGCTACTCGCTCAGTGTTGTCGAACAGTAAGTGATACAGGTCGTTGAGAGACTTGGCCTTCTCAGCCTTCACATCCTCCAGCGCCTTGTTCACCATGTCGTAGTCCAGCTGGAACTTAGGCTCAACCAGCATGCGTGTAGTCATGTCGATGTGCAGCAGCTCTGCCTTGGGAAAGCCCACGGCCAACTTCTTGAACAACTCGGCGCACAGGTAAGTGTCCACCTTGTTGTACTCCTCCATCTGAGCTAGCTCCTTAGGGCTGAAGTCGCACAGATGCTTTCCCTTGGTGTTCGTGGCTTCGAGGTCTAGCTTGGCACCAACCTTAAACTCAGCAGCCAGCTTCTTGAGTGACACACCAGTGAGGAACTTGCCACCCACAGATACTCCGGTCTTAGAGTACTTGGACCGCGCCATGGCAGCAGTGCAACCATACATCTTAGGCTTGATGTTGAAACGCCACGCAAGGATCATCGAGTCAAAGCCGGACATGTTGTGGCCTACGGCCATCTTGTCGCTCCAGTCCATGTCTTGCAAGTGCTCTCGTATTACCTGCTCACCGAACAGTACATACGTAGGCTGGTTCCCTTCACGAATAGCTACCGAAATGATTTCGGTTTCAGGGTGCGTGATGTACTCCGTAGGAGACATGCGAGACAGTGTGTGCGTAGTGCTCCAGTAAGTTTCAAAGTCTATGTATACAGGTATCATTTATCTTCCAATTGAAATGCAACCATTGCTGCGGCAATGATCTTGTTGACTTCCACGATGGTAGAAGCAATGTAGGTTGTGAACTCATAGCCTTCTTTGGTAGCGATGTTAACTACGTAGCCGTTGGCAACTTGGCTAACATCTATATGACCAGCAAATATGCGTTTGTTAGATGCGCCACTATTACCAATGATAGGAGGGTTTGATGCGCTGTGTGCGTTTTGCAGCATAGAGTTATAGGCTGCGCTCTGCATGGCTGCGTTCCCTGAGGCTGTGAGGGTGCCGCCGCTGAGTGCCTGACCAAATACACTTGTGCCAATTATGTTTTGTGCTTGTGCGAGTGTCATGAGACTTTTCTTTCTTTAGTTAATAGATACGACATAAAAGTTCCAAATGTGCGAAAATATAGGCTGACATAAATAAGTCACAAGTTCGTGTTATCCTCCAAAAGTTCGATAGCAAAAAGGACGAGCATGAAAAACCCCGTCAAGAACATGCCAAGCGCAGAACAAGCGCTTCTGTTTGACCAATGTATGACCTTCTGGCAAGAAGAATTGTCACTAGGTGATTGGCGCATTGAGCGTGGATCAAAGCCAGCTAAGGGCGCAATGGCGTCCGTTGAATTCAACCAGCCAGCACGACTGGCGACATACCGCATCGGTGACTTTGGCGCTGAAAAGATTACCCCAG
>Ga0315905_10002238_pt1 | contig 20378 bp, 27 predicted proteins | sample LakEriMetagenome_5_FD_203522 | JGI IMG/M metagenome (GOLD analysis project Ga0315905, IMG submission 203522) | Freshwater fungal communities from buoy surface, Lake Erie, Ohio, United States - Buoy 4 MA121 | ecosystem: Environmental > Aquatic > Freshwater > Lake | place: USA: Lake Erie, Ohio...
CTGTTTGGCTGCAATGTCGGTGGATAAATTTTCGGTGATATTTTCAATCATGGCTTGACCTTTGTAAGAACCACATACATGGAGTCCACAGCCCTTGGGGTGCGGATAATTTCGTCTTGTGGCAATTCTAGTGCTTCTCCCACCTTTGAGAGACGCATTTCCAGTGTTGTCAGCTCAAACCGATCTGGCCAGCCCAAGTACCAGTGCCACTCGGTGTAATACTTCCAAGAATTCTCGTTAAATGCCCTGACATGGGTTGGGTCTTGCCAAGCGCCAAGACTCAGCTCATACGGCACATGAATCCGCATCTGGCCGCCCACCATCAGCAATTCTTTGCAGTTGGTCATGGCATCCACCAGATTGTGGATGTGTTCCAGCACGTCATTGGCCAGAATCACCTCAAACATTCCTGGCACGATCTCCAGCTGTCCAAACCTAGTCTCTAGCGTGTCGCCCCACTTGATCTTGCTGATATCCACCAGCCAGTCAGGATTCTTGCTGGCTTGAATATCTGCATTCAGATACTCAGAACACCAGTCTTTGCCAGAGCCTAGATTAAGAATCAAACCAGGCACTCGCATAACTTGGTCGATTCTCTCTGAGCCATGGCAGCGCATCCTCATGGAGCTTCTGAGCATTGAAACCAATGGTATTGCTTCCAATGTGGTGGACATAACTGGCACTCACATAATGGGCATAGCCTTTTTGGATTAAGTCCATACAATGCACATCGTCACTGTACCAATTCAGAGGGGGAAACTTTGCCTCTTCAAATGCATCACTTGATATCCATGCAAAGATTGGGCTGATTTCTTGGACCATTTTGATGTGGGCCTCTGATGGGAATTTGTAAAAATTCAACTTTTCTGGCTGTTCAGTGATCCGCACATTCTGGCAAGGTCTGGCCGCATCAGTCCTTGATGCCACCCACCCAGCTTTGTAGCTGTTCATGGTCCTGACAATGGCCACATCTTCCATCAGCACCTTCACGCTGGTGGGTGTCAGCACTATGTCGTCATTGGCCACAATGCATGATGACCAGTCTTTGAGTGCCGCCTCAATGATTTCGTTGTAGTCTTCGCCAAAGCTCCTTGGTTGGCCATAAATCTTGAAGTCAGCTTGGAAATTCTCAATCACCGACTGTGGCCCACGCAAGTAAACCGGACACTCTGGCGCGTATTGCTTGATACTTTCGAGCAATACGGCCAAGCCATGGCCCTTGACAGTGGCAATGACGATCGGACAAATCATTTCTTGGCCTTGTTTCTTGCAGATATTGCAGCCGCCTTGGCTTTGGCATCAGCCTTGGAGCTTGCGCCCCATGCTTTCAATGACAGCAGCAGCCTAGTCGGCTCACCACCCTTCATCTCAGGCCCAGGCATATTGCCCATGCGCGCCAAGAATGATGCGCGTCTTGGGTTGTCGCCAGCCTTGACTGGCGCTTTCAAGTTCATGCCCTCGGCCTTGGCACTTGCCCGACCCTTGGCATTTAAACCACCAGATGGGCTTTTGCCCTCTTTGCGTTGCCAAGCTGGGGTCTTCATTTCTTTGGTTTCTTTGCAGTCTTGGCCGCAGCCTTGAAATCAGCAGCTGATGGCGCGCCTTTAGCACCAGGCTTGCGCATCTTCTCGCCAGAGCCTGCCTTGATGCGCTCTTGCTTGGCGTGAATGTTTGCGTAAAGTCCAGCTTTCATTCCTCTTCTCCCTCTTCATAATCTTCACCCTCTTCGCCTTCTTGCTCACCAGTGTTCGGACCACCGACCACCCATGCATCGCAAGTTCTACTGGCTGCGCACTTGAAATCAAAGATTTCGCAGTAACCCAGATCAGCCAACTTGATTGTTCCCCATGGGTCTGCTTCCATGCCAATGCCCTGGGCAATGCACTCTTTCAGCTTGTCAGACACGTTAAACGCTGCACAGTTACCGCACAGTGACTGCTTTGCGTCATCCATGCTCACATCCCACTGGTCAGCCTTTTTGCGCCAAAAAGCCTCATTAGGCAGCTTGGGATTCTCAGGACCATAGCCAGCGCTGGTGATTGCCTTGGCGCGGTTTTTCAGATTGAGGGTAATGTCTTGCGTGGGCAATGGGCAGTTCTCACCGCCTTCCATTTCCTCGCCCATATCCTCTTCCATGTCCCTGTCCATGACTTGTTCCATGGTGCGTTTTAAAGTAGCCATTATTTTTTCGCCTTGTTCTTTGCCGTGCGCTGACCGCGCATGGGCATCTTTGCCTCAGACATTGCAATGGCAATGGCCTGCTTGGGATTCTTCACAACCGGACCACCCTTGCCGGAATGCAGCTTTCCAGAGCCAAACTCTTTCATCACCTTGCCGACCTTCTTTTGCGCTTTGGTCATCATCTTCATAGGTTTCCCCCATTGGTTTGTCAATACCCGAATTATGCAACCCGCGACAAGTTTCTGCGCAGGGGTTGAGACCACTTGCTTGAGCCACTGCTGCCGTACATCCCCATCACCGCATCACTGGCAAATGTCAGGACAAAGGCATCGGCCTTGTCAGGACTTGGCAGGCCGCGCCTCTTGATCTCATCTTTCCCCTCAATGGCGATCTTCCCATTGCTGGTAAAGTTGTACCGCACTGTGGCCAGCTCGGCAATCAAGACATCATCCTTTGGCATCTTGCAGTCCCGTGCCTCAAGCCAGGCTCTTGCCCTGTACCAAAGCTCGGCCTTCAGATTCCTGTAAGTTCCACCCATGGCAGGGCTTTCACTGACATTGATCCCTCTGGCCGGCAGGCCCAGCTCCCGCAGCCGATCCACCACCCCAGCTCCAAGGCCAATGCTGTCGACCAGTATTTCCTTTGGCTGCTGGCTTGGTGGCAATGCCTGATACTCGGCCACCACCGCGCCAGTCAGTTGCATCAGGTCCAGATTCTTCCATGTCCGGATATTCTCTGTCACGGCATTCCCTTGGCGCTTGCACAGTGCTGATCGGTCACTACCAAACCGCGCCACATCCAAGCCCCAGATCATGGGCGCATAGTCACTTGGCGCGACATCCCGATTGACCGCACTTTCCAGCAAATCCATGGCAATCACAGTGTCGTCATCCCCCTTGGGAAACTCCCCAATGACCCTGATCCGGTAGACATTGCTCTCCTCGCCATACCGCATGGCCATCTCTTTGACGTACTCATCACTCACCCTTGGCGAGTCAGTGCAGGCCACTTGAAATGTGGTCCACTCATCTGACAGGCGCGTGTGGGTGTCGTAAAAGAAACCAGAGCTTCGCACCGGATTCCCCAGCAATAGCGTCACCGCATTGTGGCCAGACATCGATCCAGCTGCCGCTTCGAACACTTGCTCCGGAACACCACTGGCCTCATCAGCCACCAGCATCACGTTCTCACTGTGAATCCCCTGCAAAGCCTCTGGCTGCTCAGCCCTACTTGTCCTGGCAGAAATAAACATCTCAGTCGGTGCAGCATTGAATTCAATCCTCTCTTGCTTGACAGTCAGCAACCCCTGCAAAGGCAATGGCATCGCATTGATCCAGCGCTTCAGCTCTGCAAACATCGCGTCATATAACTGACTGCTCGTTGGCGCTGTCACCACCACCTTGACCGGAGACCGAGTCATAAAGTACCAGAGCATGGCCCAGCTGCTTGCCGTACTCTTTCCCACCCCGTGGCCAGACCTAACGCTGATCTTCCGATCCCCACGGGCAATCGCCCCAAGAAACTTCACTTGCCACGGGTCTGGGTCAACCCCCAAAACCTCCCGCACAAACAAAACAGGGTCAGGCTGATAACGCTCCACCCACTGCGAAAAAACATTTTCTTTCATGGGTGGATCGTCTCATAAACCGCCCATGCCTTGGGACTCATCGCCCACTTGTGCCCATCCAGCTCATCAGTCCTCACAAGTATCAAAAGGTAATACGTCATTGCCAGGTCAAACCTCTCCTCATGTATCGCCTCAATCATCCTGATCCTCAAATCCAACATCACCACCCCAAGGTGCAAAGCCGTCAACAAATCAGTCATTTCATCCTCGCTTGTTTCAGATTCCGGCCCGTCTCCCGATCGGTCCAGCACGATGCACAAATCCACCTGGCTGCACTCATCTGCACCCCACCCTCTGGCGGCTTCATCTCTTCACATTTATTACAAAGCCGTAATTTATGGCCATGCACGTTCCCATTTAACCGAATATGGTTATTTACAAAATTACTCTTCACTGTATTCTCTGAACCATATTGTCTTTATGTATTAACCATTTATCACCCAATATTCTTAATGCCTTGATATATTGCAATTGATTATGTCTGTTTGTGCTTCTCGGCACATAATCAACATTGAATAACTGGCGCACTTTAGTTAATAACGTAATATTCATATAATCCCCACGATCTGGTTAATGTCCACCCATGCATGCCAAACAATTGTGCCATCCAAGCTCATCAGCTTGCAGAAGATTTTTTTGTCTTGAGTCTCATCAGTGTCTAAGACGATCCACTCTTGACCTTTGAGAACCACTGTCGCTAGTTTAGATTTCATTCGTTTACTCCGTTGTTTGTGGAGTTGACATTTTTGCACAATTTGACTTGTTTGTTAAATTATTTTTTTATTTTTTAAAAAATTTTTTTTGTAGGTGTTTAGTGCCGCCACAGTCGCCCCCGCCAATCCGGCCATGGGGGGGGTCGCGGCCACCGACCGCCAGCTGGCCACCACCGACTTATCCACGCTTTTTGGCCAACCTTATCCACAGATTCCTGTGCATAACTGTCGATGTAATACTTTGATGCACTTAATTCTGTGGATAACGACTTGTCCACTTAACATAATGGTCGTTGTATAAAGTGACTGAATGCTTCGGTATTCATTTACTCAGAATTGTCTATCGATACGATGCTACGCTTGCGCAGGGCATCAAGCGCCATGCTTCCAAGGTCGATGTTGACCAGTGGTTGCTGCTTGTCACCATACTCGTCTGGCGCCTGCTTAGAGGCCAGCCAGCGCCTTGTGTCCACTCTCAGCTTGGCCACTTGTGCCTCTTGAGGCGTGGCCGTGTCTGCGATTTCTAGCGTCTGCTCTGCTAAACTTCTCCCACCTCGCGTGCGTGCGCGTGCGAGGAGTTCCCCCCGCTTGGCATCTTTCTCGATCCATTTGTAGAAACCGCCAATGCTTATGTCCAGAGACTTAATCACTGAATTGACTGTCTTCCCTTCGGAGATATGGTCAAAGAGCATAGCCTCACCGCCAAAGGCGTGAATTTTCTTATTGATCCCAGACATTTCTTTGCGCTCGATGTTGGCAAGTTCTTTTTGGTTCATCTGCCTGGCAGCAATGTTGTCTGCCAGTTCACTCATGGTTTGCGCTTTGGCCATTCAAATATTCCTCAATTGTTTTGATTGCATCGGCAGCAGACCTTGCGACCACTGACCGATATCCTTTTGCGTTTAATTGCAAACCCACAGCGCTTTGCTTGACTGAAACCACTCCGGCCTTGGTCTTCATCTCCACAAATAACGCATGAAACCCGTTTTTAGCCTCCAAGACGCAAAGATCAGGCATCCCTGCCAATACCCCTTCAGAATGCAATCTGACGCGCTCTGAGGCCGTTCTATCGCCTCCATTCGGTATCGCTGCAATGATGATGTCCGGATAGAACGCACGAAAGTGCTGCACCACCTTGACTTGGTCAATGTGTTCAATGCTTTTTCTTTTGCGTTTTAAGTCAACCACCATTCCTCGGATTCTACTGCCGAGGCTTTGGCTTGGAACAAGTGGCATCGGTGCTTGACATCGGCCGGGAATGCAGCGAGTCCCGTTTGGCCACACTGATGTTCGGACCATGTAATGGTTGCCCATCCATTCCTAATCTTTGCCTGATCAAACATCCACTGGAGTGGCTTTGCGTTGACTTTCCTGTGCCTTTCCATTTGCTCGGCTGGCATGGACTGGCGCTGCTCGACCATTTCCGCATTAGCGCATTGATGGCAGAAAACGCGCTCATCTTCGACTATTTCAACAATTGTGGATAACCTGTGCATAACTTTCCTTTGTGTTGGACCATCTAATGCTCGTTTCTAATACGGAAAGCCCTTAAGGAATTTTCCGCCTTTCCGCATTAGAAACTGAAGTACCTTCCAAGCCGAGACTGGTCTGTGGATAAGTAGGTCTAGCGACCCTACTTATCCAACAATCCCTGCCATTGTCTAATACGGAATTCCGCATTAGTTCCGTATTAGTTCCGCCTTTCCGCATTAGACCAATCATGTCAGCTTCACCCAGCCTGACAGTGGCTCATTTGGTGCGAATCTGGTGAAGATGGCCGTGCCAATGTGCTTGCGGATATAGCCTGCGTCACTGCCTTTGACGCTGCTGAATATCTCAGTCCAGTCCAGTTGGTAGGCGTTTTGAAGTTCTTTTGGCACAACGGGCCTGCCTGGTCCTCTGCGCATGATGACGCTGCCTTTGTCATTGATGATGGACTGGACATGGTTGCAGACCTCATCGCACTTGTCTTGGATTCTTTGTTCTTTGGCGCTGTCTTGCTGGGACTGCCTGGCCGCCATTCGGTCTTGTTCTGACGACATGGCTGGAATGGCCACCCTGCAAATAATCTCTTGCAGATCACCAGCTGGGGTTATGACTATTTCTGGGAATGTGATGCTGTCAAATTTTATCTCTCTGAATGTTGGCTCATAGCGCGTTTTGGTTAGCTTCAGATACCGCTGGTTATCCTCATCCATGAAAAGCACGCCTGTGAGGGTTGCATCGCCTGTGAATGCACTTGCACCACGGGCCATGGCATCGGAGTCTTGGCGGCTTATTGTTTTGTTGGTGTGGGTCAGGATGCAGACTGGCGCTTTTTGTTGGATGAAGATGGTCTGCTTGATGGCGGCAATATATGCACCGACCTCCGAGTTGTCATTCTCGTTGTCAATATCCATGGTGGCATTGGCCGTATCTAGGACCAATAATGGCCTTATGCCATTAACAGTGTGGCGCTCAATATTATGGGCAAGCCTTAATAAATCTTTGACATTGGACCTTCTGGCATCAATAACCACAAACCAGTCATTTAGATTATTTATTTTGTAATGCTTTGAATATGCGAATAGTGTTCGGATTATCTGGTCCGAGTCTTCGGTCACGATAATTGACTTGCGTTTCTTTTTAGCGTGAATCTCGCAACCTTCCACAGAAAACCCTGCCATGACCATGCACATTGACAGCACTGCCGTGGTCTTACCGACTCCAGGCTGACCCGCCAAGATGAAGAAAGAATGGGCCATGAAGCCTTCGATCAAGTAATCGATGGGGTTGAGATGGGTCAGGTCGAGCGTAAGTTCTGGCCATGATGGGTCTGGGGTGTCTGTTGCCACTGGTGCATTGATCACCGCAGCAAAGTCTTCCACCGCACTTTTACGCTCGGTCTGCTTGGTTGGGGCTTCCCACCCGCAGTCCTTGGCGTGTTTGTAGAGTGTGCCAAGACCAACACCTTTGCCCTGGTGAAAGCTCTTCCAATGGACTTCAATGTCTTTTGTGCCTTGGAATTTCTGGCCAGCCATGGACCATTGCATCCATGGTCCAAGACCAGCCTCTCCGAATTCGGTATGCAGCGCTTGGCCCAGCTCAATCCACTGGTCATAGTCACAGTCGGGACTGATATGGTGCAAAGCCTTGACCGCACGATCAAGATCGCTGTCTTCAAGTCTTGAGCCTAATTGGGTGAAGTCAAATGATTGGCTGGGTGCAGTTGGCTTTGGCTCTTGCAGCTGGTGCTGCTCGATGATGCCCCAGTCCATTAAAAGTTCATGCAAATCCACAGCCTCTTGGAATTCACCCACCACAGCGTTGCCGCTGAGTAGGACTGACTTGCCGGCACTGTTTGGGAGACCGAATACTTCCAGTTCTTGGCCACCGCCCAGCTTGTACTTGGGCAACACCTGGTCAGATTCTTTGGGTGGTTGCACCCATAAGAAGACATGACGGCCACGGCCTGAGACAGAAACCTCGGTCAGCATCTTCTTTTGCTTGACGTACTTGGCCATGCGCTGGATGGCCACGTTGGTCGGGCCAGAGGCGTGCTTCATGTCCACATCAAGGCAAACCAAATAGTTGCCTGATGCGCTGATGATGGGGCGCTGCTGGACAAGGCCAAGGTATTGGCCACTTGGGGCTGACTCCATGGCCCAAATGTCTTCAGATGTGTAGAGTTCAGCTGGGTCTGTATCCCGTGCAACACCTTGGCCACTTCGCTTGTATGGAATCTTTTTACTGCCTTGCAGGGCAAAGGTACAAAAGACCGCATCTGGGGCGACAGAGCCTATCTTGCAGGCGACAGACTGGGACTGGACAAATGTGTCGTTTTGGGGTGTTTCAGTTATGATTGCCACTGAAATTCCTTTAGTTGGGTGTTTCATTGTTAGTTGCCCTTGAGTTGGACTTTGGCCTGGTAGTGTTAACGCGCTGCCAGGCTTTTCTTTTGGGGGCGTGAGTTATGGATTCTATTCCTTGGCCTTGACAAGACTTGGCGCAGCACTTTTCTCACCGACTAGGTCTTCGCTGACTTCGACACCGAGTTTTAAGACCGCACTGGGGCTTTTAAGTTCCCATGCAGCTTTGTTGTCTTTAAATGCTTCCATGACCAGAGCCTCATCCTTCCAGAATTTGGTCTTGCGGCCTGCGCGCATGGTCCAGCCATCAATCGCTTTGCCATCAGTGATCTGAGCCTTGGCAGCAGACTGCACGGCATCGGCCCATGCGGCCACTAGGACAGCGTTGTCCAGCATCTCTGGGGTGACTGTCGTGTCAGGCTTGAAATCGCTTCTAGCGACTTCTTGGACCTTCTCGCGCATGGATGGGCAGATGGTCTTGGCCTTGCAGTATCGGCAGGCATCGGGTGATGGGTTGGTGGGTGCATCGCCTGTGAGCGCCAGCTCGGCTGCCTCTTTTAAGCGCCTGCCGTGCAAGTTCAAGTAATTTCCAGACACTGTCCACTTGCTGTGGCCAACACGGGGCTGGAAAATGTGCATGGTGCATTCGATGGTGTCTGGCGCTTTAAGCTGGCGCATTGCACCAAGGGCATAGGTCAGCAATTGTTTGTTGTCATTTGCGTCAACAGCGACACGGCCAGTCTTCAGATCAATGACATGAAGATGGTTGCCATCGACCAGGATGGCATCAGCAGTCCCACCAAGCGCTGGGTGCAGTGACTTCAAGCCTTCATCAAGATTGACCTCAATGAGCTTCTTTCTGGGGTTTTCGACTAGCGTATTGACAAAGTTGGCATAGCCTTGGGCCATGGACAAATGGTCAGGGTCAGTGCCAGTGGGGATTGCACCACCGCGCAGAATGATCTCTGACAGTTCATGGATGGCTGTGCCAATGGCAGCGGCCTCACCAGCTGGCTCATAGGGCATGAGGGATTCAAGGCGATATGAGCCTGGGCATTGCATGAACCGATCTGTTCGTGATGCTGAGAGTCGGGCGTGTTTTCGGGTTTCGTGTTGCATGGTTTCTCCTGGTTAAATGATTTGTGAAATGATTTTCTGCTTGGCGATCACTTTGCCAAGAATGGTGTGGTCCAGTGATGCCCTGACTGTCAGCAAGTAGATCAATGGCTTCATGCCGTTTTTGTTGATGTTTTCGACTCGGCTGCTGGCTTGCTCTAAGGCACTGGTCTGCCAAGTTGGCTCGACAAAGACAATCGTGTCGGCAGCTGACAAGTCAATGCCCTCACCGCATGACCCAATGTTTCCGATAAAGCACTTGGTCTTGCCAGACTGGAATGCGTCAATGTTCTTTTGGCGCTGGGCCTTGGGCGTGTCACCTACCACCATGACGGGTTTGTGTTCTTTGAGACCATCATTGAGCATGGCCACCACCTCTTTGTGATGGGCAAACACCACCACAGGCTCATCGGCCTGGAGCAAGTCATCGATAAATTCAATGGCCAGTGGGGCTTTCCTGATGCCAGCTTCCCGCATGATTTCTGACAAGCCCTCAAAGGCCAAGAGAGCATTGGGATTGGCCACCAATGCGTCAGCATCAAATGACTGCTCGCGCTTGTCCACTGCCAAATCAAAAGTGATCAGGCTCACTTGTGGTTCTTTGTAGTCCATGAAGATGTCTTCTTTTTTGCGTCTGAGCATGTGGGGCTTGACCATTTCTTTGAGTTCTGGGATGTTGGATGCACCAGACACATCAAGGCCGCCCCATGGTGGACTCCATGCTTTTGCATATCGGTAGACAAAGTCAAACCAGCCGCCCCTGTAAATGCCAAGGCCGTGCAAGATTGGCCACAGTTCAGCTGGGCGGTTTGGCACGATAGTGCCACTGAGTGCAAAGACATAGTCAATCTTTTTCATAGCAAGCATTGCGGCCTTGGTGCGCTTTGCCTTTGGGTTGGCCAGCCTGTGGCACTCATCCAAAACTAGAGTGTTATATCTGTCCAAATCTGTTTGTGCGTATTGCAACACATCATAGTTAATGATGGTGATATCTGCACCATTCACCTCTGAAGCCTCGCGTTTTCCATTGACCACATGGACAGAGATATTGGGTGCTAATTTGGCAAATGCGGCCTCCCAGACTGTCTTGGCAATGGCTGGGCAAACAATCAGTGCGGGTAGGTTTTCAAGTGCAGCAGCTGCTGTGGGTAGCGTCTTACCAACCCGTGGCTGGTCGGCCAATATGGCCCTGCGCCTGGACAGCAAGAAGAGCTTGGCCTCTTGCTGGTGGGGGAATAGTTGCATGATCGTTTCCTCGTTTTAACTTGCAGGCATCTTAACTGACATTTGTGCTAAAGTGCAATTTCTGTTTGACGACAGAAACGTAAAAACCTAAACCCTTAAAAGGAAAAAACCATGTCAACTAGAGTCGTAACCGGAAAAGTTCGTTTTTCTTATTTCTCAGCTTTAACAGCTCGCAAGAATGAGATGAACGGCAAAGAAGAGTTCTCAACACAAGTGCTTGTCCCCAAGACAGACCTTGACACTGTGAACCAATTGAAAGCGGCAGCCAAGGCCGCATTGACCGCCAAGTTCGGGGACAAGATTCCCAAGACAGTGCGCAATCCATTGCGTGATGGCGATACTGAAGTCAAGTCTGATGGATCACCACTGGGGGCTGAGTACGCTGGCCATTATTTCTTCAACACCAAAAGCACCAACAAGCCTGGTGCAGTGGATGCCCATGGCCATGACATTCTTGGATCACAAGATATTGTCTCTGGCGACTATGGCAGGGTGAGTCTCAATGCCTATGCTTATGACCAGGCAGGCAACAAGGGTGTGTCGTATGGATTGAACAACATCATGTTGTTGTCCAAGGGTGATTCGCTAGGTGGTGCAAAGCCATCAGCGGCCAGTGACTTTGGCGTGGTGGCAGGCAAAGGCTCTGCACCAGTGGCCGAGTCAGTCGACAGCGACTGGTGATCTGTCGATCAGTTTCTCAAGGGCCAAGTGCAATTGATTGACTGATGTCCACAGTGGCTCAACAGTCCCAGACAGCCATCGGCTCACCTGGGACTGTTGGATGCCAGCCTCATTGCACACCGCAGCCATGGTGATCTTGTGAGCTTTGGCCTTTGCCTTGATATCGTGAATTGATTGCATGACCGCATTCTAATTGCGCTTTATGTATAAAAACAACAGATTAAAAATAATTCTTGCAAGATATTTGTTTTGCGTCATAATTCGTTACACCAACACAAAACGGAGTAAACGAAATGAAACTTATTAGCATCGATCAAGCCTGTGGCCACACGACTGTTATTGTTGAAAAAAGCAATATTGAATATTGCATATTTGTTGATAACCACGGCACTACAAAAAATGAAGTTTATGAAAACTCAAACTTCCGCAAAATTCGCAAAAACTCCAAGCTCCATGAAATGTGTTTTTCTTTTGCACAAAACAAAATAGCCCAGCAAGCCGCAGCCTAATCAAACCCACGGGGCTTCGGCCCTATTAACGAAAGAAACCAATGAAACCCTCAACCGAAACCCTCTTGGATTATTTGACTGCCATTGCCATTGGCGTTGGCATGGCCGCATTACTTGTCGCATGGTGGTCAACATGAAGCCAACACCTATTTGCCCCAAGGGCCTCTTTGAATTTGCCTGCTCAGTAGAAGATGTTGACCTTATATGCTTTCTGGAATACAGCCCAGAAGAAAAGGGGTCAGTTGATTCCCTTGGCTCACCTTATGAGCCTGACTATGAGGAGTGCATGGTGCTGAATAACGCATACATCGCTGGCACTGATGTGGACATTGCCCACATTATTTTGCAGTCCATGGTGGACCACATTGAAGTGTCTGCGCTGGAGAAGCTCAATGACCGATAAAGAATTGCCACTCGCCCTTGAGGCTTGCTTGGACCTGACCATTGCCCTGACTGCACCAGAGGGTTATGGCCATGCCACCACTCAAGAGATAAGAACCCACGCATTCGTTGTCAAAACAATGCTGGAGCGCTTGAAATCCCGAATGGAGAGTGGCACATGGCCAGAGGCTTAAAACCCCGTGTAGAGCCTGCCATTGAGGCAGCACTACAAAAGAAAGGCAATCTGTCTGACCTTGATCTGGCCAAGTTGTGCTTTTGTGCCAGGCGCAGTGCAGCAAGGATTCTGTTTGATTTGCACCGCCATGAATTGGTATATATCAGTGGTTATACCAGAGTCAGCGCCAATGGTCAGTGGCGGCCACTGTGGTCATGGGGGGAGGGTGTTGATGCCATAGCGCCTGGGCCAGTGCCAGGGTCTGAGCGCATTAAGAAATACCGCGACAAAATGAGTGCAGACGACAAAGACTTTGACGCTGCCAGACGTAGACAGAAAAGACGGGTTGTGAAACGCGACCCACTTGTGGCCGCGTTTTTTGGGAGTTGATATGAAGAAAATTATTGCGTATTGCGGATTAAATTCAAAAACTGGATCAACATATTTGCTTTTAAAAGATCATTTCCATAAATTATCAAGAGACGATCAAATGAATGCACTTATTGAGCTGATTGAAGAGTTCCAGCATGAATTAAATTACATCAAGGAATATACCCAAGATAGCGCATCAGACCCTCAATAGTTTGCTCATCTACTTGTTCACCATGATGAGCCTTCAAAATTGAAGTTCTAATGTTTGCATCTGTTTTGCCTTGACTCCGCAAACGATCAAATGTTTTCCTAAAAATCTTGTCATCTGGGACTGTAACTATTTCTCCAGCAGCATTCCTAAACCCACCAAGTACGCCTTCGGTTGGAATGCCTGCCGTATATGAACCATGTTGATACGATGGGGTAAGTATGTTTCCACCTGGCTTTGCTTTAAACATTACACCGCCAGATGCACCCGTATACGCTGCTGGCTCATTAACTAGATTTGTAAAGGTATCCCATCTTGGAAACCCAAGGTCTCTAAATTCAGCTTTAGACATCTCTTCAGCAATTGCCTTGCGTATATCTCCAGCGCTATATTCTTTTGAGCCTTGAGACATGATGTCGTAAATATTTTCACTGGCCACGCCAGGGAAGTTTTTAAACGGCTGCGTTTTAACTACTGTCCCATCTTTTAATTTCTTAGGGACAATTTTGTTTTGAATTGTTAAATCTAATAATTTTGTTGCGTCTTTTGATGGCCGTAAAACAGGCAATTGACCAATCAATCCTTGGGCAATGTGATGAGAAAAGTTGGAACTATCTTGCCCAAGTAAAGACGAAACACCAACAGTGTCTCCAAGATCAGCGTAATAATTTAAATTATTTGTTTTTGAGCTGGCAGCGCCAGGCATTGACGCCCAGCCAACACCCTCTTCAATATTTTGCTCAAGCAAGCCATATTTCGTACCTGCTTGTTTTTTCACTGGCCTTACTAATGGAACGCCAGCGGCTTGTGTAATTGTTTCTCCACCACCAGACCAATCAGACGATACAGGAACCACATATTTGTTCATTAAATATGTAGGCTCAATGCCAAGTCCTTGCCTAAATGATTCGCCTGGTGTTGGCTCCACTATGTTGCCACCACCTTCAATTGCCAATCGTTCTCTGCGCATGACAGCAGGGACATCTAGCGACTTTTTGTATTTTGTAAGTGCAGATTTTTCTGCTGATGTCAATGATGATTGCGTTTTGCCAGGAAACAATACATCAATGGCTTTTACTCTGCCAACATTTTCTGCCATTTGACTTGTAGTCCCTTGCGCCAGATCACTAAGCAAACCCGCACCAGCACCACCGCGCTCAAGCATTCTTTCGACTCTTGGCGCCATGGCCCGTTCAAGGTCCATGCCCCTACGCTCGGCTTGGGCCAGATAAGCCTGGCGAGGGATTGACCCCAAAGCAATAGCCTCTGGAATTATTGGTGGCAGCTTGCTTGCTTCCATGAGCTGCGCAGCCTTTTGCAAAGCCTCTTGGGCCACCTTGCCCCTTGGGACATAGGTGTTGCGCTCCATGAATTTCTTGGCTTCTTCTTCGGCAATGCGCACAGCTTCTGGGCTGCCATAGCGGCCACTGGTAATGCCTTTAAATAGGCCATATGGAGCGCCAACAACACCAGACAAAAGTCCAGTGCCAAGGGTTGCGCCAGTTTCGCCAATACCTTCCAAATAGTCCAGCAAGCCTGCCATGGTTATTCCTTATTGGCCGTAGATAGGTCTTGGCGCTGTTGCACCAATGTAGCTTGCACCATAAGGCACAGTCCTTTCAAGCATTCTCGCACCAGCCGCCACGGCCTGCTGCAATCTGGCCATGCCGCTTTCATCACGCAATGCTTTGCGCACAATCTCTGGGTCTTCTGAGATCAGAATCTGGGCCACTCGCTGGCGGTCCTGTTCTGACATTCCCTTGTTTGATTCACCCAGCATCTTGCTGACCACTCGGAATGCAGCCATGGGGCTTCCAGTGGCCGCGCTGGCCAGATCGTCAGCAGTAAGTGTTGAGCCAGTACGCGCTGCCTGCATTATTGATGACGCTGTATCCGACCCGCCAAGAACCCTGTTCTTAGCAGTCTGCGACTGAGCAGCTGTGCCAATGCGGGTCAAGATGCCATCAAGCTCGTCACCAGGATAAATAGTGCGCAAGATAGCGCCTTGTTTGGTCTCAGGACTGGCCAGCACACCCATCATGGACTTGGCGCGACCTGACCCCATCTGATTGCGAATGGCATCCATAGCGCCAGCCCTAAACGCATTGACCGCACCAGGGTTGCTTGCCATGTCTTCCATCATTATTTGGACTTCGTCTGCGCTCTTGCTAAAGATGGTGCGGCCTTCTTTGAATGCATCCCTGGCGCTTCTAAGCTGTGATGCTTCAGCACGGGTTGCAGCCAATCTTGGTGATGATGAATCAATGGCCTCTCTCAAAGCGCCCTCAACGGGTTTAAGAGCTGCTCCAACACCGCCCTTGCCACTTGTAAAGGCAGAGTCAATTGAAGTTTGAATGCCTCGCCTGACAACTTCAGCATCTTCCAGTGTTGGCGCTTTGGCAAACACAATGTTGCCATCTTTGTCAAAAGAGAAAAATGGCTTTTTGCCTGTCTGGGCCGTGTAGATTGCGTTGATGTCGGCAATGGCCGTTGGTGATCGTTGCAGTGCGTCTTTAAGACTTACCAATAAGTCTTGGCCAATGATGCCGCCAGTGCCATAAGCGTCTTTGTAGGCTTTGTTTTCCAATGCTCTTGCTTCGTCATTGGTTGATCGATAGAAGCGCAAAACATTTTCATTCTGTGGGCGTGGTCCAACAAAGTTGGGGTTAAGGCCGCTGACCAGCTTCTGCTGCATATCTGTCAGGGCTTCTTTGCGTAACACATCTGGGCGTGTAGATAAAGCGCCTTGAATCGTTGTCGATGCCTTGCCGCCTTGGGTGTACAGGCCACGCACAGCTTGCAGTAATGTTTGGTTTTCAGCCAAGATTTCGCCATTGGCAATGCGCTGAACAATCTCATCTGTGGTGAGGCCTGTCTCTCCAGCCAGACGCTGAATTTCAGCCTCTGCCGCTTTGCCACCGCGGCCACCAGTCATGCGTCTGGCAGCGTCTAGCGCCATGTCTGTGAGTTTCCCAGCGCCCATGAATCCAGCCTGGACCACTGGCGCAATGGATGCGCCCATCATGGTTGAGCTTGGCACTCTGGCCGCACGGGCTGCAAAGTCGCCTTCGCCAGTCATAAATCCTGTAACACCGCCTTGAGCGCCACCAAGCGCTGATGTGCCGGCCAATGCCCTGACCAGTGGTGCAACACTGGCCGCCATGCGTGGACCAGTCAGTGGCGCTGCCGTGCCACCAGTGGCCGCAGTGAGTGCAGCCGCTGATCCAACACCGCCCAATGCCTCATATCCCAATGCTTCAAAAGGTGACTGGGCCTGATAAGCCTTCATCTTGCCTTGAATTTCAGAAAGCACTTTGCCGTAGTCTTCGCCAGTAACTGATGCGCGCAAACGCGCTTCCATCTCGTCGGCAGAGCCAAGGGTCACGCCCTGCGCAATAGAGCGCAGGCGTTGGGTTGGCGCTTGTGGCAATGGTTGGGACAATGCAGGCGCTGGGGCAGGGCGATCAATGTCTAGACTTTGAGACAAAATGCCTTGAAGAATTTGCAGTTTTTCATTAGATAAGCCGGAGACATCTCCAGCCTTAATCTTGAGCAGCTCTTCGGTTGTGAAACCTTCTAATGCATCACTCATTGTGGACCTCCAGAAGAACGCAATTGAAGTTGTCTGTTAACAGCATCTAACAATGGATTACCACCACCGCCAGCGCCACCGCCGCCATAAGGCGTGACTTGGTACATAGGTGCAAACTGTTCAAAGCCAGGCAACTTTCTTGCTCGATTTAAATAATCTTCTTGCGCTGTTAGGCGATATCTAGCTGTTTTCTGTGCTGATGCTAGCGCTTGTCTAATTTCGGCAGCGCTTAGTGTTTGATCACCAGCAGCTGCGCGTCTAAGAATTCCACGCTCGCCTTCTGTCAATGAACCTTGGCCACGCATTTGGGCCGCAGCATCAAGTTCTTGCTGGGCCAAGCCTTGGACCACAATTCTGGTGTTTGCTAATTGCTCATTTGCGTCAGCGCCAGCAACACCTAGTTGTTGACCGATTCTGAGCATGGCAGTTCTGTAATCAGCAGCTGGTCCAAGGATAGCCTTATCAAGCGCAGGCAGCATTTTTTCTACATTGATCAATGTGTCATTGGCAGACCTTGCGCCTGCTGTTAATTCTCCCAATACTCTGGCTGTTTCAGTTCCAACACCAGCCATAAATTGAGATGGTCCAGGCGGTAGCTTCACATCGACTTTTGTTGTTGGTGCAATCTGTTTGCGATACTCGCCAACTTGACCAATGCCTGCTGCACCAGTTCCAGCCAATGGAGTGCCGCTGATGTACTCCACAGCACGAATGTCAGGTGACTGGGCCTCGTATGGCATGACACCTTGAGCAATGCGTGGTTGGCCTTGCTTGTTGTACTGGACCATGACAGTCTTGCCATTCATCACCACAGGTGTTGGAGGGCCATATTCTTCAGCAGCTTGAGACATCTTCAAAATCTCGGGCAAACCCTGCTCTGGCTTCATTCCAGACAATAGCGCACGTTGCGTTTGACTTAAAAACGAAAATGGGCCACCTTGTTGTGGCGCTGGTGCAGCACTCATCAATGCAGCACGATCAGGCGTTGGGCCGACTCGGCCAGCAGTTTCAACTGGCGCTGCAAGACTGGCTTGGGCTGGAGTCAGGCCAGTAGGCGTGGCATTAGAAAACAAATTAGTAAATGCCGTTTGACGATTAGCGTCTCGCTGCATTTCTTTGAGCTTGGCCGCTGTCACCAGATTGCCAAAAGCGCCAGTCATGCCTTTCTCATAAGCACCTTGGCCGGCTTGCAAGGCAGAGCCTATAGCTTGGCCAAGGCCAATACGCTGGGGGCTTCGACCGCTTGCCTGGAGCAATGCAGCAGCTGCGGCCATTGTTGACTGCAAACCTAATTGCTCTTTTTGTTTGGCGGTCAATAGCTTTTCAAGCTCACTGTCACCACCGCCACCAAACAAATTGCCCAGTAGCCCATCAAAATTTAATTCAGCCATTTTTTACCCCTTAACCTAAAAGGCCAAGCAAACCACCAATGCCAGCACCTATTGCCGTGCCAACACCTGGAACAACACTTCCTAATTTTGCGCCAGCTAAAGCACCGCCAAGCGCTCCAGCACCCACATTCTGGCTGTATGGAGTTGTCGCAATCTGGCCAAGGTTGGCAGGCTGCGCACCGAGTGAAGACTGGACCACGCCCAGACGCTGGAGGCCAATGTTGCGAATGGCATCCATTTGTTGCTGGTCCAAAGCCTGACGCGCACCGCCAGCACCCATGACAGCTTGAGCGCCACCAAGACGCAATGCTTGTTGCTGTGCAGCCAAATTGCCTAGCTGGCTTGCACCACCTAGTCGCAATTGAGCGCCTTGCAAGCCCGCTTGCTGATTGGCAATGTCGGCTGCTGATCTGCGGGCAATGTCAGCCTGCTGCATGGCCATGGCTTGATTGAATGCCTGCTCGTTCAGAGTTGTCCCAAGTGTGGCAGCCTGCTTGGCAAACCCTTGGTTAGTCAGAGCCTCGGCCACACCTTGGCGTGATCCACCAAATGCACGGGCGGCTGTGGCGCGCTCACCAGTTTGCTGAATTGCAGCTTGCCTAGATGACTCCAAATCAGCCAATGCGTTTTTGCGCACTGCTTCTGTATAGGGATTCATGTAACTGGCAATTGAGCCTGGTCCAGTCATCCCAAGATTGGTCTGCTGCGCTGTAAGTTGATTGGGCTGATAAACACCGCCATAAGCCGCCATTTGCGCGGCCAAGTCTGTGCCAGTAATGCCTGGGCCAGCAAGGCCGGTGTTAACCAGAGCCTCCTCGCCTGCCTGGTACATTGGATTAAAGCCAGCAATCTGCTGAGTTGGCAATGCGCCAGCGACCCCTTGGGCCTGCTGAAAGTTGGCCAAGAATGCTTCTTTGATCTGTGGATCAATGGAGCTTGTTGAGGTTGTTGTTCCACCTTTTGACATATCGCCACCTTATCCGAGTAAAGATTTCATTTTCTTGGCTGGCACTTTGCCTTCATTGATCATGTCCAAAAGACCTTTGCCGTATTTATCGACAGAAGATTTTTTGATGACATATTCGCCAATATCAAGGTTGACAGCACCATCATCTGGACCAGGTGGATTAGCGCCAAACATCAAACCGCCATGGACATAACCACCTTTGGCCATAGCGTTGCCAGTGCCAGCGCCTGCGCCTGTTCCACCGCCATCACCGCCACCACCCTCACCGCCAACACCACCGCCAATGTCATACATACCTGTATTGCCTATTTCGCCACTTGCTGCCCTTGCAGCCGCTGCTGCATTAGCCGCCCTGATATTTTCATAAAGCATTGGGTTGTAGCCACCCATGGCAGTGTTGGCCACAGTGCCCGCATAAGGATTCACCATCTGGGGACTTATTGCCCTGATCTGCGAATAAGGTGATACGCCACCAGCTGTCACGGCAGGGTTGTACTGAGCGCCAATGGGAATGCCCATGTAGTTCTGGAAATTCTGCGCCAGGCTTTGTGGCTGATAGTTTGGCATTGCTTGAGCGCCCATAGACTGGGGCTGCATTTGCGACTGAGACAACAGGCCAGTATTTGCAAATGGCCTGTAAGCATTCACATTTTGAGTTATTAAATCAGTAGGGTTTTGAGCGACATAAGCATTGACGGCTTTATTAAATGAAGCACCAAACGTGTCTGGTGTCAATGTGCCATTGATCAATGCATTGGTCCAGAAGTCAACACCAGCCTGGTCAGCTTGATTTGCAGCAGTGCCAATTCCTCTGCGGCCAATGTTTGCATAGGCATCCAAAACCAATTGACGATAACGCGCAGTATTGTCAACAGCACCACCGCCACCGCCTGTGACAACATTGTTATTAGTGACAACATTGCTACCAGTACCACCGCCACCAGTTGTGACAGCAGCTGCGCGATCTCTATCAATCTGCGTTGCAAGTGTAGGATTAGCCGCACGAACCTGATCGACTAATGTATTGAATTGGCCAAGATCATTTTTCATCCAAAATTGGATTGCCTCTTCATTGGGCCTTAATTCAGCCTTTGGATTGGCTGCATACGCTGCTAATACTTCTGCTCTTGTTGCCATAGTCTTTCCCCTATAAGTCCTTTGCAAGCACAGCCCATTGTGGGCTGTAACCTTCGTCTTTCAAAAATGTCTTTGCCCAGCCTCTTCGGCCTGCCAAAGTCACCCTGGTGCATCCAACAGATTTGCCCCAGGATTCGATCAATGGTCTCATCCGTGAGAGTTCATCTAGGTCGCCACCAGCCAGAAAATAATGCAAATTCTTGAGCCTGGGATAGACAATGATCTCTGTCAATAC
>Ga0315905_10002240_pt1 | contig 20375 bp, 16 predicted proteins | sample LakEriMetagenome_5_FD_203522 | JGI IMG/M metagenome (GOLD analysis project Ga0315905, IMG submission 203522) | Freshwater fungal communities from buoy surface, Lake Erie, Ohio, United States - Buoy 4 MA121 | ecosystem: Environmental > Aquatic > Freshwater > Lake | place: USA: Lake Erie, Ohio...
GCCTGCGGCCTCCCGGCCTTCAAGAGTTTCCGCACCCGGATTCTCTTTTTCCTCGGCAAACCCGATCCGCCCCCTGCATAAGGCTCCCCGCCAATTCCCGCCGCGCCATATAAGCCAATTAATAAATTACCGCACTAGGTGGTGTCTTTGCAAATGAGGAGGCGGTCGAGCAGGGATGTAAAGACCAAGAAACCTTGAGAAGAGGATGCGGGCTTGTCCGCGCGCAGGGCGGGGCGTTTGTGCAGTTTGAGCCGCTGAAAGATGTTTTCCACCCTGTGTCGCTGCGCATAGACTGCGGCGTCAAAAGGGGCCGGTGGCTCCGCGATGGTTTGGTAGCCACGGCGCGGAATCGTCACGTCCGTGACACCAGCCTCGCGGAGAGCAAAGCGGAAGACCTCACTGTAAAACCCTTTGTCGCCCACAAAACACCCCCGGCCAGCGCTGGCAGCAGCGCCCTGGAGGCGGTTTGGTCATGCTGGTTGCCGGGAGCAAGGATCATCGCGCAAAGCAGCCCGGCCACATCCACCACGGCGACGCCCTTGGCCGTCCACCCGCCGCGGGAGAATCCGATAGCCTCCTGCGGGCGCAGGATTGCGGCTCACTTGCAGGCCGTGCTGGTGCAGCTAGATGCAGCTGCCGTCGACAAACCGCAGCACGCCGCGGGCCTGCCAGCCAAACCATCGTAATAGCGCATCCCGGATCCAGATGTGCCGCGATCCCAGGGGGGGCGGCACCCGCATCGCCTGGACCAAAGCCTGGCTACGAACGATTGAATGAAGAGGCCCTGCCAGGCAGGGCCTGATTTAGACTGCGGGTCAGTTTGTTGAACATACCACCGTCAAAAACGCGCAGCCTACTCACTGCTTTCATCCCTTCGGAATGCTGATCAACGAATTGCGAAGACACCGCTAAATCCGAGAAGACCGATTAATTCACTAAGAATTAGATGTCACCGGAGGCGCCGCCGTAGCTCAGGATGTCGTTGATGGCGTCGTAGGTGAGGTAGTCGTCAGCAGCGCCAGCTTCTGCGCTTCCGAGCTTCACCTGGAAGCGACTGCTGGAGAAGGTTCCGGTGCCGTTGATGCCAAAATTCAGAGTGCTGATCGCGGCAGCGAGGCTGCCGGCAGCGCCGTTCGTGCCACCGAAGGAAGCGCCAGCGGCGCGGGCGGCGGAGTAGGTGCTGGCGATGTTCTGAGCATTACGCTTGGCCTTGGCGGTACGGCTGTTGCCGAACACGTTGGACATGGCCGGAATCGCGATCGCGGCAATAACGCCGATGACGGCGATCACGACGAGGAGTTCCACAAGGCTGAAGCCCTTCTTCTTGCTAAATTTCAGGTTTTTCATTTAGTTATGTTCTGCTAAATTTGTTGTATGGCAGGTATGAATTTTTCAACTGTGACCTATAATAATCAGAAGTCAATATAATTTTTATAATTTTTACTTTTCTATCTTCAGAGACCCTAAACTTGCGCTCCCCCTAGACATTCAAGATGCAGAAATTACCGCGCAAAGTATTTGTTTTCATACACTTACATCAATTAATCCACCGAAGCCCCATTATCTTACCAGGCTTCCACATCAATTACAGGCAGCACCGCAACGCGGCCAGCTTCAGACTTTAAAATCTCCCTCACCGCGCCCACAGGCTGCCATTTCGGGGCAGTTGGAGGTAAATACTCAGGCGCAAGGGTGCGCGCGCCCCACGCCCTTCACATCCGGGGATCACCACGACGGCCTCTTCACGGGAGAAATCCCGGGTGCCCTCCTACATTCCACTAAAGACAAGGTGCCGGTTCTTCCAGAGATAGGAGGCGCCGGACCAAATGGTAAACAAAAGGGTCACCCCAAGCAGGACGGGCACCATCATACTGCGGCCCAGCACGGGCCAGTCAAACAGTGGGCGAATCCACGCCATTGGCGCTTCGGAGGCCGCTTTCATAACCAGCAAATAACTCGCGCACACGATCTGCCAGATGGTTTTTTGCTTCCCGAGTTTGTCCGCGGCGAGAATGGCCCCCTGCGAAGAGGCGACGAGGCGCAGCCCCGTGACCAGAAACTCCCGCGTAAGCACCAAAATCACGAGCCACGCGGGCATCGCAGTGCGGTCCACATCCAGCAGCACGATGAATGCGGCGGCCATCAGAACTTTGTCGGCCAGCGGATCCATCAGTTGCCCAAAGGGAGTCACGAGGCCGCGCTTCCGTGCGATCGAGCCATCCAGAAAATCCGTGTAGGCCGCCAGCCCGAACAACAGCATGGCCGCCGTGAATGCCCAGGGCAGCCCGGAATAGGCGGCCGTGACAAAGAGCACAGCAAGCCCAAGACGGGCAACGGTTAGCTTGTTGGGGAGATTCATGCGTCAGAAATCGCGCGGAAGCGGTTCTCTGGCATGAAATCCCCCGTTGTCCAATGCGCTTTGCTCCGGAATGATTCTCAACCCTTACGCCCGCTGCGCGAAAGCACCCAGAGAGCGACCGAAGTAGCCGCCAGAATTAAACAGAGGAGGATGACTTTGGTCATTACCTGTTTCACGAACTCCTGAGACACGACATCGGTGACCAGAAGTGCGGCGAGGCCGGCCAGAATCAGGATGGCAAGACCGGCGATCACTTTCAGCGAGCCGGAAAGGCCGCTGCCGGAGGGATTGGAATCAGGGCTGCTCATAGTGCTGGTATGGGTGGTTGGCACCGGGTGTTCCGGTGCGGCATACATGCAGCCCGCAGCCGTGGCCGCAACCGCGCATCACCCAGCCGGCGTCAGCGGCGCCGGACCGGCTGTGGCACGGGTTCACCGGCCTTGAGCGCGGCAAGAACGAGGGCGTTGGCAAAAAATTCCCGCAGAATAGCGCGGGTGCGGTCCGGTCGGCTGGTGCGGCGGCCCTTGGAATTCAGGTTGGCTATCATGATTTGTTGAGAGTGGAGTCGCAGGTTTTCTTTCAAAATCCGCAGCAGTTTCCACCTTGTTTCAGCAATCGCCGGGCCAGCCTGCAGGAAAGAATTCCGCCCCCCACTATGACAGGCATCAGGGACTCCCTGAGGGGCCGGATGGAGCCTCTACGGGTGGGGTTCAAGGCACTCTGCGAGGCGAATGCCCGGCCAGTGAATAACTTTGGCCGGAGCCGTGGTTAGCGCATTCCCAGAGAAAAGCGGGGGCATTCGCAAGGAAATCATCGCTTTTGAGAATCAGTTCCAAGAATTCAAAACTTCAGGTTTCTTAGCTATTTGGAGCACTTCATGGATAGAACTCACACCTCACCAGAATTCCACACAACTCACTAAATGAGAACATATTACGCCATCCATTAAAACACGCTGCGCCGCCCTTTCGGAAGAGAACCCTTGAGTTTGAAGCGCTTAGAGAACTAATTAAGAAAGGCTGAGAGAGGGCGAAACACCCGGAGAAAGGCCGATCCTGACAAATTGTGAACAGTTCGGGAATAAACCCGGAACAGCTAACAGGAAGCGCGGGGAAAGCCCGTTCCACCGGTGTTCCTCAGGTTTTCGGTTGCCGGGTTCCTGACAACCGGACACCGGAGAGCATGTTTACGCTGCACGGCACCGATCCTCACAGCAAAGCGCGCCGCGGCCGCATGGAACTGCCCCACGGTGTGGTGGAGACACCGATATTCATGCCGGTGGGCACCCAGGGCAGCGTGAAAGGAGTATCCCCGGCCGAATTGGTGGAACTGGATGCGCAGATCATCCTCGGCAACACATATCACCTCAACCTGCGGCCCGGAATGGAGGTCATCCGGGAGTTTGGCAGCCTGCACCGCTTCAGCAACTGGCAGCGGCCCATCCTCACCGACAGCGGCGGCTTTCAGGTCTTCTCGCTGAGCAAGCTGCGCAAGATCACCGAGGAGGGCGTACACTTTCAGAGCCATCTCGATGGCTCAAAGCGCTTTCTTGGCCCTGAGGAAAGCATGGCTATTCAGGCCACACTCGGCAGTGACATCGCCATGCTGTTCGACGACTGCCCGCCATATCCTGTCTCTGAAAAGGACGCGGAGAAAAGCCTCGGCCTCACCCTGCGCTGGGCGCAGCGGTGCCGCGACTGGGTGGCAAAGCATGAACCCAAAACCAACACTGGTGCGCGCCAGTATCACTTTGGCATCGTCCAGGGCAGCAGCTACGCCGGGCTGAGGGAGCGTGCGGCCCGTGAACTGGCCGCGATGGACTTCGACGGCTACGCTATCGGCGGCGTGAGCGTGGGCGAACCGGAACCGGAAATGATGCGCGCCGTGGAACACGCCGAGCCTTTCCTGCCTCACGATAAGCCCCGCTACGCCATGGGACTGGGCACGCCGCCGCAGATTCTGGAAATGATCGCCCGCGGCGTGGACATGTTCGACTGCGTCATTCCCACGCGCCTTGCCCGCCACGGCACCGCCTTCACCGCCAGCGGACCGGTCAATTTGAAAAACCAGCGATTCACCGTGGACAAGGGCCCGCTGGACGAAGGCTGCACCTGCTATGCGTGCCGGGGCTTCAGCCGCAGCTACATCCGCCACCTCTTCCGCGCCGGGGAAATCCTGGGAATCAGGTTGATTTGTCTGCACAATCTGCATTTCTACCTGTCCCTCGCGCGCCGCGCCCGGGAGGAAATCGAAGCGGGAACGTTTTCGGCCTTCCGCGCGGCGTTCGTGTCTCAATACACCCAGTCCACTTCCGACACTACCTCCTCCTGACACATGCTTTCCAACTTAGCCTCCCTCATTTTCGCCGAAGGCGAGTCGCCCAATCCGCTCGCCTCGCTGGCACCGATGATCATCATCTTCGTGCTCTTCTATTTCATGCTGATCCGCCCGCAGCGGCGCCAGCAGAAAGAGCACCAGTTGAAGCTGGCCGCGCTCAAATCCGGCGATGAAGTGGTGGCCGCCGGCGGGATCCATGGACTGGTGACGAACGTCAGCGACCGTACCGTGACGCTCAAGATCGCCGACAACGTGAAGATCAAAGTGGAGAAGGCCAGTGTGCTGACCATTTTGAAGAAGTCCGACGAGCCTGAGCCCGTACCCGCCACAGAGGCAGCTGCTCCCGAAGCGGGAAATTAACGCCCGCATTTGAGTAAATTTAGGCAGGCAGGGTCACCGGCAGCGCTCCGGCATAGTCCCGTTCCGGCCCCTCTCACTCCATAATCCTTTTTGTATGATCGCCGCCGCTGAAAATCTCACCTTCATGGAGAAGAACCTGCCCTACATGGTGCTGGTTACCGGTCTTATCGCCGCCGCCCTGTTCCTCGCCTATTTCATGGCTGGCACAGACAACCGGAAGCGGGTGACGGGCACCTTCCTCTCCATCATCCTGGCCGGTTTCAGCGTCTTCCTTATCACGGAAGGCGAAGGAGTGCGGCAGGGCATTGACCTGAAGGGCGGCGCCTCATTCCTCGTCCGGGTCCAGCCCGCAGAAGGCCGCGAAGTCAGCCCGGACTCACTCGCCCAGGCCCAGGCCATCATCGAAAAGCGTTTGAACCCCACGGGAGGCCTGGATGTCACCGTGACACCTCAAGGGGTCGATCGTCTCTATGTGGAGGTTCCCGGTCTTTCCGATAAGGAAATCGCCGACAGCAAAACCAAGATCGAGAAAGTCGCCCGCCTTGAGTTCCGCCTGCTCGGTCCCGATGGCCTGCAATATACCACGGAGGAAGACACCGCCATCAAGCCCGGTCTCGTTAAGATGCCTTACCTCGACAGCAAGGCGGACCCGAATGAAGCCGCCCCTGCCACCGGCGAAAAGCCGAAGAAGCAGTGGGTGTGGGTGCGCAACAAAGCCGAGATGTCCGGCAAGAGTGTCGCCAAAGCCGGTGCCGCCCTCTTCCCTGGCGATTTGAGCTATCACATCGAAGTCCGCCTGCACGATGACTTCGCTGATATTAACCGGAAGATGACTGGTTCCAACATCGGCAAACCGATGGCCATCATTCTGGATGGTGAAGTCCTCTCCGCTCCGACCATCCAGGCGGAACTCGGCAGCCAGTTCGTCATTACCGGCAGCTTCACTCAGGAGCAGGCCCGCGAACTCGCCAGCCAGCTGGAGAATCCGCTGGAGAATCCCCTCCTCGTCGAGCAGTCGAGCACCATTTCCCCCACCTACGGCAAGGAAACAGTCGAGCAGGGCATCAACTCCACCATGGTTGGTCTTGGTCTGACCCTGGTGTTCATGATGCTCTACTACCGCTTGTCGGGTATCATCGCGGTCATCGGCCTCGTGATCAATTTGCTCATGCTCCTCGGAGCCATGCGTGTGTTCGACCAGACGCTGACAATGCCTGGCATCGCCGGGATTATTCTCACCCTCGGGATGGCCGTAGACGCCAACGTGCTCATCTACGAGCGGATGCGTGAGGAATTCGCCGCCGGCCGCACCATGGGAACGGCCATCAATGCGTCCTATGAAAAGGCCTTCACCGCCATTTTCGACTCCAACATCACTACACTGATCACCTCGATCATCATGATCTCGGTGGCCACAGGAGCCATTCAGGGCTTCGGCCTCGCCCTCACTATCGGTCTGGTCTGCTCAATGTTCTCGGCCCTGCTCATCACACGGGTCTGCTTCCTCTGGCTGCACAAGTTCGGCCTCGAAAAGCTCAGCTTCATGAACCTGATCCGCTACAAACTGCGGGACTTCATGGGCAAGCGCCGCATGTGGCTGACCATTTCCAGCATCCTTTGCGTCTCCTGTATCGCCATGGTGGCTGTAAAAGGACAGCGAGTGCTCGGCTACGAACTGCGTGGCGGTGACATGATCAATCTCAAGGGTATCGCGGGTGTGGATATGACTGCACTGGACAAATCCCTTGAAGACTGGACTTTCACAAACAGTGAAGGCACTTACGACCGCAAGAATCTGAACATCGGCAGCGTGAAACCCCTCGGCGCTGAAGAGTATTTCTCCATTCGGAGCAACCCTGGGACTGCCGCCTCCATCAAAGCGGAACTCATCAAAGACCTGGCCGCCGGCGATGCCGCCAAAGCAGCAGCTATCGAAGCCGCCAGCACTGAGAAGATGAGTTCCTCCGTCGGCAAGGAAATGCTCACCCGTTCCATTTGGGCCATCGTTCTTGGTCTCCTCGGCATCTTCATCTACCTGACCTTCCGGTTTGAAATGCCCTTCGCCATTGGAGGTATCGTCGCCATTTTCCACGACGTTATCATCGCCGTCGGTGTTTGCGCCCTGGCCGGCAAGGAAATCGGGCTCATCCTCATTGGTGCCTTCCTCACTATCGCTGGTTACTCGATCAACGACACCATCGTGATCTTCGACCGCGTGCGGGAAAATCTGCGCACAATGAAGGGCGACCTCTCCGACATCCTCAATCACGCCATCAGTGCCACCCTGAGCCGGACGATTATTACCTCCGGGGTCACCATGCTGGGCGTGCTGGCGATGTATCTGCTCGGCGGCAAGGCGATGGCAGATTTCTCCTTCACCATGCTCATCGGCATGATTTCCGGTGTTTACTCCACAATCTTCATCGCCAGCCCGGTGGTGCTGTGGTGGGCCAACAAGCGCAAGGTGAATCTGCGCCAGCAGATTCTTGATGCCGATGCCGCCCGCCTTGAAGCCCTCAGCGGTCTGGAACGCGAAGCCCCGGAAAAGCCGGTGAAGCCCGGCCGGAAGGGCAGCGACAACAATGAACCGACCCCGGCCTGATCCGCCGCCGGCGAAACCTACATCCCATCCGCACGAAGCGTCCGTATCCCGGGCGCTTCGTCATTTACCGGCAGGAGGCGCAGACGCTTTCTGACCTTCGGGGTTCGCGGTCTCAGGTTTTAGCAGGGCGGCAAATTCGCCGGTTTGTGCCCGGACGAGTGAGCCGTCGCTGTTTCGCTGAGCGATTCTGGCCTGGAGTTTCGGGTAGTGCCGGGCCATGAAAGTCATACCCTGCTCCGGCCCCATCACACAAAGCGCCGTTGCCAGCCAGTCCGCGTCGGTGGCAGAGGGGGCGACGACGGTCGCCTGGACGGAGGCAGTGAGACCAAGCCCGGTTTTGGGATCAATGATGTGACTGTAGCGCCGCCCGTCAATTTCCACCGCCTGATGGAGATCGCCGGAGGTATCCACACAAAGGTTTTCCACCTGCAGGACAGTATCAGGCTCATCCGGCTCCACTTTGGCCAGAGCAATATTCCAGCCCTCCCGGCCCGGCGGCCGCCCGCTCACCAGCGGACTGCCGCAGTCAATCAGCGCACTTTGTATGCCACAGCGCTGGCGCAGCACTTTCATAGCTTCGTCCTGCGCGTAGCCCTTGGCGATGCCGCCGGCATCAAGACGCATCCCAGGCTTCTTCAGCAGCGCCGTTCCGGCATCCGCATCGAAAGCCAGTGACTCCCACCCGGAGGACTGCAGCGCTGCGGCCAGGGCTGCGGGTTCCGGCAGCCTTTGGGTTTTCCTGGACTCCCGCCACAGCTGCACGCAGGGCCCAATCGTCAAATCGAATGCTCCGCCGCTCTTCCATGACGCATCCAGCGAGCGCCCGAGCACGGCACGCAGATCCCCGGTCACTGTCACCGGCTTCCCCTGCCCTGCCGATGCTGACAGCCGGCTGAGCGCGCTGTCCGGCAGGTAGTCACTCAACGCCTGATTGATTTCCTCCACCCGAGCGAAAGCCGCAGCCGCGGCCTCATCCGCTGCCTTCTCGCTCTCCGCATACAATTTGAGCGTCCAGACTGTCCCCATAGCCGGCCGGCGGAAGGTGTAGCCCCCCTCTGCCCGCAGTGCGGGAAAGCCGGAAATCAGCAGGAGGAACGATGGTAAAAGAGTGCGGGGCAGCATGACAGCGAGGGGTGGCGGTACGGGAGCGATGCTCCGCTGGAAGCCATAAAATACCAGAGCAGGAATTCCCCGCAAATACCCCGGGGAAAGCATTGCGCTCCACAAGGGCCAGTGCATAATCCGCACCCGGTCAGGACCTGGAAATTAACCGCCATTGAACAAACCCAGCGGCGACAGTGTCCCACTCCCTCCGATTTTTACCTCAAAACCCTCAATTACCATGGCTTCCCAGGAAACCGCAGTCACGCCCAAGGAACTGGATGGCGGCATGATGATCCGCCGCGCGCTCTTTCTACTGCTGCTCATCGGTGTCACCTACTACTACCTCGGCATCGACTTCCGCGGCCTTTCCCACCCGAAGGGCATGGATCAGGCGCAAATCGCACGGCAGATCGCCGACGGCCAGTCATTCACCACCCGCTGCATCCGCCCGATTTGCTATGCCCAGGTGGACCGCAAGATGAAGGAGGAAGATCCTGCCGCCTCCCCCTCGTTCGCTAACGGCATTCCCGACACCTATCACTCGCCGCTCAATCCGATCCTCAATTCTATCGTCATCGGGATGACCGGGGAAGAATCGCGGCAGCTCGCTGAGGGCCAGTCGCTCTACACCCTCGATGTCATCATTACCGGAGTCAGCATGGTGCTGCTCCTGGCATCCATTGGGGTTTGCTACCTGCTGATTTCCCGGATCTTCGACCCCCGTATTGGCGGTGTGACGGCACTGCTCATGCTCCTGTGCGAAAGCCTCTGGCGGTATTCCCAGTCGGGCCTCCCGCAGATGCTCATGCTGTTCCTGTTCTCCTTCGCCATCTACTTCCTCTACAAGGCGGTGGAGAATGCCCAGGCCGGAAAGCCGGTCTTTCTCTGGCTGGGTCTGACCGGAGGCTTCATGGGACTGCTCGCTCTAGCCCACTGGATGGCGGTATGGCCGTTTCTCGGGCTGCTGCTGTTCGCCGGCTTCTATTTCAATCCGCGCGGTGTCCAACTTCTCATGCTTGCGGGGATTTTTCTTCTCATCACGATTTGGTGGCCGTTCCTGAACAACCAGCGCTACAGCGGCAATCCGCTGGGTGCCGGTCTGTATCTCTTCTATGCCGGCAACGCCATTTCCGGCAGCGAGGCAAACCTCATGCGCGATCTTGAGCAAACCACCGGCGCGCTCGACCTCAATGGCCTGCCCAGCAAGGTGATGCAGAATTCCATTACGCAGCTGAGCGATCTCTACAGTTACCTCGGCGCTGTCGTCGTGGCACCGCTCTTCTTCCTCGCTCTGCTGCATCCGTTCCGGCGGCGTGAGATTGCCGACTTCCGGTGGTGCATCCTGGCCATGTGGGTCTTCGCCGTCATTGGGATGACGATTTACGGCCTCTCGCCATTCGGGGAGGACAAGACCGATCCGAACAATCTCCACATCATCTTCATGCCGGTCATGACCGGATACGGACTGGCCTTCCTCTCCGTGCTCTGGAACCGCCTCAACCTTCCGCTCCAGATGCCCGCAGTGCGGAATGGCCACTTCATTCTGGCCATCGTGATCAGCGCGCTCCCGGTTCTGCTCCAGGCTCCCACCCGGGTTTCCCAGGCAGTCACGGGCCACGAACTGATGAAGGTGCACTACCCTAACTATGTGCCCAAAGCCATCGTAGAGTTCTCCAGCATGGTGAAGGAAAACGAAGCCATCGTGACAGACATCCCCTGGGCGGTCGCATGGTATGGCAACCGCACCGCCATCTGGCTTCCCAAAGACCAGGGCCAGCTGGAAACCCTGCGCAACAACGGCAAGGACCAAGGCCAGCCCATCACCGGCTTCCTGCTTAGTCAACTCACCCTCTCCGCACCGGTCACTTCTGTGACTTACCGCAACCAGCCCAACTTCGACTGGCGGGAATACATCCTGCTCCGCCCCACCATGCAGCTGGGCAAAACAGAGGGCTTCCGCAAAGAAATCCTGACCAGTCTTTCCGCGGAAATGCCGATCAAGAACCCGGCTTCCGGTGCCGACAGCGTGTATCTTTTCATGACGGAGAATCCGGTCGTGCGGAACGAAAACGAGGCTGCGGGCGGGGCCTCCCGTTAAGCCAGGTACGCCATTCCCCCCGATGGCCCGCAGGCATATCGAGAAAGTCGAGGCCCACGCCAGCCGGGTGCTGGCTCCAGCGCACGATAAGCACGCCACTCCATCGGAGTTGATCAAGCTTTATAAGAGCTTCATCAAAAAAGAGGAGCACCGCATTCGCCTCCAGCACCTTGCAGGCCTCAGTGGTACGGAAGTATGCAGCCAGCGCAGCAGCCTGCTGGATGTGGTACTGCGCAATTTATTTGGTCAGGCCCTGCAGGAAAGCCAGGCGGAGGCCCGGGTGGCACTCGTGGCCAGCGGCGGCTACGGCCGCGGCATTCTCAATCCCGGCAGCGATATCGACCTTCAGTTCATTCATCCGGAACGCGGAGGCCGGGATCTTTCCACCCGCACGCGCGAGGTCATCGAAAAGGTCCTCTACATGCTCTGGGATGTAGGCTTCAAAGTCGGCTATGGCGTGCGCTCCCTCAAGGAAACCTTCCAGTTTGCGCAGAAGGACCACCAGACCATGTGCGCGCTCATCGAGAGCCGTTTCATCACCGGCGACCGCATTCTCTTCGACGAGTTTGAAGATAACTTCCGCCGCCAGTGTGTCACAGGTCGCGAGAAGGAATTCCTCGCGGAACGGGTGCGTGACCTCAAAGATCGTCATGGCAAGGCCTCCAACACGATTCACCTTCAGGAGCCGCATGTGAAAAGCGGGTGCGGCGGCCTGCGCGACTATCACAACATCATCTGGGTCAGTTATGTGAAGCTCGGCATTCGCGATCTGGATGAACTCGTTCGCCGCCGGATCTTTTCGGGGATTGCCGGGCAGGAAATCCGCAAGGCGCATGAGTTTCTCCTCCGGGTGCGCAATGACATGCACTACTCGGAGAAGAACGCCACCGACCTGCTCACGCTGCGTCTGCAGGGCGTGGTGGCCACCAATTTGGGCTACGCCGGGAAGCGCATGGTGCAGCGCACAGAGGTCTTCATGCGCGACTACTATCACCACGCGCGGAACCTCTATCAGCACAATCTCTCACTCATGGAGCGGTTCGAACTGGAGCAGGAGGAGCGCAAGCCAGGCATCTTCAGCTTTCTGGCCCTGCAGAAGCGCGGGCGGAACGAAACCTTTGACGGCTTCTACAGCCGCGATGGATTCATCTTCCCGGAAAACGACGCCATCTTCCGCGAGGACTCAGGCCGCCTCATCCGGCTGTTTCAGCACACGCAGCTCCGCCAGTTGAAGCTCAGCCCGCAGATCCGCCGCCTCGTGAAGGAAAACTACGGCCTTATCAACCGTACCTTCCGTTACCGCAAAACCAACCGCGAGACCTGGGAAGCCATCCTGAGCCGCAAAGGCGAGGTGGGCCATGTGCTGCGGCAAATGCACCGCGTCGGATTTCTCGGACGCTATATGCCGGAATTCGGACCGCTCACCGACCTCGTACAGCATGAGTTTTTCCACCGCTACACCGCGGACGAACACACGCTGAAATGCCTCGAGCGGCTCGACGAACTCAGCGACACCCGGGACCCAAAGCTCGCCTTCCATCAGCGGCTCTTCCATGAACTCGAAGACCCGTTCATTCTTTACCTCGCCCTGCTCCTCCATGACACCGGCCGCGCTGAAGGCACCCGCCATCACGCTTATGCCAGCACAGAGCTAACGGATCAGGTCTGCCGGCGCCTCCAGATCTCAGACAAGCGCCGCCAGATGCTCCTGTTCCTCGTGGACAACCATCTGCTGCTCTGGCACACGGCCACCACACGCAATCTCGACGACCCGGAAGTCATCGCCGGGTTCGCCCGCATCGTGAGGACGCGCGAGTGGCTCGAAGCCCTCTACCTGCACACCTGCGCCGACAGCCGCGCCACTAACGAAACCGGCTGGACCGACTGGAAGGAAAGCCTCGTACGGCAGCTCTATCACGCCACCCTCGCCTATTTCGAAGGCACGGACGCTTTCCAAACGCACATGCATCTGCCCGTGGCGTCTATCCGCAGCACCTGCACGGAACTGCTCGATGACAGCTACAGCGGCGAAATCGAAGCCCACCTGAGCGGCATGCCAGGCCGCTATTTCAACTTCCGCAATCCCGAGACCATCGCTCTGCATATCAAGACCTGCCGCCAGTTCTTCCGGCAGCTGCGCAAAGAGGACACCGGCAGTGCGCTGCGCCCCATCCTGCGCTGGGTGGCCCATCCGGAACAGGGCTGCAGCGAACTCATTCTAGTCTCCTGGGACCGCCGCCTCCTCCTCGCCAAAGCCGCCGGTGCCCTCGCCGCCAATGGCATCAACATCCTCAGCGCCGACCTCTTCCTGCGCGCCGATGGCCTCGTCATCGACCTCTTCCGCGTCTGCACCACCAGCCTCACGCCGGTCACTTCCGAAAAGACCATCGGAGCCGTCAGCGAACTCCTCGCGCGCGCCTGCCTAGGTGAGAAAATCGACTTCGCCGAACTCATCCGCGGCCGCCGCAAAGAGAGCCCGGAGCCGCTCGCCGCGTGGCATGATGATTTCCCCATCTTCGCCGGCGTTTACAATGAGCCCAAGCGAAACCACACCACCATCGACATCCAGGCCGTGGACCGCATCGGCCTGCTTTACGATGTCTTCAGCGCCATAGGACGGCTCGGTCTAGAAATCACGCACGCACGGATCAACACCGAGAAAGGTGCCGCCATCGATTCGCTCTGTGTGTCCGACGGTTCGGGCAAAAAGATCGACGACCCGGCCATTCTCGCGGCCTTGAAGCAGGCAGCCTCGGCAGCCGTCGGTCTTCCCTCCCGGAAGTGAAGGCCGCTTTAAGAAAAACGTCACAAATTCCTGCCCCTCAGGACTTGCATTTTTCAGAAGTGTGCGCCAATAGTGCTACCTCAGTTGCGGGAGGGTTACAGGGGCCTGTCCCGCCGCCGAGCGGCACCGGGAGGAAACTCCCGGTGCTATATTTTTTTCGAGATGGCGCTCCCCGGAAAGACCGGTTCTCAAAGGTCTTCGGTGCTATGAACAGTGATCGGTGGAGCCGTAGCGCGGGCATGGCTTTACCCTGCCCGCGTTTACTCTGGCCGGGCGAAACGCGGCCAGCCTGCGGCATGACCGCGCTACGGCTGAGCCGCCGGCTTTTGGTCACCGGCAGCGGCGGTTGCCAGCCGCCCTTTCCCCGTCGCCACCAACCGCAGCACCCCGGGACCGGCCGTCTTCCCTTCCCATGTCACTCCGGCCGGCAACTCGGCCACGGTCTCAAACTGCAGCGCGCGATTAGCCTCCTGAAATGCCCGGCGGGCATCGGCTGGCGTCGCCGCCGGCTGACCAAGTGCCCCCGGTCTCACCGGCCCACGGCGCTGCACCCGCAGCACGCAGCCGGCCGGCGGTTGCTTCACTTTCCAGTGCCACTCGCCGGCATTCCACACCATCTCAGCCTCCAGCACCTCCGGTGTGAACAGACGCGTCGCCGGATCGCCGAAAATGTTATACAGCAGCGCATGATCGCTCCGGATTTCCTCAGGTGCCGGCCCGTCACCGATCAGGAGCGGCTGCAGACCGCGGACGAGCAACTCCTTGTCAGGCTCCCTGGCCTGCAGCGCAGCGTGCAGCGACTGAATCCACGCCTCGCCAAACGACTTCCAGCCGTTTTCCAGCCCCTGCAGCAGCGCCGCGGAGTGATAGTAATTTGTCAGCGGATGCGAATCCATGGAAGCCGCTGTGCACAGCACCGGCCCCGCTGGAGCGTGCAGCAGCGCCTCTGCAAGGCAGTCGTTTTCCCGCGCGGCGTAGCTGCCGCAGGAACAGGCAAAAATGACATGCGGCGGCGCGGGCGGGCCATCCTGCATCAGCGCCGCGTGCGTCACGGAATACTCCAGGCGGGCCCCCGCCAGATCGAAACTCCACCATGAGGTGCGCCGCCCGTGCCCGATCATGGCACTGAGCAGCCCGCCGCCGGACAGCCGCTGGTTATAGACCGCCGGCTGCTCCGCCGGCCAGGCACAAAACGGACTCCGCTCATCGCCCTGCAGCAGCCAAAACTCCGCCCACAGCGGTGCCCGCTGCTGGATCTGTGTGAAGAGAAACCCCAGCGCCATGTCACGAAACACCGGCGCGAATCCCGGGTCTCCCGCCCACACCGGCAGCGCCAGATCCCCCACGCCCGGCTCCCGGCTTTCCCAGCGCACGATCTTCTCCGCCACAAGGCGCACCTGAGCGGCCTCCCGCTCCGGAATGCGCCCCACCGGGAAATCCGGAACGCCGTCTCCATCCTGGTCACCCAGCGCCATATCGCTCGCAAAGGTTGCCGGATGATTCTTTTCCCAGCCATGATAGGGCCGCTGCACCCCGGGCACACTCCACGCCGCCGCACCCGCCTGCGGGGTGGCATCCCAGTCGCCCAGCAGCAGCACAAAATCCGGCGGCACCGCGCAGGCTTTGATCGCCTCCGCCGCGGGAGGGGACGCCACCCGCACTTCGAATCCCGACGCCCTCCGGTGCTCGATCAGCGGCCGCGCCGCTTCCCGGAAGGCATCGCTGCCCACGCACAGCCACACCGGGCTCTTCGCCGGCAGCAGCGAAGCCGTGCAGGCAAGCAGCAGGGCGGTGGAAATCACGGGGCGCATCATGCGAAGCATCGTCTGCGCGCGTCCGCTGGAAGCAAGAATTCTTCCGCAGCAATCACGGATGTCACGGGATTGTCTCCGGCCTTGCGATTCGATGAATCCGGCCGATAAATACCACTCTCTGGCACGTAATTTGGCCGTTCCTTACCACTTCCATCCTCCATTCCATGAATTCCTACGCTCAATATGCCAACCGTCTCAGCCGCCGCGGTTTCCTCCACGTGGGCACCTGCACGGCCCTCGGACTGACCCTTGGCGACTACTTCAAGCTCAAAGCCCGTGCCGACCAGAAGCACTATGAGTCCAAGGAAGGCAAAGCGAAGAGCATCATCCACATCTTCCTCCCCGGCGGTATCGCCCACCAGGAAAGCTTCGACCCGAAGCCCCTCGCCCCGCCCGAATACCGCGGCCCGCTCGGCGCCATCAATTCCAACGTGGAAGGCATCCAGTTTGGCGAACTCTGGAAGAACACCGCCCAGGTCGCCGACAAGTTCATCGTCTGCCGCAGCATGACCCACGGGGAAGCCGCCCACGAGCGCGGCACCCACAACATGTTCACCGGCTACCGTCCCAGCCCGGCCCTCCAGTATCCCAGCTTCGGCTCCGTCATTTCCCACGAATTCGGCAGCCGCAACAACCTCCCTCCCTACGTCTGCATTCCTGGCCAGCCCAATGAATTCGCCGGCAGCGGCTATCTTAGCAGCGCCTACGGCCCCTTTAGTCTCGGCGCCGACCCCGGCAACGGTAACTTCAAAGTGCAGGACCTCGCCCTGCCCGGCGGCATCACCGAAGGCCGCTTCAACCGCCGCCGCGCCATCCTCGATGGCATCGACGGCCACTTCAAGTCGCTGGAGAAATCCGATGTCCTCACCGCCATGGACACCTTTTACCACGACGCCTACAAGCTCATCAGCAGTCCCGAAGCCCGCGAAGCCTTCGCGCTCGAAAAAGAAGCCGACAAGCTCAAGGACGAATACGGCCGCAATGAAGCCGGCATGCGCCTCCTCATGGCCCGCCGCCTCGTCGAGAGCGGCGTCCGCTTCGTCTCCCTCACCTACGGCGGCTGGGACCACCACGACAACGTCAAGGGCGCCATGGAAGGTCAGGTACCGAAATTCGATCAGGCCTTTGCCCGCCTCATCCGCGACCTCAGCGAGCGCGGCCTCCTCGACAGCACCCTCGTCATGGTCTCCTCCGAATTCGGCCGCACGCCGAAGATCAACGCCACCGCCGGCCGCGACCACTGGCCGAAAGTCTTCAGCGTCCTCCTCGCCGGCGGCGGCCTGAAGAAAGGCATGGTCTATGGCTCCTCCGACGCCCTCGGCGCGGAACCCGAAAACGACCCGCTCACCGTCGAAGACCTCGCCTGCACCGTTTACAACCAGCTCGGCATCAACTCCGACAAGGAACTCATGGCCCCCGGCGCCCGCCCCATCGAAATCGTCGATGGCGGCAAGGTCATCCAGGACATCGTCGCCTAACGGCCAGCGCCCATCCCTGTGGAAGATCACACGCCCCCGCCCCGCCGCAGCCGCACCGAGCGCCTCGGTGAATCCGTCGGCATTCTCACGCGCCGCGGCGTGCTCCGCATCCTCGCCGCCCTCGCCGGATTCATCCTGCTGTTTCTCGCCGCCGACCGCTCGGGAGACATTGGCCGCTATGGGGGCCGTGACGCCGCCGACAACGCCCGCGGCATTGCCGCTCTCGGCCTCGCCATCGGGGCCGGCCTCTGCTTCCTCGGCGCCACCCGCCGCTAGGCACCTCGAAGGCAGGAGCAAAAACTCCACTCAACAAAACCCCGGTCCCGCCTCCGTGCGGCCGGGGTTTTTCTGTTTTGCGGCCCATGGGCCAGCGCCCTTCAGTCCCCCGCATACAACCGCTGCTCCAGGAACGCGCGCAGTTCCGCACTACAACTCGGCCGGCAGAGCGAAATGGACGCGCCGCCCCCTGGTGCATACACCAGAAAGTGCCGCAAATCCTCCGTCACCACCGCCCCCTCCGCCCACACCACCCGCTCCGGGCGCCCACCCACGATCTCCACCTCCAGCACCTCCTCCGACCACCGCACCATCATCACCCGCCGCCAGAGCAATTGCACGAACGCCACCGGGATCGCGATGATAACCAACGCAAAATACAGCCCCACCTCCCACCCCTCCATCTTCCCCCAGCGCATCTCCAGCTGGGTCCCCATCACAAACGCCAACATCAGCAGCGACGACGCACGCCCCCACTCCCGCGACAACCGGTGCACTTCCGTTTTCATGGCGTGAACTAACACGCCCCGCACCACACACTCAAGCGCCCAGCGCTTCTGGCTGCGCGAGGACGGCCGCGTGGAGCGCGGTGTTGTTCGACTCCGTGCCGCTGCCGGTGAAGAGAATTTCCCGCGGACTGGCTGCACCGAGGAGATCGGCGACGCTTTCCCGGGCGGATTCGACGACGGATTTCAGCCGCGATCCGAAGCGGTAGCTGGACGAGGGATTGCCCCAATCCTCACCGAAGAACGGGAGCATGGCGTCGCGAACTTCCGGGAGAACGGGGGTGGTGGCGTTGTGGTCGAGGTAGATCACGCCGCGACAGTGGAACGTGCGGAGCGGCGGCCAAGGGCGGAGGCCGGGGCAGGCGGAATGTTTGTGCAATGGCATCGGTGAATCGGTGATTTCATCCATGAAAATCCTTAGTTGCATTGAGGATTTTCATGGTAAATTACCCCATGGAATCACGCCCGGAAGCCCTGCTGCAACTTGAGACTGCTCTCGGGGAGAATCCGGTGTGTGCGCTGCTGGGTCCGCGGCAGTGCGGGAAAACGACGCTGGCGGGGGTGCTGGCGAAGAAACGGGAGGGGCACTGGTTTGATCTGGAGAGTGCTGCGGATGTGGCGGCGCTGCAGCAGCCGGAACTGGCACTGAAATCACTGCGCGGGCTGGTGGTTATCGATGAGGTGCAGCGCAGACCGGAGTTGTTTGCGGCGCTGCGCCCGCTGGCGGACCGGCAGGAAGTGCCGGCGCGGTTTCTCATCCTCGGCAGTGCTTCTCCGGATGTTGTGCGGGGCGTGTCGGAGAGTCTGGCGGGGCGCGTGGGGTTCGTGGATTTGGCGGGTTTTCACCTCGGCGAGACGGGGCCGGAGACGCAGGATGAACTGTGGCTGCGGGGTGGCTTCCCCCGGGCGTATTTGGCCTCATCGGCGGAGGCGAGTCAGCGCTGGCGAAGGGATTTTATCCGCACGTTTCTGGAACAGGATTTGCCACAGCTGGGCATCCGCACGGCGGCGGAAACGATGCGGCGGTTTTGGACGATGGTGGCGCACTATCACGGACAGGTGTGGAATGCGGCGGAACTGGCGCGGGCACTGTCGGTATCAGAGAACACGGCGCGGCATTATCTTGATCTTCTCTGCGGCACCTATGTGGTGCGGCGGCTCTTGCCGTGGCACACGAACACCGGGAAGCGGGAACTGAAAGCGCCGAAGGTCTATGTGCGGGACAGCGGGCTGCTGCACACGCTGCTGGGCATTGGCTCACAACGCGACCTCTTCGCGCATCCAAAGCTCGGGGCCTCGTGGGAGGGATTCGCCCTCGAACAGGTGCTGGCACACTGGGGACAGCGGGATGCGTTTTTTTGGGCCACCCATAACGGAGCGGAACTGGACCTGCTGGTCTTCCGACGCGGAAAGGCGTGGGGGTTTGAGTTCAAAGTGAGCGATGGACCGGTGATGACGAAGTCACTGCACATCGCACTGGCGGATCTGGGGCTGGAAAAAGCGTGGATCGTGCATCCCGGCACGAAGCGCTATCGGGTGCATGAGAACGTGGAGGCGCTGCCGCTGCGCGACATCGGATCGCTGAGCGAATGGTTGGACGAGTAGCCAGGGCCGCAGGGCGGTGGCCGGTTGTGCCTTACACGGCAGCGAGGTCGGCGAGGCCGATTTCTTCGTCAGTGAGGGGGCAGGCGGGGTCGGAGCCGCAGGGGTCGCCGGTGCAGGTGGCGGCGCGCTGGCGGAAGCCGCCGCCGCAGCGGTCGAGGAAGCGGCAGTGGCCGCAGCGGCCGGTGATTTGGGTGCCCTGGGCGCGAAGGAGGGTGAGGCGTTCGTGGGCGCCGGTGTCCTGCCAGATTTCACTGAACTTCCGCTGGCGCACGTTGCCGAGGGACCATGTCTGCGAGAACTGGTCGGCGTGGACGTTGCCCTGGGTGTCGATATTCCCAATGCCGGTGCCGGGGCCGGCGTTGGCGCCGCCATTCCATGAGAGGAGGCGGTTGGTCTCGGCAGCGCGGTCGGGGGCTTCGCGTTCCTGACGGAGGAGGAGGTAGAGGCCGTCGGCGGGCTGGGTGACGGTGAGGACTTCGCGGGTGATGCCCTGGGCGGCCCAGTGGTCGATGCGGGCGAGGAGGGTGTCGAGGACGGCACGGGATTCCGTGGGTTCGAGGAGCTGGAGGGCACCGCCGCGGCCGCTGGGGACGAGGTGGTAGAAGCAGACGCGCTGGATTTCCTCCTGCTCGATGAAGTCGAGGACGGGCTCGATATTGGAGGCGTTGTGTTTGGTGAGGGTGAAGCGAAGGCCGGTCTTTTGGTTGACCTTCTTAAGGTTGCGGAAGGCGGCGACGGCTTTGTCGAAGGAGCCGGGGGTGCGGCGGAAGAGGTCGTGCACGGGGCCGATGCCGTCCAGGGAGATGCCGATGTAGGCGAAGTCGAGTTCCTTGAGGCGGGCGGCTTTTTCGGGGTCGATGAGGGTGCCGTTGGTGGAGAGCGTGAGGCGGAGGCCTTTGCTGCGAGCGTATTCGGCGAGTTTCCAAAAATGGGGGTGGACCATGGGTTCGCCGCCGCTGAGGAGGAGGCCGGGAATGCCGTAGTCGGCGAGGTCGTCGATGACGCCGATGCATTCGTCGAGGTTCAACTCGCCATTGTAGGCCATGCGGTC